>Ga0308420_1001434_pt1 | contig 12492 bp, 13 predicted proteins | sample HotsprSampleMS55_FD_203802 | JGI IMG/M metagenome (GOLD analysis project Ga0308420, IMG submission 203802) | Hot spring phototrophic mat microbial communities from Mushroom Spring, Yellowstone National Park, Wyoming, United States - 20090730_MS55 ... | reverse complement strand
GCCCCCAGATCGCCGCTCTTGCGATCGCCGTCGATCTTGATCATGTCGGAAGACGGCTCCGGCTGCTCCCTCCTCCAGATCGCTCTGCTGCTCGTCCTGCTGCCCGTCCTGTGCGTCGGCGGCCCGATCCTCCTGGGCGACGCGAACCCCTTCTGGACATGGATCCTCGTCGTTCCCATCCTGCTGCTGCTCGGCAACACCATCCTCAACATGTTCTCCAGCGGCGACTTCCGTCAATCTGTGCATGCCGCCAGCACCCACCTCCAGGCCAACCTCGACGCCCTGCTGGAGGCCGGCCGCGCCATGCCCCAGACGGCGCTGCCAGGTACGGACGACTTCCTCCTTCGATTCGACAACCAGGGCAGGATCCACATCGTCGCCGCCGCTGGCAGCCGCCACGCCCGCCTCCGCCTCTGCGAGACGCTCGTCTCGGACGGCCTGCCCAACCCCTGGGCTGCCTGGGTCCGGCGCGCCCGACCTGCTGCCCTCATACGCCACCAGGGCCATCTCCTCGCCCTGACAGAGGACGGCCTCGCCGCCTTCCGTCCGGACCCGAAGAACCGACCTACATGACCCCTCTTCCTCTCTCGGACGCCAAAACCCGGACGGCCATCGACAACACCCGTGCCCACGGCGCAATCCTCCTCTCCCTCCTCGCAACCCTCGACCTTGCGCCAAAAGGCTGGAGCGGTCTCGGAGTGACAGACTCGTGAGGCGGCACCCCGCCCGCTCCCGGAACGGCGGCGGGCCGCAGGAGAGACCAATACCCTAAGCCCTCAACAAAGCCCTCCTCGCAGCTCTGCAGCTCGCTCAGGATCCGGTCCTGCCCCCTGAAGATCCCAGGGCGCGCCCCCATCGCCTCCTGCGTAAACGCCCCCGGACGCTGTGGCGTCGGCTGCCCGCGCCCCTCCCTTCCCCGCTTCCCATGCGACGGCCTGGCGGGCCGCGCATGCCCTCGTCACAGCCGCCTTCCTGCTCCTGCCGGACGAGGACACCCTCATGGCGGCACGCGAGCGAGACCGCTTCGTTCTACACCGGGCCGATGTCCCGAGCGCGCACGGACGTATGATCCTCGAGGCCGCAATCGCCCCCGCCCCCAGGGGCCGCACGTCGTCGAATGGGTCTCCTACGCCCACCGGCGGATCCGCCAGGGCTTCGGATTCATCGGCCCCGCTGGCCTGGCGATCCACGAGCCCGGCGCCCGGCCTGCTTTCTTCATCGAGACACCGCTGCCGTCCGCCGGCGCGGACACGCCCGTCGGCATTCTCGTGCGCGATGCAGTGCTCGCGCTCTTCCTAAGCGGGGAGCTTCCCCTGACCATCGTGTGCCGCTCTGACGCACCCCTGCCGGATCTGGGGGGGTGTCGACCGTCTCGATCTTGACGGCTTCAGCGGCGCGTCCGGGATCTTCGCCCACGCGCTGACCCTCGGCGCGCACGCCGCCGCTTGCCTGCCAGACGGTCCTCCATCCGCTGCTCGCGCCGCCGGAGGATAGCGCGCATCTGCGCATCGCTGCCGTTGAAGCCGCGACCGCGCTGCAGTCCGAGGCCACTCGCGCAGGTCTGGCGGGTCCAGCATCGCGATAAGGAGTGGTGTCCGCCCTATTCGTCGCCGACCGCGCCGCGGTCCTGCGGATGACCTGCTCCGGCCGCACCTCGTTGCCCCCTCGCCAGCGTGGCGCTGCACCGCTGACGCCATCCCAGGGGCGCTGCCCCTGGACCCCATCTCCTCCTCAACCGCAGGACCCGACCGATGAAGGCCGACGCCTACTACAACCTCCACCGACACCTCTGGTCGATCGTCGCGCGCGAAGGCGCTCAGAAGGGCCGCGTCATCGCTCACCTCCCGCGCGTCCTCCTCGCCGACGCCGAAATGATCGTGCGCCCCGCCGGACGCGCGCGCGTCCGGCGGGAGGGGCGCAAGAATGTCCATGCCTTCGTCCGCGGCACAATCCTTCCCGACGCCACCTCTGTCCCCGCGGGCGTGCGCCCCTTCTCCTACAACCCCCGCGAGGCCGGCTACTTCACGCTGCGCGACGACGACACGCGCCCGCCTGTGCGCCGCGCGGCCCTCGTCGTCCTCGACGGACGCCGCGCCCTGGCCCTCGATCCGCGCCCATGACCGACCTCGCCCCCCTCTGCCTGGAGATGTCTGAGGCCCATCGATAGACCGAGCCCAGCGCCTTTCGTTCCCTCGCGATCATCGTGCTCGACCGGACCCCCGAGGCTGCCATCGACGAGGCCACCCGGACGCTCGACCGCTGGAGCGCTTTCACGGACGCTTTCGCGCCATGGCTCGACGCCCATCCCGTCCCTCAGACCCCCACTGCCCTCGAGGAGACCCTCCTGCCGATCCTGCCGCGCCCCGCCGCCGGCTGCTTGTCGCTGCGCATCATCTGTACGCCCCTGCCGCTCGTCTCCCTCGAAGATCCCCTTTGAATCCCGAGGCTTTGACCTCGCAGAACGCAACATCAAGCCTGTCCGTTCCCGTCGGGGATCCCACGTGATCCCCGAGACCGTCATCCTCCATCTTGAGATTGCCGATTCCGACAACGAATACGAGCCGCCCACCAATGGCTTCTCCCTCTGCGCTCTATCCGACGGGGGCGACCCGGAGCAGACAGCCCGCCGCCTCGAGGCGCTCTACGACGGCCTAGCCACGCACCACGCGGCCTGAAAGGAGACCTGCGACCGCTGGCGCGCTGCCCCAACCCCTGGCCAAGCACCCCGCCCGGGACTCAAGCCACAGCCCACCAGCGCGCAGCGCTCCAGACATGGTTCGTCGTCGAGCAAACGGCCAAGCGCGCCTCCTGGATCGCCGTCCTCTGGCGTCCCCTCTCGGGGGCGAGGAGATCCTCGCCGCCGCGACGGCGCCGTGGCCGATCCGGCCCCGCGCCCAGCACATCCTTCGCACCCCAGAGGCCCTGCCCTGTCCGACCTCTGATATCGAGGAGCTGCCATGGCTAAGACCTGCTTCAGATCGAGACACTCGGAGAGGACGGCTACGAGCCGCTGAAGATGTCGATCCCCCTCGCCGTCCTACCAGCGGGACTCGATCCGGACGCCGCCTGCCGCAGGCTCGAAGCCATCGCCGAGGCGCTGACGCGCCACCACGGGCGCTGCCGGGCCTGAATGATGCACTAGCAGCGCGAGCATCCCGAGTCGTTCCGCGGGGAGAGCGCACATGCGTGCGCCGTCTTGCAGGCCTGGCAGGACGGCTACTATGCAGCGGACGGCCAGGCCTCCTGAGAAGAAGATCCCCGAACGGGCGCTGATTTTGGCCGAGCGCTTCCTCATTGACGCCACTGAAATGCGTTCCTGCCCCCTGCGGGTGGTCGCGGAGCTCTTGCCTCTCTTTGCCTCCGCCCCGTTGCTAGACCTGCCCCCTGGCCGAGGAGATCCAAGCCTGGAGCTCGGCCGCCTCCGAGACGATTTTTGAGATCGTCTACCTCACGAGCCTGGTGCTTGAGTACATGGCACCCAAGGTACTGGTCGATGGCGCTGCCCTCGGCCCGCTCCAGATCGCGGCGATGACGCTCGCCTCCTCCCGTGCAACCCACGGCCTCGCGACGGCCAATCTCCGGATCTAGATCGCCCGCTGCCTGCCTGCCCTGCGCATCGGCCGCTTTGACGTTCAGGTCCGCCGCGCGCTTTTCGACGGTTGCGGGGAGTTCGGACGGAGACCAGTTCCCTCCCGCTTGTATCGCCCCCCCTCCCAGGCCCACCTCATCGTCATCATGGGCCTCTCCCTCTTACGACGCCGCGTCCAAGCGCCCCTCGCCGTTGTCCCGTCCTTCCCCGTCCGCCGCGCGCGCCCGGGCGAGGGCACGGCGCTGGTCGCAATCCGGCGCGCCGCGATCCTCGACGGGCGGGGGACAGAGCTCACCCCCGAATGTCGCCGCGCCTGGGCCGACACCGCAGATGCCCAAGCTGGGCCCGAGGCCTTTGAGACCTGGATCGCCGATCCCGACCACCTCCTACTCGTACCCGCTGGCGACGTCCCGCTCGCTTATATCCATGCGGACTTGCCACTGGGGCACCTACGCGCCCTCTTCGTCCGACCCGCCGCCGCCGGCCAAGGCCTAGCCACTGGCCTCCTTGCCCAGGCCCTCTCCTATGGCTCGGCCCTCGGTGTCCAGCACTGGCGCGTCGACGCATCGCCGCGCGCCGAAGCCATCTACCGCCGCGCCGGCTTCCGACCCGAGCGCCGGACGGTGGTGCAGCTGCGCGACGGCTTCCTCCTGCCGACGGTGACGATGCGCCTGCCATGACCCCCGAGGAAGCCGATCGCCTGCTTGACCGCGCCGCCGCCTGGCTGGCCGCCCGCGCCAGGACGCCTGGTCTCCTTCCCTTCGTCATCGATGTCGAGCCCGAGGCCGAGCGCGTCCGCCTCCAGACCTGGGCACCGAGCCCGCTCGATCAGGATCTCCGGCGCGCCCCCGACAGTGAGGCGCGCGAGATTGCCCGCCTCTTCCTCCTCCCCGGCCTGCCGCTGCAAATCGCTGATCACGGCGCACGCACCCTTCTCGTTGGTCGCGGGCGTGTGGCCGCCGCCTGGGTTGCCCGTCGCCGCCCCCACCTTTCCCTCCCCATCGTCGCCCTCTCCGCCGCCGACCGCCTCGCCCTCTCCCAATGGCTCGCCCAGGCAGGCTCCGACGGCCTGCCCGTAGATCTCCAGGACGGCAGCGCCCACAACCGTCTCCGCCGCGCCGCCCTTGTACCGCCTATGCCCGCTGATCTCGAGGCGCGCGTGCGCGCCCGCTTCCCTCGCCTGGCGGTTGTGCCCGGGATCCGCGCTACCGCCTTGGTCTATCTTCCCCACCACGCATCCCCCAAGATTCTCTCCCTGGCCTGAGAGGCCGGACAGCGGCCTCCGTATGACCGCCGTCCGGCCTGCGCCCCACCCAGGGGGCTTTTCTCCTGGCCCCCGAAGTATTCGATGCTCGCGCGTTCAAAGCGCCGAACCGTGAAGAGGCGATCGCCACCCTCGTCTGACGCGAGATCGACGCCGCGAACATAGCCACGCTCGCCCACTTCCCGAACGCGCGCCTGCAGGGGAAAACCTCCGCGTAGATGCAAGAGATGCTCTTCCAAGAGAAGAGCATCAACCTCAACGACCATCCCTCCCGGTTGAAACGCGGAGTTTATCTTCAGCGCCGGACCGTGACGCACAATCTTCCTCCTGAGCGGCTCGTACCTCATTCCCGAAAGCAAGCGCCCAATCGGACCAGTCCTGCGCAGCGAAGTGGTCTGCTTGGATCTACCGTCCATCACTCGGGCGGCCTACTGGGTCGATGTCTTCCTCGACGGAACGGATCCGCAAACGATCTGACCGACGTCCCCCAAGACCAGGAGGGCCAACCTAAGTCGCCATTCCTGCATCAGCGCGTTCCCACCCTTGTCCCCCACTCCAGAGACGCCGATCCGGAGCCGAAGCCGAAGCCATGAGCGCCGCGCTCAACCACCTCCTCAAGACCCTGAAGGTCCGCCGGACGGCTCTGGCCCCCGAGCGGAGCCTGCTGGCCACAATCTTCGCCAATCCCGAGGGGCGGCGTCTCCAGGCCACGCTGCAAACCTTGCCGCCCTACGGCGCGACGTGGGGGGTGGAAGCGATGGACTGCGAGACCTTCTGCGCGGGGCCGCTGACGACCCTCGTCGCGTCGGACCAACCGTCGACCTTCCTCCTCACCCCCGCCCTTGCGGTCCTCTCGTACCCCGAGGGCGACATCCTACGCCGCCTTGATCCCACCCCCCATCCCGGCCCCTCCTTCGTCGGTTGCCTGCCCGGGAGCGCCCTCGACTGGGCCCCGGCCAGCGCAGCCGAGGCGATCCGCCGCCTCGCCCGCGCCGCTGCCCGCCACCTCGACGACGGAACCTGGGACCTCTCCAGGCCGCCCTCGGCCCACCAGCGTCTGGCGCTCGCCTCCCTGCCGTCCACCGGCTTTCACGCACTCGCGCGTATCACCGCGATGGTAGGCGGGCACGCGCGTATCCGCCTCCTGGTCTCCGAGGGCGCTGCCGCAATCGTCTTCCAGCGCCTGCCCCTCTCGGGCTTCCGCACCAGGTGCGCGGCACCAACGAGGGCAGGACACGCCCTCGTGCCCCTCCTGCCCGGTCCTTCCTTGGTGGTTGCCGCCGTCGCCGAAGCGGGCTGCTGACCCTCTTCCGGAGACACCGCACTCGACACTGAGCGCGACGCACTGCTGCCGGAGTGGGACGCGCCCGTCGAGATCCGCCTCCATACCGAACCCTCCAGGGTCAGGCGGAGAACGTCCTCCTCCACCGGCAAGAGACCTCGCCCGGTCCGGCCAGCCCGCACCTGACCGCTCCGCTCTGGGCCCCGGTTCCGATCACGGTCCTGGATTTCCTTCGATCTTTGAGCAACGGCGGCGGCCAGCGCCTCGGCGTGCCGCTGCCCAATTGGAAAGAGCTGACCCCGTGAGCGAGTTCCTCAACGCCGCCCGTGCGGTTCTGGCGCTCTTGCCGCTGCTGCGCGGCCAGGAGGCGGGCGCGAAGGCGCCCTTCCTCGTTGCCGGACACGCCGTCCGGCGATGCGAGCTACGCTGAAGCGAGGCCGAGGACGTGCTTCTCTTGGGTGCCGGACAGAACCCGCTGCGGAATCTGGCAGAGCATCCGATCATCCGAGCCCGGAGCGCCGGGTCCGTCCAGCAAGCGATCCGTGACCAGGAGATCCAGCGCACTGTGGAAGAACCCCCGCCAGAGCGAAATATACAACCTCATCGTCTCCACCGACTTCCACCCCATCTGACTCCGTCTTTGTCTCAAGGGGTCGGTGGCGGCGCGACCGTCCGGCGCCGCCCTTCGACCTGAAAACAGGACTAGAACGACGGCTCCCCTCTCCACACATCCCTCCCCTCGACGGGATCCCCCAGGACCCCTCGGGCGGCGGCCCCGCGCCCGCCCGACGGGCTCTTCCCTCAAGGACAGACGACATGCCCATCAACACCACCCCTATCTCGCCCGCCGACGCGCTGAAGATCCTCCAGGCCATCTCCCTGATGCCGAACCCCCCGTCGGTCATGCTGCACGGCGCGCCGGGCATCGGCAAATCCGAGATCGTCGCCCAGCTCGCCAAGTGGCGCGCCGAACAGGCCGGCCTCACCATCGTCCGCTCGGGCGCCGACCTCAAGCCCGGCACCATGCTCTTCTCCGACATCCGCCTCACCACCATCGAGGCCCAAGACCTGCGCGGCCTGCCCTACCCGAACCGCGCCGAGGGGACGGTCACCTACCTGCGCCCCTCCTTCCTGCCGCCGATGGACGACCTGCCGCATGTCATCTTCACCGACGAGCTGACCGCCGCCGAGCAGCGCCTCCAGGCCTCGGCCTACCAGCTCCTGCTGGACCGCCGCGTCGGCGACCACGCCCTCGGCCCGAACGTGATGGTCGTGGCAGCAGGCAACGGCGCCGAACACGGCGCCATCTCCAATGAGATGGGCACCGCCATCGCCGACCGCCTCATCCACCTCAACATCGTCGCCACGCCCGAGGCGTGGATCCAGTGGGCCAAGGACAACGACATCGCCGCCGAGGTGATGGCCTTCATCCAGACCCGCCCGGACTTCCTCGACATGTGCGAGAAGCGGGTCAAGAACAACCTGACCATCGCCGCCAGCCCGCGCGGCTGGGCCCGCGTGTCCAGGGTGCTTCAGGCCTTCAAGGCCTCCGGCCAGCCGGCGGCGGCGCTTGAGCGTGCGGTGTCGGGCATCGTCGGCCAGGAGGCGGCGGGCGAATTCTTCCTGGTGCTCGAGGAGCTCAAGGACGCAGCCGACGTCAAGCGCCTGATGGAGATGGACGACAAGGAGCGCCGCAAGAACCTGCCCAAGACGCTGACCGCGCTCTACGGCCTGACCTACGCGCTCCTGCCGATGATCCGCGACGCCAAGTCGATAGAGTCGGCCTTCGAGATCCTCCTCGCCATCAAGGAGACGCCCATCAAGGACGTCCCCAACGAAGAGATCGCCACGCTGGGCTTCGAGATGGCCATCGAGCGCGGCGAGAAGCTCGGCCTGATGAAGGACATGATCGCCTCCAAGGCCTACAAGCGCTACGCCGAGATCCGGCGCCAGCAGGGCCTCCAGTAGGCCCCAACACCCCCGGAAGGACGCCCGGAACACGCCCCGAGCGCCCTTCCTCCTCCCCGCCCCGGCATGCCCGGGGCGGGGAGTCTTCTTGCCCCCGTCTCTTTGCCTGTCCGCCCCGCGCCCCTCCCGAAGGATCCTTCGATGACCCAGGCCCAGATCTCCGCCAAGACGTTCTTCCGCCAGGCTGCTAAGGGCAAGAAGACCGAGCACGCCTCCAAGGCCCTCCAGCGCCTCGTCGAAAACTCCCCCGGCTTCGGATCCCTCACCCTTTTCGCCGGCCACGTCGACTGCGATACCGGCCCAGCCCTGTCTTGGACCGACGGTACCAACATCTACTACCCCAAGGCCTTCACCAAGATCTCCATCGCCGAGCAGATCGGCGTCGTCGCCCACGAGGCCATGCACATCGCCTTCCGCCACGTCCAGCGCTTCGAGCAGATGCGCAAGCACTTCGGCACCCTCGACCACCGCCTGGCCAACATCGCCGCCGACGCCATCATCAACCAGTCCCTCGCCGGCTACTCCTGGCTCCAACTCCCCGGCAAGCCCATCATGCTCGTCGAGCTGCTGAAGGAGGTCCTCAACGAAGACTGGAAGCCCGAGGAGGCCCTCGCCCACTGGAACCTCGAACTCCTCTACAAGACCATCTCCGACCGAACCCCCCGCCAGCAGTCCCGCGGCGGTGGCCAGGGCCAGCCCCAAAAGGGCCAGAAGCAGAACACCCAGAGCAACAACACCCCTCAGGGCAGCGGCGACAGCAACGCCGACCGCGCCGACCGCTACGCTCGCTCCAAGGGCTTCGAGGAGGACATGGCCGAGAGCCCAACCCCCTTCGACCCCGCCAAGGAAGCCGAAGAAAGCCGCACCTGGCGCAACCGCATCCTCCGCGCGAAGGCCGGTGACAGCACCCACGGCATTCTCCGCCGTCCGCTCGCCGACATCCCCGACACCTCTACACCTTGGGAGCATGTGCTCCGTTCCAAACTCACCGCCGCCCTCATGCCCAAGTCCCGCGAGACCTGGGTACAGCCCTCCCGCCGCTGGCTCGCGCTGCACGAGGAGTACGACCGACTCGCCATGGAGATGCCGCTCGAGCCCGCCATCGACCCCAACACCCCGGCGATGAAGGTCGCCGTCTGCATCGACACCTCCGGCTCCATCGACGAGGACCTCTTCAACCGCTTCGTCGCCGAACTCGTCGGGATCCAGCGGCGCACGGGGGCGACCATGCACGTCATCGTCGCGGACTGCGCAATCCACGACGAACAGACGATCAAGGCCGCCGACGGCAAGCAGGGCCTCCTCAAGAAGGTCACCTTCAAGGGACACGGAGGCACCGACTTCTCCCCCGCGCTTAAGCGGTGCGACAACCTCGGCGTCGCCCAAATCGTCTATCTGACCGACCTCGAGGGCCCCGCCCACCACAAGCCCAAGGCCCCCGTCATCTGGGCCGTGCCGAAGCGCTTCCACCGCAACGTCCAGGCCCCCTTCGGCACCCTCTTGCCGATCGATTGACGCCCCCCGTTCTCCCTCCTCCCCCGCCCGGCACGCCCGGGCGGGGAATCTCCTCGTGCATTCTTCAGCGAGGTGCAGGATACGACACCCGATTCCGGATATCGACGATAGACACCGTGCTCCGCCTCTACATCTTCCCGCGCACCAATCTCGACCTCTCGCTTGGCACAAGGCCGTGGCGCCAGACGCGCATGCCGTTGAGCGTGTCCCCGAACAGGCCTCACCCCAGATCCGCGCTGCTTGAATCGCTGGCAGCCGGACAAAGATCACCCTCGCCCTGCCCAACGAAGCCGCCTGGCGGCGCGCCATCGTCGACGCCTGAGCAGCCGGGTTGTCCTGCGCGCCGATCCGCGACACAGGCCACACCGCGATCGCGGCTTGGACGCCCACTGCCGTCAGCATCGGCCCGTGTCGCCGGACGGACCTCGCCTTCACTTCCTTGCCTGATCCCCGGCCAAGGCGTCCTAAGGGACACCGATCAGCCCGACAGGGCGCCCTCGCGCAGGTGCCACAGCTCCGGCCCTTTGAAGGTCGTCAAAGCAGCTGCTCGAACGACCTCAACGCCTGCCCGACCAGGTTCAGATCGCCAACGCCGGTCACCGTTGTCAGGTGGGATCAGGTGAGCGACGGATCTGTCGGCGGCCTCATATCAGAGGCCGTGTCGTTCCCAACATGTTCGTCTCCTCTCCGTGCGCTCTGGTCGTTTTCTCTCTCCAGAAGACGAGACGACGGGCTACGCTCCCGTCTCTCAGGCTTTACGGCGGACGGAGCCCAGATCGACTTTAGCCTAGACAGCCCTGCCAGGAGGCAGCCCGATGTGTCCTCCTGAAAGGCCCGACCATGATCTTCCTAGACGCCTCTCGCCTGTTGGGTTGGAACGGATCTGATAGGCTACGTAGCTTTGCTACGCCCAACGCTAGAAATTCCTTCCCCATGGCTGCTCCCTGTTCATCCATCGCAGCGGCGCGCAGCCGGAGATCTTGAGATTTTGCTAGCTGGCGGTGGATCTGTTCGCAAGCGTTCCTGGCAACGTCCTGGAGACAGCCGCGCAGGCTTTCCTGGCAGAGGCCGAAGCCGCCTTCGGGTCGACGCTGTCCGTGCCCCAGCCGCCCATCTCCCGCATGCCTCCTCGAGCGTGTCCACGGATCTCCTGGGGATGATGACAAGATGCGCCTTGGCTTGATGTGCTCCCGGTTCGCGGCACGGCCAACACCCCCCATCTCCTTCTCAAAACGAAGGAGATCTACCTTGGATTTCGCCGATCTTGGCCGCGTCGCCTGCAGCCCCCCTCACGGACGCCGTCGTGTCGCTTGCCCGGCCAGTACGTGAGGAGCGAGGGTATTGCCCCTGGCGCTCGCGTCCTGTCTGCTGGCGGAGACGCTCCTCCTGTTGCCGTAGCCTCATCCGACCTTCTTTCGCCCAGCGCGCGCGGGGGCGACGGCACCCTTCGGCGCGATTGGCCCGGCACAAGCCTCCGACTTCGACCACTGGCCGCTCTCGTTTCTGCCCTTCCCGATCGCTTGTGCGATGACCCTCCTCGGACGCTATCTCGACTGTCATAACGCGGCGCAGAAGGCCGGAGGGGGGGGCCGTTGCTCGACCCCCCCTCCGCCTGAGGAACGCATCCATGGCCATCTGGACGCTCTCCCACAAAACCGACGCTGACCTCGCCCGCATCGAGGCGGCGCTGAAGCGCATCGACCCGACCTTCCGCCTGCACGAGGTGAAGGGCGAGCGGAACGACTTCCGCCTGGGGACGATCCCCGTCCGCCAAGCGGAGGGGATGGAGACGCTGCAGGAGACGGTGTGGGACGCGCGCTTCAACGACGAGTGGCGCGGCCCCAAAGTTGCCCACCTGCTCGAAGGCTTGGTCGACGTGATCCCGGGCGCCATCGGCGAGAGCGAGGCTGAGGTCGAGAAGGTCTACAACCCGCTCGCCGTCCTTCCGCCGGAAGTTCGAAAGGCCGTCGAGAAGGCCCTTACCAAGAAGGACGAGGCCTATGAGGCGGCGCTCAAGAAGGCGAAGGAGATGTTCACCACCCACGGGAAGGCCGGCACAGTGGTGGTCGACCCCTTCGCTAAGGACCCGTCCGAGCGCTACCGCGTTATGACCGAGGAGGAGGCCGCCGAAGCCGTGAAGGCCATGCGGGCCGACGAGGAGACGGCGATGAAGCGCGCCGACGAGATCCAGGACCAGGACGGGCGCCTGCCCCGTCCCTGGGAGACCTCCTGGGAGCTGGCGATCGCGCCCCTCACTCCCGTGCAGGCCGCTATCTTCCGCCGCCTGGTCGCCACTCAGATCGAGGCGAAGGAGTTCGTCATGGAAGTCCGCGCGCACGGCGACCAGTCGGCGCTCATTGCCGTCGCCCCGGCCGCCGACCCAACCTGGCGCGGTGACCTCGAGGGCCTCGTCGAGGCGCTCGACATGGGGATGGTCGTGGCACCGCAGACGGTGCTTGTCACCGTCCCAGCCGACCAAGCCGCAACCGACCTGGCCCGGCACGGCATCACGACCGCCGCCCTCGGCGACCTGCTCGACGCTGCCGAGGCGGTGCTGGCTACCCTCACCGAGGAGACCCCGGCCGCTTAATGCCTCTGCGGCGCAGCGCCCTGGCCGCCGAAAGCCAATATACCCGATCCCGACATCCCGATCGATCGCTTGCTCGACCGCCTCGCTCACGCCGATCTGTACCACCAGGTCCGGCGGATCGCCGACGGTTTCCTCAACGGCGAAACCTTAGAGTCGGCCTGGATCCCGCCGTCCCCCCGCACGACCGATACGCCGCAACAGCCCAACATCGGCAGCCCGGCCTCTGAGCCCGCACCGTTCTCATCCTACCTTATCTGTCGCCCGCGAGAGTGGTCATCGATTCT
>Ga0308420_1001432_pt1 | contig 12499 bp, 14 predicted proteins | sample HotsprSampleMS55_FD_203802 | JGI IMG/M metagenome (GOLD analysis project Ga0308420, IMG submission 203802) | Hot spring phototrophic mat microbial communities from Mushroom Spring, Yellowstone National Park, Wyoming, United States - 20090730_MS55 ... | reverse complement strand
GCAACGCCGCGCGGAACGGCGCCTGCTACAGAAGCTCCCGAAAAACATCTTTTGAGGGGGTCGTCATCGTGTAGACTGCCAGGGAGGTACAGTGAATGAGAACAGGCAGGAGGAAAGACGCAGAAACAGACGCCGTGGACTGGCGAAGGCGCTTTATGATACGGGTAAAATTATTTTGGGGGCCGGTGTAATCACTTACGGCCTTGGTGGAAAAAGCCCCTGGTGGGTTACTGTGCTCCTTTTCCTCACAGTGCTTGGACTCTATGCTACGGCCTATTATCTGGACGAGTAGGAGATACTATGCAGCTAGCCTTGCTCCTCTCTTTGATCCTTATCGCGGTGTTGCTTACATGGCTCGGCTTCTATCTTAAGGATCGCCGGGAGGAGAAACTCCGGCAAAGATAGCTTGACAGGGACCTTCCTGAAACCTGGACCCTTATAGGTGTGGAGCGCAGGAGCCGTCAGGGGATACGAACGCAGGCCGAGGAAGGTCAGCCTGTTGTGTATGTGAAGATCGAGCAGATGGAGCCTGGGCGTTCGCGGATCAGGGAGGTGGAGTGCACCCAGGCGGGGTGAAGTCTGACACACGCCCCTCTGGTCTCGCCGTCTGACTGAAGGGCTGAGAGACTGACAGACTGATTTGCGGGTGCAGAAGTGAAAGAGCAGGAAAAAGAGCTTGAGCGGCTGGTACTGACCAGGCTCCTGCGCCTGGACGCAACCGTGCAGGGCATTGTGAGTGGACTGGTGGTAGGGCTGGGGATTTTCGCGGCGACAAACTGGCTTGTTCTCAAAGGAGGGGAGGTGGTTGGCCCGCACCTGGCCTTGTTGGGCCAGTTCTTCATCGGCTATCGCGTCTCGTTTGTCGGCAGCTTGATTGGAGCGGCCTACGGATTCGTGAGCGGCTTTACCTTGGGCTATGTCGTTGCCCGGGTGTATAATTGGATTGTGGATCTCAAGGAGAAGAGGACTCAGCAGCGGATATGAAGCGCGAGAATCCATTTGGCTCCGTCTCCGTCGCTGACGCTATGCGCATCGCTGTCATTATCCCCTGCTACAACCAGGCCCGTTTTCTTGCCGATGCGATTGATAGTGTCCTGGCGCAGACCTACCGGCGATACGAGATCATCGTGGTTGACGATGGCTCCACCGACCACACCGCGACTGTGGCGAGCGCGTACCCGCAGGTTACCTATCTGTACCAGGACAACCAGGGGCTCTCCGCCGCCCGCAACACCGGCTGGCGTGCGTGCCAGAGTGACGGTGTGGTATTCCTCGATGCCGATGACCGCTTGCTTCCCACCGCCTTGGAAGCGGGAGTACGCTGTTTACAGGACCACCCCGAGTGTGCCTTTGTGTCCGGCCATTTTCGCTATATTCAGGCCGACGGGACATTCCTGCATGAGTATCCCCAGATCTATGTCGAACGGGACCATTACCAGGCCCTTTTACGGGGGAATTACATTGGGATGCATGCTACGGTGATGTACCGTCGTGTCGCGCTGGAATGGGCTGGTGGATTTGATACGTCGCTCAGGGCGTGCGAGGATTACGATCTCTACCTGCGCCTTGCGCGACACTACCCCGTCTATTGTCATCGAGCGGTTGTTGCTGAATACCGTCAGCATCATGCGAATATGTCTGGTGACGCGGTACTGATGTTGCGGACAGCGATCAATGTTTTGCGATCTCAGTACGCATTCGTTGTTGCTGAGAGACCCTTACGTCAGGCGTTCCGTGCCGGGCTGAAGGGCTGGACTGGCTATTATGGGAAACGCCTGCTCTCGCAGTTCGTTCGGTCCTGTCGCCAGGGAGATGTGAAACGGGCAGCCCGTGTCTTTATGACCCTTCTTCAGTATACACCCCACTATCTGTTGAACCTGCGTTAGGAGAGCATTGTTGAAACCGCATTCCTCTTTTCTTCAACGTTGGCCGTCTTGGCACACGTCCCTCGCCCGCCGTCTGAGAAGGCGAAGCTTCCCTCCGCCGCTCGGGCAGATCGATTTTGGCGATCTGCGGCAGAGCGAGCCGCTGGGGCGGGAGACCGACCAAGACGCTGGTCACCCGGTAGACCGTTATTACATTGAACAGTTCTTTCGCCGCGAAGCACATTCTCTGAAGGGCCGGGTACTGGCAATCGGTCATGAGCACTCTGCGGCAGGGGCTCTTGAAGGGAAAACCGTGACCTCGCTTCCATTTACCGATGATGCCGAACTGCTCCACCATCTGGCCGCTGTCCAAGAGCATACGTATGAGACGCTGATCTTGTGGCACGTGCTGCACAAAGTATACGAACTCGATACTGCTGTGCGCCACGTCCACCGTGTATTAACCCCAGGAGGGATATTATTGGCGACGGTGCCGGGGACGTGTTACGCTGCACAGCATCCAGATGAACCTGTCCCATACTGGAGGTTTACCTGTGTATCGCTGCAAAAACTGATCGAAGAAAATTTTCCGGCCCGACGGATCGATATCGAGACCTGGGGGAATGTAGTCGTTGCGCTGGCTCATCTGCATCGTATAGGAATCCAGCAATTGACCCAGCAGGAGTTGGCTTATCGGGACGAGCATTATCCACTCATTCTGACGCTCATAGCAGAAAAAAGAGTGGGACTGCATTAACTGTTCATACGCAACCGAGGTGTACTTATCGCTACAAGAACAACTATGCCCAGTGAGACGGTTGTTCAGTCTCAACTGGTCGAACCGCGAGTGATACATCAAGAACGGCAAGAAGAAGCAGCGAAGATCCTACACGCGTCCGCTGCCCTGCGGACACCTCTGTTTGTGGTTACCCCTTCGCGTGGCTGGATCTCCCTACAGTTAGGGAATTTGTGGAAATACCGCGAACTCCTGTACTTCCTGGTCTGGCGCGATGTGAAGGTGCGATACAAGCAGACGGTACTGGGTGTCCTGTGGGCGGTGTTGCAGCCATTCATGACGATGGTGGTATTTAGTATCTTCTTTGGCCGGCTGGGGCAGATGCCGTCGGATGGGCTGCCGTATCCCATCTTTACTTATACGGCACTGTTGCCCTGGCAGCTCTTTGCGGGCTCTTTGGCGGCATCTGGGAATAGTTTGGTCGTCAACCGGGAGTTGGTGACCAAGGTGTATTTCCCGCGCCTGGTGATCCCGCTTTCAGCCGTGTTCGTGGGGCTGGTCGACTTTAGCGTATCCTTCGTCATCTTACTGGGCTTGATGATGTACTACGGTATTACTCCTACCGTGGCTGTTGTATGTGTCCCACTGTTTGTGCTGTTGGCGCTTGCTGCCGCGCTCGCTGTGGGGGTATGGCTAGCGGCGCTGAATGTGCAGTACCGGGATGTCCAATATACCATTCCCTTCCTGACCCAATTCTGGCTCTTTCTTACGCCAATTGCCTATCCCAGCAGTCTGGTGCCGGAACAATGGCGGATGCTCTATAGCGTCAATCCTATGGTCGGTGTCGTTGACGGATTCCGCTGGGCGCTCTTGGGCCAGACCACGCCGCCGGATACGTCGACTGTGGTGTCTCTCCTGGTGACCAGCATCCTGCTGCTCGGGGGGCTTGTGTACTTCCAGCGTATGGAGAGAAGCGTCGCTGACGTGGTGTAGTGATGAGTGAGCTGGCAATCCGGGTAGAAAATGTTAGTAAGCGTTATCGCATCGGCGTGCGGAACACCCACCCGACCTTGCGCGAGGCGCTGGTCAACTCGGCAAAACGGTCGGTGCAAGGAATACAAAGGCTCATGCACGGACGAAACGGGCACCAGCCTGAGAACACTTTCTGGGCATTGAAAAATGTGTCCTTTGAGGTGAAACAGGGGGAAGTGCTGGGCATTATCGGCCGGAACGGAGCAGGAAAAAGCACGCTTCTGAAGCTCCTGTCGCGCATTACCGAACCAACTGAGGGACGGATCGAAGGGTATGGCCGTGTTGGCAGCTTGTTAGAGGTGGGGACAGGTTTTCATCCCGAACTGACCGGACGAGAGAATATCTACCTGAACGGTGCCATCCTCGGCATGAAGAAAGCCGAGATCGACCGGAAATTTGACGAAATCGTCGCTTTCGCTGAGATCGAGCAGTTTCTCGATACCCCAGTCAAGCGCTATTCCAGCGGGATGTATATACGGCTGGCATTTGCCGTGGCCGCTCATCTGGAGCCAGAAATCCTCATTGTCGATGAAGTGCTGGCGGTGGGTGATGCCGCGTTTCAGAAGAAATGCCTGGGGAAAATGGATGCCGTAGCACGGTCTGGCCGGACCGTGCTTTTTGTCAGTCATAATATGGCGGCTGTAGAAGGTTTGTGTAGCCGAGCAATGTGGCTGCATAACGGGAGGATCGAAGCCGAGGGTGCTGCGGGGAAGATAGTTTCCCAATACTTGCAGCGCTCCTTTGTGACAACGACGAGCTGTTCGTGGGCCGATATTGCAACTGCGCCGGGAAACGAGAAGTTTCGGTTGCACTCTGCAGCGGTTCGGCCCGTCAGCGGCTTGGCTACCGAGCCCCTCACGGTACGAACCCCGTTTACCATCGAGTTCAGCTATTGGAACCTGACTCCAGGTGCTTATCTCAATGTGAATATCCAGCTTTACAATGAACAAGGAATTCTCATCTTTGAGGCCGGCCCAATTCATCCGCCTATCTGGCGGCCACTGCCAAAGGGACTTTACCGTGATATCTGTTACGTGCCCGGTAATCTCTTAAACGATGGCGTCTATCGCGTAGTGCTCAAGGCAGTGAATAATCGTGGGACACTAGTGTATACCGCAGAAGACGTCCTGATTTTTGCAGTGCAAGATACCAGTGACTTGCGAGAGGGGTGGTATGGTGAGTGGGGAGGGGCCGTCCGGCCTGTTTTGGAGTGGGACAGGGAAATGCTGCAAACGGATACACCGAGCGTAAATGAGAGTGATTAGCAGTAGTGGTTGTCGTCGTTCTGCCCCAGATATATAGACAAGAGTGCAGAGCAGGTGTTCTCCGGGTGGATCAGTGTTGTCTACTCTCCGAACAGTATTAGTCTGTCCACTCTGCAAGGGAGATCTGACATTTTCTTCTGGCTTGATTACTTGTGCATCTTGTCGGGCAGAGTTCCCGCAGGCAATCAATGGTATATTAGACTTCTTGCCAAGTGGTCTGCTGGAAAAAGACAGCAGCGATTGGCAGAAACGCCAGCTCACTATGGAAAGTTGGTACAACAAGCTCGCCGCCAATCCAACCGAGGCGCGTTACTGTTTCACCCACGACTATACGCCGTACGCGTCCATACTGGCACAATTGTCAGGGTTCGTTCTAGACATAGGCGGAGGGAATGGGATTGTTCGTCACTTCTTGCCGAAGGGTACCGACTATATCGTAATCGATCCCAGTCTTGACTGGCTTGACCCCAAGTGGATGATTATTGCTGATAAATTTCCCTGTCTGGAAACCAGGCCGAACTTTGTGCGTGGTCTTGGTGAATATCTCCCGTTTGCCGCTCAGTCTTTTGATCATGTCTTGGCATTTTGGAGTCTTAACCACGCTCGCCAGCCTGAAAAAGTGTTTCAAGAGGTCTACCGCGTACTCCGACCAGGAGGTCACTTCTTAGCTGTATTGGAGGATATAGAGCCTCGCTGGAGCGAGTTATGGCTTGTCCTCGCCCGGATCGAAGAAAAGGAGCGCAGGCGCGCTCTCATGAGATGGAAACTCTGGCGTACCTTGTGTGGATGTGAGTGGCCCTTGCAGGACGATCATATTGCCATCCGGGAATCTGACATAAAGAAATGGGTTGTGGGCCGTTTTACCATCCAGTGGCGGTCATGGGTGAGTGAGTGCTTGACTTACGAGTTTCTCCGGCTTTGAAGACCGTGCAGTTATGTGTTCTCTCAGTCATCTTGGAACTATGAAAGTTAGTGTCCTTGTCATGACGTATAATCATGCCAGGTTTATCGCTCAGGCGCTGGACAGCGCCTTGATGCAGGACACGCATTTCCCCTACGAGATCATTGTCAGCGAAGATTGTTCGACTGACGGCACCCGCGAGATAGTGCAAGCGTACCACAGGCGGTTTCCGGAAAAGATTCGCCTGATTCTTTCAGAACATAATCTTGCCAGTAATGCGGTTGTCGTCCGTGGTATCGAAGCAGCACGGGGGCAGTACGTTGCCTTACTCGATGGTGATGATTATTGGACTTCGCCGTCTAAGCTGCAAAAACAAGTAGATTTCCTGGATAGTCACCCAGAGTGTGCCATCTGCTTTCATAATGCCCTTGTTCTGCACGACGATGGAAGTCAGGAGCCATGGTTATGGACCCCGGCCCATCAGCCGCAGATCACCACTCTCGCAGATCTATGGATGGGAAACTATATTGCCACCTGTTCCACCATGTTTCGCAAAGGATTATTTCCCTGTCTGCCTGCGTGGTACGAGTCCTTTTTTCCGATTACTGACTGGCCCTTGCATATTCTCAATGCGGAGCACGGAAAGATTGGCTATCTCAACGAGGTTATGGGCGTATATCGCTATCACAGCGGAGGGTTCTATTCCCAACTCAGCCAGCCACAGAAGTTGATGGAAACCCTCAAATTTTACCGGCGTATGAATGCTTGCCTGCAGTTCAAATACAACGACTTAGTGCAAACTGCTATTGCCAAATATTTCATCGAGTGGGCCGAAGAGTACCTCCATCGAGGCGATAGAGGCGCGGCAAGAGATTGCTTCAAACTGGCTTTCACCGGCCGACCGGTCAACAAATATATCTCCCTCAAGCGGCTCGTCGTGCTGGGGTTGCGGCTGTATGTACCCGGGAAAGCGTTGGGCAGAAAACTGTCCACCGTACGACCGCATTGAGACTGCGTGTTGTCATTGAGTCATGAAGGCAATGGGCGCGCAGCATCCCTACCGAGCCGTTATCCCACCCGTGCCGGAGGGAATACCCCGTCCCCTCTGGTCCGTGATGATTCCCACCTACAATTGTGCGGCGTATTTGCGCGAGACGCTGACCAGCGTCCTCCTCCAAGACCCCGGACCTGACGTGATGCAGATCGAGGTGGTCGACGATCATTCAACGAAGGACGATCCGGAAGCAGTGGTGGCTGAAGTCGGCAAGGGCCGTGTGGCTTTTTATCGCCAGTCACAGCATGTCGGCCACACGGAGAACTTTGCCACTTGTCTGCGGCGTTCACGGGGGAAGCTGATTCACCTCTTGCACGGTGACGACTGTGTGCGCGACGGTTTTTATCGCGTAATGCAGCAGGCATTCGCCAGGCAGCCAGCGATCGGCGCTGCCTTTTGTCGCCAGATTTTCATAGATGAACATGGCCACTGGCAGGGAATCTCCCCGCTTGAGCAACAGACCAGTGGTGTCCTCGAGAACTGGCTTGAGCGCCTGGCAGTTGAACAGCGCATCATGACGCCCTCCATCGTCGTGCGGCGTGAGGTGTACGAAGCACTGGGCGGGTTCGACGCCCGGCTGGTCTGTAGCGAAGATTGGGAAATGTGGGTGCGCATTGCGGCGCGTTATCCTATCTGGTACGAAGTCGAACCGCTGGCCCTGTACCGCATGCATTTCGACTCCAACACTGGCCGTCACATCGGGACGGGTGAAGATATTTCGTACACCTGTCAGGCGATCGATATATTTACGCAATATCTGCCGGATGACCTGGCTGAGCGAGTGTCACGCACAGCAAAAGAAACCTATGCGTTGTCGGCACTCGATATGGCTTACACCATGCTGGCCAGAGGGGACCGACGTGCCGTCACAGCCCAGATTCGTGCGGCACTGGGCTGTCGTCGTTCGTTAAAGGTAGTGCGGAAGCTGTTTTCCCTTTTGCCCTGCCTCGGCAGCCGTTGGGTTCGATCAAAGTGAGTGCTGATAGAGATCGCAACCATGCGGGAGAGAGTTACGGATGTATCCAGAACTTTTTATGCCAATGAGGATTGGTAAACTGTCCTAGCTTGCTTCATGACTGGCACAACCTCATGAGGACAGATTTGCAGCCAGTAAAAATTGTTCTGGTGGGATGTGGGGCGGTGTCCACACTCTATTATGCCCCTGCTCTCCAAGTGTTACAGCGGTCCGGAACGCTGCAGGTTGTCGCGCTCTTTGACCCCAGCCCTGAGAGCGTGACCCGACTCAACCGCGTTTTTCCCCAGGCGATTTGCCTTCAGAACCTGGACCAACTTTCTCACTCGGGTGCCGAGCTGGCAATCATTGCTTCGCCTCCTCGCTACCATGCGGAACAGACTATCCGGGCACTCGAAGCCGGGCTCGCCGTGCTGTGTGAAAAACCCATGGCCCTCACCGTAGCCGAAGGCAGGGCGATGATAGCGACGGCTGAATCTGCGTCGCGAGTGTTGGCAGTTGGGCTGCTGCGCCGTTTCTTCCCCGCGACCCGGACGATTCGCGACATCCTGGCTCATGGTCTTCTCGGTGATGTGATGGCATTCTCTTTTTGTGAAGGGAGCGACTTTCGATGGCCGGTTGTCTCTCCTGATTTCTTTCGCAAAGGGGGATCTCACGGAGGCATACTATTGGACATTGGCGTGCATGTACTCGACTTGATGCTCTGGTGGTGGGGTCAGCCTGACGAGATAGTCTACGAGGATGATGCGATGGGCGGTATTGAGGCCAACTGTCGCCTCTGGTTGCGGTTTCCCCAGGGCTTTCAGGGCGAAGTGCGATTGAGCCGAGAGTGGTCGTTGCCGAATCAGTATCTGATTCAAGGAACGCGGGGGTGGGTACGATGGGAAGTCAACGAGGCTGACAAGGTTCAGATCGGTTTTGCTGGAAGCCGATATAGACTCAACGCTGAGCTATACGAGGACGATGACAAGCGACCTGCTTTCCCTCGTCCTGCTGCGAATTTTCACCGCAGTTTTCTCGATCAATTGCGTAATGTCGTCGCAGCCGTCCGCGGTCATGAGCCGCTCTTTGTTTCCGGTGTAGATGGGTTGCAGAGCCTCGCGCTTATCGAGCACTGCTACCGCCACCGCACGTTCATGTCGATGCCGTGGCTCAGCGACAGAGAGTATCAGCGAGCCGGACAGCTCAATGCGTTGTGAGTACATGTTACGAGTTGCAGTTCTTGGCGCAAATGGTTTCATTGGCAGCCGTACGGTAGAAATGCTCCATCTTGGTGGCCTAGCTGAGGTGCGGCCGGTCGTGCGGAGCGTCGCCAGGCTGGCGCGTCTGGCTCGGTTTGACCTGGATTGTCGTATCGCCGATGGCTTTGACCAGACCGCGCTGAGTGCCGCATTTCGCGGCTGCGATGTCGTGGTACATGCCATTGCTGGTGACTCCCGCACGATTGTGGGAACGCTGGCACCAGCGTACCGTGCCGCGCAAGAAGCTGGGGTGCAGCGCTTCATTTACCTGAGTACCGCTTCAGTGCATGGGCAGATGCCAGCGCCAGGAACGGATGAGCGGAGCCTGTTACATGATCGCCAGCCTCTCCCGTACAGCAATGCCAAAGTGCGGGCAGAGCGGACGCTACACCGGCTGCGCTGCCAAGGAAGTGTCGAACTCGTCCTCCTGAGACCGGGCATTGTCTTTGGGCCGCGTTCCTTTTGGGTGACTAGTTTCGTTGAAGCCTTGTTGAGCGGCCAGGCATATGTCGTGAACGATGGTCGCGGTATTTGTAACAGCACCTACGTGGATAATCTGATCCACGCGCTATACCTGGCAATGAAGACACCTGGGATAGACAGAGAAGCCTTTTTGGTGGGCGATAAAGAAAGAGTGACGTGGGCTGAATTTTACCAGCCGTTTGCCGAGGCCTTTGGCTATGATCTCAGTGCCCTTCATTCGGTGCCTCCTTATATGCTGACCTGGCAAGACCGATTAGAGGCGATATGCACTTCTCATCCTGTGCAGACACTCTTGTCGCTTTTCCCCCGCAAGGCAAGGCGGATTCTGTGGGCTGCGCTGATGGCAGGTAAGGACTCCCCTCCTGTCTCCTCGCCTTGGGAGGTGCCAGAGGTGCCTGTGCCACGAGCCACATTGGAGATGAGCCTGTTGCATCAATGTGGCTACAAGCTGCCGTCCGACAAGGCGAAAAAAAGACTTGGCTACGAACCGATCGTTTCCTTTGCCGAAGGCTGTCGACGGACCATTGCCTGGCTCGCGTTTGTTGGGTACCCGGTTGTCCGGTCTTCGTCCGGGCTGAACGGCCGTCCGTTCCCGACTGCTGTACAGGAGACGGCACATGACTGACGAGCCGCTGGTATCAGCCATTATCATCTTTTTCAATGGCGAGAAGTATCTCGAGGAAGCTATTGCCAGTATCTTCGCTCAGACCTACCCCAATTGGGAACTCTTGTTGGTTGACGACGGTTCAACCGATGCCAGCACCTCCATTGCCAAGCGGTACGCTGCCCAATACCCCGGTAAGGTTCGTTATCTAGAACATTGTGAGCATCAGAACCGGGGCATGAGCGCATCGCGGAACCTGGGTATTGCCCATGCCAAAGGGGAGTTCATTGGGTTTCTTGATGCAGATGACGTCTGGCTCCCACAAAAGCTGGCAGACCAGGTAGCCCTGTTGCACGCCTATCCTGAAGCAGGCATGGTGTATGGCCGCACCTTGATCTGGCATAGTTGGAACGGCAACCTCCAGAATCAGCAGCAGGATCACTTTCTGGATCTCGGTGTGTCGCCCGATCAACTTGTGCGACCACCGTTGTTATTGTGCGTGCTTCTGCAGAATAAGGCCCAGACTCCCACAACCTGTAATGCCTTGCTCCGGCGAGCAGTGTTTCAGCAGGTGGGAGGGTTCGAGGAGAGCTTTCGCGGCATGTACGAAGATCAGGTGCTGTTCGCCAAAATACACCTGCAGGTCCCGGTCTACGTCTCTGGAGCATGCTGGGCGAAGTATCGTCAGCACCCAGAGAGCTGTAGCCTGACGACAACTCACAGCCAGGATTACTGCTCCACACGGCTCCCTTTCTTAGAATGGCTGACCTTCTATTTGACACAACAAGGCATTGATCGCAGGACGCCGGTCTGGAAAACATTACAAAAAGAGTTGCGGCTTTGCCGGCACCCTGGTTATTTGCGGCTGCTCCACTCCTACTGGTTCTGGAGAGGACGGATCGTAAGATTCTTCCGCTCTATCAGGTAAGAACGGCCACACGAGCGATGGAGGTGAGATGAGTGCGACACCGCAAGTCTCGGTGATCACCATTTTCTTCAATGCCGAGACATTTCTCTCAGAGGCGATAGACAGTGTGCTGGCGCAAACATTCCTCGATTGGGAGTTGTTGTTGGTGGATGACGGCTCTACGGACCGGAGCACCACAATAGCCCAAGAATATGCTGACCGTTATCCTGAAAGGGTGCGGTATTTGGCCCACGAAGGTCACTGTAATCGTGGCAAAAGTACGTCCCGCAATCTTGGCATCAAGAATGCCAGAGGCCGATATGTGACCTTCCTCGATGCGGACGATGTGTTTTTGCCGCAGAAACTAGAACGGCAGGTTGCGCTCCTTGAGAGCAACCCAAGCGCGGCAATGATCTATGGCCGCACACAATATTGGTATAGCTGGACCGGTAAGCCGCAGGATAAGCAGCGCGATATCGTCAGCAAATTAGGGCTCCAAGCTGGACGACTCTTCCCCCCGCCATTCCTCATGACCCGGTTTCTGCAAGATGGCGGGATGGTGCCATGTCTGTGTAGTCTGTTGGTACGCCGCGAGGTCATCGCCCTGGTGGGTGGGTTTGAGGAAGCCATTCAACATCTCTACGAAGATCAGGTGTTTATTGCCAAAGTCTGCATGGCTCTACCGGTCTTCGTCGAAGACGGTATCGGAGAGCGATACCGTCAACATCCGGGATCGAGTTCCGCTGTGGCGATCCTGAACAAAGAGTATCATCCGCTGTGGCCGAATCCTGCCCGCCGCGCATTCTTGCAGTGGTTGGATGCATATAGAGAAGAGAAAATGGTTCACGACCGAAAATTGGAGAGCACGCTGCGTAGAGAACTACGCCCGTATCGCTACCCGCGATTGTACCCCTTTCTCAACCCACTCAAATATCTGTCCTGCTTGGCGACCGTCTATCTTCGATTGGTCGGACACAAATTACAAGGAGCCGTGCGATGAGGGAGATCAACTTCGGTGACCTGCGCCGGCTCGCGCCGGTGAGTAGGGAATTCGGTTTTGAGAGAGGGCTTCCCATCGATCGGTACTATATCGAACAATTTCTTGCCAAACATGCTGGTGATATCCAGGGACGCGTACTGGAGATCGGGGATGACTCATATACCCGTCAGTTTGGTGGAAACCGGGTACGGGTCCGCGATGTCTTGCACGTGGAGGCTGGTCATGCGGCTGCGACAATTGTGGGGGATTTGACCAAGGCCGATCATATTCCCTCTGAGGTCTTTGACTGTTTCATTCTCACCCAGACCTTGCACCTGATCTATGATGTACGGAAAGCGCTCGAAACGACCTATCGCATCCTCAAGCCAGGAGGAGTGCTCTTAGCGACATTTCCAGGCATTAGTCAAATTAGTATTGCCCGATGGGCGGAGGACTGGT
>Ga0308420_1001423_pt1 | contig 12538 bp, 10 predicted proteins | sample HotsprSampleMS55_FD_203802 | JGI IMG/M metagenome (GOLD analysis project Ga0308420, IMG submission 203802) | Hot spring phototrophic mat microbial communities from Mushroom Spring, Yellowstone National Park, Wyoming, United States - 20090730_MS55 ... | reverse complement strand
AACTCTGGTTTTCGCCGTCGCGCAAAAGATCGGCCACCGCCGAAGGCTCCAGGTTGCCCTCCAGCAGGTGCGCGACGGTGGCACGGGTGGCCCGCCAGACCTCCACCACCGGCCGCCGTCCGTCCTTGTGTGGGACCAGTTGCTGGGTGAACGACCAACGCAAGGTGCGCGCCGCCCGGGACCGCGCCTCCTCCCGCTCCCCCGGAGGAAAGAGGCACAGCAGCCGCGCCAGCGCCGTGGCGGTGTCTACGCCGCGCATGCTGGTGAGCACCAAATGCCCGGTTTCGGCCGCCTCCAGTACCAACCGCGCCTCCTCGGGGGAGGAGATGCTGCTAACCATCAACACGTGCGCCCCGTGGCGCAGTGCATCCGCCAGGCCCTGGGCCAAGGAGGGGGTATCGATGCCCACTTCGCGCTGGTTCACGGTGGCCACCGCGTGGCGATGCAGATACTCGATGGGATCTTCAATGGTCTCCACGTGGCAGGCGCGGGTGGCGTTGATCTCGCCGATCATCGCCGCCAGAGTCGTGGTTCGCCCGGAGCTGGATGGCCCGTTGACCAGGACGATGCCGCTGCGCTCACCGCAGGCTTCGCGCACGCCGGCGGGAAGCTGCAACTCCGCAAGGGTCGGTACCCGCTCGGGGATGGCGCGCAGGGTCACTGCGCAACTGCCGCGCTGGGAAAACACCGCGGCGCGAAAACGGCTCACGCCGGGCACCGAGTAGGCGAAATGGGCAGCCCCCTGCTCCCGCCAGCGGTGGGCTGCGGTGGGCGGAGCCATGGCCAACAGGTGCAGCACCATCGCTTCGGTCTGAAACGGTGTCAGGCGCTCAAGGCCGGGCAGCGGTACGGGTCGGATGCCGCCGTTGATCAGCAATTGGGGAGGCGATCCCACAGTAAACAGGAGATCACCGCCACCTCCGGCGGCGGCCAGCGTCTCCGAGAGAAAACGGGGCAAGTCGAAGTACAACATGGCAACGCAGTATACGCCACCGGGCGCCGCTTATTCCCGGCGCGCAGGTAGCGCGAAGCGCGAAGTGCCCTCCCCTCCCAGGAGTTCACCTTCTTCGCTATCCTCGCGGCGCGGCAGAAGGGGCATGATCGTCCCCACCTTCATCGATTCGCTAGAGCACCCCGAGCTGGCGCCGTTTCGCACCTTGCGCCGGCCCGCGGAGCACCGTCGGCAAGGTGTGTTCGTTGCCGAGGGCGGCGGCGTCGTGCAGCGTCTGTTGGCTACCCAGTTGGAGGTGCGCTCATTGCTCCTCTCCCCGCCGTGGCTGGAACGGCTCGCCCCGGCGCTGGCGGCGCGATCCCCCAGGCCAGCGGTGTTTGTGGCCGAGCATCAGTTGTTGGAGCGACTGGTTGGTTTTCCCCTGCACCAAGGAGTCATGGCGCTGGCGCGCATCCCGCCGCCACGGCCGCTGGAGGCCATCCTCCAGGGGGCAGCGCGCCCCTGGCTGCTGCTGGCCATCGACGATGTCACCAACAGCGAAAACGCTGGCACCATGGTGCGCTCCGCCGCGGCTTTGGGGGCCAGCGCAGTAATTGCGGGCGAGACCAGCGCTTCCCCGTGGCTGCGCCGGGCGGTGCGCGCCTCCATGGGAGCGGCGTTCACACTGCCCATCGTGGAGTCGGCGGAGCTGGCGGCTACTCTGCAGGAGCTCAGCCGGCGGGGGGTTCTATGCCTGGCCGCCACACCTAACGCCCCCTTGCCTCTGTTCCAGGTGGGGCTGAAAGGGGACTGCTGCCTGGTGGTGGGCCACGAAGGCCGGGGTATCCGCCCGGCGGTGCAGGCAGCGTGCTCCGGGGCGGTGGCCATTCCCATGGCGTCCGGTGTGGACTCCCTCAACGTCGCCGCGGCCGCTGCCGTGTTACTGTACGAAGCCGCCCGCCAGAGGGCACTGGGCAGCTAGGGCTATCTGGAAAATTACCCTCTTCGTTTGGCCTCCGGTCCCACCCGCGCGTCAGCCGCCGCAAATCCCACCTCGCCGGTAGCCTCGTCCAGTACCGCCACCGAGACGCGACAGTCTCCCTCCGGTACTTCCACGTTGAGCTCGATGGCGAGGGTGCCCAGACGCGCCATCTTGTCGGCTGGCACCACGATCTCGTGTTCCTGGCGATTCAGGGGCGATAACTTGTTGATCGCCCCTGCCGCCACCGTCCACAAGGTAATCTTGCCGCGGTACTCCTGGCCGGCGGGGAGCAAGGCCAGCTTGTCCACCGGTACCAACACTCTGACCGGCAAAGTGTAGCGTTTCTTGCCGGCTGGACTGGGTGCGCCGAGGACGGCTCGGATGGCCAGCGGGTTCTCCAGCACTCCGAAGGTCAACCCAGCGTAGGCCCGGTCGGCCATGCGCATGGCCAGGGAGCGCTCCAGCAACCCAGTACGGTAGCGCAGGCGCAGGTCGCTGCGGTCCTTGAGCTCGACGCGAATGTCGTGATACACATCCTCCTGCCCAGATCCCAGGGGGAAACCAAGGGAGTAGTAGGTGTCCATCGCCTGGGCGATGCGCTCCAGGCCTTGGTCGAATTCGTTAGTGTTGATCACCGTGATGCCGCCGGTGACGTTGGCCATGGCGATCAGGGGATCCTGGTAATTTTGTAGGTGGAGCACCTCGAGATCCCCAAACACCGGGCGGTTACCGGAGGTGCGAACACTGGGGGGGTGACGCCCGTGCTCGGCGGACTTTTCCGCCCCTGCCTTGAGGCCGCGAGCATCGATGGTGTAGAAGGTCACGTCCGCGCCTACCGCCCAGCGCGCCAACTCCTGCCACAGCTGAGTGGTCTCGTAGCTTTGGAACTCGGTATCCCCCATGCGCGCCTGGGGAAAGAACTCGGTGAGCAGCTGGAACGTCTCCAGACCCGGCGTGCGCGGTAAGCCGTCGGAAACGTACAGCACCGACTTCCGCCCCGTCACCCCGCTCATGGTGCGCAGCAGCAGCTTGAACGCGGCCGCGGTTTGCTCGGTGTGGTCACGGATCTGTTGCGCCGCCACGCGAGCGGTCACGATGGCTTGATCCAAGATAACCGCGCGCACCGCCTGCTCCTGGGTTTGGCGCTCCGCCAGATCCCTTATCTGGCGTTCGGCCATCGTCCGATACATGGAGTGGCCGCCCACGTTGGCCGTTTCCTTGCGCAGCTCCTCCAAGAGGTACGCGATCTCGTCGGCGTTGCTGGTGAGGGGGCTGGCGATACGTAGCGAGTTCTCGTACACCGCCACCATGGCCAAATCGGGTGGTCGCAGCGTGCGTCGCACGTACTCCGCTACCCTACCCAAGATGTGATTACGGTTGAACACCGTGGTGTTGGCGCTATCCACGAAGATCACCTGCACGCGCCGCTGGCGGGGCGGCATAGGTGCGGCGGGGATGGTGGGATCCTCTGGCGTTCCTAGGTCCAACTCTGGGCTCCTCTGGCCAGCGGCCCGGGTGTACGCGCCGAAATACTCGATCTCAGTGAGCTTGCCGTCGACGTACAGGAGGAAGTCGTCACGGGCAAGGCCCGAGATGATGTTTCCGTTTTTGTCCTGCACGGTGACCTCGACGTTGCCCACGTTGACGTCGACGCGGTCCACGAAACGCGCCTGGCTGCCCTGCCCGTGGGCGAGTCCGGCCACCATCACCACCAGACATACACCCACTAGCACCCGCCGCCGGGCCCGCCCATGCTCCTCCCACCGCTGACTCGTCATGGCGTACTCCTCACGAGGTACTACGTTCGCGGTGCACCGCGGGTAACAGCCGCCCACTGAGTTCCCCAAACCCCACCCGGTACCCCTTCCCTTGCGCCCACCCGGTCATCACCACCCGGTCCCCATCCGCCAGGAAGGCACGCGTCTCGCCGGTGGACAGGGTGATCGGCTCCTGCCCGCGCCAGGCCAGCTCCAACAGGCAACCGCGCGAGCTGGGCTCTGGCCCCGAGATGGTGCCCGAGGCGAGGAGGTCGCCGGGCCGCAGGTTGCAGCCGTTCACCGTGTGGTGGGCCAGTTGCTGGGCGGCGTTCCAATACAGGTACTTGAAGTTGGTGGCGACGATACGTTCCGGCGCCGTCATCTGCGCGGTTTGCAGCAGCACTTCCAGATGCACGTCGAAGGCCCAGTTTTCCGTTGTTCGTAGGTACGGCAGCGGTGGGGGGTCCTGGGGTGGGCCGGCGCAGCGGAACGGCTCCAGGGCCTCCACCGTGACCACCCACGGCGACACCGAGGTGGCGAAGCTCTTGCCCAGAAACGGCCCGAGGGGCACGTACTCCCACTTCTGGATGTCGCGGGCGCTCCAGTCGTTGACCAACACGAAGCCGAAAATGTGCTCGGCGGCGTCGGCGATGGCGATGGGCTCACCCAGCCGGTTACCCGGCCCGACGAGAAACCCCACCTCCAGCTCAAAGTCCATCAGCTGGGAGGGAGCTAGCTGGGGCGGCTGACTCTCGTCCGGACATACCTGCCCCCACGGCCGGCGCACATCTATCCCGCTGGTAATCAGCGACGAAGCCCGCCCGTGGTACCCCACCGGTAAGTACAACCAGTTGGGCTGCAGCGCATTGGCCGCCCCCCGAAACATCATTCCGACGTTGGTGGCGTGCTCCCGGGAGGAGTAAAAATCAGTGTAGTCGCCCACCTCGGCGGGCAATAACATCTCCACCCGCGACTGGGGCACCACCGCCGCCTCCCGCAGCCCGGCGTCGTCCCGCAGCCGCGGCGCGTCGTGGCACAGCAGACCGATGAGCGCCTGACGGGTCGCTCGCCACACCGGCCGGCCGGCGGCCAAAAAAGCGTTTAGGCTGCTGCGGGCGAAATAGCCGCGGCCGCCCACGCCCTCCCGCAGCACCCCCGCCTCGTCCAACACCGCCAGGTCAATAACGAACTCCCCCAGCGCCACGCCCACCCGCGGGGCGCTCCCGGCGGCCGGTCGAAAAACGCCGAAGGGCAGGTTTTGGATGGGGAAGTGGGAAGCGGGGGGCACTTCGATGAACGACGCCAGGGTGCTCAGGGGTGTGTCCTCCATCGGTCCTCCTTGGCGTGCATAACCACCGATCTTACGAATTCAATCCAGCAAACCCAAAGAGCGCAGGTCGGCCATGGGCTCGTCCACCGAACAGCTGCCAAAGGAGGTCAAACCGAACCGCCGCCCCGCCGCCAAAGCTTCCAGCGACGCCGGGTGGTGGCGCCAGGCAAACCCTGAATCGGTGAAGGTGAAGGCGTCCGCGTCCTCGTCCTCCAGCACTTCAGCGATGCCGTCAGCGTCGAGCCGGTGGGTGCGCGCCAGCACTACCGCGGCAAACAAATTGAGAAAGCCGTGCAGGGAGCACCCCAGCTCCACATCCCGGTGGCGCAGCGGGTGATGCAACCCCTGGGTGGCCTTGATAAGCACGCCGTGATCCCGCGCCGCTGCCAGGGCAGCGGCTAGTTCCGCTGCGGTGGGCACGGCGGCCGCCGTTGCTCCGCCGCAGCGCACTTTCAAGCACACCGGCGTGAGGGGCGACCTCCGGTTGGCCTGCGCCATGCCGGCGATGGCGTCGGCCACCAGTTCCGGCGGGGCACCCGCCACCGGCACCTCCAGAGCCACCAGGGTGCGCCGGGGGGCGGCCAACGCCTCGGTCACCGCCTGCGCCGCCGCGGCCACCGCGGCCGGACCGCCGCCCAGCACCGCGGGCGGGAGGGCCACCTCGTACTGGTCGGCGGCCAGAGTAGCGCCGGCTCCCAGCGACGACAACCGCTGGCCATCGGCGGCGGCCTGCTGGCGCAGCGTCTCGACGGAATCCCCGGGCGCCCCTAAGACCGCCAGTATCACCGGCGGGGAGCCGGCCGGGGAGCGCAGGAGGTCCACCTCCTCTAGGCGCGCCGCGGGACACACGAAGCGCCCCAGCAAGAAGCGCTCGGGCCCAGCCAACATCGCCGCATAACGCGCCGCCGCCTCGTGCAGCGGCAGCGCCGCGGGGGGGAACATCCCGGCGTAGTCCACCGACCGCGACAGCAGCACCAGCACACTCTGCTTCATGACCGTTCCCTCACCGTTCGATCCTCCTCAGCCGCGTGCCGGTGCGCATCTCGTGTCGAGACAACGGGGCCGGGGCCGCGACGTCTTCCCACCCCCACAGGGCACCCGCAACCTCCCTCGGCTACACCACGTACCATCATGCACCAGAACGCTGCGGGAGGAGCCATGAGCCAACCCCGCTACACCGGCGCCGCCATCGGGTATGTGGAGCCGCTGCGCGCCGCCTTGCTCGCCCTCCCCTCCGTGGGGACCGTCGTCCTGCTCCCCGTGCACGTCACCTACCGCCTGTTCAGCCTGGCCTTTCTCGCCCAGTTCGACCCCGGGCTGGACCTAGCTGGCCTGCGGGAGGAATTTCATCGGCCAGCGTAAGCCATCAGCGACGCCGCCAGCAACCGTTCCAGCTCGGCCTTGAACCCGACGCGGAAGCGTGCCGCCGTGGGGTCGGCGAAGGCCAGCGCCAGCCCGCCGCGCGGCGCCGCCCGCGGGCTTAAGGCGGCCACGAGCATGGCCAGCTCTCCCAGCACGGTAGCGCCACCCCGCGCCCTCACCGCCGGCGAGTGCTCTTCCAGTTTGGCCGCCACCTCGGTAAGGGCCTTTTTGACCCCGGCCGCCAGCACCGTCAGGCCCGGGTCTTCCCGGGCGTGTTCCAGGGCAAAGGGCAGCAGGTACAGCAGGCGGGGTAAGGCTGGAAACGCTGCGAAGGAGTCGGCCAGCAGCGCCGCCGTCTGCCGTACGTCCAGCTGCCCCGCCCTTGCCAAACGCGCCGCTGTGGCGGCGCACCACGGCTTCACCTGGGCCACCAGAACGCGCAGAAACAGCGCCTCCTTACTGCCGAAGTACAGTGAGGCTGTGCCCGCCGGCACGCCGGCCTTCAGCCCGACACCGTCCAGGGTGACGTCGCCGTACGCCGCGGTCTGGAACTCGGCCAGCGCCGCCGCCTCGATGGCCGCCATGCGCTGCGCCTTCGCCTCCCGCGCCTGCGCTTGCCGCTCCGGGTTGATGAGTTTTCCCACCTATCGCCTCCCGGCCTGCCGGCGATTTGTACCACGTCGCATTCCGATTTTCCCTGGCGAACCAAACTATAATGCTAAGCGAGGCGCCCTGCGGCGCCGGACACCGGGCAACGGGGCGGCGCAGTGGCAGGGCGAATGAAACGCACCCTCGGGTGGTTTCCCGCGGTGTGGGGGATGGGCATGCCAAGATGCCAGACGGAGAAAACTCGGCTGTGACGGCCAATGTGAGCCGCAGTCGCCTGGGCCGCTGGGTGCTGGCGGCGGCGGGTGTGGTGAGTGTGGGCCTGGCCGCTTTGGGTGCCGTGCTGCCCGGGCTGCCGACTACGATCTTTCTCATTGCCGCGTCCTGGTGTTTCGCCCGCAGTTGCCCGTGGCTGGAGGAGCGGCTCATACGCACGCGCCTCTTTCGGCCCTTCCTGGGCTACCTCGATGGGGCAGCCATGCCGCGGCGGGCGGTGGTGGTTGCCCTGGTGGTGATGTGGACGGCGGTGGCGGTCAGTACTGTGGCGCTGCTGGCCGGGGAGAAGCCACGCCCGTGGATCGCTGGCGTCGTGCTGGCCGCCGCCGCCGTCGGCAGCGTCTTTGTCGTCCGGCGGCGAGCCCGCACCCTCGGCACGACGCCCACCCAGGGTGGCCAGCTTCGCGCCACCGATCTTTGAGGGATCTCTGGCCCTTTGGGGCGCCTTCACCCAAGCCAGCCGGCGGTATCGAAAGTACCAAGGTTGGGCTGCGCTGGAGGCGGGATCGAGGCGCACGCCGACGGGCGCTCCACTGGTCGGCACCCCCGCTACAGCCGGGCCCCAGGGGGAGGTTCACCGTTCACGTCGCCCAGGGGTGCGCGGCGCCACTGGCCCCCTCCGTGGCCGCTTGAGACCTGCAGGTGCCCCGTGGGATTCAGGTGCGGTGCGGCCTCGAAGCCGTGCTCCTCTGCCCGGGCTTTTCAGGCGGTCAGGCGTCCCCCTCTAGCCGGGACGCTGGGCGGGCGTCGGTGAAGGTGCCTGGGGCTTCCGGGCGATGATCCCGGTCGACATCCGCCGCTAGCCCCCCGGCAAGCTTCCCCAGCCCAGGCGCCGGCAGCGCGCCGTAATGGGGTCGGTGGGCAAACCCGCGGGGTGTGCCCCCGGGCCGTGTAGGATTGTCACATGGGTTCCTCCAGCAGCGTTGTCGGTGTGCCGATGGGTGACGGCGGGGTTAGCCTTCCCAGCCGTGTGCCCCGACTTGGGCCGGGGTGGCAGGCAGCCGGCGTACCCTCAATCCCCATCTCGGAGGAACAGCGGAGGGCGTGGCCAACCACGGCAACGCCCCGGGGTGGCCGGGCCGGGTACGAGCTCGCCGGAGAAGGGGCACGACTAGACCCATGAGAAACCGGCAAGGAGCGACTGTTTCAGCAGGAGTGGCCCGATGACCGCCCAGCCTCCCGTGCAGCCGGGCCAGGTTCTCTCCGGCCCGCTGTTCAGCGAGCCGATGCGGGTGGAGACCGTTGTGGCGGCCGGACCGGAGGTGTGGGTGGTGGGACTGTCCGGCCTGCAGTCGGAGCGCTTTCGCCGGGTCACGCTGGCCACCGCTGACTTCCAGCGACTCACGGTGCTCTCTGGGCGGCAACCTTCGACGGCGACGGCCGCGCGGTTCGTCTCGGTCTGCAGGCGTACGCCCTGGGTATAGCCTGGGAGTTTGACCCCTACTTCGGACTGTCCATTTCCCGCGTCGATCCGCTGCCGCACCAGCTGGAGGCCGTCTACGATTACCTGCTCAAGCTGGCGCGGGTTCGCTTCCTGCTGGCCGACGATGCCGGCGCCGGCAAAACGATCATGGCGGGGCTGCTGATCCGCGAGCTGGAGCTGCGCGGGCTGGCCGAACGGATCCTCATCGTGTGCCCGGCGAACCTGGCGTTTCAGTGGCAGCGCGAGCTTAAGGAGAAGTTCGACACGACGTTTCTCGTCATGAAGGGGCATGACATCCGCGAGCAGTTCGGCGTCAACCAGTGGCTGGAGAGAAACCGCGTCATAACCTCTTTGGATCTCGCCAAGCGTGCCGAGATCTTGCCTGGCCTGCGCCAGGTGCACTGGGATCTGGTGATCGTGGACGAGGCGCATCGCATGTCCGCCGCCGACGAGTCGCACAAGAGCTTGCGCTACCGCCTCGGGGAGCTGCTGCGCGACAGCGCGGATCACCTGCTGCTGCTCACCGCGATGCCGCACAAGGGCGACCCGGAAAACTTTAGCCTCTTCCTGCAGCTGCTCGACGCCGACGCGTACGCCGATGTGACCTCCATCCGCGAGGCGATGAAGCAGCGCCGGGCGCCGTTTTACCTGCGCCGTACCAAAGAGGCGATGGTCTACTTCCCCGAGCGTCAGGCCGACGGCACCTGGGCTGTCAAGCCCATCTTCACCAAGCGCATTGCACACACGGTCGAGTTTCAGATTGACGGGGCCGAGTTCGAGCTGTACCGGGAAACCACTCGCTTCGTGAAGGAGGAGAGCCGCCGCGCCGCCGACGTCGGCGAGGATCCCCGCGCCCGCGCCATCGGCTTCCTCATGTCCCTCTACCAGCGCCGGCTGGCCTCCAGCACCTTTGCCTTGCGCCGCTCCCTGGAGCGGCGGGTGCGGCGCCTGGAGGAGAAGTTGGAGCGCGCCCGCGACCTCCCCCGTCGCTGCCCCCTGAGTTCCCCGAGGCCGATGAGTTGGAGGAGATGGAGGAGGGCGAGCGGGAGCGGCTGGAAGAGCTGCTGGAAGCCGCCACCCTCGCCGCCGACGCCGAGCAGATCAGGCGCGAGGTGCAGGAACTGCGGCGGCTGGTCGAGGATGCCCAGGCCGTCGAGGCCTCTGGCGCGGAGGCGAAGCTGGCCAAGCTCAAGGCGCTGCTGCACCAGGAGGGTTTCTTCCACCGTCCTGATCAGCGGCTGCTGCTCTTTACGGAGTTTAAGGACACCCTCGACTACCTGGTCGAGCGGCTCAAGCAGTGGGGCTTTCGCGTCGGCTCTATCCACGGCGGCATGAAGCCAGGCTCGCGCGACGAGCCCGGCACGCGGCTGTACGCCGAGCAGCAGTTCCGCGAGGGCGCCATTCAGGTGCTCGTCGCCACCGAGGCCGCAGGCGAAGGCATCAATTTGCAGGTCTGCAACATCCTCTTCAACTACGACATCCCCTGGAACCCCAACCGCCTCGAACAGCGCATGGGCCGCATCCACCGCTACGGCCAGCGCAAGGACTACCTGATCTTCAACTTCGTCGCCACCAACACGATCGAGGGCAAGGTCCTGCAGCGTCTGCTCGAAAAGCTGCAGGAAATCCGCGATGCCCTCGACGACGACGCCGTGTTCAACGTGGTGGGCGAAGTGCTGCCCGCCGCCCAGGTGGAGCGCGTGCTGCGCGACTACTACGCCGGCCGGCTCGGCGACGCGGACCTCGAGGAGCGCCTGCTGCGCAACGTCGACGAGGGGCATTTCCGCGCTATCTGCCGGAACGCGCTCGAGGGCCTGGCGAGCAAGAAACTCAACCTCGAGATGCTGATCGAGCGCCGCGCCCGCGCCCAGGAGCGGCGGGTGGTGCCCGAGACGATCGCGCGCTTCCTGCGCGAGGCGGCCGAGTTCGTCCCCTGGACGCTGAAGCCTGTCGCGGGCGTGCCCCATGCGTTCGAGCCGGCCCGCACGCCAGTCGTGTTGCGCCAGTACGAGAAGTCGCCCGACTGGAAGCTGCCGGCGCTCGCCGAGCGCTATCCGCGCTGCTCCACCGATCGGGATACGGCGGAGAGCGCCCATCTGGAGTGGGTAACCCCCGGGCCCCGCTGTTCGAAGCGGTGCGCCGCCATACCCTGGTGCGCGCCAAGCCGGAACTGGACAGGGGCGCCAGCAACGTGGTATACGAACGCCTTTTTGCCGTGGAGGTGGCGAGCCACGACCAGGTCAGGCTGCAAGAGCCCGGGGTGTTGGGCAACTTTGTCCCGGCCCTGCCGCCCGCCGAGCTGCCGCCGGTGGCGCACCTTCCCGAGCTGCGCTTTGCTTTGGGCGAGCCGGAGCTGGACACCACCTCCATCGACAACGCCGCCTTCGCCCTGGAGGAGCGCTCCTACTTCGTGCGCAGGGTCGGCAGCGACGGCTTTCGCATCGGCTACCAGCCGACGCTCAAGAAGGTGGTGAGTGACCGACGCGCGTCGCTGGATTACGAGACCGAGGTGAAGCCGGCGATGCGCCAATGCGTGGAGGAACAGTTCCGCCGCGGCGCCAGCGTGCCGGTGGTGGCGTTTCCCCTGGACAGCGGCGATATTCCCGATTCGCCCCGCTTGATGCTGGTGGTAGCCGATCCCGAATGGGAATGGTCGCTTAGCGGGCCGTGGCGTGCGGAGATTGCCCGCTGGACCTCCAACCGCGGCACGTCGCCGCGCCTGTATCCGGGCGCCCTGGTGTGGTGTGTGAAGAAGCCCGGGCGGGAGCTACGGGACAAGGTTGAGCTCGTGTTGGCCTGGCGCCGCGTGGCGCGGGAGGTGGCCGACGGTAGTCTGGGCGGCGAGTTCGACCGCGGCGACCGTGCAGACTTGCAGGGAAAGGTGCGCGACGCCGAGGAAGCGGTGAAAGAGGAGGTGTGGGGCGTCTACCGCTTCGTCGTGGTGGCGGACAGGGCGGGTGCGGACGGCCTCAAGGTCATCGATCTGGGTGCCGGTCATTCGTCCAGCGGTGGCACGATGTGCGGGCGGGTGCTGGCCGCCCTCAAGTCCGAGGCGCTGCTAAACGAATCCGTGGGTGTGGGCTATCTGGAGCGGAACTGGCCGCCGGCCCTGCGGGAGTCAGGAGCGTGGCCGCTGGCCAGCCTCCGGCAGAGTTTTCTCAACGGCTCCCTGACTCGGCTGGTGGATCCCGACGCGGTGTTGAAGGCAAAGATCGTGGAGTTCGTGAGGCAAGGCGACTTTGGGCTGGCCTCCGGGCAAAGGCCCGGGGGCGGTTTCGAGCGCGTCTGGTTCGAGGAGGTCGTGGGCAGGGACGAAGTGGAGTTCTCTCCCGGGGTGTTCCTGCTCCGCAAGGAGGTGGCGGCCACCCTCAAGAGCGGTGCCCCTCTGCAACCCGTGCCGGCACAACCACCGGAGCCGGCACCGCCCTCGCCGTCTGCCCCGGGGGCACCCCCGCCTGCAGTGGGCTCGGCGGCACCCACAGCGTCGGCACCGGCCGTGGGGACGTGCACGCTCCGGCTGTTGGGGTGCGTGCCGCCGGAGATGTGGAACCGTCTGGGGACGAGGATCCTCCCGCGCCTGCGCGGCGAGGGCGAGCTGCGCATCGACGCGAGCTTCGAGGCCGTGGTGGCGGCCGACAGGAAAGGGTTGCTCGCCGACGAGCTGCGGCACGCCTTGCAGGAGCTGGGAGTTGACGGGGTGATGCGCGTGGAGTAGGCGACCCTTGCCGCCGGCGTCCGCCAGGTTCCCTTCGACCACGGTCTTTGCAACGCTGTCCTCGCAAGGGCAAGGCACCGGGACAGGGGCGAGGGGCGGCGTCGCCGCGCCGGGCGCCGCTGCGAGGGGTGAGAGAACCTGGGGGAGTGGCCATTC
>Ga0308420_1001422_pt1 | contig 12539 bp, 18 predicted proteins | sample HotsprSampleMS55_FD_203802 | JGI IMG/M metagenome (GOLD analysis project Ga0308420, IMG submission 203802) | Hot spring phototrophic mat microbial communities from Mushroom Spring, Yellowstone National Park, Wyoming, United States - 20090730_MS55 ... | reverse complement strand
GGATCGCCCCAGGGTTGCCCGGATCGTCCAGGCACGAACGCAGTGAAACGGGAAGGAGGAAGAAATATGGTTTAAGGGATAGTAGATAGGTAACCAATCACATTAGCAATCTCGATATCAAATCTCAATGGTAATCTCAATATTAATCTCAATGTTAATGTTACCGGTCCGATATTATTTGATTAATTTCATTTATTGGATATGTTTCTTGGGTTTACGTGCTTGAGTTTACAGAATCCCATATACATAAAAGGTGCATAATTTGTGTTCCGATCTACTAGGCTTTGGCGTTTGCTTCAATCTCTTCGAGTACGTCTTCCGCAAATACCGTGGACTCCATTTTATTGTCCTGAAGATAACTACTTGGCGTCCTTACCACCCGTTCGATCTTCACGATCTTACCTGCCTCAACTTGGAATTTACTACCAGAGCCCCTTTTAGTACTAGTATCGATGACATACATTTCGCCATCGTATTCTACAACTAGGAGTGGATTTTTAAGGCTTTCTCTCAATCCACCGGTATTATTAATAACACGGTCACGTAGATCATTTAGAAGTTTTCGTAATTCAATACTTGACGCAACTGAAAGCTGTTGCATCTCGTCCTGTAGTGCTGCAGTTTCGTACCAAACATAGTAATGTGCTGGTCGGAACCAAGTCAATACTTTCTTAATTTCTTTTCGTTTCTTCTTGGGATCCTCATCTGCAATATGCTGTACTAAAGCAAAAATTCTTTCGTACCCATATAGTGTTGGGATTACTGCCGGGTGCAATCTCAATGTTCCCAGCGTCATATGTGTTGTAATTGGAACATATGTTTTTGTATCGAAAATAAAACCATCGATAAGTCGAAAACGTGAGGACGACATAGTGAACCTCCGATTTTGAAATTTGAACCATATTTAAAACCATAATTATTTAAATAAAAAAAGCCTTTAGACGCCGACAAATGGCATCTAAAGGCCGAGAATTAATCAAGTAATAAAAAACTTACTCTTTTTCTACTTTATTTTTTTCTACTTTATCTTTTTCTAATACTTCTTCCCGTAAAATTTTAACATTCTTTGGCGCATCTACACCAATTTTTATACACCTCCCGCGTATCTGTTTTATTTCGATAGTTACTCCATTACTTAATACAACTCTCTGGCCTTCTTTTCGTGTGAGTACCAGCATTCATGAATCTCCACATAGTTACAGATTCTCATAACGTCTGCTAAAATTGTATCCCTTATGTTTAGCGTCAGAACTGTCGTAGAACATCACTTCTACGTATTTGGGTTTAATCCTTCTTACGTATATGCTTAGCTCGATGCCTGGTTCTGGTTCAAAAATTAACGCGGTGTTATATGCCATAATAGCGTAGAAATGTTGAGTACTTTCATTACTAACCGGATCCTTGAATAACCGTACTCCATGGGTTTTATAGATTTTTGTATTTTTGGTATATGTTTGAATATGTAAAATCACTTTACATTTAGAATGCCGTGAGAGTTTGCTTGTCTCTGGTTGTGGTTGGCAGAGATGTACAAGCGAGTAGATATCAACAACCGGCAGGATTTTATCATTTTCTCTTTTATAGATACGTGCAGGTTTCCTCTGACCAAACCGTAGCTTTGTTATACATACATACTTACCTGCATCTTGTACACGAAATGCTTTTGCTTTAACATAGAACGCATTTTCATCTACAAGCTTATCTTGCAGGGATGTCGATTGCACCAACGCAGTGTTTTCCATCGTAACGTCTCCCATTGAAAAAAATTAACCCACATTAATACCTGTACAACTTTTTAGAGCATTAATCACATACTCACGTTCAGCGCAAATGGCTTCCTCGTATGTAGAATAATTTCCTATAGTGACGTGTTTATTAGAATCCTTTGTATTTAAAACCGTAAGCTTCCAGTTACCGTCGAAGAATTCAATATCAGTTACAGGTACTGAATATGGTTTAGCTGAAGGACAATTATCTAAAATAACATCGGATAACTTATCGTAAACGCGGTTAGCGTGTAGTACTGGAAAGATTATTTTATTTTCTATAATTCTGACAATAACATTCCCTATATCAAAAGCATCAACTCCTTCCACTTTGCCGATAGCATTTTCGTAGATAATCTGTCGCGCCTTATTCAATTCCTCCGAGTCAGAAATATCAAGAACCAACAGTAACATTCCATAGCTCCTTTAACGTGCTGATTTTACTAGCTCCCTTATATTAAATCTGTCTATATTGTTTTCTACGCTAGCTACTTCAGCTTCGATGGTTTCGCAAAAGGAATAGAAGGGTCCAACGGCAGAAAGTGCTAAATCATTCAAATAACCAGGAATAATACAATAATACCATCCATCCGCACATCTTATTATATGGCTAATGCGGGTTGTTTGTACTTGACATATTTTATTTAGCTCCTGGATTAATGTTTCAATAACTTCTAGATTTTTATGTAGGAATACTATCCAAGGCTTACCATCTTCCATTTTAATTATTACTTTCGCTGTTTCCATATGTCATTCCTAACTGTGTTTCATTTGCACATTCAAAATACTCTGGCTTAGGTGTATCAGACAATGTAACAAGGCCTAGAGTTTGTTTAACTTTATTGATAACATCCTCACACTCTATACCAGTAAATCCTTGTCCTTCAATAGAGATACCTTGGGGTGTGATTGTAATCTTAACAGTCTTCATGGGATTCTCCTATCAAACGTAAAGCTGTAACACAGTCTTGTCGGCTTCTTGCTCTACAACCGTTACAACTCCATATTGTTGTAACTGCTTGCGGCAATACTCTGTATAAAAATCGACAAGTATACCATTAATTTTATTTTTAGCTATCTCTGCAGCGTTTTCGATAGAGTAATAGGGATCTTCGTCATAAACATAAGTAAGGTCATAATAACCATCATCTGTCTTCTGCAACTGCCCATACATAGCAGCGTGTCGACCTTTATTGGTAATAATACATCCAAACTTCGTATCGTTTCCTTCTAAGATATCCTTCTCACAATGTGCTATCCAATCAGCTTCATATTTTTCTGAATTTTCCGTAAGGAACTTAATTAATTGTAGCGCTCCTTCTTTAGTGAATCGCGTAGCATGTGCTGTTACCAGTCTGCTCATGTTTGGTCTCCTGTTTAGGTTCCTGTGAAAGCATCAGTAAATATTTATACCCAAACTATAATTTAGTAGTGCATACTATTTACTTATTTAGTTCTTTTTTATTAAAGGTGCTAAATGACGAAGCAGAGCAATAATCACTCAGCACTCGTTATCTCCGACTGGCATATAGGTGAATACGAATCTCCGGAAACTACATTATATCAGTACTCGTTTAATCATGTGGTTGCTCAAAAACGTGTCGAGCAACTAGCTGAGCTCTTTAATGAATTTAATGAACAAAATAAAGTAGAGGACGCAGTAATCTTTTGCCTCGGAGATATGATTAACGGAATAATTCATGATGAATATTTTAAAGACAACTTATCCTTTTCTGAGCAAATCAGTCAAGTATCCGATCTTATAGCTAGTCTCATTTGTAAAGTGAAACTCAAGAAAAAATGCTTTGTAGGACTCTGTACCGATAATCATTCTAGGCACACCGAAAGGATTCTGTATAAGAACGAGAGCTTCTATAACCTTAATGAGTTAATATATAAGCTTTGTGATAAATCCGTTAATCAGCAAAAGAATATTCAGGTTCCGTTTACGTATTTAAAGAAAGGTATAAATACTTATAGCCAACATAATACTACGTTTCTACTAGAGCACGGACATCATATCCCAGTTAAGGTGAATGTACTCCGCGCCTTAGAACTCAGACGCGATCTTATTCTTGCAAACCTCTCTCGAAGAAAGAAGAAGTTATTTGATGTGTATATTATAGGGCATTTCCATAAGCCCGTATATTCTCCTGAGATTATCATTAATGGTGCACTGTTAGAACATACAGAATATACAGAAGCAAAAGGTTATATACTATATGATCCTGCTCAAGCCGCGTTTACTTATGATGACGGAAAAATTAAATCATTGTCTTTCTTAAAACTAAACTGATCTGCAATCTATTCTAAAGAACAAAGAAGCGCGAGAATCCAACCTAATAGAAAAGATATCAGCATTAAATAATATCTAAAATATTTATTTTCGCGTCCTTGCATGAGCGGCTATCCAAATCAGTCTGGTTTTCTATGCTTTTCTTTAAATTCTCTAGTAGCCTGCACATCTTTATATGTTTCTTCGTATATTTTTTCTAGGCAATCCTCACACGGTTCTATGAAAGCAACATAGTTTTCCGGCTCTTCATGAATAACATCGAGAACCCGTAGTTGCTTACCACAGTTCATGCATTTAAGAACAATGCCTTTCTGCTGCATTGTCTATCTCCTTTACATAAAGTTGAGCATCCCACTCTGCTTTTTGACGAGCTTCTTCTTCACACGTATTACACCATACCATTTTACGTGATTCATCATATTCCATAATATTATTACATTTACAACAGATTACCTCCATCATTGTGGAACTCCTATTGTGTTAGAATCGAGAATGGTTTCACTTGCTTTCGTGAAACCCTAGGAAGACTGGAGCGCGAAATGCTCCACTTTCGGGGAATTGTTCCTGAAACTTAATACGCGCGTACCTATTCAGAAAAGCTTTGGGATTCTTATAAATTTCTTTTCGTAGCTCATCGGATAAGCCAGTTCCTACAACCCCGACTGGTTCATCTTTAGGGGTTAGAGAGTATTTTAATCCACCAATACCTTTATCTTTATATTTTCCTTCACCGGGTATTATATCTTTAATATACACATCTGTTTCTTGAAACGTTTTATACTTCATTGGCTTTCCGGTTTGAGGGAATAGTACTAGCCCTTCTTGGGTTAAACTATACTGTTTCTTTTTTACACTATTAAATAACTGTTCTGCAGATTGTGTGTCGGTAGCTTCTATTGGAGCATGGAAAGTTTTGGGCAAATATTTAATAATCTCGTTTATAAAACCTCTACGTAATTCATACGGTCTATTGTACCAGTCTTGCGTTATACTATCTTCTCTACCTAGCTTAGGCGCGTCAAATAAATAAACTCTAAAAGATATGCCGTTTTGTTTAGCTTTTTCTATAGCATTAGGTAGCTTACTGTTTAATATCGCAGAAAGCTCTACTGGTGTTAAAACGCGCTCATTCTGTCCTTCCTGTTTAACAGCATAGATTTCACCCAGCAAGATAGTATCATCTAAATTCTTTGGTAATTTAACAGTTGGCTGATAGGAGAATAAACGTTCTGTATGTAATATATTCCTTCCGCTACGTTGCGAAATTCTGTGCGAAAATACTTCAATCTTTCCGTCTTTAATCTGAACTACTCCAAGTGCGCCATCTATTTTAGGCTGTACTGAAACGATATTATCCAGATTTCGAAGAAGCGTTTTAGCCTGATCTTCGTCAAGTACTTTATAATGTACTTTTTCTACTTTTGGATCTAAATCGGGTGTTATATTAGTTAAATACCAAACTGGCGTCTTTCCAGATTTTCTTACGCGTTGTAGTTTATATCTTTCGATTCCACGATCAGTATCAATAGAAAAGATGAGGGAATCCCTATCTGCGTATAGGACAAGCACCTCTTGCTGCTCAGCAGGATGCACATATCCGGCACCGTAACCTTCTGGTATTTCACCAGAAAAGGTCCTATATCGCCAACTGTGCACCGGCTGCTGGTATACCGCAATGGTCTCTCCGGGCTCCCTTGGTAGCTCCTTCCTGGTCGCCCAGCTGAATAAACCTAACTGTGGGGTACCTAGTCTAAGATCGTAGTGCCTGCCTGCCCTTAAGGCGTCGTGTTGACTGCGAAGAAATAGAGCAAGTTCCCCAGGAGTTAGTTTACCCAGGTCCCCATAATAAGCGCGATTAGGGATTCCCTTTGCTCTCTCTGGCACCTTTTGTTATTCCTTAGGTTCTATTAAATAACATAGAGATGCTATATAAGATAGATAATAGATACACTGCGAAATTTCATATAATACAGAAACCTCTCTTCCATCTTTTGTAATTACGCTTCGTGGTCCTTCAAATAGTTGTTGCGTGTACTCCTCTAGTTGCTCACATATTGTTACTTTATGTTTATTTAATTTCTCTGCTGAAACCAATAAAAATGTTTTCAATAACGAATAATCACCGTATTTATCCTTCTCATATAGTAGTACGCGATCCCCCACAGGTGTGAATGGCGCACGAATAGGTGCTCGACTCGGTGCTTCTAGTATAATTATATTTTTTAAATCCCCGTTACAAAATGATACAATTTGCGCAGGATCTGGACAAATTGTATTGTTCAGTACGCGTGTGGGAATATCGTATAGATCGCTTATAACAGCATCTAGAGTATATAGTGTTGGATCTGCTTCAGAATGTATAAGTAGTGGAGTATCTGTTCGTTCTTTTAAGTATTCTCGTAGACTTTGTGTTTTTACTTTCGTCTTTGTCACGTTTCGCATTCAGTTATCTTCCTCACACCATCTTTTATACTACTACCCAATTTCTTAATATCTACATTAAACATGTCCAGGAAAAATTTATAAACGATGTAAAGTATGAAGAATAGGGCGCAATTCTCGGTTGGGAAGAAAAAGATCTTCTGATTCGACAAAAACTTTTCTTGTAAAGGAGATTCTATAACTTTACTGGTTTTCTCTTGTGGATAAAGGGTAAAGAATATAAACCCATTCAGTGAGCTGTTTATTATTTGTTCTTCAGATAGTGATTCTGCGTGTTCTAGATCGTATGTAGTGTATGTATCAATTTCCGTATTCGTCGTGTCTGTTTTTATACTACATGAAAGTTGCACACCAAAAACTGGAATAGTATTAATATCTATACAAGTCATGTGTATGCGTAGCGTAAACGTATAATAACCGCCCAAACCTTCATGTGCAGAATCCCAGTATGTAACAGTCAATTCAAAAATGTTAAAATATGTATCATTTTTAAAAATTACAAGAAGACTGCCTTTAGGCAGTTTCAGCATAGCTTTATGAGTGAAATATTTGAATACATATAATCCACTCACTGCAGTTGTATATTGAATATATGTGTTTACGTCAGCAGACGCATTAAAAGCCTTTTGAAGAAAATCCCGAAGCTTTAAGGGCGAATGTATACACGGGATTGTCGTAATATAACTATAACTAATCCTTGGGGTCGGTTCTCTGTAGTTAAGGACATTAAACAAGTGTAGTGGTTCAAAATTACTATTAATTTTGCTTAAACATTTATCAGATACTAATATTGTGTCAGCACACCCATCTTGTGAAGTTGTCTTATCGACATCTAAAACTTTCAATTGTGAATGATGTTTATCACTTAAAATCGGATAAAGAACTTTAAGCACATCAGTATAATATAGATTTGCTATACGTAGAACGGTAATAATATCATCTGTATCTACAGAATCTTTAAGGTTTACCAATCTTCACCTCCACGTTGTTTCTTTCTTCCTGTTGTGTTTGTAGTTTTTTATATAATTTTCTAAATATCTTTTTGATTTTTATAATAGCTGTTTCTAACATATTGCCTAATTTAAGTAGAAATAGCTTATTTTTACTAACAGGAAATGCCCAGCCATCAATGCCTAGGCACTTCTTAGCAAACTGTTCTGGATCTGTCTCCATCACAGCTTTCGCATCCAAAACATCTCTACGACCGGTAATAACTGCTCCAGTAAATAATGAGTACACCGCATAAGCAAGCAACATACGAACAGGAATCCGTACTTGCTCCAATTTCTTATATCCAGTAACTTCTTCGGCTTTAATGTCTTCTTCTACACAATCAATAAAAAGTTGAAGATAATTATCAAGTTCTTCGCGCGTAATTTTATGCTGTTTGATAAACTCACGTAAACTTTCTGACGGATACGTGTAGATGTACTGTGTATATTCGACGCTTTGTTGTAATAGAATCATACCACAGTACGCTAAATCACGTCCGGGAGAGTAATACAGAGAAACAGGTGAATTAAGTAAGCGAAATTGTAGCATCGTTCATTCTCCTAGATAGAACCAAGTCATTACCTCAGCATCGTTCATAACTTTAGGTTTTTCTACGGGAATTCTCCTAAACTTGGCATCAAAACCAAGTTTCTTTTGTATTATAGGGAAATTTTTGTGACTCACATATTCTGTTTTAACTAACCTGTTGCTCTTGGGTTCTTGTGTAAAAAATAACCCCAATAGATCGTCGGGTTGGTTAACTCTTACTACTTCAAGATAGCGTAACGGGATACCGAGGTTTGTTAATATAGATTCTCTACTAGCATCAACTCGATGATATATTGCTCGGTCGTCAACAAACCCGGCATTTTCTCCGGTTAGTATAGTAGTACTGTAGAAAAGAACATTGCCAACATTCTTAACTCCATTAATATAACCTAATTCTAATTTTCTGCTAATGCCTCCGTATACAAACTCAGGCAGATCCCAAAGACTTATAATTTTAGCACACGTTTTTAATAGTCGAATATACGCAGTTTGTTCATCGTCTCCTATGTATAATAACGATTGAAACAGACCGCTTAAATATGAAATTTTAGCAGGTACACGAGCAATATCATTCCAAATACTTAGGTTCTCTAATGCCTCTCGAAATCGCAAATTAATCTTTTCTAATCTGGAATACTCGTTGGTGTCATGTTTGAGCAATACGACTAAACTAGATGTTTCTTTAAATAACTTTTTAGTAAAAGATTTATACTTCTGCAGTCTAGCCATCCCACTTTCTCACGTTACCATCTCTCGAATAATCTCAACTAAATCCTCAAAAAGTATGATAGAGAGTTCATTATTAAGATTGATAAACGTACGATTATAAAAATGTACTTTATTCATATTGGTTAAAGCAAATAGCCGATTATGAACACCTGGAAAAATGATACAAAGCTGAGTATCTTCCATATCAATCTCTTTTGATTCTTCCATGAAAAAATCGTACAGCTGCGTTTTCCTATAGTCTACTAGTGCTTTTGTAAAAATTTCCAAAGGATTATTAAACTTCTTTGTTTTAAATACTATGTTAACTCCCACACAGCTTAGATAGGACGAGAATTCATCTAATGATGTAAACTCGTCCGCCGGAAAGTCTGCTTTGTTAATAGTACTCAATGCGCGAGTTTCTGTCAGATTGTTACCAAACACCTCGTTGCCTCCAAATTATACCGATTCTCACGTAGTTAAATTTCAGCACTATTTATATTGTAAAAGGATAACTAAAGAAATGTAATATGCGGAAGATTAGGAACGCCCTAATCTTCCAAGCAGCTCATAAATTCTAAAAACGGTTCGTAATGGAGGAATTTAAGAATAAATATCTATCTGGTATGTTAGAAAATGCTGATACTAAAGGTACCACAGAATATCTATCAACACGCAAACGATATGTATCTTCTGGAAGTGTACAACATACGAAATTTTGTTTATTCAATGCTGTTATTGGCGCCCAGCGGAATGGTATCTCGCGAAAGCGTGTTTGCTCCAACTTCCCTTTGGCGCATTTAGCAAACTGCGTAATCTTATTTTTTACTTTTCTGGTTAATTTAAGTTTACCGTGCTGTACTTGAATCATACTACCTATTGTATATTTCATAAGAGGCGAATATCTTACAAAAAATGTATGTAATGTGTTATCTTTCTTATCAATAAAAACCATAATATCGTGAAATTCTGTAAAGATCGGCTGGAATTTCGCCAAATAATACGTTTGTGGTGGAATTAATGAATAATCTTTACTGTAGTTGAATAGAACGGGTGCAGAAACCTCGTGAAAGTCTCTAGTATACGGATAGTCTTTACCTTGTATACCCAGGCTTTCAGCTGGATCATTTAATATATATTTAAAGTTAGTGTCAGTATAATTGATTAATCTTCTCGCCAGTAATTCGCCATACCGTCTATATTTAAGCATTTGTACAAGATCGTCGATATCTTGCTCAGATAATGCAAGAATTGTAAGTTGCCTATAAGGAAATGCTATTGCAACATAAAGCGTATGATCAACGACATCTAATCTCGCAATCGCCTTGTAATACGCACGTGCTGATATTGAAGGAGCATAAGCATCGGCTTCACTTATTTCTTTAGCACATTTATGTAAATATCTATAATATTCGATATAGTCGTCGAGGGTAAAATCATTTGATACTGTATCCATTCCAAATTTAGAGATTTCATAGATAAGTAGCTTCTTAACTTTATATTCAGAATCTTTTGGGTTTTCTTTGATGATATTTATAAGATAAAAGATGTCACTATATTTACTCTTTGCTAAAAGATAGCCAGATATTTTATCTTGTATGGTAGAGCTTTCATATGTAGCTTGTGAATCTATAACAGCTTCGTATTCCCCGTTGTTTATCAAAATATTTAAATATGTTACCATAAATGAGTTAAATGAATTTTTCTCGTATGTATGTTTTACCAATAATAGTTTAATACGATTTTCGGCTATATGATATATTTTACCTATAAAGACATTATTGATATCATCCGAATAATGTGTAAAAAGCTTATAATTTTTTATGTATGTGCATGAATTAGTATTTAAATCGTAAATACATAGATAACCGTCATGTATTAATAGCAGCTTTCCTCCTGGGATATAATCAATATATCTGTATAGCTTTTCTGGATATTTTGTTGGTTTGTGAATTATGCGCCATTTGTTGGTGTTGCTTTCTAATACTCCATACACAAATTGATCGTGCAATATAAAAATTTTGTATTTTTCTTTTGCCAATACAGCAAATTGTAACTGTGGAAATACTATACTACATAATCCTCTATCTGGCCAATCAGCATACGTTATTCGATATACAGAATCCTCGCACTTACAAACGTTTGGATTAAGTAGGTATGTCGAACCTGTATCGATATTTAATGCACAATAAAGACTAGAAAGAGGAGATAATATTGTATCCAAATGCATATATACATCCAAATCCTCAGCTTGCGCCATGTACAGCACCTCACAAAAGTTTTCAAAGAATAAAAATCGAACTATCGAAATAGATAATTTAGTATTAGAAATAATACGTATTAGAAATAGAAGGAACAGATAGGATCTAGATCGAAATATTTAATGAGGTCTTCGAAAACTTTAAAAAGAATAGATTCTACAACTTCTTTATAACCTCTGTCCTCTAACCATTCTATGTCGATATCAGAAGCTTCGATTTTTATTCCATATAGGCGTACAGCTTGCAATTTGTAAATGTAGCTCTTAGAACCATTTGTAGTGTCTAGTTTATCGCGAGACACTACAATAGCAACCCCTGCTGTATAGGGCCTCCAGCGGCTTCCTTTAGACGATGATATGACAACATCGTAGACTTGCATTCCCATGTTTATGGCCCTTTCGTTCCGGAAAAGAATTATTAGCCATAACTAGAACGTATCTAAGTCTTCTCCAGCTAACATAGGCAGTGAAAAGCTAGGCCAAACATTATGAATACTCCAGATTGTTAAGCATCCCAACATAGTAGCCTGTGCAAACTCATCTCGATAACCAGGTTCGCAGATAATTCTAAATCTTTTTGTTATTCCATATTCTTTCATTTCCTGTGCTAACGCCAGAAAATGAATAAGTAAACCAGGATTTGCGTCATCTACATAATCTAACGCAAAGAATCTTAGTTGTTGTAATTTAATCGCCCCGGTTACTAAAAGCATGCATTTTGATGGATCGATGTGGTAGCAAGTTCTAGGGTGCCATGAAAGAGGGGGCACTTTTCTTACAGCCATTCCTCCAAGACCAGTGGATACATAACGAAAAGGGAGAATTTTATTAGTTGGAAAACCAGATTGGATTAGCATCGTTTCCCGTAAAGAACCGGCACCGCTATAGTCATGTGCTATAAAGTGAACGTCAAATTTCTGTGCAAATTCCAATATTTTCAATGCTTCCCCAGCGTGATCATGTGGGTTTGGAAGAGACTCGCCCCACGGAATTTCTACTTGACCATCTGCTCTCATACATACAAGTGCTAGGGTCGTATAATTACCACCTTCTCCTCCGCCACCCCAGTCAATACCCAAAACGCGCATTCGATACCGACCGCACGTACGCCTCACACGTTCGAGATCATATCTATCTTCTAGAGTAGCAACTTTTCTTAGATCTTCGAGCGTAACGAGCTTTGCTGCTATATCAGAAGCTTCGCCCAATATTTCACGTAAAAAATCAGCATATGCAGCTTGTGCCGGATTTTCCTGATATGATTTTAAAATTCTCCAGTTAACCGGATCTGCATAGTGTCGTTTAATAATGACTTGCGGCACATGATAACCTGCGCTATACCATCTACGGTCAGGGAAAGCGTGTACCCACATTCCTGTATCTGGGTGAATTGGCTTACCGCATTTAGCGCAGACTGTAGCAGGGTTCTCATACGAGATATCATCACGTACTGGACCAAGCATGTTCAATAAATCATGCTCTAACGCTGCGATATTCCAATACCCGCAGTGAACACATTTAATAG
>Ga0308420_1001421_pt1 | contig 12540 bp, 18 predicted proteins | sample HotsprSampleMS55_FD_203802 | JGI IMG/M metagenome (GOLD analysis project Ga0308420, IMG submission 203802) | Hot spring phototrophic mat microbial communities from Mushroom Spring, Yellowstone National Park, Wyoming, United States - 20090730_MS55 ... | reverse complement strand
TGAAAGGACTTTTTTCACCGGTTTTCGGTGAAAAAAGGTGAAAAAAGTTTCTGTGGATAAGTGCCTTCAGCCCAGTAATATCAAGGCTTCTGGGGATCGAAAGCCTTTTTCAGAGTAAAAGGAATTTATTAGTGCTCCTTGTAACAAGGGTCTTCTTACTATCTTATATAGGTAGTGTTATCTATACAAGGTTATATATATACGAAAAAGACTTCCTTTATATGGGTTTTCGGAATTTTCTTAATTTTTAACGGTAATGAAGTTTTTAATTTAATTTTAATCGGGAAGGGTGATAATGAGTGAGTGCGACAAACGACAGCGTCAATATTTCCCGGTGGGTGATCGAACACGGCGTTGAGCAGGGGATCGAGCGTGGAAACTTGGAGTTCCGCCCCTTGGAAATCGCGCGGGCGGCAAAAGCGCCCCTCCCGCTGGTGTTTGACCACATGGCCCGGTTGTCCCGCCAGAAGAAGCTCGTCCTGATCTGGCAGGTCCGGTGTGTCTCGTGCGGAAGAGCCTTGCCTGCGTCATCCGCCGAAACCCCGGAAGCGTGCCCACACTGCGGCGGCACTTTTTCGGACGCGTTCCCTGTTTTTGTGGCTTCCCCTGATTTCGTTGCTTACGTGCTCGCCGGCCGAAAAACGTCCTAAACCAAAAAATTTTTTAAACCCACTTGACTTTCCTTCCTTGAGTATGATATAATGCTATCAGATTAAACAGTGCTATCTACATCCACAAGGAGGGTGAAAAGTGGTGTTAGAAAAAGGGAAGAAAGGGTTTTTTGTAAGGCTGGGCGACGATGAAATAAACGCCATATCCTTGTTGGCGAGCTTTCGGGGGGAGACGAGGGAGCAGACGGTCCTGGCGGCCTTAAAGCTTTTGGTTAAGGAAACGTTCAAGGAAGAAATCCGGTCGGGGTTTGATTTCCCACTCCAGAAGCTCCCGTTTGAAGTGAAGCTGAGCGACGTTTTGAGGATTTTGGGTATTGAGGGGGTGGAGTAAATGTGCCAGTTATTAGGTTTCTGCTCTGAAAAGCCTGTAGGGTTTTCGGCGGTGTTCCGCGAGTTCAGGAAACGCGCCGAAAGCAACCCCCATGCCTGGGGCATAGCCCTCTGGAACGGGAACGACGAGTGCGGGCCTGCGGTCATACGCGAGCCGCGCCCGGCAAACAAGAGCAGGCTCGCGGGGCTGCTGTGCAATAACGTCCTGCCTGGCAAAGTCCTCATTGCCCACGTCCGCTACGGCACGACAAGGGGCGAAGACTCGTTGAGGACTGTCACCAACACCCACCCGTTCGTCGCCAACATTGGGGGCAGGGACTGGGCGTTCGCCCACAACGGTTATGTGAGCGTTGTCGGGCCTGTTACTGCAGGGTACAGCCCCCACGGTACTACGGACAGCGAAAGGGTGTTCACGATATTGGTGGACAGCCTTCGCGGGGTAACGAGCCGTGACGGGAAAATTCAGGCGATTAAAAAAGCTATTGAAAAGTGCTCCGGCAGGGGGAAGCTGAATTTCCTGCTGTCGGACGGGAAAACATTGTTTTTCTTTTCCAACATGGGGTGCGGGCTGCATTACCGTGAATTATCCCTTTGCCGCAAGAACGGCCAGGTTGTAATGGTCGCCACCGAACCGGTCGGTGCGGGCAGCTGCTGGAAGCGGTGCGAGGCTGGCGTCTTGTACGTCGCTGAGGACGGCAGGATTGTTAGGGAAGACGTTACAACTGTACAACTATATATCCCGAAACCTAAGGTTAAAGTAAAAGAACCCCTCCCGGCGCTGCCCCGCCCTGCCGGATCTTTCGAAGAAGATCTGTCCGACTGGGACCTGTGGAATTTGTATCATGCAACATCCCAGCAAAAACCGGCCCGCCACAGGTCTTATATTGATTACTGGGAAAACGAGGTGCGTAAACAATGATGCATTTCGAGAGGGGCGGTATGCCCTCCCTGGCCGGAGAGGGGGTGCGGTGAGCCGTGCCGCGGGCCAAAAGGTACGATTCTTATAAGGTAAGCAAAAAAGCCGCGCGGCGGAGGGACAGCGGGGAAAGCCTCTGCATACGGTGCGCCAACTCGACGCCTCTCCGATGCCTTTGGCTTAGGGACGGCGACATGTCGGGAGTCGCGCGGTATTCGGTGCGCGTCGTCAGGGACTGGACGGACAGCAGGGACGTTGAATTAGTGAGGGTGCTGGAGTGTGCAAATTTTAAAGAAGGCTCTTTGCCGCCCCTAGCGGCCTCGTGGTGAAAAGAGCGGGCGAAATTTTTAAGCCGCCGTAGCTTAACCGGAAGAGCGTCCGCCTTGTAAGCGGAGAGGCGCGGGTTCGAGTCCCGCCGGCGGCTCCACGTTTAGAGTTTAACGGGAGGGGTGCTAAAATGCCGACAGTTATTGCGGACAGCCGTATCTTGTACAGTGGGCCCTCGCGCGAGGACGCCGAGCTCGTCATGGAAATAGTCCGGGAATTGGGGGCTTACAATCGTGCGGTCTATTTCCGCCCTGACGGCACGAACCCCCCGACCGGCCTGGTCGGAAAAGCTCTGGCACAGGCCGACGAAAAAGAAAAACGGGCGGCCGTTTCCGAGGTGTTAAAGGAGTGCCGCAGGCTGGCCGAAAAGCTGAAGTTCAAAAAGGGGTTCGAGGAAGGGCCTTCTCCGGTGCCGCCGAAAGCCGTGGTCAGGAACCTGCTAGCGGCGTCGGTTTCCAACGATTTCGATGCCGCGCGGCACGAGTGGGAATATCGCGGGGAGATTTTGGAAGAAACGCACTCAGATTTTTCCCACGAGTGCCAGCTCTGCGGGCCAAAAGAGCTGATGCGGGCCAATTACGTGATACACAACGTCCGGACGGGGAAGACGCTGCGCGTGGGTTCGGTCTGCGTCAAGCGGTTCTTGGTGCTGGCCGGCACGTCCTCGACTGATGAAAGCGTCGCGCTTTTTGACCGCCGGACCGCCTTGGCACTGTTCGGCCGGGCGCAGTCCCGCCTAATCGCGGACTTAGGCCGGGACGAAGTGCCGGAGAGATCGCTGGTCGCCTTACTCGGTGCCCTTGAAAAGTTGTCTCCGGAGCCGCTTTCCCGGGAAGACGCCCGGGTGGTCATTAAAGCCGCAAAAGCAGGGGAACGGGCTGCGCGGGTGTTCGAGGCCCTGGCGGCCCGGGACGGGGTAGCATTACGCGCGTTAAATTTAAAAATCAAAAAGATGCACGACGGTGAAGAACGGAAGAAAAAGGTGCGGGAAGTGCTCCTTACTTTGTCTAGGTCTTCGGAGTATCATAACCCGCAGAAACAAGTTACTTAAAAGAAAGGGGGGTGCCTGTGAAAAACGTTAAAATGCGGCTCTTCGAGCGGGAAAACGATCATAATTGCTACAACCGAGGGAAACGTCCCTGTACCGGGCAGAGAAAAAGTCAAAGTAGGGCTCAACGTGTACAAGAAACCTTAAAAAGGACGGGAGAAACCTAATGCGAAACCCTAAGAAATTTCCGGTTTATGCCAAAGACGGCTCGCTCGTCGGCGAACTCTCTCTTAACGAGATAAAAATACTTGTAACGCTGGTTAAAAGCGACCCTTTCCGGAAGGGCGGCAAAACTGCCGTAAAACTGTTAGAAGACGTTCCGTCCGATAAATTAGTGAAATTGTTCGATGAGGTCCGGCACGCGGCGAAGTATCAGCACAAAAGCAGTTGGTTAACTCTGTACGAGGACGCGGCAAGGGTCCGGCGGAATTCCCCTCCGGCTAAGTCCCGCAAGCGCGGGCCAGAGGGCCGGTTTCTCGCCGACAACGAGTGGTCCCCTGATTTGGGCGATGATTATGGAGAAGAAGCCAATGTGTGGTTCACTGATGACCCTGATGAGGATTTTTTGTTCGAAGAGCTGCGTGAAGAGGTCTTATTTCCAAGCGATCTGAAAGGGGTAAAGAAGAAGAACAAAAAAGGCCGGAAGTAACCCCTCCGGCCATAATTTTTATTTAGAAGAAAGGGGGGCAAGTCATGCGCTTGTTGTTTTTTACTGATACCCACTTGAGGGGCACCCCCCCGGAGGCCCGGACCGACAATTTCAACGAGACTGTGAAGGACAAGCTGGCTGAAGTAGCCTCGCTGGCCCGCCGGCTCGGTGCCGGGGCCGTGATCCACGGCGGGGACTTTTTCGACGTTCCAGAGCCGGGGCTGGCCCACGTAGGGGAATGTGTCGAAATACTGGCGCGGCTGCCCGTCCCGCTTTACACCGTGCCCGGAAACCACGACATCCACGGGCACAACCCCTCTACCCTGCCGAGGACGCTTTTGGGGTTCCTGGTCCGGCTGGGGGCCGTGAAGCTCTTGGGGCGCGATCCCGTGTTCCTTTCCCTCCCCGGTGATAAGAAGCTCCAGCTGACCGGCCAGGGGTTCCACGCAGAGATCGACCGCCGGGACTGGGTGCTCGATTACGTGGTTGGCAAGAAGGAAACGGACTTCGCCGTCCACGTCGTCCACGGGATGCTGCTGCCGCGGGGCATCGTTTCCTCGGCCTCGTTCCTCCCAGCAGCCACACCCGCCGAAGACGTGCTGGCGGCCACCAAGGCCGACGTTACCCTCTGCGGGCACTACCACATCCCCTGGGAAGCGCGGCTGGACGGCAAGCTGGCGCTGAACCCCGGGGCGCTGGTGCGGCTCTCGGCGCGCCCCGAAGAGGTGGGCAGGGTGCCCCAAGTGCTGCTGCTGGAGTTTTCGGAAGAGGGGTTTTCGCACAAATACATCCCGCTCAGGAGCGCGCGGCCGGGCAGCGAGGTGCTGGACAGGTCCCACTTGGACGCCGCGAGGGCGCGCGCCGGGGCGAGGGAAGCCTTCCTGGCTGGGCTGGGCGAGTTCCGGGGGGAGAGGTTCGCTGCTATGGAGCCGGCGGAAGTGCTCCGCGAGACGCTGGCCCGGCTGGGCGCGGGGCCGGACGTGGCTGCGGAGGCGTGGCGCAGGCTGCAAACAAGGCTTTCGGAAGGTGGCGTTGTCTATGATAGACAAAATCGTCATTAAAAATTTCCAGTCGCACAGCCACACCGAGATCGGGCTGTCGCCCGCCGTGACCGTGCTGGTGGGCGAGTCCGATGTTGGGAAGAGCGCCGTCGTGCGCGCCCTGCGGTGGCTATTTTTGAACGAGCCACGCGGTACCGGTTTCGTGCGGCAGGGGGCGGTGCAGTGCAGCGTTTCCGTCCGGTACGGGGACGGCACGGTGGTCGAGAGGCTCCGCGACCGCGACCGCAACCTCTACGCCGTCACGAGGCCGGACGGTACCCGCGAGGTCTACGAGGGCTTCGGGGTGGACGTCCCGGAAGAGGTGGCCTCAGTGACCGGCGTGAAAAAGCTCCCCGTAGGGGACGTTTCGTTTGCCCCCAACATCGCGGGCCAGCTGGAAGCGCCCTTCCTGCTGGGAGAGCCCGGCCCGACGGCGGCCCTCTTGTTGGGCGTCCTGTCGAGGGCTGAGGTCTTCGACGGGGCGCTCAAGGACGCGGTGTCCGACCTGAACAGGCTGAAGCGGGAAGCGCGCTCCCTGGAGACCGAGGTCGCTTCCCTGGAGAGGGAGATGGGGGAATACGCAGACCTGCCCCGCTGGGAAGAAGCCGTCAGGGGGACCGCCGCCTTGCTGGAAGAAGCCCGCGCGGCGTGCGGAAAAAAGGCCCTTCTCGAAAGGCTGGCCGCGGAGCGCGCCGCTGCAAAGACCGAAGCGGAGCGGTGCGCCGCGCTGGCCGAAGCGGGGAGCGGTATCAGGGACGCCTGCACCTGTGCGGGCGTCGCCGCTGTGCTGGCCTCGCGGAAAGGGGCCTTGGCGGGCCTCCTCGACCAGGTGCGCGCCGCCCGCAGGGACATCGAGCTGGCCGGCGGGGTGCTGGATGCCACGGGCGCTGTGGGGGACGCCGGAGCCCTGGTGGAAGCGGCCGCTGCACGCCGGGAGAAGCAAGCGGCACTCACCGGGATTGCCCGGGAGTCCGCCAGGGCAGCAGAAGAGCTGGCGGGAGCCGAAACGGTAGCTAATTCGCTGGCGGGTCTCCCCAGCGCCGAGGCCGCCGTGTCGGGGGCGGAGGCCGCCGCCGAGAGGCTAAAAGCGCTGTCCGGGCTTTCGGGGGCGCTGGCAGCGGCCCGTCCCGAAGCGGAAAAAGTATCCCTCGTAGCCAGGGTCTGCGAAGAGGCCGCCGGAGCGGAGCAGGAACTGGCGGGGGCCTCTGCGCTGTTAAGCGCGCTGGTCCCTTTGAAAGAGCTGTCCCGCGAGCGGGGCGCGGCCGCTGTCGCCGTGTCCGTCGCGGTGGGGGACGCCGAAAATGCCGGGCAGGTAATCGGCGCTTCGGCGGGAGCCCTGGCGGACTTGCTGGGGCGGTTGGGTAAGTGCCCGCTGTGTTTCAATGAAATCGGAAAGGAGAGGGTGAGCGAGATTGTCAGTTCAATTGTCGAGTGAGCAGAAGATCGCCCAGCTGAAGAAGCGGGTGGAGGAGGCCAAGGCCGCCCGGGCGGCAGCCCTCGCCCGTAAGGAGATGGCCGAGCGGCGGCTGGCCGAGATCGAGGCGCGGGTGCGGGAGATGGGGGTTGACCCGCAGGCCATCGAGTCCGAGATCTCCAGGCTGGAGAGGGAAATCGAAGAAAAAGTGTGGAGAGCTGAAGAACTGTTGAGGCCGTTTGAGGAGCTTCTGAGCCAGCAGCAGAGCGGGTTGCAACAACAGTAACACTTGCAACATTTCATTTGTTGCAATTTTTGCAATTACCGAATTTCAACGGAAAGGGGCTTTTTCGGTGTTTCAAAACCTACAGTCCAGGTTGGACGCCGTCCGTTCGGAATACGAAAAGCGCCGCGGCCGCCTCGAGCAGCTGTCCGAGATGAAGCGGCGCAAAGAGGTCCAGCTGGCCGAGGTCAGCCGCGAAGCCGAGATCTTGGAACAGGTGACCCGAGTTTTCCACGCCTCGTCCGAGGCGGCCAGGGAACTCGCCCGGCGGAAAATCGAGAGGGTCGTGACCGAGGCCCTGCGCGCCGTTTTCGGGCCGGGGGCCGCTTTCGAGGTCGAAGTATCCGAAAGGCGGGGCCGCCCGGAAGCGGGGTTCTACATAGCCTCCGATTTCGGCGGTGCCTTTGTGAGGACGCCCGTCCTCGACGCGAGGGGCGGGGGCGTGGTGGACGCCGTTTCCCTCGCCCTGCGGGTGCTCGTCGCCGCCGCCACGTCTCCCCCGCGGGCACCGATGGTGCTCGACGAGCCGGGCAAACACTTGAGCGAAGGGTACAGCCGCGCCTTGGGGGATTTATTAAGGGCCCTGGCCGAGGAAACGGGCCGTCAGTTCCTGATTGTTACCCACGACACCAGGCTGGTGGAGTGCGGGGATGCCGTCTACAGGGTAGAAATGCAAATGCCCTGCGGGGAGTCCGTGGTGAGAAAAATCTGATCTTTTCGAGGTGGTTTTGTATGAGGGCCGTCTACATAGCCCACCCTTTGCGCGGGGATGTCCGCGGCAACACCGCCCGCGCGTCCGAATTGTGCCGGAAAATATCGCGGGAATTCCCCGATATCGTAGTCGTCTGCCCCCTGATGTCGTTTTCTTTTTTGGACGACGAAAACCCGGAAGAGCGCCAGAAAGCTATAGTGTACTGCCTCGAACTGCTTTCCCGGTGCGACGAATTATGGCTGGCGGGGGACTGGAAAAATTCCGAAGGCTGCAGGAAAGAGCTACGGCACGCCAAGGCTATCGGCATACCGGTATCCGTGGTGCGGGTCGCCGGAGAGCGCGTAGAAGTCAGCGGGGAACTGTTGGGAAGACCGGTCAGGCTTTTCGGACTTTCTCAACAAAGCGGTGGCTAAATATGGCGGGGCCGAGACCAGTTGCCAGTAATTACGCCAACCGCGGCCGCTCCTTAGAGCTCCTAGTAGCACGCGCGAACGTCGTCTACCGCGCCCAGGGGAAAGCGGTGATCCACAAGGTCCCCACGGCGTGGGTTCCTCTCAGGCGGGGGCCGAGGATCGTCGGCGCAAAGGTAGAGGAAAAGGCTTCCGTGGACTTCCTTGGTCATGTAATGCTGCCCGGCGGCGAAGCCCTCCCGGTGGCCTTTGACGTAAAAGAGGTCTTGAAGGGCGACAGGTGGCCGCTATCGAAGCTGGAACCGCACCAATACGGTTATTTAAAGGACTGCGCCCGCACGGGCGCTCTCGCCTTTGTCCTAATAGGCTTCTGGCAATTACAGAGGTTCTTCGTCTTGCCTTTCTGCGAGCTCGAAAAGCGCTGGGCGGCTTGGGGGTCTGGCGGCCCCGCGTCGGTGCGGGCCGGGGAAAGAGGGCTGATAGAAATCAAGTTTCTGGACTACTTCGGCTTGCTGGGTGGGGGCGGCTTTGTCGTCGACCTCCGGTAGCGCAAAGACCCTGTGGTGGGGCATTGAAACCTGAATTTATGGCGCTGCTCTTGTCCGAAACAGCGCGTTTTTTGTCTGCCTATTGAGGCATTAAATCATTTTCATTTTAAGGAGTGTTTATCCATGAACAAAAACCCTTACCGTCACCTTGCAGTTTCGATTATCTTGCGTGCAGTAGCCGATGTTTTTGCAGGAAAAGGCGGCCCGGGGACAGAACGCTCAAAAAACTACCACTCATCGCTCAAATTTTTCCGCTCAGATTGGTTCGAGTTCCTCGCTTCAGGGGCAGGCATTGACCCGCAAAAAGTGCGTTCCTGCATTCTAGATGCCAAGTACAGAAAAAAGATGCAGGCAGAATACAAAAAATACTCTGGGGCTCATCTTGAATACGAGAGCTACGCCACGCTCTTCAAGCTGGTACCCGGGTTTTAAGACAGAACAAAGAAAAAAAAACAGCACAATTTTCTTTTTTATGAACGTGATAAAAAACTCGGCCGCTGCGATAGAGAAATTTAGAGAGGGGGTAAAGCCAGACATGCGTGCTGCTCCAGAGAGAGCGCTGTTTGCGGCATTGTTCCTTTCGGCGCTGTTTATTCTTTCCTGCCAGCCCGCTTTTGCGGCGCCGCAGCAGGCCTACGCATTTTACATCGGCCTGCCGGTGAACGTCTGCCTTGACAACGGCTGCGCTTACGACTACGGCGTGGCGTCCTTCACTTACGGCGGCACGGCCTACGTCCCGGCGAGGTTCTTCATCGACATCTCCGGCGCGAAAGTAGAGCAGGCGGACGGTCCAAAAATAGCGGTCCGCCTGGCCGACGGCCGCCGGTTAGAGGCAGCCTACAGCCCGCCTTCTGTGGCCCTCGACGGCCAGCCCCTGGAGCTGCCGGGCCCGCCGCTGGAGAGGGACAGCCGGCTCATGCTGCCGGCGAGGCTTGTGGGCAAGGTCTTCGGCTACAGCGTCCAGTGGGTTGAAGCGGACGGCGACGCTCCTGCGGCGGTGGTTTTCTACCCGCAGTCCGGCAGCGAGGGTTCCGGCTCCAGCCGCGCCGGGTTTGGCAGGTACGACCTTTACGCTAAAGTCCAGGCGGCAAAGTCCCGCGGTTCGGCCCTGGTGACGCTGGGCGAAGCCCGCATCGAGCCCCCGGACGAGCCCAAGTACGAAGGCAACATCTACAACGCCAGGGTGGCCGCGGAGAAGATAGATGGCACGGTCCTCTACCCCGGCCAGGAGTTTTCCTTCAACAGGGCGACGGGCCCGCGCGAGGCTTGGAACGGCTTCGTGTGGGGATACGGCTTTGTCGGTCCCGACATGGGCTCCGGTGTTTGCCGCACGGCCACAGTGATCTTTCAGGCGGCCAGGAACGCGGGGCTGGGGATAACCGAACGGCACACCCACGTGGGCGGGGACGCCCCTTACGCTTCGCATGACGACGACGCCGCCGTCCAGTGGGGTGAGGCCGACCTGAAGTTCGTCAACCCTTACGGCTTCCCTGTGAAGATAAAGGTGTGGCCTGTAGGGAAAACCGGGCTGGCGGCAAAGATCGTGCGGTTGGTCAATTAATCAGTTCACAAAAAGAAAAAGAGCGCTCGCCAAAAAGCGCTCTTTCTCTGTTAGTTGTAGGTTTGCTAAACGCACGAGCTTCTGCTTGCTTCATTTTAACAAAACAACAGGTAGTTTGTCAAAAATCTATGCTTTTTTAAATTTCTGGGCAGAGAAAAAGGGGGTCGCAAATAAGGTGATTTCTCTCGAACTTAAAGAGAGTGTCCTGCCCGCTGTTCAGAGGGCCCTTGCAGAGACCGAAGAGCGTTTGGCAGAGGTCAGGAAGCTGATCTTCAGCGGGGCTGGGAATACAGAGGTTCAAAAAGCAACACTCGCTTTAGAAAAAACGGTGTATATACTAAGATGCCACTTCCATACCAAAATTTAACTAAAAACCATGATTTTTAAAGGAGGTATTTAAAATGCGCTATCAAAACGAAACTTTTTATCGCCCCCCGTTCTATTCCAACCCGCCAGTAAAACGCGGCACGAGGTTTTCTCCGCCCGAAGTCTTCGAGGTCAAGGTCACCCCGTCGTCCAACCCGGAAAAGGTCGCCGGTTCGATAGCCAAAGCACTGCTGGACGGTAAAGAAGTGATCGCCGAAGTTTCCGGCGAAGCGGCTATGGCTAGGTTGCTGATGGCCCTCGGTCTCGCCCAGGATTTCACGGTCAAAAATGGCGGGGAAATGCGCGTGTCTGTGCCGGAGGTCGACCTGCGGCGGGAAACCGTAAAAGTACGGGTGACCGCCCGCCCCCTCCAAGTGAGGTGAACTCGTTGTGCTAGGTGTGACCCACGCCATCGGGGGGTTCCTAGCCGGGGAGCTGATAATCTGCTACGGGAAAGTTCCCGCACCCGAAGTCCCGGTCGTGCTCGCAGCGGCGGTTTTCGGGTCGCTCCTGCCTGACATCGACCACCCGGAGAGCTTTTTGGGGCGTCGCGCCCCCGTCGTTTCGGACGCCGTGGGGCTGGTGTTCGGCCACCGGGGGTTTACGCACAGCCTTCTCTTTCTCGGGGGGGTTTTTTTATTTTTACTGGCAATTCGGTTCAAGTACGTCCCGTGGTTCCCCTTAACAGGAGCGTACGCCCTGGTTTCCGGGATCCTTAGTCATTTACTCTTCGATATGGCGAACCCGTCTACCGTACCCCTGCTCTGGCCGTGGAAAAAAGGGTTCCGCTTCCCCTTGCCCGGCATCCCTGTCGGGAGCTTTTTCGAGGCCGTGTTCAGGGCTGCGGCCGTCGCGGGGGTGCTGGCCCTGTTCCCGTCCTCTACGGCTGCTGTGGCCGGCACTTTAAAGGAAACCGGGATAAGCGTGCCCGGGGCCCCTGAAATCGTGCGAAAAACCTTCTGGCTGGCCGGAGAATTTTTGCGGGCAATAGGCGAGTCCCTGCGGGAAGTCTCCCAAAAACTGCCTTAACTTTCTTAACTTTTGCAGAAAGGACGGTGATCCCTGCTAAATGCTCAACATTTTCAACACGTCAAAAGTGGCGGCCCAGATGACCTATTTCGAGGTCCTGCCGACCCACGAGCACGTGTACGACAGGGAGAGGTTCCTCCTCTTCTTCGAACGGCTGGCGGACGTGAGCAATTACTGGTACAGGTTCGTCTTGGTGACCGAAAACGGCAGGGGGACGATTTACATGGGGTGCCCGCCCAACGAGGGGGCGGTGCAGAGCTTCCTGAGTGCCCTCCGCACTTCCTGCCCAGAAGTGGAAGCGCTCCCCGCGGACGGCATCCCTACGTTAGGCTGGCCGTCCGACGCGGCCGTGGAGCTGTGCCCGTTGTCGGACATCCTCCCGCTGCGTTCGGACGCCCCGGAGCCAGTGTTCGACACCGCGGCACGTGTGCTGGGGTTGGGCCGCGTGGACGGTGCCCGGGGTGTGCTGGAGGTGTGCTTTGACCCGCTGTCCCGCCGGAAAGAAAAAGCACTGCGCGACAAAGCAAACCGCGAGATCGGGAAACTGCTCGGTTTGGAAACGAAGCCGAACTTGCTGGCGCAGATCGAGCGCCAGCTGGGCCCACAAGCGCTGTCGGTCTCTTTAGGAAAAAGGCCGACTCCCCGTGCAGCACCGCCCCGCCAAGAGGCGGTAAACCCAGCCAACAAAGAAATGGCCTACGCCATCAGGGAAAGGTTTGCCAGCGGGAGCAGGTTCTTTCGCGCCCTTGTGCGGGTTTCTGTCGCCAAGCCTGCCGGGGCGGCGGACGTCCTGAACAGCTTGGCGAGCTCGCTGTCGCGGGGCATGTCCTTGTACAACCAGCTCGTCCCGCGCACGCGGCACGGGGCGGCCGCCAGGCTCAGAAAAGGCGTCCTCGGCCCGTGGGACGGAGGGGTCTTCAGCTCCCGGGAACTGGCCCAGCTAGTGACCGTCCCTTCGGCGGACTCGGCGACCGGGCGTCACCTCAAATCGGTCGGTTCCCGCGAGGCCGCCCCGCCGCCGGAGATGCTGGACTTTGGAGATTTCGGGGTGGAGGAAAATGAGTAACCGGAACAACAAAAAGAAAGCCCCTGCTGGGCTGCCTGGCCAGACGGCCCTCGAACCCGCCGTCCGGCACTCCGAAGACGTGGTGAACGTGGTAGAAACCCTGCGGGCATGCGAGAGGACGTTGGACTTGCTCTTGCACGCGGACATCTCCCAGAGGGAACGGGAATATT
>Ga0308420_1001420_pt1 | contig 12550 bp, 9 predicted proteins | sample HotsprSampleMS55_FD_203802 | JGI IMG/M metagenome (GOLD analysis project Ga0308420, IMG submission 203802) | Hot spring phototrophic mat microbial communities from Mushroom Spring, Yellowstone National Park, Wyoming, United States - 20090730_MS55 ... | reverse complement strand
ATCTACCTCTTTTTTTAATCGCATATACTTTATTACACCGAAGTTATTAAAAAAAAGATAAAGTAAACCAATAAAAACCAAAACAAAAAATATTTTCCATTTTATTTTAGGATTAGAAAAGAATTTTTTCATAAGCTAAGTTTTATAATTTTCTCAATTAAATCATCAAAAGAAATATTTACGGATTCAGCCATTTTTGGTAAAAGACTTAAAGAAGTCATCCCAGGCAATGTATTAATTTCAAGTAAATAAAAATTATTATTGTAATCAAGTCTATAGTCCAATCTTGCATAGCCTTCGCACTCAAGCAAATTAAAAGCTTTAAGAGAAATTGATTTTAAATATTCAGATATTTTAACATCAATTTTTGCGGGGACAATGTATTGACTCATACCTGAAGTATACTTGCAATCATAATCATAAATTTCGTGGCTGGGTAAAATTTCTAAAACAGGGAAGACAGTATCTCCGACAATTCCAACAGTTAATTCTCGCCCTTCGATAAATTTTTCAATCAATATTTTGTTAGAATATTTTTTTGCAAGTTCTATTGCTTCTTTTAACGAATCCTCCTCTTTAACAATTGATAATCCAACAGTGGAACCCTGGTCATTGGGTTTTACGATAATAGGATAACCAATATTTTCATTAATTTGAGCGGAAATCTTTTTATTATCGAAATTATTTGAGTAAATGGAAATCCATTTAGGTGTTGGAATATTAAATTTATCAAACAAAATTTTAGAAAGAATTTTATCCATAGTTATTGCGCTTGATAACATTTTTGAGCCTGTGTATTTAATACCCTTCAAATCAAGAATTGATTGAACGGTTCCATCTTCACCCCATTTGCCGTGCAAACCAATAAAAACAAGATCACAATTATCAAATACTTTTAAGTTGAATGCTTCGATATAGTTTTTTTCTGATATAGTTTGAAAGTCTTCTTCATCAAAAAATTTTTCAACATCTTCAGGTTGATTAGAGCCGTAAGCAGGGTCAATCAAAGTTACAGAGTATCCTAAATTGATGAGTGCATTATAAATTGATTTTGAGGATCTTTTTGATATTATTCTTTCAGTTGAGCTTCCACCAACTAAAAGAACTATTTTAATATTTGAATTCATTATTAGAATGTCCGTAATATGATTCTGCAATTGATAATAGTTTTTCTATTTCTCTATCTGTCAAAGTTCTTGGCTTCCCTAAAAGTTTTGCTATAAAAAGTATTTTTGCAGCGTGTTCAAGTTTTTCCATTTTATAATATGCATCAAGGACAGAATCTCCTAAAGTAACTGCTCCGTGATTTTCTAAAAGCAAAGCGTTCGATGTTTTAACAAAATCTTTAATCGAATTCGTGACTTCATCGGTAGAAGGAGTTGCATATTTACACAAAGGAACTTTACCTAAAGATAAAACAAACTCGGGAAAATAATTTTCTGAAAATGATTGTCCAACTAATGAAAATGCAGTTGAATAAATTGGATGACAATGAACAACTGCTTTCACATCTTTTCTATTTGCATAAATGTAACAATGTAATTTGTTTTCAGTTGATATTTTACCAATGCCAGATATTAAATTACCATCAATATCTATTTCCAAAATGTCATCTATAGTTAATTCTCCTTTACAGACTTTAGAGCGGGTTATAAAAATACTGCCAGATTCGGATTTAGCAGAGATATTGCCATCATAGGCAGTAACGAATTTATTTTGGTAGATAAGATGAGAGACTTTAACTATTTCTTCTTTAATTGACATTTTCTTTCCAGTTCTTCCATCAATTTCATATTGATTAAACCATCATAACCAGTAACTAAAGGCTCTTGATTTCTTAAGAAAGAATTTTGTACTGATTTAAGAGCAAATACCATTTTATTTCCCCCTTTTCTAAAACTTTTTTTTGCCTCACCTTCAATAATTATAGATAGTTTTGTGCCAATAATTTTCCTTCCGATCAAATTGTCTATTTCAATAGCACCACGATGACAAATGATTTCCAATCTATTGAATGCTTTTTTAGTATTATAGGAAACATTGAAAAAACCGTAACCACCGTTTTGAAATTTTACTAAAGCTGTTGCAAAATCTTCTACTTCACTTTGATAAATAATATTATCAGTATAGCCTTCAATTTCAATAATTTCTCCACCAAAAAATCTAAATAAATTTATAATGTGTGTTCCAAGGTCTCTTAGAGCTCCACCACCACTCAAATTCTTGTTAAACCTGAAATTATCGTTTGGAGGGAAATCAATATTAAAATTTCCTTGAATTGATATAATTCTACCTAAATTTAATTTATTTATTAATTCTTTTGCTTTTATAGTTAAGGGATGGAAAGTGTGAATGTAATTTACTGCAAACTTAACATTATTATTTTTCGCAGCCACAACCATTTCCTCTGCTTGAGCAGAATTTAAAGCAAGTGGTTTTTCACAAAAAATATGTTTACCTGCGTTTGCAGCTTTAATAGCATGTTGGTAATGGAACGCATTTGCTGATGCGATAAATACTGCGTCGATTTCGGATTTAAGAAATTCATCATAATCATTAAAATAATTTGGAACACCAAATTTGAAGGCTAAATCTTTTGCGCGATTATAATCTCGACTGCAAAGCGAAACGACACTGCTTTTACGAATTGATTTAATCGCTGGTAAAAATGTATGTTCGGTAAATCTACCAAGACCAACTACTCCCCACCTCAATTTTTTTGTAGTAATTACCATATTTATAGTTTAAGTTTTTCCATCAATTTGATTATTGGTTTTGAATTCTGCATAATATAAAAATGAACGGAAGGAACATTATTGTTTAATAGTTCCTCAACTTGTTTAGCTGCCCATTCAACTCCAATATCAACAACGTGTTCAGGTTTTGCAGCGAGAACTTGATCAGATAAAGCCTCTGGAATGCTTATATAAAAGTTTTTAGGAACCGTATTGAGTTGAACTTTTGATGTTAAAATTTTTAGACCCGGAATGATAGGCACATTTACCCCCATTTCCCTTGCAATTTTAACAAAGTTAAAGTAGTGGGAATTATCATAGAACATTTGAGTTACAACATATTCAGCACCTGCATCAATTTTTTCTTTCAAAAATTTAATATCTGTTTTAAGATTAGGTGCTTCGAAATGTTTTTCGGGATAACCACTAACCCCTACACAAAAATTTGTAGGTTTTGCATCAAGTAGGCTATCTTCGAGGTATTTACCTTTGTTCATATCCATAATTTGCCTAACAAGGTCAATAGCGTAGTTATTTACACTTCTACCTTCAGGAATTGGTTTTTTATAGCCGCTATCGTCGCCTCTAATTGCAAGCACATTTTGAATTCCAAGATAATTAAGTTCAATTAGAAAATCTTCTGTTTCCTCTCTTGTAAATCCTTTAGTCAAAACATGTGGGACAGCGTCAATTTTGTATTTATTTTGAATTAAAGCACAAATACCAAGTGTTCCGGGCCTTTTTCTTTTTACTATTTTTTTTATTCCCTGCGGAGTTTCATCATAGTATACTTCAGCAGCGTGGCTGGTTATATCAATAAATGGCGGATTATAATTCACAATATCATCGAGTACATTAAGAATACCACCAATATCACCACCACGCTTGGGCGGTATAATTTCAAAACTGATTAGAGGATTTTTTGCTTTTTCTAAATGTTCAATTACTTTCATAAAATTACTTGTTAATTAACAGGGAGCAAATTTAATATAAACTTATTTAATATACATATTTATTTATTTTACTCTTACAAACTTAAGAAGTTTTTTATCAGGTGTTTTTATTGATTCTTCATCTGTTTTAACTTTTATCATCTTTCCTTTAAGCCAATATTCACTCATATTTGAATAATGTTGACTGAATACATTACCAGATTGACCAGTTGTTAAAATCAAGTTTATTTCGTCTGGTTCTGCAAAATCATAAATGAATCTCATTGAAGGACCTAAAACATTTTCAAACTCTTCGTGCTTAAATGCAGAAAATTCTTCAACACTTTTTGCAAATGGAAATTCAGTATTCAAAATAGTTGTTCCATCACCACCAATTTCAAAAGGACCAATATTAATAAATTTATCTATGAGTTTTAGATTTCCACTGAATGGGTGTTTAAAGGTAACTTTATGCAGCCTGCCCCATTGCCAATAACTTAAGTCTTTTCCAAATTTATTTTCAAGAAATGTTAATGCGTCGGATAAAGATTTTCTAATAATAAATTTCTTATCTTCAATTCTTTTTGTTGTTACATCGTCAAACCAACTTGTTTCAGACTGTAAAACTTTTAATAAGCTTCTATATGGAACATTTACAATGAATAAAAATTTATTGAATAAATCTTCGCCCATTTCATCGAGGAAAATGTTTTTTAGCAAATACTTGAGAAATACTTGGTAAATAGTGGATACCTGGTTAGAGGGATTCATTTCGTAATCCCATTCTTCGAGTAGTTCGAGTGCTTCAAGAAGATTTTCATCTTTTATTTTAATATTCTCAAACGCTTTGATTATGTGAGGTACAATCTGCTTTGCATATTCAGAAGTCTGATCCAACTGATAAAGTTCAAAGTCAACTACAGAGTGTTTATCTTTTTTATTAAGTAGAAAAATAATCCTATCAAATCGTGAAGTGGGTTCCCATAAATTTGAAATGTGATAATTGAAATTAGGAAATAAATTATTGTTTGCAGTAGCAAAAAAATTTTCTATTGGGTTTAATATTGAAATCAGTTCATCCTCAGAAACGAAACCACTCCAGTCATTTGCAGAATTTTTACCATCACTTATAATTGTTGAAGCAGTTTTTGATCTTCTGGGAATCTTGGCGCCCATAACATAACCAATATTACCGTTTTTATCAGCATAAAGAAAATTTTGTCCTGGTAATGAAAAATGTTTAATACCTTCTTTGAATTCAGTAAAGTTTCTTGCTTTATTTATATTTAAGAAAGCAAGGACCTCATCACTGAACAAATTCCCAAGCCACTGGATACTTATTGCTGAATATGCTTTACCTGATTGATTATAAATGAAAGTAAAAGGGTGAATTTCGGAAATTATAGGTCCGCGATGGACTCGTTTTATTTCAAGAATAAATTCTCTTTGATTTTTGATTTTAATTGTATCCTTTATGATTTGAAGAGGAACCCATTTTCCATCAAGTAAATAGTTTCTCTTTGCAGAATCTAAAGTTTCGTAAAAATAATCAGCATCATCGTTCATTAAATTTGTTAAAGCCCAACTAATGTTTTCGTTTTTTCCAATCACTATTCCTGGGACACCTGGCAATGTTACCCCTGCAGCATTCCAGTTTTTACTTTTTATTACTACTGCGTACCATTTACCTGGTGCGCTAAATGCTAAGTGAGGATCATTTGCAATAATTGGCTTACCAGAACTTGACTTTGAGCTATTAACAACCCAATTATTAGAACCAATTTGTGTTCCTCTCCAGCCAATTAAATTTCTGAAAGCAAGATTTGTTTTAACGAATTCTTTAGTTAAAGATAAAATATTTTTTGAAACAGGAATTTTTTCAAGATTTGATTCGCTTATATCTGGTAATATTTCAAGTAGTTTATTTATTGAGAATTTTTCAATTAATTCGGAGTAAGTAAAATCCACCCACCAACTGAGGTTTAACTCCCAAGCCATCATTCGCACTATAATGAAGCTATGAATCGGTTGCCAATTTTCTGGCTGATATTCAAGAACATCAAATTCAATTGAATAATTACCTTTATTTTCCTCAATGAATTTATTAACACCATCAGAATAAGCTTGAAGAATTTTTATAACATTAGTGTCATAGAGAGAATAGTTTTCCTGAATTGATTTTTTAATTCCTAAAGTTCTGAACATTTTATCAAAAGGAAGTGCTTTTTCGCCAAGAATTTCCGCTAATCTTCCCTCGCCAGCACGTCGAATAAGGTCCATAATAAAAAGCCTTTCTTGAGCGTGGATATATCCAAGTGCAAATGCTACATCTTCATCCGTTTCAGCAAAAATATATGGAATCGCTAAAGAATCACGATAAATTTCTATGTCAAAGGAAATTTTATCACTTTGTATTGTCCCTTCATATTCTGGAAGTGATGATTTAAGCATTTTGTAAAAAAATATAGATGCAAAAAATAATATCGCAATTAAAGACGAAAGTATTCCTATCAATATCTTTAACCAGTTAGACATTTTTATATTAAATAAAAATATTTTGTTTTATGTAAAAATAAAGTTGCAGTTTGATATACAGATATTTATTTATTCAAACCTATGAAAAATTTATAATGATTAAGCAAAAATTGATGAAATGAATTATGTCTTAAAAATAACATAATTTTTCGGTGGTTAATAATGTAGAAGTTAAATTTATATAGAAACTGAAAAAATTTCTTATAAAAACCAATTCTTTCATATAAAAATTCTTATTCTATAATCTATTTTGAATATTATACCTTTCGATGTAGTAATTTTGTATTGGTAATTTTATAAACAATTCGAGTTAATTATGATAGTATCGGTTTTATTTATAATTTTTATTTTTTCATTTAATTTAAAATCACAAACGGATTTTACAACTCACTTTGAAAAATCAAAATTTCTCTCTACACCTGATTATCAAGCAACCGTTGAATATTTCAAAATGCTTGATGATAATTCGGAATATGCAGATTTATTCGATTTTGGAATTTCATCACAATTTAGGGAATTGAAATGTTTACTTGTAACAAAGGAAGATAGAAAAATAATTGAGTTCAATTTATCAAACGGCTTTAAACCAACTCAAAGACCTTTAATTTTAATCATTAATGGTATTCATTCAGGGGAGATAGAAGGAAAAGATGCTTCTATGATACTTCTTAGAGAAATTTTAATCTCAAAAGAAAAAGAATACTTACTTGATAGTTTAAGTTTGTTGATAATACCTATTTTTAATGTTGATGGACACGAGCGAAAAAGTAAATATAATCGAATAAATCAAAACGGACCTGAAGAAATGGGATGGCGAACAACTGCGTTAAATCTTAATCTCAATCGAGATTGGATGAAAGCAGATTCCCCAGAAATGCAGGCTATGCTAACATTATTTCAAACCTGGCTGCCAGATTTTATAATTGATACTCATACAACTAATGGTGCTGATTATCAATATGAAGTAACTTATCAAGTTGAAAAATATGATAATATATTTTCTGAAATATCAGCTTTCTTAAATAATAAGTTTGTTCCTTTCCTTAAGTCTGAAGTGGAAAAAAAAGGCTATCCAATATTTGAATATGTTTCATTAAAAGAATGGAATAAAGGTTTAGAATATGGTTTAATTGATTGGGTTACTCCACCAAGATTGTCTACAGGCTATTTTGCTTTACAAAATAGACCCTCATTATTGGTTGAAACTCATATGATTAAACCCTATAAAAATAGAGTCTTTTCAACAAAAGCTGTTTTAGAAACAACTCTTGAGTTTATCTTTAATCATTCAACTGAAATAATTGAACTTAATTATTTAGCAGATGAATTAACTCTTAAAACATATATTGATAATCCAAATTTTTTCCCATTAAAGTTTCAGTTAACTGAAAAATATGATGAAGTAGATTTCAAAGGTTATGAATATTATAGAGAGTATTCTGAAATATCTGGTACCGATAAAATTGTTTATACAAATAAGCCGAAGAACTTTAAACTAAAATTTTATAAATATCATAAAATAATAGATTCAGTTTTGATACCTAAATATTACATTGTTCCAATCGAGTATTTCGATTTAATAAAAAAAATGGAACTACACGGAATAAGAGCATTGACTATAAATAATGATACTACTTTAGAAGTAAAAAGATATAGATTCAATAATATAAAATTCGCAGATAAGCCCTATGAGGGTAGATTTATTCCTTCTTTTGATATTGAAGAATATTATGAAAGAGTTGATTTACCAAAAGGAACATTTATAATTCCTACAGAACAAAGAACCTTGAGAGTAATTGCACACCTTTTAGAGCCGGGCTCAGATGACTCATTTATAAAATGGGGATTTATGAATAGCATATTCGAACAAAAAGAATATTTTGAATTTTATGTTATGGAAAAAATTGCCGACGAGATGCTAAAAGAAGATAAAAAAATAAAAGAAGAGTTCGAGTATAAAATAAGAACTGATAAAGAATTCAAAAACAACCCTTATCAACGATTAAACTTTTTTTATAAAAAATCACCCTACTGGGATAAGAATTTAAATGTCTATCCAATTATGAAATTAAAATGATAAAAGGATTACTTAAATGGTTGAAACTTATTTTGACACTCCTGAGAAAAGTAATGATATAGAAATAAATAAAAGCTATAAGTTTTTATTTTCCAACTATCTAATTATGCAATTGTTAGAAAGTTATCCACAAATTGCATTAATTTTAGATTCGAATCGTCAGATAGTATCTGCAAACAAGAATGCAGTGAAATTTTTAGAAGAGACTGACCTTGAAAAAGTTTTAGGCAAAAGATTTGGTGAGGCAATAAATTGTATTCACTCTAATGAGATGCAGGCTGGTTGCGGTACTTCAATTTTTTGTACAGAGTGTGGTGCTGCTAAATCAATAAAAGAAGCAAGAGAATCACTTTCTTTCACTACTTATGAATGTAGAATTACTTCACAAAAAAACAATTTACTTAATGCTTACGATTTAAGGGTCTCAACTTCTCCTTTGTATATTGATAATTATTTTTTCCTTATTGTTTACATTGAAGATATTCAATTTGAAAAAAGAAAACAATCTTTGGAAAGAGTCTTCTTTCACGATATTTTGAATACTGCTGGAGCAATAAAAAATATAGTTGAAATTATCTCTGAAGAAAATATTAATGAAGATATCAGAGAATATGTTGATATGCTAAAAAGTTCTTCTGCACAATTACTTAATGAAATAATATTTCAGAAACTGATAATCAGTGCTGAACGAAATGAGTTGCCAGTAAATAAAAAAATTATAAGTGTCAATATGATTCTTAAATCAGCATATAATTTATATTCTAAACATTATTTAGCAGAAGATAAAGAATTTTCAGTAGAATATTTGAAAAATGACATTGAAATTGAAACTGATAAAACTATTGTCATACGTTCAATTGGAAATCTAATTAAAAATGCTCTTGAAGCAACAAAAAAATCAAATAAAGTAAAATTATTTGCAGAAATAAAAAATGAATGGATTTATTTTAATATATGGAATGAAGGTGTTATACCTCAAGATGTTCAACTTCAAATTTTTCAAAGGTCTTTTTCGACTAAATCTAAAGAAGGTAGGGGCATTGGAACTTATAGCGTCAAGTTGTTTATAGAAAATTTTCTAAATGGTAAAGTGTTTTTCAATTCAAATGAAAAAGAACAAACTTGTTTTACTATTGCATTATTGAGAAATGAAATTGCTTAATATATGAAAAAGAGAAAAACTCAAAAGAAAAATTTTACATTAGTAAAAATTGTTGCCTTAATACTCGCTAGTGCTTTAATAATCTTTTTTTTAATAAGACAACAAATCAATTCAGACAATAATGAAATGGTAGAATATCCATTTACTAAAGAAGGCGAATTAATTTTTAGTGATTCGCTCGGAAATTTCAAAGTAAAAATCGATATTGAAATTGCTGATGATGATTTTCAACGAGAACTTGGTTTAATGAACAGAAAATCAATGCATGAAAATCAAGGTATGCTTTTTATTTTTCCTATTGAAAAATATCAATCCTTTTGGATGCGAAATACATTCATTTCTCTTGATATGATTTTTGTTGATGCTAATAAGAATATTGTTACTATTCATAAGAATACAGAAATTCTATCTGATAAAAGTTATCCATCATCTAAGCCTGCAAAGTATGTTGTTGAAGTATTAGGTGGATTTACGGATAAATATAATATTCAAATTGGTGATAAAATCGACTGGTTTGGTTTAAGTAAACTTTTGATTAAATAATTACAATTTAATTTTTTAATAATCTTATTTTGCTGCTTTATAATAAGTTAGTATTTAATTTGAAGTTGAGTCACTTTTATAAATCACTTATAAACTTTAATGATGTTGTATTAAAACCCAAAACAAAAGCGATTTAAAGACTATGAACCATTAGTTTACTTCTTTAAAAGGATTGAATTCAATTTGAAATAGAGTTCTTAAAAATTAGATGATCATTATTATGTTTAATCAATTGAAAATTTTTACAAATCACTTAAAGTTTTTACTATTACAGATAAAATCTATTTCAAAATTCGAAAGACTATTTTTTAGTAATCTTTTTTAATGTTTAGAATTATTTATTTATTTTGGATTTGAAAAATAAATGATATATTAAAGATAAACTAATCCTTTTCTGAAAACCAGTTATTATTTTTAATAAAAAAGGAGGGTTAAGATGAAAAATTTCTTAAATTTTGTTTTCACAATAATTATAATTATTTCTCAATCAATTCTTTCCCAAACCTGGGTTAGGAAAAATGAGGGGTTTGGTTTCTGGTCAATTGAGAAAGACAATTTAGGAAATATTTATGCTGCTACAACTGGAACTCCAAGAGGCATCTTTAAATCCACTGATGGCGGTGAAACCTGGACGAATACTTATTCATCTGGAACAACTAATTACCTTGATATTTCTTTTGATTCATTTAATAACCTTTATATTGCTGCCAGTGGTGCTGGTGTATTAAAGTCAACTGATGGGGGGATGACTTATACAACTATTCCAGCGAGTGTTTTTGGAGGCAGTACTGTTAATACTGTATTAGGAGGTAGTAATGGTGTTTTGTTTGTAGGTGTAACATCGAATGGTGTTTACAGAAGTACTGACTTTGGTAACACTTTTACTCAAGTTCTGTCGGGCTATTCTATAGTTAGTCTTCAATATGACAGATTTAATCCAAACTTTGTTTATGCTGGATCATCATCAACAACAATAAATGGATTTTTTCGTTCGACTGATGGTGGTATAACTTTTTCAGGTCCTTTTAATTCTATAAATGTTTGGGAAATATTACAAAAACAAGATAGTTCTTTATTAACATTAGGAACTTCTGCAGGATATCCAGTTCTAAAGTCAACTGATTTTGGATTAAACTGGACAACAATTGGTTCAACACCTGCTGCTATTAGAGGTGCTTGTCTTGACTTGTTGGAAAATATTTATGCCGCCGGAAATGGTGGAGTTTATAAATCCACAAATGGTGGATTAAGCTTTTCTAATTTTAATCTTTCATTCTCTTCAAATAAAATTATTTCTTATCAAAATAAAATTTTAGTTGCTGTATCAGGAACAGCAAATGGTGGGATTTACATTCATACTGACCATACTATACCTGTTGAACTCAAGTACTTTACTGCTGAACAACTATCTGAAAAAGTATTACTTAAATGGTCAACTGCAACTGAATTGAATAATAAAGGTTTTGAAATTGAAAGATTATTTGTATCTAATTTTAATAATAAATGGGAAAGAATTGGTTTTGTTGAAGGAAAAGGTACTTCAACTCAACAACAATATTATCAATATTACGATGAGGTAAATATCCCTGGCACTTACAAATATAGACTAAAACAAATTGATTTTGATGGAAGTTTTACATATTCAGATGAAATTATGATTGAAGTAATTTTATCCGATAAATTTATTTTATATCAGAATTATCCAAACCCATTCAATCCCATCACCACTATAAGTTGGCAATCACCTATAGGAGGTAGGCAAACAATAAAATTATATGATTTTTTAGGAAGAGAAATCGAAACAATAGTAGATGGCTATTATGAAGCAGGTAAACATTCTACATTCTACATTATAAATTCTACATTACCCAGCGGAGTATATTTTTATCAATTAAGGGTAGTAGATAGTTCAACAGGAAATGTAGTTTACAAGGATACAAAGAAGATGGTATTGATAAAGTAACAACATTAAATGTTGATCGTTGAGTTTTATAATTATGGAAGTTGAGATTTATAATTTTTTGAATTTTTAATTGTGAACAGTTCATTATAAATTGTCAATTGTCCTTTGTCTTCGAGTACCTAAGTTAAGAAAAATGCTAAATTTTGAATGTTGAGTTTTGAATTATTTTTGTTGTTTGATTAACATATCGAGAACACGAAATTTTGGTTTTCACATTACGCCTTTGGTTAAAGGCTAATCGAAAACCGTTATAAGTCACGGTGTTTGAGTGGCAAGTCATATTTATAACTCCTATTTACAAAAATTAGTAATTCAAGAATCAAAAATATTAATAAAAAAAGTTATATCGCTAAATGTGTGTTCAAAGATCAAATTAACCATCGTAAAACATTATAGCCTTACTTAAAATATTAAAGTCTACAAATCATTGAAATTTCTCACTGAAAATTCCTGACTTTGACACTTTATTTTTATAAATTATTGTTTTTCAATGACTTAACTTTTTAAAATGGTGATAGTTGTCAACACAGGGAAAATATCTGGGAGGATTTTAGCTCAAATATTAACTAATTTCTGCTTTATCTGTTACATTTTTGAGATGTT
>Ga0308420_1001417_pt1 | contig 12563 bp, 9 predicted proteins | sample HotsprSampleMS55_FD_203802 | JGI IMG/M metagenome (GOLD analysis project Ga0308420, IMG submission 203802) | Hot spring phototrophic mat microbial communities from Mushroom Spring, Yellowstone National Park, Wyoming, United States - 20090730_MS55 ... | reverse complement strand
GGTGGCTCTTTCACCGTATGATCGTGATCGACAACTTCGCTATCTTTTTTAAGGTCATTTTGTCATTGTCCGCCATGGGAGCAATTTGGATGTCCCTCGGTTCCATGGAGATACAGGGTCCCAATCAGGGAGAATACTATGGCATTTTATTAGGCAGCACGCTGGGGATGTTCTTTATGGCCTCAGCGGCGAATCTGCTAACGGCATATCTTGCCTTGGAGTTTGTCAGCCTGACCTCCTATGTGCTCACGGGGTATTTGCGCCATAACCGCCGCTCCGGTGAAGCAGCGCTCAAGTACCTCATTTATGGGGGGGTCGCCTCGGGGACAATGATCTACGGGATGAGTTGGATCTTCGGTCTCGCTGGCAGCTTGGATTATGCAGAGATCAACCACGCCCTCCTCCGAGAAGGGGGGAACCGGTGGCCCTTACTGATTGCCCTCGTTCTTATCTTTGCCGGGTTCGGCTATAAGATCTCGGCGGTGCCATTCCATATGTGGGCTCCGGATGTGTATCAGGGTGCCCCCATTCCGGTGACGGCTTTTCTGGCAGTGGGCTCGAAAGCTGCTGGTTTTGCGCTCCTGATGCGCTTTTTCTATCCAGCACTCTCTCAGGCAGGGAAGGACGGCTCATGGCAATTTCTGGCCGGGGTCGATTGGCCGCAAATCATGCTGTTGATCTCTATGGTGACTATGACGCTGGGGAATTTAGCGGCGCTGAATCAGCAAAATGTGAAGCGGCTCCTTGCGTATTCGAGCATCGCCCATGCCGGCTACATTTTAATGGGGTTTGTAGTTCTCAGCAACGATGGACTCCGGGCTATGTTGTTTTACCTTGTCGTATACTACCTGATGAACCTGGGAGCGTTCCTTGTGGTTATGGTGGTGGCGAACAGTACCGGCAGAGAAGATATTGACGGGTTCCGTGGCCTTGCGTGGCGGGGAGGGTGGTTCCCGGCTGTGACAATGGCGATTTTTCTCTTCTCGTTGGTCGGTTTACCGCCTCTTGCCGGATTTGTCGGGAAGTTCTATCTGTTTGCCGCGGTCATCAAAGAAAATTTTTACTACTTGGCTGTGGTGGGTATCTTGAATAGTGTCATATCATTGTACTACTACGCACGGATTATCAAGACCATGTTTCTGGATACCCCTTTAGGGACAGACGGAGAGATCAGCCTCGATGTCCGTAATGGGTCCTTGCTGGCTATCTTGGGGGTCGTGACCATAATCCTCGGTATCTACTGGGCACCAGTTTTTTCTTTTGCCGACCGGTCGGTGCGGTTCTTCGTGGGGTAACGCTCTCCCCTTGCGTTTCTTTGTTTGGTTGTGTTAAGCGACTTTCTCTAGCGGAGAATCGGGGCGTAGCGCAGCCTGGTAGCGCACCTGCCTTGGGAGCAGGGGGTCGGCCGTTCAAATCGGCTCGCCCCGATGGTGGCAAAGGGTAAGGAGTGAACGAGTGCTTGGTGCGGCATGAGGAAGTCCTGGCCTGACTGCTCTCGATAGCGCCAGTAGCTCAGTTGGATAGAGCAACGGCCTTCTAAGCCGTGGGTCAGGGGTTCGAATCCCTTCTGGCGCGTGTCAGATGGTGGGTGTAGCTCAACTGGCAGAGCACTGGGTTGTGGCCCCAGGGGTCGAGGGTTCAAATCCCTTCACTCACCCTTCTTCCTGAGCGCTCGTTGACTCCTTCCTGTACACTGTCACTGTTTGAAGGGAGGGGCACAGAGGTAGAGAGAGGCGAGGTTGGTGACGTGGGCCGCTAGCTCAGTTGGCAGAGCAGCTGACTCTTAATCAGCGGGTCCAGAGTTCGACTCTCTGGCGGCCCATGCCCCCTAAGGTGTGACGCGAGAGTGGCGGAATTGGCAGACGCACTAGACTTAGGATCTAGCCCGCCTGACGGCGGATGGGGGTTCGAGTCCCCCCTCTCGCAGTGCTGAGCACGGTTAGCCCTTTTGCTGTCGAGTCGATGTCGTTGTCACTATGAAAGTCACTATAGAATCTCTTAGTCCTATCCAGAAAAAGCTCTCCTTTGAGATCCCGCCAGAACGCGTTGCTGAGGAGATCGAGCGGTCATACCGCGCCGTGCAGAGCAACGCACGCATCAAGGGGTTCCGCGCGGGAAAAGTCCCGCGCCCCTTACTCGAACGCCACTTTGGCGAACAAATTGCAGCTGAGGTGAGTTCGCTGCTTGTAGAGGAATCTTATGGCCAGGCACTGGCTGAGCACGCCGTCCCGGTTGTCTCTCGGCCACACATTGTTACCGAGAAGCTTATTCCCGGTCAGCCATTCCGCTATTCTGCGACGGTAGAAGTTCGACCGGAAATCTCACTTGCGGACTATGAAGGCATCGAGGTGGAAAGGCGAGTCAGGAAGGTGGGGGAACACGAGGTCACGCAGGCGCTTGACCGGCTTGCTGAGTCTTTTGCTCAACTCCACCCGATTACCGACCGGGACACGGTCGAGCTGGGGGATGTTGTGACGGTCGACTATTCCGCCTTCCGGCGTGGGAAGCCGGTCGCCGGGATGCAAGGGAAAGGCCGCCTCGTGGAACTGAAACGGGGGGTCGCGCCGCCAGGGTTTGTGGAGCATTTGGCGGGGGTTCGGAAGGGAGAAACAGTGCGGTTCTCTGTTCCGCCTACGGAGGCGTCTACTCAAAGCCAGGAAGAACCCACCACGTTTTGCGTGACAGTCCGTGATATTGCGCGGAAGGAGAAGCCGCTGCTGGATGACGAGTTTGCCAAGGATCATGGGGAGTGTGCCACATTAGAAGAGCTGCGGGCAAAGGTCCTGGATAATCTTCAGAAAGCTGCGAATCGCCAGGCTGACAGGCAGATGGAAGACGAATTGCTGAGTAAGATCCTGGATAGGAATCCTTTTGCCGTGCCTCCGAGCCTCGTGCAGGACCAGGTTCGGCGTTTGTTGGCTGAATCGGGAATCGAGCGATCTGTAGATGTCAGCGCCCTACCAGAACCCTTGCGCGATGAATTGACGATGCGAGCGCGCAAACAAGTACAGACCATCTTCGTGCTTGACGCCATCGCGAAGCAGGCGGCACTGACGGTATCGGAAGAAGAGCTCCACCAACGGGTTGCAGAGATCCTCGCTGCGGCTGGCCCGGAGCACCGACAGCGGCTCGAGGTATCATATGCCCAGCCGGAGAATCGAGAGAAAGTGCGGGAGCGCTTGCTGCGGGAAAAGGCGTTGCGTTTCCTCGTCGACAAGGCAAAGATCAGGACTATAGAGGAGGAAGGCGTTGCCGGGGAGCAGGAAAAGGGATAACATGACACCAGTGTAGTTATGAGCCTTATTCCAATCGTCGTAGAGCAAACAGGAAGAGGGGAACGCGCCTACGATATTTTCTCTCGCCTGCTGAGAGATCGCATCATTTTCCTTGGCTCAATTATCACCGACGACATCGCCAACCTCATTACCGCCCAGCTGCTCTTTCTCGAATCGGAAGATCCGGAGAAAGACATCTATTTTTACATTAACTCCCCTGGTGGTTCTGTCACTGCTGGGCTGGCTATTTATGATACGATGCAATATGTCCGCCCAGATATCTCCACTTTCTGCCTCGGCCAAGCCGCTAGTATGGGTGCTTGGCTATTAGCAGCGGGGGCGAAAGGGAAGCGATACGCCTTGCCACATGCCCGCATCATGTTGCATCAACCCCTTGGTGGAGCCCAAGGACCGGCCAGCGATATCGATATTCAGGCGAGAGAGATCCTCCGCCTCCGCGACCAGCTTGCTACCATTCTCGCCAAACACACAGGGCAAAGTCTTAAGAAAATTGAACGCGATATTGACCGCGATCTCTTCTTCACTGGGCAACAGGCGTTGGCGTACGGTATGATAGATGAGGTGATTGTCAGTCGCAGTACGAAAAAAATTTGAGGAGTGGCTATGGCCAGAAATGGGGATGACCGGCCGGGCAACCTTGTGTGTTCATTCTGCGGGAAAAGCCAGGATGAAGTACGTAAACTCATCGCTGGCCCTACAGTCTACATTTGTGATGAGTGTATCGACCTCTGTAACGACATCATTGCCGAGGAATGTGATCAAGAGGATACCTTTTCCTCGGTATCAACCGTGCCGAAACCAGCCGAGATCAAGCGAGTACTGGACCAGTATGTGATTGGTCAGGAACGTGCGAAGAAAATACTTGCTGTTGCCGTTCACAACCATTACAAACGGGTCGATTCGCAAATGGTGACCAGTGATGTCGAGTTGCAGAAGTCCAACATCCTTCTCATCGGACCGACCGGCTCGGGCAAGACGTTGTTAGCGCAAACGCTCGCGCGTTTTTTACAAGTCCCGTTCACCATTGGGGATGCGACCAGCCTGACCGAAGCCGGATATGTTGGGGAGGATGTGGAAAACATTATCTTAAGCCTATTACAAAATGCCGATTACGATGTAGAGAAGTGTCAGAAGGGTATCGTCTATATCGACGAAATCGATAAAATCGCTCGCAAAGGGGATAACCCGTCGATCACACGGGACGTTTCTGGGGAAGGGGTCCAGCAGGCACTGCTCAAGATCATTGAAGGAACGGTCGCCAGTGTTCCCCCGAAGGGGGGGAGGAAACATCCCCAGCAAGAATTTGTGCAAGTGGATACAACCAATATTCTGTTCATTTGTGGCGGTGCCTTCGTCGGGCTTGAAGATATTATTCGCCGCCGCATTGGTGGCAAGAGTTTAGGTTTTGGCGCTGACGTGAAGGGTGGTGGGGACCGCAGCGCGAGCGCTCTCTTGGCTGAAGTGCAGCCCGAAGACTTACTGAAGTTTGGTATGATACCGGAATTCATCGGTCGCCTACCGGTCATTGCCACCCTAGAAGAGCTCGATGAACAAGCGCTTGTGCGGATTCTGCGGGAGCCCAAGAACGCGCTCGTGCGCCAATATCAGAAGCTTTTCGATATGGAGAATGTTCACCTGCGCTTCACGGAGGGGGCGCTGGTCGCTATAGCGCGAGAAGCACTGAAGCGGAAGTCTGGCGCGCGCGGGCTCCGAGCAATTATGGAAAACATCATGTTGGACGTCATGTATGACATCCCGTCGCAACCGAACATTAAGGAAGTCCTGATCTCCGAGGAAGTAGTAACCCGTAATGCCCAACCTATTATTCTGTACCAGAAAGCTGCAGCAGAGAGTGCGTAGCCGTCCAGCTTCGCTGGGGTAAGAAGAGGAGAGAGGCCATGTTGTTCCGTAACGATAAGAAAGACACCCGCGAAAAAGGAGGAAGCGTGCGCCTGCCGCTGTTACCCCTTCGGGACATTATCGTTTTCCCTCATATGGTGGTTCCACTCTTCGTGGGCAGGCAGAAGTCGATCAGGGCCCTCGAAGAGGCAATGATGAACAAAAAGTTAGTTTTCCTGGCGACCCAGAAAGATGCCAAGGTGAACGACCCCGTGGAGGAGGATATCTATCAAGTCGGAACCGTGGGCAACGTTGTCCAGCTCTTGCGGCTCCCTGACGGGACGGTCAAGGTCTTGGTGGAGGGGAAGAAGCGAGGGAAGATCACGAGGCACTTGAGCCAGACCGATCTGTTCTGGGTCGAGGTGGAAGAGGTGGAAGAGGCCTGCGACCGGGCGAGCGAACTCGACGCTTTGGTGCGCAGCATCAATTCGACGTTTGAGAATTACGTGCGCCTCAATAAGAAGATCCCGCCGGAAATGATCATGTCCGTAGCTGCCATTGATGACCCGGCGCGCCTGGCCGATACGATCATCGCTCACTTGGGCATTAAGCTGGAGGATAAGCAAGCACTTCTGGAAACCTTTGACCCCGCTGAACGCTTAGAAAAAGTGCTCGGCTACATGCGCTCAGAGATCGAAATTCTTGAGGTCGAGCGCCGTATCCGTAACCGCGTTAAGAAACAGATGGAAAAAACCCAGAAGGAGTACTACCTTAACGAGCAGATGCGGGCGATCCAGAAAGAACTGGGGGAGAAGGACGAGTTCAAGAACGAAATCCAAGAACTGGAGGAAAAGATTCGCCAAAAGAAAATGTCGCAGGAGGCGCGTGATAAGGTCGAAAAGGAGCTCAAGAAACTGAAGATGATGTCGCCTATGTCAGCAGAGGCGACCGTTGTACGCAACTATATCGATTGGCTCCTTTCGCTGCCCTGGTATGAATACACGGAGGATAAGCTAGATATCCAGGAGGCAGAGAAGATTTTGGAGGAAGACCACTACGGTTTGGAGAAAGTCAAGGAACGTATTCTGGAATATCTGGCAGTGCAAAGTCTTGTGGGTCATATGAAGGGACCGATTTTGTGTTTCGTCGGCCCTCCAGGGGTGGGAAAAACGTCCTTAGGGAAATCGATCGCCCGTGCAACGGGAAGAAAATTTGTTCGCGTGTCTCTTGGCGGGGTACGTGACGAAGCGGAGATCCGCGGGCACCGACGCACCTATATCGGGGCAATGCCGGGAAAGATCATACAAGGGATAAAAAAAGCCGGATCGGGGAACCCCGTATTTCTCCTTGATGAGATAGACAAAATGTCAACAGATTTTCGTGGCGACCCATCCGCAGCGCTCATGGAAGTTCTCGACCCTGAACAAAATACGGGTTTCAACGATCACTATCTGGATGTGGATTATGATCTGTCCAAGATTTTGTTCATTTGTACAGCGAACACGCTAGAGCGTATCCCTCGCCCTTTACAAGACCGTATGGAGATCATTCGTATCCCCGGGTATACGGAGTGGGAGAAACTGCACATTGCGAAAAAATATCTGCTGAGAAAGCAGCGTGAAGCCAATGGTTTAAGTGAGCACAATATTGATTGTCCAGATAGTGTGCTGTCTTCGGTCATTCGCCTCTACACGCGGGAGGCAGGTGTGAGGAATCTGGAAAGAGAAATCGGCACTTTGTGCCGGAAAGTAGCTGTTGAAGTAGTGAAAAAAGACCGCAACACGCGTGTCCGCCTGACAACGAAGAGCTTGCCGAAATACCTTGGTCCTGCGCGCTATCGTATCAGTAAAGCAGAAGAGGAGGACAAAATTGGAGTGGTCACTGGTCTTGCATGGACCGATATGGGCGGTGAGCTGCTTGCTACGGAAGTCACGGTGGTGCCGGGAAAAGGAAAGCTGACGGTCACTGGAAAAATCGGTGATGTCATGCAGGAATCAGCGCAGGCAGCGATGAGCTATGTCCGCTCGCGTGCTGAAGAACTGGGATTAGAGAAGGATTTTTACCAGAAGATTGATGTCCACATTCATATCCCCGAGGGCGCCATCCCCAAGGACGGCCCTTCGGCTGGGGTGACTATGGCCACCGCCTTGGTGTCTGCTCTTGCTAAACTGCCAGTGCGTCATGATACGGCGATGACCGGAGAGATCACCTTGCGTGGTCGGGTCCTGCCGATCGGTGGTCTTAAAGAAAAGATCTTGGCTGCCCACCGAGGGGGGATAAAGCGCGTGCTCGTGCCGCTTGAAAACAAGAAAGATTTACAAGAGGTTCCTCTTGCGGTGCTCAAATCTGTCCAGATTGAAACAGTTGAACACATGGATGAAGTGCTCCGCAAAGCATTGGTGTTAGACGATCAAGAACAATTCCTCTCCAAAAAAGAGGCAGGCTTACGACAAGAATTGTATTCTTCTGGAGAAGCAAATGTCCCGCCAAGCTCTACGGAGATCGTTACTCATTAATGGCGTAGGGGATTGACAGCAAAACAACCCGGTGTTAGTCCTCTCGCCTCAATCAGGGGGCAGCCGGTTCCTCGGCATATTGCCCTGCCCCTCAGCAGGGGCGGTTAGCTCAGAGGAAGAGCATCGGCCTTACAAGCCGGGGGCCATCCGTTCGAACCGGATACCGCCCATGGTGGGGTCGTAGTTCAGCTGGTTAGAACGCCGGCCTGTCACGCCGGAGGTCGCGAGTTCGAGTCTCGTCGGCCCCGCCATTTTCCAGTACGAAGTGAGTGGTCAATATGAAAAAGGAAACGGTCACAGTTCCTCAACAGACGTTGCTGGCTGCGCGCCGGTGGTATCTTGTGGATGCGAAAGGAAAAACAGTCGGACGGCTAGCAAGCGCCATCGCGGGAGTGTTGCGCGGCAAGCGCAACCCTGCTTTTTCGCCTCACTTGGATAGCGGGGACTTTGTTATTGTCGTCAACGCCAAGGAGGTCAAGTTCTCTGGGCGAAAATGGTCAGACAAGATTTATTACCGGCATACAGGGTATCCTGGAGGGATCCGGCAAACCACTGCGGAGCAGCTACTGGCCTCCCGTCCTGAAGAAATCCTGAGAAAAGCTGTGACCGGGATGCTACCAAGAACTCCTCTCGGTCGCCGTATGGCAAAAAAGCTTAAGATTTACCCCGGCTCAGAGCATCCTCATACTGCACAGCAACCGATTGCGTGTTCTCTAGGAGAATAACTTCATGGCGGAAAGGAAAGTTGAGTATACGGGGACGGGGAAAAGGAAAACGGCGGTTGCCCGGGTGCGACTTCTTCCAGGAGAAGGTAACTGGACGATCAATCATCGACCTCTTTCGTCATATTTTGGCCGTGAAACTATACGTATGGTTGTCCAGCAACCCTTCATTGTGACGCAAACACAAGGACAATATGACGTGATAGCGAATGTGCGTGGAGGTGGGGAATCAGCCCAAGCTGCGGCTATTCGTCACGGCACGACACGGGCCCTGCTCAAGCTCAATCCCGAGTTTCGCCCGGCTTTGAAAAAAGCCGGTTTCATCACCAGAGATGCGCGGAAAGTCGAACGGAAGAAATACGGGCGGCACAAGGCGCGCAAAAGGCCGCAATACTCGAAGCGTTAGTCTTTCCTGTTGCCTTGCTTAATCACTTCCCAAAAGGAAAAAGATCCCGAGAAGAAGTGCCACCCCGTTGGCGAGCCACGCCGCGGGGAAGGGGGAAAGAATGCCGCTGTGGCCGAGGGAAACGGTAAGAGCAAGGAGAATCCAATACCCGAACCCCGCGACTAGAGCCAACCCTAACGCGGTAGAGACGGCCAACTGACCAGCTTTCGACGACGCAAATGCAATTCCGAGTAAGCTCATCACTAAGGTTGCAATAGGGACAGCTCTCTTCAGATGGAGATCGACTTGGTACTTTGTGGTATCGAGTCCTTTGCGCTGCAGATCGGCGATATATTCGCGGAACTGGCGTGTAGAAAATTCTTCTGCTTCCATGTCTACTAACGCGAAATCCTCTGGGGTTTCTTCTAAGCGGGGGTGAATGAGTGGCGGGAGGTTCTCGTATTCTGAGGTGATGGCATTAGTTTTGACATTGTCAAAATGCCATTGTCCATCCTGCCAGCGGGCTTGCGCGATTTCAGTCAATGAGAGCACACGGAAGTTCTCATCGAGCGTATATACTGTTAGGCCAAAGAGGATATTACGGTGAGAATCGAAATGGTCAATGTGGTAGAAAGCGTTTTTTCCATGATACCAGAACCCTCTGTCGTTAAAAAGACCGCGGAACGGTTTTTTTTTGATCTCTACAGTATTGATATATCGAGACTGGTGAAAAGTGTAAGGCACGAGAACTTCCCCCCAAGCCCATACAGCAGCACTCAGAACACCTGCCGCTACAAGAAGTGACCGGGCGATCTGCCAAGAACTGATGCCGCACGCTTTCAAGGCTAAGATCTCGCGGTGTTTGGAGAAGAGCGCAAGACTCAAAAAGGAAGCTACCAACGCTGCAGCTGGCGCCGCCTGGGTAATGAAGAATGGGGTTTTAAAAAGGAGATAACGAAGGACGGCGGAGGCCGGGGCGGCGTACTTGATGAAATCATCCAGACGGTCGAAGAAATCGATGACAAGCGCAAGTATGAGGAAAAGCAGCAAGCAGAGGAAGAAAAAGCGGAGAAACTCCCTGCACAAGTAAGCAGAAATCGTGGGGAGTGGGAAAAAGGTCGTCACAATCATAAACACATCGACTCTAGATTACTTCCAGTTTGGAGGGGACCAGGATAATTGCCTTTTGTCTTGTATGGAGCAGATAATTTTTGACACACTTTTTTCCTGCGCAGCCATACGGAATAGAGCCAGACCGATGCTACCAAGGACAATGTTTGGCAGCCAGGCAGCAATGGCGGGGGGTAGAGCACCTTTTTTTCCTAGAGTTTCCCCTGTCGTAAGGAGCAGATAGTAGACGAATATGACGCCCAGGCTTATGATAGACCCCTGAGCGCGCGGAGCCCAAGGGCGTCGCATGCTAAGAGGAAGGGCAAGGAAAGTAAAGACGGCACAGGAAAATGGCAGAGCAAATCTCCGATACAATTCAACGAGTTCGACATGGTTGGGAGTCCCTTCTTGTTGCTTGTGTTCAATGACTGCGCGTAATGCGCCTAAGGGCATCTCCTGGGGGTTACGAGTAAGCTCTTTGGTGTCGGCGAGGGGCGGTCCCAGGTTGAGGGTCACATCATACACGGAAAAATGAGTGGTCTGATAGCTTTTGTTGAATGTGCCAATGCTATTCATGGTGCCGCCCAATAAACGTAGGGTGAGTAGACGGGTCTGTTCGTTGGTGATCACCAGCCCCGTGGGGGCGAAAAGTATATCCTTCCTCTGTTTGTCCCTGCTATCGGCAATCATAACTCCGTGCAGAAGATTCCCCGGAGGGTGGATCTCTTCAGCGTAAATGACCAGCCCTGCGAAGTCGTTGTTAAAGGTTTTTTCCTTTAACCCTGCAGTCGCGTGGGTTTTTGTAATCTCATACAATAGTTCTTTTAGTGAGGCGTTACTCCAAGGCGTCACATAGAGGGTAAGGCAGAGGGTTACCCCGGCGATGAAGACAGTGCACCCCACAATAGGTCGTGCCATCTGGTACAAACTCACGCCACACCCTTTCAAGGCAAGTATTTCCTGATCTGCGGCAAGACGACCAAAACCCCAAAGTAGACCAAGGAGAAACGCCATAGGGACCGTGGTTTCAAAAAATGCGGGCGTGATATACAGAAAAACCTTCACTACTTGCCAGAGTGAAACACCTCTGTTTACAACAAGTTCAACAAGTTTCAGGATGCGCGTGGTAAAAAGGATAAAGGTGAAAATGAGCAGGCCAAAAAAGAAGGGAGGCGTGATCTCGCGTAGAATGTAGCGAGACAATATTCGTCCCATGAGATGGGATACTAGAAAAAATGATACACCTTGTAAATTACGAACAGTCTATGGGGTGCACGCAGTCCAGGAATATCTTCGTTCCTTGCCCCATCTTGTCAAAGAGGTCTATCTGCTTCCTTCTCTGCAAGGATCTGTTATAGACCAGCTCGCCCATCAGGGACGTGTCCTGGTTCGTTATAAACCGCGTGAGTTTTTTGCTGCCTTCTGCGCGGGAGGAGTGCACCAAGGAGTGGCCGCGCGGCTCCGTCCTATGTCTTTTCCTTCTTTGCAAGAGATTCTGAAAAAAGAGGCAGATGTTCTTTTGGTTCTTGATGGGATCGTTGACCCGCGGAATTTCGGTGCGTTGTTGCGTACTGCCGAGGCTGTGAATGTTGGCGGTGTCATCATTCCGCAAAGACGTGCCGCGCCCCTTTCCCCGGTCGTTGAGAAGACAGCAGCTGGGGCGACTGCGTACGTGTCTCTCTGTCGGGTGGCAAATCTCGCCCGTTCCCTTGAAAATATACGGCAAGCCGGATACTGGCTTATAGGCCTAGCTCCCGAAGCTGGACAGACCCTGTACGAATTACCTCTGCCCCCTAAAGTCGCTCTGGTGCTCGGTGGTGAGGAAAAAGGCTTACGGTATTTAACCCGCCAAAAGTGTGATATCTTAGTTGCTCTTCCTATGCGGGGGCGGTTAAAGTCCCTGAACGTTTCCGTGGCTGGTGCAGTTGCCCTATATGAACTATTACGCAGAAAAACAGGTCAGGGAAGAAACCATTGACTCCCTTCGGGAAATCGGTTATTCTTTTTCACTTACACTAACAAATAGAACGTGATCTCTTCTAGAGAGACTTCTCTATCTACGGTGGAGGTAGTAACCCAGTTGCGAACTCCAGGGGATGTGTTGCTGGCGTAGCTCAATGGCAGAGCAACTGATTTGTAATCAGTAGGTTGTAGGTTCAAGTCCTATCGCCAGCTGTGTTTATGATAATCTCGCATAGTGTTGACAAAGTGGAGAGGTTCCCGAGTGGCCAAAGGGAGCAGACTGTAAATCTGCCGGCGAATGCCTTCGGAGGTTCGAATCCTCCCCTCTCCATACCGAAGGGTAGTGACGGTGGGCGGGAATAGCTCAGTTGGCTAGAGCGCGAGCCTTCCAAGCTCGGGGTCGCGGGTTCGAGTCCCGTTTCCCGCTTTGTTCTGGTGCAGACATGTGATGCAGGGATTGAAGTTATGAAGATGGGGTCCTGCCAGTGCCCAGGTAGCTCAGTCGGTAGAGCACGTCCTTGGTAAGGACGAGGTCGGCGGTTCAATCCCGCTCCTGGGCTTCTTCCGCGAGGGTTCTGTGGCGTCAAGGAAGCAGTTTTGTGTAGAAAACACTATAATGTCAACTATTAACCAGAGGAGCGAGAGCGATGGCGAAGGCGCGGTTTGAGCGAAGGAAGCCGCACGTCAATGTGGGGACGATAGGGCATATAGATCATGGGAAGACGACGTTGAC
>Ga0308420_1001406_pt1 | contig 12594 bp, 11 predicted proteins | sample HotsprSampleMS55_FD_203802 | JGI IMG/M metagenome (GOLD analysis project Ga0308420, IMG submission 203802) | Hot spring phototrophic mat microbial communities from Mushroom Spring, Yellowstone National Park, Wyoming, United States - 20090730_MS55 ... | reverse complement strand
GTCCCTTTGCCTCCGCTATGCTTGAAACTGCCTGCGCTATCTTTATGCCATCTGATACACCTATATCACTCGGCTTTAGAGTCTTGCTCCTTGCTCTAACTAGTGCATAGTACGTCTGCCCATTCTCTAGGTTCAAACCAGTTCGTGTGTGCTCCGTCGCAAGCCCTACGTTCAGCCATTCCCCTCCAGGAATAATGTCTAAACTCGATGGACTGGCGCTGATAGCATACCTGTATTCCAAAATCCCTGACTCAGGGTCCGATGATGGCGTCCACCAAACATGAAAAGTCGTCGAACTCGTCTGATACGCCCCGTCATCCATCACTGTCGGCGTAGTCGGAGGTGTGGCATCCGTGATTGTGAAGTCTTGTACTGTCATGTTGTCTTGACTTACACTTATCCCATTCACCGTCTGCGGCGTGTAGTTAGCCTTGCTGGCCGTAGCACTGTATGTCCCAGGCGTCATCTCCACAATCCTGTATGTCCCATCTGCATTCGTCGTCGCTGTGTAACCCCCAGGATTCGTGGTCACTGTCGCTCCTCCTACTGGATTCCCAAGAGTGTCCCGAACCGTCCCCTGCATGCCAGTCGGAACAGGCTCATACCTGAAATAATCAAACCGACAGTCCATCATGTGATAGTTGAATAGCCAGAAACATCCCTTCCTACTGAACGTGCTGTCCGTAAAATCCCAGTTCACTACATCACTGCCACCCTCTACCGTCCCAACCTTGATCTTAATCCTCGTACCATTGCATTCTATCCGTACATACAGTACTGTGCCACTCGGCAGGTTGTATGTTACTTGCTTGCTCTGGATAATAGCCCATGTATCACTCCTGCGGAGGTTGATCACATTCGGTGAGTCTTTCGCTTTGAATGATAAACTGTATCCTACTCCACTGGTATTCGCCCTGAACCTGATCTCAGCATTCGACTCACCGGAGACGGTCGCAGTCGTGTTCGCTAGGTACAGCTTCGTGTTGATGATGAAGTTGTCATACAAAAGGTACTTCCCATTGTAGACTCCTGCGGCCGAACTGCTCCCACTCGTACCCGCCAGCCTGAGGTATCCCCCTGTCTCCTGAATCGACCCACCAGACGCTGTATACGTAGACCAGTCCGGCTCTGGCGCCGTCTGATCCAATACCCCATCGTTGAACTCATCAGACCATGCTGGGGGAACTATCTGTGAACCAGGCCATGTGTATCTGAAAGCTACTGCGGCATCTAGATCGCTTAGGATTTGGCCCTTGTAGGGATTATCTGCGCCGTCAATATTCCAGCCATCGCACCAAGCACACCAACGGTACATATTGACGCATCGAAAAACAGGCTTGCCTTGTGGTACCGCAATCGTGCGATTGTAATTGTCTATCTCTTTGTAAATCTCCTGCATCCAACCAGGTTCGTAATGCTTAGAAGGGTCTTCGGGGTGACCACCTTTCCAATAGTACATACCATTGCATTCTGTAGCATAGAGTGGAAGGTGATAGAGACTGGACGGTATACCATAGTTAATCCAGTCTTTATATACGTAGAAACTCCAGTACAGGTTCTTACCTGAAACATACACCTGTTGTGTGCTGTGAATGTCGTTGTACGAATAACCCCGCGAATTGATATGGAGAGCAATGCCATCCAATCCGCCACTGCTTGCAATGGCGGTTAACATCTGATTCATGTAATCAACCCAGCTCAGAGGGTTGGCATCATGGGGATAGCCACACACTGTGCCTGCCCCATACGGGCCACCCCATGGAGCAAGGGCTTGGGGAATGACTTTATGATTTGGTCGAACGGCCTTGATGGCATTATAGACCTGCCGGAAACAATTAGCGTAGTCTTGGGGAGAAACGTAATTCTTGCGCCCGTTAGATACAGGCCATTCAGACGCCAAATTCGTTTCGTTTCCAATCACCCAAATCTCGCAGCCTTGGGAATTTTGAACGAATTTTGCGCATCGTTGAGCAAAATCGGCGTAATATTCAGGAGTAGGTATAGTTCCGTCGCTGCAATAACCATTGTTAATGCGGCAAATTACCGTATGACCTTGGTTCGCAAACGACGAAAAATCAACGCCCCATGTGTCGTTAGGGTTGTGCCCTATCGCTACTGTCGCGGTTATCCAGCCTCCTGACACTTGAGATTTGATGCGGTTCAAGTACTCAGTTGGCTGTGGGTCATGGTCGTGGATGCCATAGAGATAGGGACACTCAACAGCAAATACACGCCCTATGCTCAGGGCTAACAACAATAGCATGAGCACGCTCAGCATCCATATTCCAAACGCAACCCGGAAATATACCATGGCATACACCTCTCTTGCAATCATAATTATTCTATCACATAGGGGCTAAATGTAACAGTCTTGAAGCAAATACACGTATAATTACCAGGCAACTGGATGATGTTATGCCGTAGGAACACAAGTACCAAGCCAAGGACAGCTAATTTTCCTAGCGCCCCAGAACAAGAGTGTAACATTCTTTTGGCTACTACTTCCCTTTGTTTCGATTTTACCCAGGGAAACATGAATGAAGCACCAGCTGTATGCCAACAAGGCGACTTTCCCAGATCGCAAACCATATCAGAGAAAAGGATTAGCATGCCAGATGGTGGCTGACTTAAGAGACTTAACGATTTATGCCCAAAGTACATTGAGCTACAAATGATAGCCAAGTAATAGCAGGAGTCTCGTTCGTGTCTATAGAATATCAGACCGTCAATGGTTTGACAAGTCAACAAGCGATCACCAAGTTCGTTGGGATGAGTGAACTGTTTGACTTTTGGAATCTAGGGGTAGAGGATTTAGCAGAAATACCATAGCGAGACGACGGACGCCAGTATGCAGGCCAGTGCTTGGAATGCAAATTCGTATCCAAGGAAGGGGCATGAAGCATGGTCATTGAAATCAAAGAAGCTGAACAGACCATTGTGGAGGTCAAAGGTGAAATAGATATTTCCAACGTGGACCACCTTGGCTCTGCTCTCCAGAAGGCATTTACTAGGTCACCTACAGGGTTTGTAGTGGATGCATCTGGGATATCATTTATAGATGCTGTAGGTCTGCGCACTATTCTTTCGGCTTGGCGTAAATTGACGACGCAGGGAGGTGTATTGGCACTCGTTGCTAGTGAATTGATTAAAAAGCTCCTGGAAATACTGGACGCAACAAGTCTTCCCGGACTTGTTATCTGCGACAGCGTTCACATGGCCATCGAGACAATCTCGTCCGGTGCGTATGGTAGTGAAGGATGTTCTCAAGACTGATGACAAACGTGAGCGGCAAACTTAACACGAAATATATAAGCAAGCGGTTTCCTGTTTGGACCGGATACCCTGTTACATTAATACTCATAGCCGCTGTCACAGCCCTGCTGCACGCTCTTCGACCTGTTTTTCCCTTGGCGCAATTTCCAATCCCTTATATTCTGGTCACTATGCTGGTTGCATATTTATTCGGAGTGGGTCCTGCTATTCTAGCCTTTTTAGTTGGTTTGTTTGTGTTTGATTACTCGTTCACCGCAGCTGTGTATGAGCCTCGCGTACACGCAGTGGATATACGTTTAGCCGGAATAACAGCCTACCTACTCGGTGCTTCGATTGTAGCCATATCAATGGTGCTCATCAGTAATTCAAAACGCCGAATCGAGTGCATCGCAGAAGAACTTCGTAGAAGTCAAGAGGACTTGAATCGCGCTCAGGTTGTCGCTAAGATTGGTAGTTGGCGTCTGGATGTTCAGCATAATAAACTATACTGGTCTGATGAGACGTATCGCTTATTCGGGATACCAATAGGAACTCCCCTCACATACGAGACTTTCCTAGCGAAGATTCACCCAGACGACCGCGAATACGTTGATGAGAAATGGAAGGCCGCGCTTCGAGGCGAGCCCTATGACATCGAGCACCGTATCATAGTAGATGACGATGTGAGATGGGTCCGTGAGAGAGCAGAGCTAGAATTTGGCAAGGATGGAGAGGTAAAAAGTGCTTTTGGTACTGTCCAGGATATCACTGATCTGAAACTTGCAGAGGAAGCGCGTGTAGCTTCAGAAGCAAACTATCGTGCTATATTCAATGCAGCTAACGATGCCATCTTTGTTCACGATCCAGAAACCGGTATCGTCTTGGATGCAAACCAAAAAGTCATGGAAATGTATGGTTATTCCCCCGAGGAAGCTCGTACATTGACCATACAGGATATTAGCTCTGGGGAACCACCATATACTCAAGAAGAAGGAATGCAGCTCGTCAGAAGAGCAATGCAGGGTGAACCCCAGATCTTCGAATGGAAAGCGAAAGACAAGAACGGCAGGATCTTTTGGGTCGAAGTCAACCTTAAAAAGGCAATTATTGGAGGTCAAGATCGAGTGCTTGCAGTCGTTCGCGATATCACAGATCGAAAGCAAACAGAAGAAGCGCTTCAGAGAGAACAAGAGCATAAGTTACAATTCTACCGCCAGACTATTATGGCAGCGACAGACGGAAAACTCATTATAACCGAGCGTTCAGAAATAGAACACCTGGCAGGAACATCACTTGCCGTTTGGGAGATTCATCAGCCGGATGAATTAAGGGTTATCAGGCACGAAATCGAGAAAGTAGCTGAGTCACTCGGAATGGCACAGGACCGCGTATGCGAGCTACTTGTTGCTTCGGGAGAGGCGATAACAAACGCCGTAAAACATGCTGGCGGTGGGTTAGTGTCCGTACACAAGACGGACGAGTCGCTGATGGTCGTTGTGTCAGACAAGGGTCCGGGGATCCCTGCATTGGCACTACCTGAAGTAGCTCTACGCCGCGGGTACTCAACCACAGGCACCCTTGGAATGGGGTATAAGATAATGATTCAATTAATGGATAGAGTGTACCTCGCGACAGATGAGAGCGGAACAGTTGTGGGACTAGAAGCAAAATTACGTCGCTCTGATATCTCAGCAAGTCCCGGTATGAACAGAGTTCTTTGCATCTGAGCTGCGTGAGCTCGCTTTCGTTTCTATTTGTAGTTGTTAGGTGCATTCTAAGCATGTGGTGACGGGAGGCCGCTATGGGCATTGAACTCGTGGAAGACGAATATCCCATTGTACACGTCAAGGACGACGTAGACCTATCCAACGTCTCTGATTTCGACAGACGCTTGGGCGAGGCCGCCAAAGCAGGACCGGCAGGTTTCATTATCGATTTGACTGAAGGAACATACCTCGATAGCGCAGGTATCCAGGCAATTCTCAGGATTTGGTCGGAAAGAAAGGATTCGGGCATACCTCTCGTCATCGTTGTAGGAAACGCCAAGGTGAGAACCGTCCTTGATATCGTTCGCCTCGATCAACTTCCCGGAATCAGGATGGTGGCTAACCTCGAGGAAGCGAAAACGATCCTTCGCTCTTCAGCACCTGTTACCACAACGGAGCAATAATGGCACAAAGTACAGAGAAGAACCAAGTTAGTATAGTTCTAGATCCTAATCTCGCGCTAAATATAGTCGAGACGGTCCGAGAGCCATTAGTTGTGCTCGACGAGAACCTGCGCGTTGTTTTTGCAAACCGGTCGTTCTATAATACGTTCAAGGTGTCTGAGGAAGAAACAGTCGGCCGCCTTATCTACGAGCTAGGTAATCGCCAGTGGGATATTCCCGCCCTGAAAAAACTATTGAATGACATCCTCCCCCGACGCACTAGCTTTGAGGGTTTTGTCGTCGAACATGATTTCCAGATTATCGGCCGCCGCATCATGATGCTCAATGCTCGAGAGGTCCACCGCAAACCTGGCGAACAAAAGCTCATCCTTTTGGCGATCGAGGATGTCACAGAGCAGAAGCAAGCGGAGACTGAACTTGAAAAATACCGCAAACACCTGGAACAGTTGGTAGAAGAAAGAAGCAGCAGTCTGGAAGCGGCAAACCGTGAACTCCAGCTGGAAATCGAACAGCACAAGCAAGCGGAGGAAGAACTCCAGCGCGCAAATGAGCGCCTGAGGGCCCAGGCGGAAGAACTAATGGCAGAAATCAGCGAGCGCAAGCGTGTTCAGGAGGCTCTCAGAATAGCCTATGAGCGCGAAAGGCATATAGCAAAAGTGTTGCAGAAAGCACTGGTTCCTGCAGAGCCCTTCATCAGCGACAACTATCCTGCAGCAGCTCTGTACTGTGCTGCATATGAAGAAGCCAGCGTAGGCGGAGATTTCTATGATGTTTTTCATCTGAAAGATGAGCGTATGGCGATCTTGATCGGTGACGTGTCGGGGAAGGGTGTCGAAGCAGCATCTATCGCGTCGTCTGCACGTAACATAGTCCGGGCAATCGCGTATACAGCTCCGTCTCCCAGTGTAGCATTCGCTCGTTCTAACGAGATTTTGTGTACTCAAGGAACAGACAGCTCTTTCATAACTGCATTTTTGGCTTTCCTCGACCCTCTTACCGGACGTGTCACCTATTCTAGCGCTGGTCATCCGCCCGCCGCGATTCTTAGAGCCGATGGAAAGATCGAATTTGCAGCTGTCGGTAGTATACCCCTTTGTGTGCTACCAGGTTGCCATTTCGATGAAGGTGAATACTATCTGCAGCCAGGCGATGTAACTATTCTTTATACCGACGGTGTAACAGAATCTCGGCATGATAATGTTCTCTTCGGCATCGAAGGTATAGAGAGAGTTCTCGCGCAAGAAGCAAACAAAGAGCCAGATGTTATCTGTGCTGACCTCCTCAATGCAGCCCAAGAATGGTCCGGGGGCAGACTCTTGGATGACATCGCTATAATGGTTATCAAACGTCGCGCCTAGCCAGCATCTTTAACCGCTCGACCCTCTACAATTGCTGTTGTTTGACTCCGATTCCCGATTCGTGCTAGCCTTTAAGTTGCTGAACTACGCATCGGAGGATACTTGGTTGGGTAGGGTGTTTCTCATTAGACATGGCCAGGTCGAGTGGAATGCAAAGAACTCATACATCGGTTCAACCGATCTCCCGCTGGACCATATCGGTTTCAAACAAGCGGATCTCCTTGCACAGTACCTTGCCACTCGAGAAATTGCGAAGGTATATTCTAGCGATCTTCTGCGTGCTCGTCAGACGGCAGATGTGATTGCTACCGGCCTGGAAATTCCTCTTGTCTTGTGCCGGGAGTTGCGAGAATTAAGCTACGGTGCCTGGGAAGGCGTATCCGAATCCGAGGTCGCTCGACTCTATCCCGATCACTACTCTCGTTGGCTGGTTGAGCCCTTTTGTGTGCAGATTCCCGAAGGCGAACACTTGTCAGAATTCCAAAACAGGGTGCTACCCGCATTCCAGCATATTGCTACCGAAAATCGTGAAGATGATATAGTAATTGTCGCTCACAAGACTGCAAACCGATTGATCCTTGCTTACCTACTTGGCATGGACTTAAACCGCTATCGGCAGATTGGCCAGAATAACGCATGCGTGAATACTGTCTTCGTACGTGAAGATGGTTCGATGAGTGTGGAGACTATCAACGATACATGCCATCTCATGTCGAGTTGTTCGCAGAAAACTGTCTAGATTTCAGGAGCAATCTCCTGTGCCAATATTTGCCAGTGTGTGTATTTTGGCGTCCAGAGCTGCCGACGCTTAGTTAGTTCAATCTGCTTAACAGATCTTGCCTCAAGTCTTCTACTGCGTTTTCCATTTCTTGGTCACGACGTCCCGCGGCCTCAAGTATTTCTTTCGTACCTTTCAGAGATTCCTGGTACTCCTTGATGCGCTTCAACGCGACCCTGTATTCTTTGCTTGCAGAATGAAGGTCTCCCTTTCGCTCATAGTATCTACCGAGTGCTTCATGCGCAAATATATATTCCGGCTCGACGAATTCCGGCATTGCCCGAACCCGTCCATACGGCGATCTTTCCACGTCTGCCATCTTCTTCCAAACACGCAATGCTTTCCCATCCCTTCCACTGTCTTCGTAGGCTCTGGCTAAAAAGAGAAGATAACGCGGGTTTAGAGGATCTCGCTCCAATGCTTTTTCGAAGGCCCAGACTGCATCACCCTTGTCCGGAAAACGTTCGTAAATCCGCCCTAGCTGATAGAAGTTTTTCCCGCTCGTCGGTTCCTGCTTTGCCGCCGTCTTCAATTCCTGGATAGCCCGGTCGATATAGGTTCTATCCCCCTCTGCGTACCCTCGTGCAACATATATCCACCCAAGCCGCCTATGCACCTCGGAGTTCAGTGGGTTTGCCCTTGCAGCTACCTGATATGCAGACTCCGCACCGTAGATATCTCCTTCCGCCAGCAAAGCTTCTCCACGATTAGCATGCCAATCTGACACGAGCATTCCGAGAACCACCACAGCCAATGTGCCAATTCCTGCGAGTGCCAGACCAAAACCCCGCTTCGAAACGCGTGCCGTTATACCCTCCGAAACTTCTCCCAGCGATACTGCAGCCCCCAACACCGCCCAGAAACTGAGACCGATAGCAGTGACGTACCAATCCGAATCAACTAAATTTCGAACAAAGGAGGCTACTGCGCCTCCCAGAAGCCCGCAAACAATGAGCTTTCTCTCGGGTATCCACGCAGCCGCGGACACACTCGTACCCCCTTCGGCTTTCATTTCCTTGTTTCTTGTTACCGACAATGCAACAGGCACTGCCGAGAACCCCAGAAGCAGGATGAGCGCCACTGCGGATACCGGTCCGGCTTCAGCTGCAATTTGGAGATAACTGTTGTGCGCTAAATTCGTATATCCAACCAACGCATACTTCCCATATCCCAGGTCGAACGTCCCTATTCCCGTCCCGTTTATCGGGTGTGCCTTCGCCATGCGAGCTGTACCCTGCCACGTATAGATCCGGAACCCACCGGAATGTGCCTGAGCTTCCATATGCCGTACCCGCGCCAACAGGGGCTCCCCCAACGCAAACAGCACAAACACCGCAGGCAACACGAGCAGAACACCTCGCATGACCTGCACCCGTCGGATGCTACCAGAAAGAATCGCCAGCAGACCAAACACGGCGATCCCCACAGCCATGCATGCTGCTCCAAGCCTCGACCCGCTCACCAGAATACTGCCAGCCGTCAGGGCTACCCACACATACCCCAGGATCGCTACCGCCCCGGATGTCTCTGACAAATACCACCCCAGGGATATTGGTAGAACGATGCTCATGAAGCCTGCAAGAAAGTCGGGATTGAAGAATGTAGAGAACGTTCGCCAATTCGAAATGCCTGCTACTCGGTTGATACCATATTCCCTCAAACCTATCGCGCTCACAGCCAGCGAAGATACCACCAGCATCCCAAGTATCCCATACACGGCCCGACGCCTACCGCGCATGCCCGCGACCATCATGAACACTAGAAGATATGAGCCTTGGTTTGCCAGCTCATGCAGCGACCTGTTCAGACCTACGGAATCTACCAGTGAGAATAGCAGGAGGGCAAAGAATAACGCCGCACTCCCAATGACGTATGGCCCCGGAAGCATAATCCTTCCCTTTCGGTAACTGCCGACCAACCACAGGATCGCCGCGATCAATACGAGTAGCTGGATGCATAGAGACGCTGTCGGCGACAGCTTCCCAGCAAACAAAGGTGACGCGAATACCCCAACACCTAAAACCACTGTCAGCGCAGTGTCAAACACCGAGGTATTGTCGGATGACGAAGAGAGTTTCTTTTCAGTGCGATTACTCCTCATCTTCCGCTTCTCCGCGTTCTGCCCGTCTACCAGCCGTCCGAGTAGTAAAACGAAGGGTTTTCTTCTTGATCAAAGATCGCACATGGTTCACATAGTTCCGGAGAATGATTGTTCCTCCTCGTACTATCAGCCCCATCAGGACAACCAATCGCATTGGCGAAATCACACCGCGCGCTTGATGTTTGCAGTACAAACGATACATACTCTTGTGGAATTGGACAATCATACGGTTCGGACATCTATCACTGCTCCGGCCAATCACATGGGTAACGCATACATGCGGATAGTAAGTCACTCTCCAACCCTTCTCCCACGCCCGATATGCCAGATCCACATCCTCACAGTACATGTAAAATTGCTCATCCAGCAGACCAATCTCTTCAAGCATTCGACGCCTAATCAGCATCGCCGCGCCTGAAACCCAATCCACATCTGTAGTCTCTCGATGATCCCATTCGACCATCAAATAATCCCGGGTGTATGGATTGCGAGGGAAAAGCCGCCCCAACAGTGTGTTTCGAAAGATCGCTGCCCCTATTGTGGGAAAGCGCCGACAGGAGTATTGCAGACTCCCGTTCGGATTCAATATCTTTGGTCCGATGATTCCAATCCCGGGATTTTCATCCGCGAAACGAATGAACGTGGAAAACGCATGCGGCTGAACTTCCGTGTCCGGATTGAGTAGGAGCACATACCTTCCGCTGGATGCTCTGATCCCTATGTTCGCCGCCCTTGCGAATCCGTAGTTCGCTTCATTTTCAATGACCTGCACACTGGGAAATTCACGCTTCAGCATTTCCACACTGCCGTCCCGAGACGCGTTGTCCACCACGATGATTTCCATAGCGGTCCTATTGCCTTCGAGAATGCTCCGAAGACACGCGCGCAGCTCGTCTTTTGTTTTCCAATTCACTATGATTATAGACAGATCAACTAGGCCGCCCGCTTCATCCTTTGTAGTCAAAATCCAAACCTCGTCTTAACAAATGAATTCAACTCTATCGCCACGCAAATGAACCAGTATACCGGGCCCCAAAGCTTCTTCCGATAGTGCTTTGCATAGAATCTACGCAGCGCCCGGTGCGATTCCCGAATCATGGCCCGCCCAGCTTGCCTCGTGCTCGCCCCTCCTTCATGTATCACCTCCGCGCTTGCTGTGAAGTAAATCTGCCAGCATCTCTCCTTCGCGCGGTAACACCAGTCAACGTCGTTGAAGAATATAGGAAACCCCTCGTCGAAAGGCCCCACGTCTTCCCACGCTTTCCGAGGGATGAGGAGGCAAGACGCCATTGGCTGATCCACTTCCGCATCGGTCGTATAGTCGAAATATGTCATCCTATAGGTGCCGATTCGCTTGCTCCGTGGAATCAATCGCGGTAGTCCGACATATTCGAGGAACACACCGAGCGGCTCCGGAAAGCTCCGGCACGACTTCTGAACTCTGCCGTCCGAGCCCACCAGCCTGCATCCCACAGCCGCCATGTTGCTATGTGCCTCGGCGAATTTCATGAGCGCGTCCACCGCCCCTGCCTTCACTCGTACATCCGGGTTCAGCAGTAATATGTACTTTCCTTCAGATGCCCCAATTGCCTGATTGTTCGCCTTTGCGTACCCCAAATTCTGTTCATTTGGGAGCAGGCGAACGCCTGGAAAGGATTCACGAACCACCTCTACGCTTCCGTCGGTGGACGCATTGTCCACTACGATGATTTCGTATTCTCCAGACGGTGGGTGTTCTCGGATTGATTCCAAGCACGCGATCAGATGTTCCCGGGTATTCCAGTTGACGATGACAATCGAAAGTTCCATGTTGACTTGCTACATTTTCAAACGCTGCACCTGTTCGATTAGTTCCCTCAGATCGCAGATGACAAAATCAGGCTGTTGAGAGGAAAAGAAGTCGCTCGGACGCCCTTCTCGCAGAAAGCCTACTGTTCGCATGCCAGCCGCTTTTCCTGCCTCCACGTCCATCCAGTGGTCACCCACGATCATGGCTTCTTGTGGAGTGGTCTTGAACATTTGTAGCGCGGTGAGAAGATGACCGGGGTGGGGCTTCGTCTTCGGTACATCGTCTCTAGTGAGCAGGATGTCTCCTGTTATTCCCGTCTTGCTAAGTGATACCGCTACTGCGGACCTGCTGTTTCTCGTAACAATACCTACCTTGATGCCTGCTTCACGTAATGCTCGGACTAACTCCTCTGCACCGGGAATGCATTCGGCTCCTGCCGAGTGACTCAGTTCAATCTTCTCTAATATCGCTAGACCCTCACGCCTGGCTTTAATAGACTTGCCCTCGCCATAGCGTTCGCGCACAATCGCAGAAATAGTGTCTAGCATGGTCAAAATATCCAGTCCCTCGAGTTGGCAAGCCGGGATGCCGTATCTCTCTCCGAGGGCAAGAATTTCTCGACGCATTAGCTCGAAATCTATGTTTGTCTCTATCAGGGTTCCGTCTAGATCAAACAGAACCACGCGGATGCCTTCAAACAAGCTTGCCATAGAACTGATTATAGGCACAGGTACACCTCTGGTCAATTCTTCCGCACGTTTGACGTCGAGCTTCCATGCAAGCTCAACCTCTATCGAGTTTCCTTTTGAAGATGGGGGTGCCGTTTGAACGTTCGACGATAGCGAGAAACGCTGAGTGCCTGTCAGTACCCAGTGCCACGTTTATTCCACCAGCCGATACTTCACCAGTGTCCACAGGGCGACGATTCCATCCCGAACGCCAATCTTCTTTCCTTGACCAAACGAGCGAGCAGTGTACTTGATCGGCACTTCATGAATTCTAATTCCCCGTCGCCGCAATTTGGCGGTAACCTCTGGGCAAAACTCGAACCGCATGCAGGTCAAGGGGATAGCCTTTATTACACTGGTGCGGAACGCCTTGTAGCACGTGGCTTCGTCAGTAATGCCCGCTCTGTATAGCAAGTTG
>Ga0308420_1001401_pt1 | contig 12601 bp, 9 predicted proteins | sample HotsprSampleMS55_FD_203802 | JGI IMG/M metagenome (GOLD analysis project Ga0308420, IMG submission 203802) | Hot spring phototrophic mat microbial communities from Mushroom Spring, Yellowstone National Park, Wyoming, United States - 20090730_MS55 ... | reverse complement strand
GTTTTATTAAAAAAATGTATTTTATTTTATGTTCAAAGTAGTTTTAATTAGAGGAGATGGGATTGGTCCTGAAATAGCCGATGCAGTAATCGATATTTTCGAAGCTGCTAAAGTTCCAATAGAATGGATTGAAAAACAAACAGGACTGAATTCAATTGACATTGCTCCAAATGGAATACCTGAAGAAACACTTGAAGCAATTAAAAAATATCAAGTTGCATTAAAAGGACCGACAACTACACCAGTAGGAACTGGACACAAATCAGTTAATGTAACTTTAAGGAAAGTACTTGAACTTTACGCAAATGTTCGTCCAGCGAAATCTTTACCAGGAGTTCACACTCGTTTTGATAATGTTGATTTAATAATTGTTCGTGAGAATATAGAAGACACTTACGGAGGTATAGAGCATAATCAAACTGCTGATGTTGCTCAATGTTTGAAATTAATTACCCGACCTGGCTCTGTAAGAATTGCCAAGTATGCATTTGAAATGGCTCGACTTTACAAAAGGAAGAAAGTTCTTGCTGTTCACAAAGCAAATATCCATAAAATCACTGATGGTTTATTCCTCAAATGTTTTTATGAAGTTGCTCAAGACTATCCAGAAATTCAGGCTTCCGATTTAATCGTGGATAATACCTGTATGCAGCTGGTAACTAATCCTGAAAGATTTGATATTCTTGTAATGCCTAATTTGTATGGAGATATTGTAAGTGATTTATGTGCTGGATTAGTTGGAGGATTGGGCGTTGCACCTGGTGGAAATATTGGCGGCTCAATTGCTATATTTGAAGCTGTTCACGGTTCAGCACCTGATATTGCTGGATTAGGAATTGCTAATCCTACTGCGCTTTTACTCTCTTCTTTCCAATTACTTCAACACATTGGATTGAATAAAACAAAATTTAGGATTGAAAATGCCTTAATTCAAACTCTAAAAGATGGAATTAAAACCAAAGACATTGGAGGTAAAGCAACAACCAAAGAATTTGTTCAAGGTATCATAAGTAATTTGGAACCTTTCATTGAAGACGAATTCGTTGAACCTAAACCATTACGTATCAAAAGTGAACTACTTGAAACGCATAAAGATGTAATTGAAGATTGTCACGGCGTTGATATCTTCGTTGAGAACCCACTGGGCATTCCTAAAATGCCTGAACAAGTTGGTAAACTTAAATTACAAATGATTTCTAATCGCGGTACAAAGGTCTATCCTGGGCCGAAACCTGATATCTGGTTAGTTGACCACCATAGATGCAGGTATATTGCCATTGATGAAAATGAGAATTTCATAAACATTGGTGATGATGAAATTTTCAATTTAATCAGAGAAATTTCAGCCGCTGGGATAAAATGGATGCATATTGAAAAACTTCAATTATTTGATGGCGAAATAGGTTATTCAAAAGCTCAGGGTGAATAATTAACTCTTTTTGGAGAATGTAAATGAAAAAAATTATGTTTGTTATTTTATTACTAATTATCACAATTTCTTGTGGGAAAAAAGAAGAAAATTTAGAAGCATTCAGCCCGGAAACTTTTGCATATGACTTGGTAAATCAATGGGAGGTAAATGCTACCGTTAGAGTTAAAGGAGTTAAGCAAATTAAAATAAAAAATGAAGACAATTATTATTCTGCTTTGACTCTAAATATTGATTTAATTCATCCAGATGGAAAAGTTGAAAAGAATAAATTCTCTTATACTCATTCCAAGAAAAGTAATGAAATACTTAAAGATATCGGATTAGAAGCACAATTTGAGCTTGATTCAACTTATTCAGATGGAATTTATAAAATTGTATTTAACATTTCAGATGCTCATTCACAAAAATCGACTTCAATTGAGAAGGAATTAGAATTAAAACGTTAGATTTATTCTAAAAAATACTCGGGTGGAATAAGTTTTCTTCCAAGATATCCAGATTCAATGTCGTGATAATATAATATTTCATCTTCATCGCTTCGCCAGCAAAGATAAACTTCTCTACCATCAATTATAGATGGAAAATCTACAAGCCCAATTTTAAAGTTTGGGTCTTTATAGTAGCAACCAATCTCTTCTAATTCTTTTAGAAATGAATTTAAATCATTCATCAATTTAGCAATTTTAGGATTATCTGTAGCGGCATCGCCATAATCTTCTGTTAGTAATCTAATTTCTCGTGCTGTTGATAAAATGTCTGAAACAATTTTTTTTACTAATGGTAATGTTTTATTTGCTCCAGTTGGAGTGAAATATTTTATTTCTGTGCTCATAATTAAATAATATATTTAATTATTAATTACACCCAATAAAAAAAAGTTCAAAATGTATAAAAATATTTATCTATTTTTGTACTAATCTATATCAAATTAAAAAGATTTATAATGGATAAAAAGAGAATAATTAAAGAAAAACTCCTTTTTTCGATGGACTACAGATCTTTCAAAGAATATTCTGAGAATGTAGTGGAAAAACTTAAAGAAGAAAAACTTAATGATGAAGCAAAAGACCTTCTGGAATATCGAAAGCTTAATCTCGCTCGAGTCAATAGAGTTGAGAAATCTTATTTCCCATCAGAAAAAATAAAATCAATTATTTCAAGATTGAATAAACAAACTTGGCTGGTTATTACTGAAGATTGGTGTGGAGATTCAGCACAAAACTTACCAGCCATTTCTAAAATCGCAGAGTTAAATCCAAATATATTATTAAGAATTGTTCTAAGAGACTCAAATCTTGATTTAATGGATTTGTATTTAACAGATGGAAAACGAAGTATTCCAAAATTAATTGCATTAAATGAGGTACTTGATGAAATATTCATCTGGGGACCGCGCCCGCAAAAGGCTCAGGAATATTTCAATACTCTAAGAAATCAAGGTTTAGATAAGCAAGAAATTATTAAAGAAATTCATTCTTGGTATGCTAAAGATAAATGTCAATCTCTTGAAGAAGAGTTTGAAAAGTTATTATCTAATATTGATGTAAAAAATTATTAGTTAAAATTCTCATTAACTATTATTAGTTTTAAGTGGAATAAAATTTCTTAATTCAAACAACTTATGGAAAAGTTATGAAAAAAATGTTTTACAAAAGTCTCTTAATTTTAGTAACAATATTAAGTTCGTTTAATCATTCACAAAATCCTACAGTTCAGCAGATAATTAATTCAATTAATCAAGACTCGCTAATTTTTTTCGTAAAGGAACTTACAGGTAATATTCCAACTGTTGTAAACGGCCAAACGGTTACAATAGTTTCAAGACATAAAAATAATCCTGCAAATGAATTAGCTAAAGATTACATCAGACAAAAATTACAACAATATGGTTTGAATGTAACAATTCAAAATTTTAGTTCAACAGGTAATAATGTTTTAGGAACTAAAGTGGGAACTGTGTATCCTAACAGAAAATACATAATTTGTGCTCATTATGATAATATGCCCTCAGGTCCTATTGCTCCCGGTGCGGACGATAATGCAAGTGGCACTGCAGCAGTAATTGAAGCAGCCAGAATTATGTCTCAATATTCCTTTCCTTATACTGTAATTTTTGCATTATGGGATGAAGAAGAACAAGGACTGGTTGGGGCAAATTATTATGCAACTCAAGCACGGAACGCTAATGACTCGATTTTAGGAGTAATTAATATGGATATGATTGCTTACGACACAAATAATGATAATAAAGCTGAAATTCATAATCGTGCAGTTGCTAATAGCATTCAACTTTATCAAAAAATGGTAGAAGTGAACAATACTCATGGAATTGGTATAAGTATAATAAATAAAAATCCAGGTAGCACTTATAGCGACCACGCCGCTTTCTGGTCAAGAAATTATAGCGCTATTCTATTAATTGAAGACAATAATGATTTCAATGCTTATTATCATACAGTTAATGATTTATTGCAATATTTTAATATTCCTTACTATGTAAAAATGACTAAATTAGCAATTGGTACATTTGCCAATTTAGCATTAAATCTTAATATGCAAATTGAACATCAACCAATTGTTTCCACCAATATTTCTGCACCAATTACAACAACGGCAGATATTGTTACATCTTTTCAGATTGGAAGTGGGATTTCTGCACCCAGATTATATTATAGAACAAAAACAGCGTCAGGAAATTTTACAAGTTTCAATCAGGTTGTAGGAGTAAATACATCAGGTAATTCTTATTCTTTCACAATTCCGCAAATATCGCTTGGAAGTATTGTTCAATATTACATCGCAGCACAAGATAACAATTCTAGTCTAATTGTAACATTACCTCAAGGGGGAATAGGATACAATCCTCCTGGCAATACACCTCCACCAGAATTATTTCAATTTTATGTCGCAGAAAGTAGCTTAGCAATTAATGATAATGCAAGTAATTTGAATAATTGGACTTCGAGTGGTCAGTGGGGAATTACTACTTCAAGGTTTGTTTCGCCACCATCATCTTTCACTGATTCACCTGGGGGCAATTACGCAAATAACACTACCGCAACTCTAACTCTTAATGGGAATATTGATTTAACAGGTGCTTTAGGCGCTGAACTTCAATTCGCTACTCAATGGGATATTGAAACAGATTATGATTATGGTCAAGTTTTAATCTCAACAAATAATGGTTCTACATGGACACCTCTTGCGGGTCAATATACTAATTTGGGTGTAGGTTCGTTTCAACCAAATGGTCAACCACTTTATGATGGTACACAAACAACTTGGGTAAATGAAAAAATAAATCTTAGCTCTTATGTCGGTCAAAATGTAAAATTCAGATTTTTGCTCCGTTCTGATGGAAGTGTCAATAGAGATGGCTGGTATGTTGATGATATAAAACTTGTAGTTTATAGTTCTTTTATACCTGTTGAACTCGTTTCCTTTACCGCTTCAGTAAAAGAGAAGAATGTTACCCTTAATTGGAAAACTGCAACTGAAACTAATAATCAAGGCTTTGAAATTCATAGAGCTTCATATAAAGATAAATTGAATTGGGAAAAAATTGGCTATTTAGAAGGGAAGGGCACATCATTAGAGCCTCAAGAATATTCTTTTATTGATAAGAATGTTGAACTTGGTACTTATTTATATAGACTTAAACAAATAGATTTTAACGGTACTTTCGTTTATAGCTCAGAAATTAAAATTGATATTAGTAATCCGATTGATTACTATTTAAGTCAAAACTATCCAAATCCTTTCAATCCTGCTACTATTATAAAATATCATATACCTGCAGAGGAATTCGTTTCATTGAAAGTATATGATATTTTAGGTAGTGAAGTGAAAACTTTGGTAAATGAAATTCAAAAGCCTGGATATTACCAAATAGAATTTAATGCTTTTGATATTCCAAGTGGAGTCTATTTTTATAAAATTCAAACTGAGAATTTCAGCTCTGTTAAGAAAATGATACTTACCAGATGATTTTTTTATAAACTTGGTTATTCAAATTGTAAATTTTTAGTAGCACAGATTAGTAATCTGTGCTACTTTTTAAGTATTCCCTTTTTTATTACATTCTTCTTTACATCTTGATTTATTTTTGTAATCCTAAAAAAATATAAAAAATAAGCTTGCATCAAGATACACTATACATTTTATTACAATTATTTTTATTACTCATTAGTGCGAGAATTTTAGGTGAACTATTTCAGAAAATAAAACAGCCTCCGGTTGTAGGCGAAATTCTTGCCGGTATAATTTTAGGACCTTCTCTATTAGCAAATTTAAGTTTCTTAAAACCACTTTTTAATATTTATATCTATCCTTCAGCAAGTCTTGAAATTATTTCTCTAATTGGTGCTTTATTATTGTTATTCATTACAGGTTTTGAAATTGATTTAGGATTAATAAAACATCATTCAAAAAGTGCTACTGCAACTGCTTTCGGTGGATTAATTGTTCCGTTTATTAGTGGATTATTAATTAGTTATGTCATACCAGATAAATATTTAGTTTATTCTTCAGATAGACTAATGTTTTCTTTATTTATCGCTACAGCAATGAGTGTTTCAGCTATACCTGTAATTGCAAAAGTGTTAATAGATTTAAACTTGCTAAGAAGAGATATTGGTCAAATAACTATTGCTGCAGGAATGATAGATGACACTATTGCATGGATTATTTTAACAGTTATAATTGGACTAATTCAATTAGGTGTACTAACTTTATCTCTTGCCGTTTTTGCAATTGTAAAAGTTCTACTATTCGTATTTATAAGTTTTTATGCTGGAAGATGGTTAGTAAAAATTTCAGTTCAATTTTTACAAGATAAATTTTCAGGTCGATATAAAATAATATCATTAATCTTTGCGTATATATTCCTTTTTTCTTTTATAGCACAAGCAATTCAGTTAGAAGCGGTATTTGGCGCTTTTTTAATTGGGATAGTTTTTTCACAAATACCTACCTTACCTAAAATAGCTATAAGCAGAATTGAGAGTATTACTTTTGGTGTTTTTGCTCCAATATTTTTCGCCTCTGCAGGTTTAAAAGTCGATATAAAAGCCCTATTTAATTTTGAATTAGCCTTTATCGCATTAGTTTTAATTTTAGTCGCTACTATTAGCAAAGTTTTTGGTTCATACCTCGGTGCAAGGTTCATAGCAAAGATAGATAATTGGACAGCATTAAGTTTTGGAGCTGGCTTAAATGCAAGAGGCGCAATTCAAATTATTATTGCTACAATTGGTCTTTCATTTAATATTATCTCACCTGAAATTTTTTCAATCATTGTTTTAATGGCAGTTACTACTTCTTTAATGGCACCAATAATGTTGAAATTTACCTTAAAAAAGGTTATTCCTAAAGATTCTGAATTGGAAAGATTGAAGAAAGAAGAATTAACAAAGAATTTAATTTCTAATTCTATTAATAGAATCCTAATGCCAGTTCGATATAGAGGCGATTATGAAAAGAAAATGATTGAATCAAAAATTATTCAGCATCTTTCAAAAAATAAAAATCTTGATATAACTTTATTAACAGTTACAAATGAAAATGAAAAAGCATTAGCAAGCTCATTCTTAAATAAACTTGAGGAGCTATTAAATAAATCAAATATATCAAAGAGGATTGTTATCTCTGATTCTCCATTAGAGGCCATACTAAATGAAGCAAAGAAATCTTATGATTTAATTATAGTTGGAGCAACTGAAAAATCTTCAGAAAATAAAAAGATTTTTAATCCACTTGTAGATGATTTGATTAGAATGTCACCCTGTAAAAGTCTTGTTATTCAAAGTAAGACTTATACGGAAAACTGGAAATTAAATAAAATTCTTGTCCCTTCTAATTCAAGCTTAGCTTCGAAACGAGCAGTTGAGTTAGCTTTTACTTTAGCTAATCCGAATGATAGTGAAGTAAATATTATTTCTATAATTGAAGATAGAAATGATGAATTTAATTTAGATTTAGAAGGCAATATAAAACAAAGGCAAAAAGAACTTCTACTTCAAAATCTAAATGAATTGAAATTTATTGGACAAACATTAGGACTAAAAGTAAATATTTTGATTGAAGTAAGTTCTGATGTAGAAAATGAAATTCTAAAAAAAGCTAAAGATTTGAATGCTGATTTGGTGATTTTAGGTACTGACATTAGACCTGCAGGAGATTCTCTATATATTGGTCCTCGTGTAGAAAAAATTTTGAATAATTGCTATTGTCCCGTTGCTGTTTTTAATTCACAATAAATTCAAAAAATTTTTTATCACCTACAAATATAGAATTCGATTATTAAAAGGCTTCTGAACAATTATTTTCACATTAATTATTAAAGAATAATCATTACTTCTTGTATAAGATTATGAATTACTTTTTGCAGTAATGATATTGTTAATGAGAATCAATCATAATATTTCTATTAAATTAAACTTCTTCTTATTCTATTTTTTTACCATATTCACAAAAATTAATTCAGATTTCAATTTGGTTCTATCCATTTACCATCTTCTTTAATAAGGGCAATCAATTCATCAACAGCATTTTCAGTTGGGATATTTCTTCTTACTATATTTTTTTCTCTGTAAAGGGTTATTCTATCAACGCCAGAGCCAACATAGCCATAATCAGCATCAGCCATTTCGCCAGGTCCATTAACTATGCAGCCCATAACTGCAATTTTGACTCCTTTAAGATGTTCAGTTCTGCTTCTAATCATCTCGGTAGTTTCTTGAAGGTCAAAAAGTGTTCTACCACAACTTGGGCAAGCGATGTATTCTGTTTTAGAAATTCTTTGTCTTCCAGCTTGAAGTATGTTAAATAAAAGTCTATTGATTAATTTTTGTTCGGATTCATTTTTATTCACAAAACTTTTTATATAGAGACCTTGTTTTACTTCATCTTTAATAAGATTCTCTATTTTAAGCCAGACTCCATCGCCAAATCCGTCAATCAGTAATGAACCTAAATCAGTTGAAGCGTAAAGTTGTAAATCTTTGTATTGTATGTTTTTATAATCTCTTTTAATAATTACAGGATTATTTACTCCATAATCAACAAGGTCAAAAAACACTCTTCGTTGTTCAGCCATTCCGTGTAAGTTGTTAGTCTCAAGAACTAACACCAGAGTATTATCTAAACTAATTAATTTTAGTGATTCGTCATTAACATCATTTATTTTTAACCTTAAGAAATTTAACTCATTAGATTTATTTGATGAATTTAGATATTGTTCAAAATTAAAAATGGGAAAACTATTGTATTTATTTTCGAGCTTAATCCAGTGCTGATAGTTGTAAATGGATTTAAGACCATTAGGACAATCGAAAGGAAGTGTATTATCACCCAGATAAATCAAATCTGCAGCAATATCTGATAAGTTCCATTTATCACTTTCTTCATCATAAGAATAGCCAATATCAACTAAATCTTTTTGAGAATTTATTTGCCTATTTGAATAATCTACAACAACTCTCGGTACATTTGAACCACCAATATTTGAAATCTCAAAAGTTTTTCTTTTATTATAAGAAAATGGGTCATGAAAAAAGGAGTTAATTTCTTTAATTGGCTGATGATTTTCTCTTCCTTTATATCTAACTGCTAAAGAAATAGCAACGGGAACTTCGTATTCTGGATCTTCGGTAAGAGAAACTCTAATTGTATCTCCTAGTCCATCTTCAAGAAGAGTTCCGATGCCTAATGCTGATTTAATTCTACCATCTTCACCGCCACCAGCTTCTGTAACTCCAAGGTGAAGCGGGTAATTCATACCTTCAGACTCCATTTTATTTACTAATAACCTATAAGCTTGAACCATAACCTGAGGATTACTTGCTTTCATCGAAAGAACAATGTTATGATATCCTTCATCCTCACAAATTCTTAAAAACTCCATTGCAGATTCCACCATTCCAATTGGTGTATCGCCATACCTACTCATAATTCTATCTGAAAGTGAACCGTGGTTCGTTCCAATCCTCATTGCAGTTCCATATTCTTTACATATCCTAACCAATGGTACGAACTTTTCTCTTATTCTATCAAGCTCTGCTTGATATTCAGATTCTGTGTATTCTTTAATTTCAAATTTTTTCTTATCTACATAATTACCAGGATTTATACGAACCTTCTCAACTATTCTTGCAGCAAGTTCAGCTGCATTTGGTGTAAAATGAATATCAGCAATGAGGGGAACTTTATAACCTCTTCTATGAAGTTCTTCTTTGATATTCTTTAAGTTTTGAGCTTCTTTTAAACTTGGAGCGGTAATTCTAACATATTCACATCCTGCTTCCACCATCCTAATAGTTTGTTCGACAGTGGCAATAGTGTCCATAGTGTTAGTAGTGGTCATTGATTGAATTCTTATTGGATTATTACCACCAAGCGGTATATCCCCAATATAAACTTCTCTAGTTTTATATCGTGAATATCTTGTTAAACTATTACAATATTTTTTCAAGTTAGCAATTGCTTGTTCCATAAGCATTAAATTTTTATTCAAAACATTATAAAGATTTTAATTAGTTCAATAAGAAAAATAGTTAATTAAATCTTAAACTAATTATTATTAACCTATAAAAAATTAAAAAACTTTCTTTATAAAAATTATTAAAAATTATTTAATAAGGTATTAAAACACTTTCAATCAAATCTTATTAGTTCTAAAAGAATTTTCTTATTATATTTTAATTTAATAGAAGTTTTAGTTATTTAATTTGGTAAACAAAGGACAAATAAAAATTTTTCCTAATTTTGGGGGACAAAAATCACATTAAATTTTCATTAGGGTCAATAATATGAAAAATCAGTCAAAATTCGATTTTCAAACAAAATGTGTTCATTCAGGAATTGATGAATATGAATTTGGTGCAGTTGTCCCACCGATTTATCAAACATCAACATTTAAGTTCAAAAATGTAAAACATGGTGCGTCACTTTTTGCAGGTGAAGAGAAAGGATACATTTATACAAGAATGCTTAATCCCACAGTTGAAGCTATGGAAAATGCTATTGCAGAGCTTGAAGGCGGTCACAAAGCTTTAGGATGTGCAAGTGGTATGGCTGCAATTAGTACCATTTTTATGACTTTAGTTGAAGCCGGCGATCATATAGTTTGCTCTTCAGCTGTCTATGGACCTACTACAACTTTTCTTAACTCAATTATGAAAAAGTATGGTGTTGAAACAACTTTCGTTGATACTTCTAAGAGTGAAAATGTTAAATCAGCACTAAAACCTAATACAAAAGTTGTATATGTTGAAACTCCTGGCAATCCTACCTTAGCAATTTCTGATATAGAAGAAATTTCTAAAATTGCTCATCAACATAAAGCCATAGTTGTAGTTGATAATACTTTTATGAGCCCTGCTTTACAAAATCCTATTGCACTTGGTGCAGATATTGTGATGCACAGTTTAACAAAATTTCTAAACGGACATGCTGATGTTGTTGGTGGAGTTATTGTTGTTAAAGATGAAGATAGTTATCAGCGTTTCAGAAAAACCTTAAATCAACTTGGCGGAGTAATTGATCCTTTTAATGCCTTTTTAGTTCATCGAGGGTTAAAAACACTATCAATTAGGATGGAACGCCATTGTCAAAATGCTCAAAAGATTGCAGAATGGTTAGAAAAACATCCTTTGGTAAAATCAATTCGTTATCCCGGATTGAAATCACATCCACATTATGAAATTGGTCTGAAACAACACAAAGGACCTGGTGGGATGATTACTATTGAACTCGCTGGTGGAATGAAGGCTGGTATTATTATGATGGATTCTGTTAGGTTATTTCAATTAGCTGTTAGTCTTGGTGGTGTCGAGAGTTTAATTCAGCACCCAGCGAGTATGACTCATTTTTCAATGGGCAAAGAAGCTCGTGAAGCCGCAGGTATTACAGTTGGTTTGGTACGTATTTCAGTTGGAATTGAAAATGTTGATGACCTTATTACTGACCTTGAGCAAGCTCTTGAAAAGGTAAAACAATTAGATATAAAAGATTATCAAATGCACGTATAATCTGATTTTTAGAGGGTAGTTTAATACTATCCTCTAATTATTACTACTTATCGATTTTTTCCTACCATTTATCTATTTACTTTTTGACTAATCTTAATTTTAAGTTAGTTTTCCTGAAGAAAAAACATTTTAGTATAAAGGAGATTTGTTATGCAAAAGACAAACATCAAAGACGATAAAAAAATTTGGTTAGGACTAATTTTAATTTTTATAGGTATCTTATTTTTATTGAATTCATTTGATTTTTTCAATTTCAGTATTTCTAGGATAATTTTTTCTTGGCCATTCTTTTTCTTAATTATAGGTGTATTTATAGTAGTTAAAACAAACAGAAAACTCTTTGGTGGAATCCTCTCTGGAATAGGAGTAATATTTCTTGTCCCCAAAATTTTCCCAAATATAGACTATAATAGCACTATAATACTTGCAATTATTTTAATTTCATTAGGTTTATATATAGTTTTTAAAAGAAAGGATAAAGAAAGAATTGAAATAGAATTACAAAAAGATTATATCGATGATGTTGCAATTTTTGGTGGTTGTGAAAAGGTTATCTCATCTGATAATTTTCGTGGTGGAAGCATTACCGCTGTTTTTGGTGGTTCAGAAATAAATCTAGGCAATTGCTCACTTGCAGAAGGAACAAATGTTATTGATGTTTTATGCATATTTGGAGGAACTACTATAGTTGTACCACGAGATTGGAATGTTATTATAAATGTAACTCCTATTTTTGGCTGCTTTTCGAACAAAATGTATAAATCACCAGATATTTCCATCAATCCAAACAAATCACTAATTATTACAGGTCTTGTAATCTTTGGTGGTGGAGAAATAAAAAGATTAAAATATGACATTTAATACAATTTTAAAGAGCCCTAAAAACTTTTTCCTTTATCTCTTTTTTAGTATTGCAGTAACCTTCTTTTACTTTTCTTTTGTTTCAATTGATGGACTGTTGAACTCATCTTATTTAATAATTGATGTATTAGTATTTAATCTTCTACTAACTGGTATTGGAATAAACTATTGGTTTTCAGCAAGGTATTTAAATTTTGAAAATTTCAGAATTCCCAAAATAGTTTTTAGTCATATTATTGGAGCATTAATTGTTACCGCTTTCTGGCTTATATCTGGTTAT
>Ga0308420_1001395_pt1 | contig 12621 bp, 10 predicted proteins | sample HotsprSampleMS55_FD_203802 | JGI IMG/M metagenome (GOLD analysis project Ga0308420, IMG submission 203802) | Hot spring phototrophic mat microbial communities from Mushroom Spring, Yellowstone National Park, Wyoming, United States - 20090730_MS55 ... | reverse complement strand
TCGGGGGTCACCGGTCCTTTGCCCTCGCGCATGCGCGCCTCGACTTCCGCGCGCAGCACCCGGTAGTACTCGGTCGCTTCCGGCGTGCCGCGGAACGCGGTGAAGATCGGACCGATGTAATACACCGCGCCGAAGTAGCCGTCGATCGGCGAGGGCCGGTGCTTCGCGCTCTGGAGCACCGCGACCAGATCCTCCTCGGCCTTGCGCGACTCCTTCAGGTATTCGCGCAGCCGGTCGATGTCGAACTTCACTCCCGAGATGCGCTCGAGCGCCGGGATCACCGTCTCGCGCAGCTGCCGCACCACATAGTCGCGCATCGCCGGACTCACGCGCCCGTCGCCCTGGTAGGGCACGTGCAGCATCACCGTCTCGCCGCCGAACTTCTGGCGCACGAGCTCGAACCACTTCATGAACGTGAAACAGCCGGTGTAGGAGAGCAGCAGCACGTCGGGTCGCGGCAGCCGCTCGCCGGTCGGGCCGACTTCTCCCTGCAGGTACATGCCGAGGTCGGCCTTGACGTAGGTGCAGACGTCCTCCGACTGGCCGTCGCGTTCGGCCTCGAGCACGAGCTTGCCCGAGCGTTTGCGAAGCGCGTTCTGCAGCGCGTTCGTCTCCGGCAGGCTCCTCGCGAGGTCGAAGCACATCAGGAGCTCGTTCAGGTTGCCCGGAACGAACGTGGCCACGACCTTGCGCCCGCGCTCGTGTGCGACCGCGAGCTCGTGGTAGTTGCGGTTGATCATCTCCTTCTGCAGCCACATCGCGTCTTCCTTGACGACGTTCTGCGGCCTTTTCGCCGCCGCCTGCGGCGGGGCGACGGATGCGGCAGGGGTGTTCATCGGGCCCGGTTTCTCCTCTATGCGGCGTTCCACAGTTTGATCGAATCGGCGAAGGTCCCGGCCTGCTCGCGGATCGGCGCCATCTGACCGGTGTTCTCGGCGTACTTGAATGCGGTGTACGGAATGCCGTGGCGCGCGAGCACGTCCTGCAGCATCGGGCGCTCGAGCAGCGCCGGGTCGCAGAAGGAAGGGGCGGCGAAGATCACGCCTTCGGCGCCGCGCGCGCGCACCTCGGCGAGGAGGTGGCGGCCCTTGTCCTCGCGCCGCGCGTCGTATTTCGACGAGGTCTGCACCGAGCGGTGCAGGAAGGCGCGCGCGAGGTTCTGCAACGGATCGCCGTCGGTCGGGATATCCTCGGTGAACCACTGCTGCCCGAGCTGCAGGTCGTCGGCCACGATGTAGCAGCCGGCGCGTTCGATCGAGCGGAGGAGGGCGAGCGGCGGCTGCTCGCAGAAGGCGCCGGTGAGCACCACGCGGGCGTTGTCGCGCCGCGGCCGCGCCGTCGCCTCGGCGGCGGCGAGGTACTCGCGCACCAGCCGCGTGTGCTCCTCGGGGGCGAGCACGCCGCCCGCGCGCAGCACCAGATACACCTCGGAGGCGGGCGCCTGCCAGGGCCTGCGCGCACGGTATTCGGCGAGCGAACGCAGCGCCCGCCGGTTTTCGTTGTATACCGCGATCGAGGCGCGCAGGTCGTCGTCGCTCACCGCACGGCCAGCGAGCCGGCCGAGGTCTTCGCGCAGGCTCTGCATTTCGTGCACCCAGAACTCTCCGCCGATCGCGTCGTCGTAGTTCTGCGGCAGGTCCACGTAACGCACGTACTTTCCGGGGAACAGGATCTGCCACATGCCGGAGAGGTTGCGGATCACGTCGCAGATCGACGGAAAGAGCATGCCGTCGAGGCGGTCGAGCCGGCCGGTGAGTCCGAGCTCGAGCGTCGAGCGCGGAATCCGGCAGATGTAGCTCTGGTAATAGGCGTCGCCCTGAATCACCTCGAGCTGGTCGCCGCCGCCGAAGATCGCCACCGGCAGCATGCCGGCGGCGTGGATGATCTCGCGCGGCACGTAGATCGGCAGGTATCCGATCGCCTTCGCGCCCGGGTGCGCCGCCTTCCAGGCGCCCACCGCCTCGAAGCCGAGGTCTTCGTAGAGCGTCTCGCAGCGCCGGAGGATGTCTTCGAGTGCCATCGCCGGGCCCCTAGCGGTTCTGGAAGCGCGGCGCGCGCTTTTCCAGGAACGCCTGCAGCCCCTCGAGCGCGTCGCGCGTTCGCATCAGCTCCTCGAGGTAGAGCGCCTCGACCTCCTCCAGTCGCAGCCGGGCGAGCTCGGCGAAGGGCGCGCGCGCGGCGCGCACCGCGTAGCCGAGCGAGCTGGTGCTCTTCGAAGCGAGGTGCCGGTCGAAGTACTCGAGCGCCGCCTGCGCCGGATCCTCGGCGAGCGCGACGGCGAGCCCCCAGTCGAGCGCGGTCTCGGCTCCGATCGGGCGTCCGGAAAAAAGGAGGTCCTCGGCGCGAGCCTGTCCGATGCGAAGCGGCAGAAGCACCGAGGCCGCCGGCGCGAACACGCCCAGCTTCAGCTCCGGCTGGCCGAGCTGGGCGTCCGGGGCGACGAACGCCAGATGGCCGGCGAGCACGAGCTCCAGGCCGCCGCCGAGGCATCGGCCGCGCACCGCGAAAAGGATCGGCCGCGGCCAGTCGAGCATGCGCGCAAGCAGCGCGTGCAGCGACTGCAACATCTGCGCACAGCGCTCCGGCAGATGCTCCTCCACCGATGCGCCGAAGGAAAAGTTCGGGCCTTCGTGATCCACCAGCACGGCGGCGAGCGCGGGCGAAGCGGCGTGCTCGGCGAACGCGCGATCGAGGGCGGCGATCATCGCGCCGTCGAGCACGTTCGCCTTCGGGCGCGCGAGGCGTAGGCGCAGCAGCCGCCCTTCGCGTTCGACCCAGACCTTGAGCGGACCGTCGCTCACGGGCGCTTTTTCCGGGGCTGGATCTGGTCGTGCAGCGGTCCGATCCAGGACTCCCCTGCCGCGAGCTTCTGGCGCAGCAGCACGAAATCCACCTCGCGGTTCTCCTTCGTGCCTTGGTGGAACGCGGTGAAACCCGCGCGCGCTTCGGTCATCATGTTGAGCGCGAGCCACGCGCGCGAATCCTCCTTGTTGCGGTTCCATGCCTCGAGCTTCGGCTTGCGCAGCTCCTCCAGCGTCTTGGTGGTGCAGTCGGGGAAGGTGAGGAGCATCTTCGCGCAGAGTTCCTCCACTTTTGCATCGAGCGCGGAAAGGTCCACCGTGCCGCGCGCAAGGAGCGCCTTCGCCTGCGCGAGCGCCTCGCCCGTCTTCGGCCTGCCGAAGACGAAGCGGCCCATGTCGTCCACGATGCGCGAGGTCTCGACCAGCGGGTTCGGGACGAACTGGCCGTCCACCTTGAGTGCGGGGGCGATGTCGGTGAGCATCCCCATCCAGTACGCCTCGTGCGCCGAGAACGGCTCGCATAGCACGCAGGCCGCCATCGCGCGTTCGGCGCCGACGATCACCGGAAGGAAATCGGTCGCGCCGCCGATCGGGGCCGAGCCGTGCTTCGGCCCCGCCTGGCCGAAGCGGGCGAGATCCTGCGCCACCGAGAAGTCGCACGCCATGCCGATCTCCTGACCGCCGCCGATGCGCATGCCGTTCACCCGGCAGATCACCGGCTTGTCGCAGGCGAGGATCGACGAGACCATGTCGTTGAAGAGCCGCATGTACTGGCGGTATTCCTGGGGGTGGCCGGCGTAGTACTCGGCGTACTCGCGGGTGTTGCCGCCGGTGCAGAACGCGCGGTCGCCGACGCCGGTGAAGACGACGCAGTTGACGTCGCGCGCGTTGGAGGCGGTGCGAAACGCGGCGATCACCCCTTTCACCATCTCGGTGGTGTAGGAGTTGAGCTCGGCGGGGTTGTCGAGCCAGATCCAGGCGTTGTAAAGGCCCGCCGCGGGTCTCCCGTCCGGGGTGCACGCCGGGCGCTTCTCGAAGCGCACTCCCGGCACCACGATTTCGGCGAGGTTGTGGTCCTTCAGCACCCGGCTGCCGGGCCGCGCGCTCACGGGCATGGCAGTCATCGCGATGGCCTCCTCCGGCAGGGCGTATGCGACCCTCATGCACCATATTTCCGGCGTCCCGGCACCGCGCCCTGCCGTGCAGCGGCGCCGGATCGCCCGTTTGGCGCCACTTTGCCTCCGGCGCCGACGCCGCGATTTGATCCAGCGCAAGGAATGTTCGCTTTTCCGCAGCAGACTCGGCGCCGAAGCGATGCAGAACTCTGGCCGTTCGAGCGTTTCGGTCGCCCTCGCCGGTTCCGGCGGCGCGGGCGTGATGACCGCAGGAAATATGTTGCTGGAGGCGGCCGTCCATGCTGGCTACTACGGTTTGATGACGCGCTCGAGCGGCCCGCAGATCCGTGGCGGCGAGGCGGTGGCGATGGTGCGCGTAGCGACCTTCGCGACCGACGTGCCCGACGACGCGTTCGACGTGCTCGCGGCGGTGGACTGGCGCAACGTCGAGCGCTTCGCCGACGAGATCCCGCTCGGAGCGGACAGCCTGCTGGTGGGCGATGCCGCCCAGGGCGAGCCGCCGCCGCGGCTGGCGGCGAGCGGGGCGCGGCTCGTGCGCGCACCGCTTGCCGCGATCGCGAAGGCGATCCCAGGCGGCTGGCCGAACATGGTGGCGCTCGGTCTCGTAGGAGGGCTGATCGGCCTGCCGGCAGATGCGCTCGAGGCGGCGGTGGCTCGGGTGAACCGCAAGGGGGGCGAGGCGCTCGAGGCCGGAATCGCCGCGCTGCGCGCCGGCCTCGCCGAGGCGCGCAAGATCGGACCGCGGTACGCGCTCGCGCCGCCGCCCGCACGCTCGGCGCGCTGGCTTCTCACCGGCAACGAGGCCGCCGGATACGGCGCGCTTGCGGGTGGGGTGCGCTTCGTCGCTGCGTACCCGATCACGCCGGCGACCGAGATGCTGGAATGGCTCGCGCCGGCGCTCGCGCAGGTGGGCGGAACGCTCCTCCAGGCCGAGGACGAGCTCGCTTCGATCAACATGATCCTCGGGGCCTCCTTCGGCGGCGTGCCCTCGCTCACCGCGACCTCCGGCCCGGGGTTGTCGCTGATGAGCGAGGCGATCGGGCTCGGCGTCGCCGCCGAGATCCCGATCGTGGTGGTGGACGTGATGCGCACCGGGCCTTCGACCGGGATCGCGACCAAGAGCGAGCAGGCCGATCTCGAGATCGCGCTCCACGGACTGCACGGGGATGCGCCACATCTCGTGCTCGCGCCGAATTCGCTCGCCGATTGTTTCGCGACGACACAGTGGGCGGTCGAGATCGCCGAGGCGCTGCAGGTGCCGGCGATCGTGCTCTCCGACCAGTACTTCGGCCAGGCGCGCGGTGTGGTCGAGCGCTCGCGCGTCGAGCCGAGCGCCCCGAGGCGGGTGCTCGCGAGAGCGAACGGCGAAGGCTACCGCCGCTACCGGCTCACCGACTCGGGTGTGTCGCCGATGGCGATTCCGGGCACGGCGGGGCTCGCCTACACCGCCGACGGGCTCGAGCACAACGAGCGCGGCACACCTTCGTCGCAGGCGGCCGACCATCTCGCGCAGCTCGAAAAGCGCGCGCGCAAGCTCGAGCGGTTCGACTGCGGCGAGCGCTGGGCGAGCGTGGAAGGTGAAGGCGAGGTCGCGGTGCTCACCTTCGGTTCGCCGACCGGAGCGGCACGCGAGGCGCTCGCGCGCGCGCGCGCCGACGGAGTCGCCGCGCGTCTGGTCTCGATCCGGCTGCTCGCGCCCGCCCAGCCGGCGCGGCTCGCGCGCGCGCTCGCCGGTGTGCGGCGCGTGCTCGTCGTCGAGCAGAACCACAGCGGCCAGTTCCTGCGCTACCTGCGCGCACACTACGAGCTGCCGGGCGAGATCGAGAGCCTGCGCCGTCCGGGACCGCTGCCGCTGCGCCCGGGCGAAATCCACCGGCGCTTGGTCGAAGGGGGCCGCGCATGAACGCGCCCGGCGGCGCGGCGCTCGCTCCGCAGAGCTTCAAGTCCGACATCAAACCGGTATGGTGCCCGGGCTGCGGCGACTTCAGCGTGCTCTCCGCGCTCACGCGCGCGCTCGCGCTGCTGGAACTGCGTCCGGAGCAGGTCGCGATCGTCTCCGGCATCGGCTGCTCCTCGCGCATTCCGGCCTACACCACCTGCTACGGTTTTCACGGCGTGCACGGGCGCGCGCTGCCGGCGGCGACCGGGCTCAAGCTTGCGCGGCCCGATCTCACCGTGATCGCCGCCGGGGGCGATGGCGACGGCTACTCGATCGGCGGCAACCATTTCCTGCATGCCTGCCGCCGGAACGTGGATCTCACCTACGTGGTGATGGACAACCACGTCTACGGCATGACCAAGGGCCAGCCTTCGCCGACCACCGAACCCGGCTGGTCCTCGCGGCTCGCCCCTGGCGGAACCGGTATGCGCGAGTTCCACCCGCTGGTGATCGCGCTCGCCTCCGGCGCGAACTTCATCGCGCGCGGCTTTTCGGGCGACCCGAACGGCTGCGCGCGGCTCCTCGCCGAAGCGGTGCGCCATCCGGGCTTCTCGTTCGTCGAGATCCTGTCTCCGTGCGTCACCTTCCGGCCCGACCAGCGCGCCTGGAAGGACCTGGTGCGCCCGGCGCCGGTCACGCCGACCGACGATCCGGCGCGCGCCGCGCGCCGGCTGATGACCGACGACGGTTTCAACCTCGGCGTGCTCTACAAGGGCAACCGCCCGCCGTACGCGCCGGCGCGCGCGCCGGCGATGCCGTTCTCCGAACTGGAGAAGGAGTTCGCGCGATGAGGAAGAAACGCAGGCGCCGGGCGGCGGCGCGCAGCGAAGCGCGGCTGCGCACCGCGCCGAAGCGCTCCGGCGCGGCGAAGCGGACATCGGCCACCCCCGCGAGGCTCCGCCCGCGGGCGCGAAGCCGGGCGCTCGAGGACTTCATGGCGCGCGCCTACGCGATGGAACGCGACGCCGCCGAGCGCTACGCCGAATTCGCCGACCAGATGGAGGTGCACAACAACCAGGAGGTAGCCGAGCTTTTCCGCAGGCTCGCCGAAATCGAGGGCCGGCACGCGAAAAGGATCCTGGAAGAGATGCGCTGGCCGCAGATGCCGGAGCCGGTCTACGCGTTTGCCTGGCAGACGCCGGAGCCGCCGGAAACCGCCCCGGTGACCGAGCTGCACTACCGCATGCAGCCCTGGCATGCGCTCGCCCTCGCGCTGCGCAACGAGGAGCGCGCCGAGCGCTTTCTCGAGTCGATCGCGCGCTCGTCGACGAATCCGCGCGAGGTGAGGAGGCTCGCCGCCGCGATGGCGGAGGAAGAGCGCGAGCACCAGCGCCTCATCCGCGAGTGGATGGAGCGCGTGCCCCGGCCCGCGCCCGACTGGAGCCGGGACCCGGATCCGCCGGTGCTCGGCGACTGACCCGTCGGCCGCCTAGCGGCAGACGAGCACCGGGATCTTCGAGTGGGTGAGAACCTTGTGGGTCTCGCTGCCGAGTACCAGGCCGGCGAGCCCGCGCCGGCCATGCGAGGCCATCACGATGAGATCGCACTTCTTCGACTTCGCGGTGCGGATGATCGCCTGCCAGGGACTGTCGTGCGCGATCGCCAGGCGCTTTGCGCCGACCCCCGCGGCGCGTGCCTCCTTCTCGAGCACCGCGAGCGCCTTGTCCGCTTCGCCGCGCATCACCTCCTCCCAGCGTTTCTGGGTCACCTCGGGGACGTACACCGCTGCCTCGCCGTACATCGGCGGCGCGTAAGGCGGCATCACGTGCAGCCCGGTGAGCGAGGCGCGGTGTGCCTTCGCGAGCGCGACCGCGGTGCGGATCGCGCGGCGCGAGAGCGCAGAGCCGTCGGTCGGAACCAGAATGTGGCGGAACATCGGCGATTCTCCTTTCCTGGCCGAAAGTATCGGAGCGCTCGCTGGCGCGTTTGACCTGCATCAAATTCGCGCCCTGCGTTCCTGTGCGAGGCGAGCGCACGACGGGACGCGAAGCACCCAAACGCACTCTGCGGGGGCGCGTCAGCCCGGCGCGCCGTCGAGTCGCGGCCGGGTCAGGATCGGCAGGAAGACGATCGTGAACAGCGTGAACGCGGCCGTCCACAGCAACGCGGAGGCGAGGACGGCGCCGGGGTAGGCCTGCGGCGCGGCGAGCGGCAAGAGCACGCGCACCGCGGCCGCGAGCTGAACGAGCGCGTAGGCGGCCACTTCGGGCGGGCTTGCGCGCAGCTCGCGCGCTGTATGGCCGCGCGCGGTGCGCGTCATCATCCCGAGCGTGAGCCCGCCGATCGCGCCGACCGCGAGCGCGTGCGTGGCGAGCTCCGGGCGCGCGAGCCCGAATCCGGCCAGGCCGCGCAGCGCAAGATGCACCACGATCCAGGCGTAGGAGAGGTGCAGGATCCAGAGGATCGGGCGTCCGCGCGCGGCGAGCGGCGCCCAGAGGGCGAGCCGCACGCCGTGCGCCGCGGCGCCGAAGAGCGCCAGGGCCGCGGCCGCGCCGGGCGCCGGGGAGCCGGCGAGCGCGAGCGCGTCGAGCGCGGCGAGCCCCAGCGCCGAGCCGAGCGCGGCGCGCTCGAGCGCCGGAACGCGGCGCGCGTTCGCCCCGGCGACCGCGTTGTTCGTGAATACGGGCACGACGCGGCCCGCCATCACCGCCATCAGCAGGAGCACGAGATCGAGCCCGATCGCGAGCGTCGCCGCCGGCCGGGCGCGCAGGAGCGCGCCGGCGCCGCCGAGGGCCAGCACCAGCGGGATCAGGAAATAGTTGCGGCGGTGGCCGCTCGCGACGAGCGGCCGACCGATGCCCCAGGCGAGCGCGGCGGCGAACAGCAGATCGAAGAGCGCTGCCGTCGGAAGCGACAGCGGTGCGACGACGCGGCCCGCGATCCACAGCGCGACGATCGCACCGAGCGCCCTTCCGCGGGGTGTCGCGCGGCCGGTCCAGTTGCGTACCGCGGTGAAGAGAAACCCCGCGATCACCGCGAAGGTGTAGCCGTAGAGCATCTCGTGCGCATGCCACAACGGGTTCGCGGGACCGACTGCGCCGGCGTACACGAGCGCCCAGAGCGGCACCGCGAGCGCGGCGTACGCGCCGGCGAGAAGATAGAAGGGCCGGAAACCGAGGTCGAGGAGCGCGAAGCGGCGGGGATCGGGGGGCGGGTCGCCCGCTAGTACGCCACGCACTGCTCGCATACGGTGCCGCGCACGTCGCGGCGCAGGTGCGCTTCGCGCAGTGCGACGAAGGGCGCCGAGTTCCACGCCTCCATGAAGGACTGGCGGGTGAGGTCGCCCATCGTCCAGTGCGCGGTGGCGTCGAAGCAGCAGGCGGAGAGCTTGCCGTCGGCGGTCACGTGTCCCTCGGTGAACGCCGACCAGCAGGGCAGCGGGGCGCGCAGCGCCTCGAGCCGCCCCTGGTTGCCCGCGGTCGGGCGGTAGCCGAGCTCGCGCTCGCGCTCGGTGGCGAAGGACCCCATCGAGTAGAGCGGCAGCCAGTAGTGCTGGTCCACCCACGGCCGCACTTTCTCGTCGAGGAGCGCCTGCATGCGCTCGAGCTGCGCGCCGTCGTAGCGGATCGAGGAGGCGTACAGGCCGGTGCGGTAGCCGCCGCGCCGGCGCACTTCCCAGGCGGCGGCGATGTTGTCGAGCGCGCGGTGAAAGAGCCTACCCGAGACGCCCATGATGCGCTCGAACTGCGATTCGTCGGCGGCGTTCACCGACCATTTGAGCGAATCGAGCCCGGCCGCCATGCACGCCTCGACCGCTTCCGGGAACGCCATCGAAGCGTTGGAGGTGAGGAAGACGTAGGGCACGCCGAGCTCGCGCTTGAGGTACGCGATCGCGTCCACCAGCAGCCGCGGGTTCATGAACGATTCGCCGAGGTAGAAGACGCCAATTTCCTCCACCCCGACGTCGCGCATCTCGCGCGTGATGCGCTTGAAGAGATCGAAGTCCATGTCCCACTTCGGCTGCTGTTCGCGCACCCGCAGCGCGCAAAATCCGCAGCGGTAGTTGCAGCGCGGCGAGAGCTCGATCTTCACGCTCCGCGGGGCCGGCAGCACGGCGCGCATGCGTTCGGGCGGGATGCGGGTGATGTTGTCGATGCGCTCGGTGATCGTGCCCATGTGGCGATCCTGCCCGGCGCCCTGCGGCACCGATTTGATCTCCCTCAAGGCGTGCCGCGGGGCCGGGCGAGGGGCGCCGGGCGCTGCGCGCATCGCGCGACGCCGGCGGGCGGGAGCCCGCAGCCGTTTCCGAATGCCCGTGCGTGCGGGAACGCAGCCGTCTGCGCGCTGCGAAACCCGGGTTTGCGCCGGAGCGGGGAAAGTAGAATCCGGCCCTGTCATGCGAATCGTGCTCGTTGCGCTCTGTGCCGCTGCGCCGGGGCTCGCGCTCGCCCAGGCGCCGAAGGAGGGGGCGAAAGCGGGGACCAAGGGTCCGGCTGCGGCGATGCCGGTCAGGGCCGCCCCGGCGCGCCTCGGCCCGGCGGTGGACGAGGTGAGCGCGGTGGGTACCCTGCGCGCCGACGAGGCGGTCAGCGTGCGGCCCGAGATCGCAGGGCGCATTGCCGAGATTCGTTTTTCGGAGGGGCAGAGCGTTCCGCGCGGGGCGCTGCTCGCCACCCTGGATGCCACCGAGGTGAAGGCGCAGCTCGAGGCCGCGCGCGCGCAGGCGAAGCTCGACGCGCAGCGCCTGGAGCGCGCCGAAGACCTCCACCGCAAGTCGTTCATCAGCGCCCAGGCGCTGGACGAGGCGCGCTCGAATGCCGCGCGCTCGGCGGCACTGGTGCGCGAGATCGAGGCGAGGCTCGCCAAGACCGAGATGCGCGCGCCCTTCGCCGGGGTGATCGGGCTGCGCCAGGTGAGCGAAGGCGCGGTGGTCGTCGCCGGCACCGAGATCGCGCGCCTGGAAAAGATCGACCAGCTGAAGCTCGACTTCCGCGTGCCGGAAGCGTACGTCGCGCGGCTGCGCCCCGGGCAGCCGGTTCGGCTGGCGGTGGACGCGTGGCCGGGACAGGCGTTCGGCGGCACGGTGTACGCGCTCGAGCCGGCGGTGGACGAGGGGACGCGAACCGCGCTCGTGCGCGCGCGCGTCGCCAACCCCGAGCGGAAACTTCGGCCCGGCATGTTCGCGCGCGTCACGCTCGAGCTCGGCACGCGCGAGCGGGCGATCTGGATTCCGGAGAGCGCGGTGGTGCCGCGCGGCCAGGAGGCGTTCGTCTACCGCGTCGCCGACGGGCGCGCCGATTGGGTGCGCGTGCAGCTCGGACTGCGCCGTCCGGGGGAGGTGGAGGTGCTCGCCGGGCTCGCGCCAGGCGATCTCGTCGTCACCGAAGGCACGCTTCGCATCTTCCCGGGGGCGGCGGTGACGCTCCTGCCCGAGAAGCCCGCCGCCGCCGCGCCGGAGCGCAAAGGCTAGGCCATGAGGCTTCCGGAGATTTGCATCCGCCGGCCGGTCTTTGCGACGGTGATGAGCCTTGGCATCGTGTTGCTCGGCGCGATCGCCTACGGGCGGCTGTCGGTGCGCGAGTACCCGAAGATCGACACGCCGGTGGTGTCGGTGCGCACGGTGTACAAGGGCGCGAGCGCGCAGGTGGTCGAGTCGCAGATCACCCAGCCGCTCGAGGACTCGATCTCCGGCATCGAGGGGGTGCGCACGCTCAAGTCCATTTCGCGCGAGGAGGTCTCGCAGATCACCGTCGAGTTCGTCCTCGAGCGCAACGTGGATGCCGCCGCGAACGACGTGCGCGATCGCGTGGCGCGCGTGCGCGCGCAGCTTCCGCAGGCGGCCGACGATCCGGTGGTCTCGAAGGTCGAGGCCGACGCGCAGGCGATCCTCTGGGCGCGGCTCGCCTCCGACCGCCACGACGCGCTCGCGCTCTCCGACTACGCCGACCGCCACGTCGCCGACCGCTTCAAGACGCTTCCCGGCGTCGCCTCGGTGATCATCGGTGGCGAGCGCCGTTACGCGATGCGGCTGTGGCTCGACCGCGACCGGCTCGCTGCCTACGGACTCACCGCGCAGGACGTCGAGGGTGCGCTGCGGCGCCAGAACGTCGAGATCCCCTCGGGCCGCATCGAGTCGGCCGAGCGCGAGTTCACCGTGCTCACCGAGGCCGATCTGCGCACCGTCGCGCAGTTCGACGACATGATCGTCGCCGAGGCGCGCGGCTACCCGGTGCGGCTGCGCGACGTCGGCCGCGCCGAGCTCGGCGCGCTCGACGAGCGCAACATCGTGCGCGTCAACGGCAACCCGGCGGTCGGCCTCGGCGTGGTGAAGCAGTCGGCGGCGAACACGCTCGAGGTGGCGCGCGCGGTGAAGGCGGAGATCGAGCGCATGCGCCCGGTGCTGCCGGAGGGCATGTCGCTCGTGGTCGCGTTCGATTCCTCGGTGTTCATCGAGCGCTCGATCGAGGCGGTCTACCGCACGATGGGCGAGGCGGTGCTGCTGGTGGTGCTCGTGATCTTTGTGTTCCTGCGCTCGATCGGCGCGACGCTCATCCCGGTGGTCACGATTCCGGTGTCGCTGGTCGGCGCGGTGTTCGTGCTCTACCTGTTCGGTTTCACGCTCAACGTGCTCACGCTGCTCGGGCTCGTGCTCGCGATCGGGCTGGTGGTGGACGACGCGATCGTGGTGCTGGAAAACTGCCACCGCCACCTCGAAAAGGGGAAATCGCCGGCGCAGGCGGCGGCCGACGGCACGCGCGAGATCGCGCTCGCGGTGATCGCGATGACGTTCACGCTCGCCGCGGTG
>Ga0308420_1001388_pt1 | contig 12636 bp, 9 predicted proteins | sample HotsprSampleMS55_FD_203802 | JGI IMG/M metagenome (GOLD analysis project Ga0308420, IMG submission 203802) | Hot spring phototrophic mat microbial communities from Mushroom Spring, Yellowstone National Park, Wyoming, United States - 20090730_MS55 ... | reverse complement strand
TGGCTACAGCGCATCCCGACACGACGAAACAGCCGGTCGTTGTCAGCCAGACTGAAGAGAGCTACAGACTCTACCAAGAAGGAATTATTGCGGGCCTCATCGGGGCAGCGACGATCGCTGTGTGGTTTCTCATCATCGATGCGCTCAACGGTCGACCTCTCTATACTCCTACTGTCTTAGGGACAGCGCTGTTCAAGGGAGGGGAAGGGCTGGGTGCTCCTGCCAGCTTGCCGGTCGACCTGGGAATAGTGTTGATGTTCACCTGGGTACATGGGCTTGTGTTCATTGTGATCGGCGGGATCGCTTCGCGGCTTCTGGGGTTGGCCGAGCACAACCCAAACATCGGCTTTGGCATTCTCTTATTATTCGTCGTGTTTGAATTTGGCTTTGTCGCCGTCAATATGGTATTTGCCGACATAGTCCTACGAGCGCTAACGTGGCAGGCGGTCTTAGTGGGCAATCTATTGGCTGCAATAGCCATGAGTATCTATTTCTGGCGGCATCATCCCACCTTGATAGTGAATCCGTAGCGCTTTGCGCAGGCAAGCGTCACGGGTGTAGCACTGAATCTCCTCATTCTAGGTAGCGCGCAGCCTCTGGTTGACTTTGTCTGAGGGTTCTGATTTGCACAAGTTCCCGCTGCAAGGAGGACCCCGTGGACAACGGCAAAATCTGGATGGATGGCACTTTGGTGCCCTGGCATGAGGCAAAAGTCCATGTTCTTACTCATACCTTGCATTACGGCGTCGGTGTGTTCGAAGGAATTCGCTGCTATGCCTGTGAGGACGGTCGCTCGGCGGTCTTCCGACTGAACGAACACATTGAACGCCTGTTTGATTCGGCGCATATCCTCGGCTTGAAAATTCCTTTCTCTTTCACAGAAGTAGTCCAAGCCTGCTTGGAGACGGTCCGCGCCAATCAGCTCAAAGAATGTTACATCCGACCCCTCGTGTTCGTTGGGGAGGGGGAACGGGGGCTACACGCGCGTTCAAACCCTATCCGTGTGGCAATCGCTGCTTGGTCCTGGGGAGCCTATCTGGGCGAGGAAGGCCTGCGCAGCGGTATTCGGGTAAAGACCTCATCCTTTCAACGCTTTCACGTCAATACGCTGATGACCAAAGCGAAAGCGGTTGGCACTTACCTCAACTCGATCCTCGCGGGCAAAGAAGTGTGGGACCTAGGGTACGACGAAGCGCTCTTGCTCGATACCGACGGGTATGTAGCCGAAGGTCCTGGGGAAAACTTGTTCATCGTGCGTAAAGGGCAGATCAAAACTCCTCCTCTCTCTTCCTCGATCCTCCCTGGTATTACCCGCGACACTGTGATGACATTGCTGCATGACCAAGGATACCCTCCTACAGAAGAGCGCGTCACACGGGACGAAGTCTATCTTGCCGATGAAGCCTTCTTCACTGGCACAGCGGCGGAGGTCACGCCCATCCGCGAGGTCGATGATCGGCCGATTCGCGGGACTGTTCCTGGGAAAATCACCCGTATGCTGCAGGAGTGTTTTTTCACGATCACGAAGGGAAAGGATCGCAGGTACCACCACTGGCTTACCTACGTGTAAGCTGTTGGCGATCGATGGTAAGGTGCGGCATCTCACGAGCTGTGTGGGGGATCCACATCTGCACTCTCCGGTCCGCTGTCCGCAGTATTGCTGATGCCATCACTACGTCGTCTGTGGTTTGACAACCGCCATCTACTGGGTGACGAGGCGGGACAGGTTTTGCTGGCTGAGTTAAGCGCACTGGACGCGCGAACACGCGAGGAGGTGCTGAGTGTGGGCGACCGTCTCGCTGCCGTCTCCCTCACTCTAGCGCAAACCTTCTGCCGTCATGCTCCGGCCGCGTGGCGTATGTTCGGGAAAACGGGCTTCGCGCGGTGGGTGCGGCTTGGGGAAGTGCTGGCGAGTGAGGAACCTGCATCGCGCGATGGAGCGGTGGCATATTTTACTGTACATCCACAGGTCTTTGCCCGGCTGGGGCTCGACGTAGCAGAGGCGTGGATCACCATCGGGCGTGAGACCTTACAGAAGTCTCGGCGCCTGGGAGTGCAATTTCTACAAACCTCGGCCCCCTTGTTGGCTTCTCTGCCAGAACCGCTCATTCCGCGCTTGCGTGCGTGGGCCCAGCATGGCAGTGCCCTGCTCGGGCAGCAGGGGTGGAAGGGAGAATTTTTAGCCGTCTCCTATTTCGATTCTGCTCAAGTCGCCCTCCCCGTCTTATCACCTGACGAAATGTCCCCTTGGGCCCAGCTCGGGGTCTTGGTGCAAGACTCCGGGCCGTGGACTTTTTATTCCAGCCTGCCGGCGGGATTTGCCGATTTGGCAGAGCACGAGCGTCTTGCACTGCTCAGCAGTTGCCAGGAAGCGGCGCGGCTCGCGGCAAAGGCTGCAGGAGAAGTCTTTGCCCGCCTGCCAGCTGTGTTGCGCGAACTCTCGGCGCCAGAACGCTCGTGGCTCCTCGCGCTGCTCGTCCCTACCCTGCGGACTGATCCTGGAGCGGTCCTCCCGGTTATTCCTTTGCTCGTGCCTGTCATGAAAAGGCTCCGCTTGGTCTGCCGGCCAGTACTGCAGGAAGCACTGCTGACAGTGGCGCGTGAGTTCCCCGCTGGCGTGCCCCCTGTGCTCCGAGCGTTGCCACGTGCGTTAGAGGAGGCGGGCGAAAGGGGAGTTGTAGCGTGGCTTGAAAAAGGACGCGCCCTAGCTCGCACGAGCGCTGCAGCTGGCATGGCTTTTTTCGCTCTGGAGTCGCGTACGAGCCTGCGCGTGCTGCATCAATCCTCGCCGGGGATTGATTTAGAGGAAGTGGAGGAGATTCTGCGCAAGTACATCCACATGCTCTCTGGCACCCCGGTCGGTATTCAACGGCAAGACGGGCTGTGGTACCCACCTCCTTTGGAGGAATTTCCGACAAGCTGTGACGGCCTTCCTCTGCCTGGTCGGGTCGATGTGTTCCCCACGTACGAGGAAAACTTCCGCCTGCTGCGAGTGCTTGCTGCTCAGCACGCTGGACGACGGGAATTTGGCACCTATGATTTTTCCCTCGCCGTGCTCTGGCCACAACTGCCCGCAGCGATCCGTGATGTGCTGCGTGAAGAAGCGGAACCACGGGGAGGCCTGTTTGACTATTTTCGCTGCTTCCCGCACCCGGATATCGTTGAAGCGGTGTTTCTCTGGGTGGAGACCCGGCGCATCAGCACTCAGATTGGCAGTGCGTATCGTGGCTTGCGTGACGATCTAGACTGGGCGGCAATGCTCCCTTTACCTTCCCTCCTGCCCGATTTTCTTATCCCGCTGGTTACTCGGCTCGCCAGGTCTTCACCGCCACCTGCGTCTGTCTATGATTCAGCACTCCTGGCGACAGACATTTACCTCCGCTTGCTCTCTGGGCTTGCTGCCGCTCGGCAAGGGCATGACCCGGCCGCGTTTGGGTCACTGCTGTTCGACAAAACGACTGGCGATGCGTTGCTCGACCCGGAAATGGATGACGGCCCGCTGCCAACGGTGCCGGACTTGCCACAGTTGGAGCTGGAGTCTGCAGCGGAGGAACAAAGCGGTGGCACGCCGCTCTCACCTGAGGAATTAAAGGCGTTGCTCGATGCTGGAGTGGATCTACAGATCCACCAGGGGAAGCATGCCCGTGTTCCGCCTCAGGGACTCTATATTAGTGATCTGCTGGGCAAGCTGCCCGGCAGCGGAGAGCGCGAGCGCATCGCGCCAGTACACCCGCGCACCGTGACCCAAGGGCAGCGGCGACGTGGGTGCGAGGAAGAGCAGACTTTTTTGTACGACGAGTGGGATTATCAGATTGCCGACTATCGGTCGCGGTGGTGTCGGCTGCGCGAAATTGTGCTCACCGGCGATGCGGGTGAATTTTTCTCCGCTACGCTAGAGCACTACGCTGCGCTCACTGGGGCGGTGAAGCACGAATTCCAGCGCATTCGCCCAGAATTGTACCGGACGGTGCGCGGCCTCGAAGACGGGGAAGAAGTGGATCTGGATGCTGTTATCACTGCCGCCAGTGATCTGCGGGCCGGCGTGTCGCCTTCGCCAAAGTTGTATACCAGGCGACGCCAGACCGAGCGTGACGTCGCTGCCTTATTTCTCGTCGATATGAGCGCATCGACCGACGAGCCAGTGGTGCCAGTTGTCCCCCAATATAGCGAGGACGACCCGGACGAGTGGATGGCAGCCTGGAAGAAGCGGCCGGCCACACCGCAACCGCCCCCGCGCCGGATTATCGATGTTATGAAAGAAGCCCTGGTCTTGATGTCTGCAGCACTCGAAGAGATCGGTGATGCCTACGCGATCTATGGATTCTCTGGCCAAGGCAGGCATAACATTGAATTTTACCACGTGAAAGCGTTTGCCGAAACCTTATCGCCAACGGTCAAGGGTCGCATTGGTGCGATTGAGCCACGGCGCTCGACGCGCATGGGAACAGCCCTGCGTCACGCCCTGAAAAAGCTTAGCGGTCTGGCCTGCCGTGTGAAATTGCTGATTTTGCTGAGCGATGGGTTCCCCCAGGATACCGACTACGGGACAGACCGACGGTCCATCACCTATGGCATCCGCGATACGATGATGGCGTTGCGTGAGGCAGACCAGGCAGGAGTGCTGACCTTTTGTCTCACCGTTGACAAAGCCGGACATGATTATTTGCGCGAGATGTGCGAACCATCGCGGTATCTCGTGCTGGCAGATGTGACGTCACTTCCTACAGAACTGCCCAAAGTGTACCAACGATATATCCGGCCGCTGGGCGGCTGACTCGAGCCTTAGCTGAAGACAAAAACCTCACCTACCAGGACGGCAAGTGTACGAGCGGAAAGACGCTTTTTACAAAAAGGCCAAGCAGGAGGGGTATCGCTCGCGGGCAGCCTACAAACTGCTTCAATTACACAAGACTTTTCGTCTACTCAAACGTGGCGACCGGGTCGTTGACCTAGGCGCCTGGCCTGGCGGCTGGGTCCAGGTTGCTGCTACCTTAGTCGGCAAAACCGGGAAAGTTATTGGTGTCGACATGGTCGCGCTTGAGCCACTGCCGCTTGAGCAGGTCACACTGCTCCAAGGAGACGCGACTGATCCAGCCCTGCAGCAAACAATCCTCAGGCTCCTCGGGAGCCGGGCTGATGTTGTCCTCTCGGACATGGCGCCGAAGCTGAGCGGGATCAGAGAGACTGACGAGGCTCGGGCCGTAGAACTCGGTCGTGCAGCGTTGCGCTGCGCTCAGAGGTTGTTACGCCCAGAGGGCACACTCGTGCTCAAGATTTTTATGGGGCCGGCACATGACGCATTGCTCACCGAGGTGCGTGCGCTTTTCTCGCTCGTGCAGACAACCCGCCCTGAAGCCACGCGTCGAGGATCAGCTGAGAGGTATGTCGTTGCGCGGGGCTTGAAAAACCCTGTTTGACAGCAAGGAGCACCTACGCTATAAGACCCCCATTTGATAAGATAGTGTGCTTTTTGCTTTCCGAGTCACAAATCTGCTCAGTCTGATATCACCTCGAACCTCTTCCAAAGGAAGTGCTGTATGCGGTGTCGTGATGTGGTGTGGGGGTATCCCCAATTGGCCAGCGTATGCTTTGGCTTATATATCAGCACCATGCCGGTCCAGGCGGCGACTAACACTCTGATGATCCTTGATAATCCGGTGCGCATGATGTTCTCCGGCTTTGCCTCGGCCTTAGCAGTCATCGGTGACGTCGACGGCGATAACGTGGCTGATTATGTGATCGGCGCTTATGATCACCCCTGGAATGGCAATGATCACCAGGGACGGGCGTTTGTCTTCAGTGGGAAGAGTGGCAAACTCTTATTTGCGATCGATACCCCCACTCCCCAGCCTGAGGCGGCGTTTGGCTGCGCAGTTGCCACCACCGGAGATATCAACCAGGACGGTATCCCTGATTTGCTCATCGGTGCCTTTGGACAAGAGCGGTCGGGACGGGCGTTTGTCTTCAGTGGGAAAGACGGGACGGTATTGTTCTCGCTGCAGGCTCCTCAACCGCAACTTGGTGGGGGCTTCGGCTGGTCGGTGGCTGCACTAGGGGATCTGACTGGAGATGGGATTGCCGAACTGATTGTTGGCGCCTTTGCGCAGGATGGAGGCGGTAGGGCATTTGTCTTCAACGGGCAGAGCCGGGAGTTGCTCTTCACCCTTGCGGCGCCACACCAGGGGGAGGGTGGTGCCTTCGGTTGGTCCGTCGCCAATGCCGGGGATATGGATCGAGATGGCACGCCAGACATGCTCGTTGGTGCCCCGTATACCACCGTTGGTGAGCGTACGGTCCAAGGACGAGTTTATGCCTTTAGCGGGCGGGATGGGCAGTTGCTCCGTGCCTTCGATGATCCTGACCCCCGTGAGGGGGAGGTGTTCGGGTGGTGCGTCGCGTCCATTGGTGACCTGAATAAGGATGGAGTCCCGGATGTATTAATCGGAGCACCATATAAGGATATTGGACCGCATCCCGCGCAGGGCATGGCTTTTGCCTTTAGTGGCGCGGATGGTACCCTGCTGTTCCCATTGCACAATCCCGCCCCGACCAAACCGTACTCCGGGTTCGGCTTTGTGGTGGCTGGCAGTCCAGACCTCGACCAAGACGGCGTGCCAGAGATCTTGATTGGCGCCCCCTATCAAACGGTGGACGAATACCATGTCCAGGGCGAAATGTTCCTGTTCAATGGCCGCGACGGGCGGCATTTGGCGACCTTCGACAATCCATATCCTCACCAGGGGGCCATGCTGGGCTATACGGTCGCCTCGCCCGGGGATATAAATGGCGATGGCATTCCTGACTTCGTTGCTGGCGCGCCTGGCCAAGCTATTATGGATAAGGCCGCCGTTGGGCGTGTCTTTGTGTTTCTGTCTCGGTAAGCGACCGGCCGGTGACGGTGCATGGTTTGCATCCTCCTCGATTTTGGCATATGGTGAGCCGCTCTCACTACATGCACGCACCACTGAGGGTCCTCTGCTCTTACGAGAGGAGGTGGTTATGAATCCCTTAGCCAAATCGATGCTCACCATCTCCCATCAGTATGGCAGTGGTGGGAGCCGTATCGCTCGTGCTCTAGGACGGCGTCTTCACTGGGCAGTGTGGGAAAAGGAAATTGTGCGCAAAATCGCCTCGCAATACAAAGTGTCCGAAGAATACGTGGACTTAAAGGATGAGCGGGTCGATTCCTTTATCGAGCGTATGGTGGGTCTCTTCGGTATGGGTGGATTCGAGTCTGCCTATGAGATTCCCCCGCCACTATGGCTGACGGATGCGCAGTTGGTGCGCATGACCAGAGCTATTATCGAGGAGGTTGCCAAAGAAGGTCGTGCCATCATTGTCGGGCGGGGGGGGAATCATATTTTGGCTGGGCGCCATGACGTCTTGCACGTGTTCATCTTTGCCCCCCTGGCGCTGCGGATCGAGCGAGTGATGCAAACGGAAGGCCTGACACGTGCTGCCGCCGAGACACGTGTCACTGGTATGGATCGGTTACGGGCTGATTACGTGCGCACGTTCTACCACGCCGACTGGCTCAACCCCCTGCATTACCATCTTTTGATCGATGCTGGGGTATGGGGAGAAGAGGGCACCACCGAACTGATCCTCCGTGCATTGGAACAGTGGCCCCAGGCGCGCGGATCCAGCAGGGAGTGACATCCCGCTCTGTGCGGCAAAGGATTATTCGCAGAGAGATCTCCGCATAAGGCCCTTGCCCTCCACAGCCCTGCCGCAAAGAGGAAAAGTCAACCGCAGCCAGCCGTCGCACGGCTAAAAAGTGTCTCTCCGCGGCGCATTCCTGAAAACTTGCCCGGTGTAGCTGCCTGCGCCACGTCTACAGTGTATTATTTGCTTATGTGCCAGGTCTTTCCGCTGCAGAGGACGGATGATGAGGTTGATCTGGGACAGACGAGCCTCGTGCGGCAAGCACGAGCGCTGCTTGATGAGGCACGTCGCATATGACGCGGCGGCGGCAACGTGTAAAGTTGCTCTCGGTCGGCCTCAGAGTGCCGTAGCAGAGATCCGTAACCGTCAAGCCGTGCTCCTGCAGCGTCGTGCAGAACTCGCACTCGCTCGTCAGCAATTCGTTGATCCTGTCGTCCGCGCGCCCTTCGCGGAGGCAATCCAGGCGCGGCAAGGCCTCGGACCGGCACAGGTGACGAGAAGAGCGTGAACCTCTACGGAAGGATTACAACTATGCAGCGTCTCATCCTACTCGTGGGTGTGTTGCTCGCCGTGCTGCCGGTAAAGACGGCCCAGGGGAACCCGGCCGCAGACTCCGTTCTCACCCTGTCTGAGGCGATCGACCTTGCCCTCACACAGCATCCCAGTCTGCGGGTGCGACAGGCCGAGGTGGAGGCTGCGCGACAGCGCGTCTGGCAACAGGCCGCCAGCTACCTACCGAGCGGAGGGTATACATATGTGTACTCCCGGCAACAACGTCCTATCTCCGCCGCCGTCGGCGGGGTCGATGTCGGTGGCGGGCAGGCGCCGCGCCGTCCTGCTGCGCAACTCTTTAATTTCCACTCGACCAACGTGGGCCTCAGCCAGGTGCTTTTTGATTTCGGCCGCGCCCTGGATGCCATCCGTGCTGCCCAGGCGACGGTCGAAGCAAGCCGGGCCGACTTGGAGACGACAAGACAGACGGTGATTTTCAACACGAAACAGGCCTATTATAGCGTGCTCTCTTCCCAACGACTCCTCCAGGTAGCCGAGGAGACGGTGCAGCAAAACCAGAAACATGTGGAAGAAGCACGAGCGCGATTTGAGGTCGGGCTTGCTCCCCGGTTTGACGTGACGCAGGCACAAGTGCAACTGTCCAACGCCATGCTCGATCGCGTCTCCGCCCGCAATAACGTGGCGCTGGCGCGGGAAACGCTCCGCACCGCCCTAGGGATGACAGGGCCTTTTGGCTATACGTTAGTGGACACTTTGACGCACGAGCCCATGATGTTGGATGACGAGGCGCTGTTGAATCACGCGTATGCCAACCGACCTGAACTGCGTAGCCTGCGGGCCCAGGAACAGGCGGCGGCACATAACGTTTCTGCCTTGCAAAAGCGCTATCTGCCCGCGGTGACCGGAAACGCCCAATACAGCTGGACTGGGCGCGCTTATCCCCTCCAAGAGGGGTGGTCGTGGAATGTGACCCTGACTCTTCCCCTCTTCGACGATATTCTCACCGCCGCCCGCGTCGGAGAAGCCCAGGCGAACCTCCGGGGGGTGCGGGCACGGCAGGAGGATCTCCGCCAGCAGATCGCGCTCGAGGTACGCCAAAGTCTCTTGCACCTGCGAGAAGCCGAGGAACGTATCCGTGTGAGTGAGCAGACGCTCGTGCAGGCCCAGGAGAACTTGACGCTGGCCGAGGGGCGTTATGCGGCCGGGGTCGGCAATATCATCGAGCTGACCGACGCCCAAGTGTTGCTGACGTCTGCTCGCGCCAATGCGGTCCAAGCGCTCTACGTCTATAAGACTGCGGTGGCCGAGCTGGAAAAGGCTGTTGGTCGACAGTTGGAGTAACCATGGGGCGAGGGAAAAGCGTCCTGGCCGTGCTGGCCGTCGCTAGCGCGGGCATCGCGCTCGGGGTCTGGTGGTCGCTAGGAGTGGGGCAACCGCCGGTCGCGTATCTCACCGCGCGGGTCGAACGCGGTCCAATATCACAGATTGTCACCGCTACCGGAACGGTCAACCCCGTCACCACGGTGCAGGTGGGGACGTATGTCTCCGGCCCGATCAAGGAGTTGTTCGTTGACTTCAACTCGCCGGTGCGGAAAGGACAGCGGGTGGCACAGATCGACCCTCGCCCCTTTCTCATGAAGGTCAAGCAAGCGACGGCGAATGTCGCGACGGCCCGTGCGCAGGTAGAAAAGGACAAGGCCGACCTCAACTTCAAACGACAAGTGCTCACACGCTCCCGTGCCTTGTTCCAGCGTGCCCTCATTGCCCGACAGGAGGTCGAGGCCGCCGAACGGGATTATGAGCAGGCGCTGGCACAACTCCAATTGGACCAGGCCCGACTCGAGCAAAGCGTAGCGGCGTTGGAAGAAGCCAAGGTGAACTTGGAGTATACCGATATCATTTCTCCGGTCGATGGTGTAGTGGTTTCGCGCAACGTCAACGTCGGCCAGACGGTTGCCGCTAGTTTCCAGACCCCCGTGTTGTTCGAGATCGCTCGGGATCTCACCAAGATGCAGGTCAATGCCAAAGTGAGCGAAGCCGACATCGGGGCGGTGAGGGAAGGGCAGCGGGCCTTCTTTACGGTTGATGCCTATCCAGAACGGCGATTCTGGGGGAGCGTGGTCCAGGTACGTAACGCGCCGCAGACAGTGCAAAGTGTGGTGACGTATGATGTGGTGGTGAGTGTTGAGAATCATGATCTTGCCCTAAAGCCTGGCATGACGGCAAATATTTCCGTCGTTACGGCTCACCGTGAGGAGGTGCTGAAGGTCCCCCTTGCCGCTTTGCGGTTCCGTCCGCCGTCCGGGCAGGGAGATGACGAGCAGCCGCGCTGGACGACAGGTCCGTCGCATGTGCAAGCTCCCGGTATAGGCGGGAGGACACAGGGACACGGCCGCCACCAGGTCTGGGTTTACAGAGGTGGGAGCGAGATACAGCCGGTAGCGGTCCAAGTCGGCCTCAGCGATGATACGCATGCCGAGCTGCTCGTCGGGGACCTCCAGGAAGGAGAGGCAGTGGTGACGGGGATACGCACTGCCGAGAATAGCGATGCCCCGCAAACCTCCGTACCCGGCTTCGGTCCTGGCTTTGGCCGGCGGATGCGGCGGTAAAAAAGTACAGCCGCGAGCGGAGACCGGGCCGTGAAGGCACACCAAGATCTGATCGTTGTCGAGCACCTCACCAAGATTTACCGTGTGGGGGCGGTTGCAGTGGAGGCATTGCGGGGGGTCTCTCTGACCGTCGCGCGCGGTGACTTCGTCGCGATTATGGGTGCCTCGGGTTCGGGCAAATCGACGTTTATGAATATCCTCGGTTGCCTCGATCGCCCCACAGCGGGGCGCTATCTCTTCGATGGGGTAGATGTTGCAACGCTGAGCGCCGATGAGCGAGCCGAGATCCGCAACGCGCAGGTGGGATTTGTGTTTCAAAATTTCAACCTCCTGCCACGCACGACGGCGTGGGAAAATGTGGCGTTGCCCCTCCTGTACAGTGGGGTATCTGTTCGGGAACAGCGGGCGCGTGCCTATGCAGCACTGCAGGCGGTTGGCCTAGCAGGACGCGAGCAGCATGTCCCCAGTCAGCTCTCTGGTGGCCAGCAGCAACGCGTCGCTATCGCACGTGCTGTGGTGAACTCGCCGTCACTGCTCCTCGCTGACGAACCCACGGGCAACCTCGACAGCGCGACGAGCAGGGAGGTAATGGAGCTCTTTGCGGCCCTCAACCGTCAAGGGATTACTGTCATCGTCGTGACACACGAGCCTGAGATCGCCGCCTTTGCCCGGCGGCGTATTCTTTTTCGCGATGGGCTTATCGTCGCGGACGAAGAAGGATCCGCCAAGATGCCTCTCGCCGTGTCGAGCCGCTCTTCCTAGACAGAGTTGTACTGCTGGGTTGGGCTGCCCGAATCCCGATAGCTGCGGCTTGTGGGGAGGGGAAGAGGCGCTGTGGACCTTTAGCTCCTGGTGAATCGCGACGGCACTTTGCACGGCCTCTATCACGCTAGCAAGCACGGCGAGTAGGTTATCGCCAGGCGCATCCACCACACATGCTGCCGGATCATAGGGCTCACGACCTCGCGATAGGTGGTGGGGGTGCAGTAATGACCCTGTTATAATCTCTTTGACTGCAGGATGGTTTGTGTATAAAAGGCGAAAGTGTGTGCTCGCGCCCGCCACCTTGCTGCTTCTCTTGTCGTACGTGGTGAAAGGTGGAAAATGGGTAACTGTCTCTCGCGCGTAGGAGTATGCCATGAGCCTTCCCAACACCTTCTCGTTCACAGAACCAATCACGGAGCCTGACATCCTGGCGGATATTCAAACTTTGCCCACGGAAGACGAGCTACCCTGTGATGATGGAGAACCTATGGAAACCGCTCGCCACCGCGAACAGATGGAACTGCTCATTCATTCCTTGCAGGTGCACTGGGCTGAGCGGCGCAACTACTACGTGGGCGGCAATATGTTTTTGCATTATGACCCGCGAAGTCGCAACAAGTTTCGCGGACCAGACTTCTTTCTCGTCCTGGACGTAGAGGAGCGGGAGCGGAAAAGTTGGGTAGTATGGCAAGAAGGGATGCGCTTTCCCGATGTCATCATCGAGCTGCTCTCGGATTCAACCCGGGAGATAGACAAAGGTGAAAAAAAGACCCTCTATGAACGAGTATTCCACACCGCAGAGTATTATCTCTACGACCCCTTCTCGCAGGAATTTATCGGTTACCATCTGCACGGTGCGCATTATCAAGTCGTAGAACCCGATGCCCACGGAAAGATTTTTTCCCCGGTGACTGGCTTATATCTAGTTGTGCGAGACCAGTGGTTACGGTGGATGACTCCCGAGGGGGAAGTGTTGCCTGCTCCCATGGAATTGGTGGAACGAGAGCGCCAGCGGGCCGAGCAAGAGCGCCAGCGGGCCGAGCAGGAACACCAGCGGGCTGAGCAGGAGCGTCAGCGGGCTGAG
>Ga0308420_1001384_pt1 | contig 12669 bp, 12 predicted proteins | sample HotsprSampleMS55_FD_203802 | JGI IMG/M metagenome (GOLD analysis project Ga0308420, IMG submission 203802) | Hot spring phototrophic mat microbial communities from Mushroom Spring, Yellowstone National Park, Wyoming, United States - 20090730_MS55 ... | reverse complement strand
GTCTTCCTCTAGGTAATCACCAGTATGGAAATAGGCCATCGCGCGGCAGCCGCCGCAGGTGTACTGGTAGCGACAACGCCCACAACGACCTTTGAGGTTGCTACGATCGAGCAGAGTTGCAAACAGCTTGCTTTCGGTCACGAGCTGGTCCAGCGGCTTGTCACGCACGTTGCCCGCGTTGAGAACATCAAGGAGAAGGGGACAAACCGATACATCTCCCTCCGCGTTCAGTGACAGCCAAGTCCCCACCCAGCAACCGATAGGGGGGTTATGAGGCACGGTGCCGTTGCGGGCTCCGCCGGAGACCTGCTCGTGCAACTCGGGGGAGAGAAAGAAGGGGGTGAAGCTGACGTAGCCGTTGACGTGGCGACGCAGAACCGGGTGGAAGCGGTCTCTCATATCATGGCGGTCGAAAGCGAGTTCACGAAAGTACCCGCACCCTGAACCACGTCCCACGAGCGGTGAGCGGTTGAACGAGATGCGATGCGCGACCAGGTAGTTGACAGTCTGTGAAAAGGACTCAGCGTTATGTTTGCCGATGGTAATGATGACGTGTCGGTCGAGCCGCAATTCTTCGCACCACTCCAGTACCTGTAGTGTCCGTTCTGCCTCTGCATTCCGGCTCCAGGTGTTCCCTTCGTCAATCGCATTGAGTCCGAGCGCAATAGTTACCCGACCGTGGGTTGCCTCTTTGAGTGCTTGGAGACGTTCACGGGTTAACAATACCCCGTTACTGCACACTTTACATTGGTACCCTAGTGCTACCGTTAAACGCAGCAGCGCGCAAGCATCTTGGCGCAGGAGGAATTCTCCGCCACTCCAACCGATTGCCTGCACGCCCAGGCGTCGCGCTGGTAGCAGCACCAGCTCACGAATCTCCTCAAACGTCAGCTCTTGCCTGTAACTGGTGCGCACGCGTATGGGATCATTACTGCTGGTCATACACATCGGGCATTGCAAATTGCACCGTCTCGTTGCCTCGAAGTAGAGAGCAGGAAAACAATACTCCATAATCCACCTCCGCAAACGCGGCCGTCGGTTGTTATCGCAACGCGCAAGTCTCGTGCCATATTCTTGACCTTCCGTCGCATTGTCGTCTTGTAGGTGTTCCCCTAGAGGGACAAGGCAGGCGCCCACATGGCGAAGAGTGTCGTTGGCTCCAAAAGCCCAGTTTGCGCTGTGTCTGAAGGAAACATGCTGTCTCCTTTCGCAGCACCTCCCCTTAGCGCTGGCTAGCGCCTGCTGAGAGAAAAGCCTTATTGCAGGCAAGGTTGTCTCTCGGCAGGCAGTAACAAACGGGCCTTCGAGGCGGCATGAATCGTGCATTAGTGACAGAGCAGGCCGACTCGGAGAAGAGGTGAAGTTTCCCTCCTTTTCTTCACCTCTCTTTAGGGGCAAAGAGGTGGCCGTTACGCCGCCTCTTTGCCGAGTACAGTGCAGCTCTCCTCCTCTGATCTGCAGCTCATCAAGGCCGTTGGTGGCAATAAATCCTAAAGAACCGCCTCCTGGCGGGGGGCAAGCCTGCCCAGGAGGATCTCTGTAGAGGACGCCGGGATCTGCCGCCTGCTCGCTACGGTCTTCTCGTCCTCTATGCCTGTGCTGTGAGGGGGTTACTTGCCACGAAAGAGCATGCCGCCAATAGTGAACAGCGATGGCGAAAGCGGTTGGTTGTAACGCGCCTTTTGCGATACGTAGACGGTAGCACGCTCTGCCTGATGATCAATCCACGATTCGTGGATCAAGATGGGCACACGTACGTCAACACCCGTATTCCACGAACAGTACGCTGGGTGACCATATGACAAGAAGAAAGTACGCTGATGCTGCCCTTGGCGGTTATAGATGAAGCTCAGGAAGATGGCGTAGGTTTGTTTGTCAAAATAAAGCACGCGACGTCCATAGGGATGGTGAGGAGTCTGCGGCACGGCCTCGACGACTACCATGCGACGCAGCTCCCAAGGCTGGGTCGGGTACCAGCGTCCTCTGCCACCAAGCTCGACCTTGCACCCCTTGACAATACCAGGGACTAAGATGGTCTTCTCTCCGAGGTAGCGCCAAGAGTAGGTGTGGAAGTGACCGCTGAAACCCGAGGCATCCTCGCGCAAGAAGTTCAAGCCCATCGCTGCTTCCTGGAGGTTAGAGACGAGCTTGTGGACGCGACGCGTGCGAGGATTATAGGCCCAGTCCTCCTCGGCGAGGAGGTCTTGGCAGTAGCGCTTAGTGAGTCGTTGCCCCCCGACGATATCTGCCGGAGCGAGAGACTCCATATACTCCTTGTAGAGCACCCGTTCTTTCTCCCACGTAGGAATGTTGAGCTCGGCCTTGACGCGGTGCATACCGTAGAGTTGGGCGTAGTAGAATTTAAGGCTCCGCAGGTCTCTGCCCGAGCTGTCGCGTAGGGTAACGGCTGCCCAGATCTGTCTTGTGTCGCCGCCGTCGCGCAAGCGATTGTTCCACGCCGCCTTCAGACCTGCTTGAGGATCATGCTGATCGAGCAGTGGAAACGGGAGGCCGGCCTCATAGTTTGTCGGGTGGCCGTCAGTGCCGATCTGCACTTGACCGTTCCGCCGCAGAGTGGCGGCGATGTAAGAGTCGTTCACCGGGAGGTCTGTGGTCTCTTGGACACTGATGGTGCACTCTCCTGCTTGCAAGAGCGCGAGAAGCTCTGGAGGTAACACCGGTGCTGCGACCTGCCAGTTCGCCTGCCCGAGGTGCATCCCTACCGTAATCCCTTCGACGTGCGGCGTGCCCTGACGATAGGGATGAAAGACAGCAAGGATGGTCTGCGACTCGTTCTCACCTGCGGGAGCGCGTGTCGGGCAAAAGACCCACATGCTGGTGAGGAACATGCAAAGCGAGAAGATGGCAAAGCGACTTTTTTTCACCTCGATCCCTCCAGCTGGAGACACTCAGCAAGGAGCTTGCCAAGGGGATTGTTGCGGACCAGAGGGTATGTGAGGCAAAGGGAGGGGGTCCCAAAAAGAGCATGTAGCCGATCGATACAAGGTGGGGGCTAAGCTGCTTTCGGTAGGAATGGCAAGCAAGCGAAAACAGACCATGCGAGGAGAGAAGCGCGGCGCTAAGAGTGGCACGGTCTTTGTGAAACAGGAAACCTTGTAATACCGCAGGAGGGTGCAGTGAACACCGCCAAGTTCTTAAGCATTCCGGCCTCGTTGTTTCCTGATGCAGAAATCCTGGTGTGTGAAGACACGCGTCTCACATATGGTCAGGTATTGGAGCGCGTCCGGCGGTTGGCCAGTAGCTTACGAGCATTGGGCATCACGCCGGGTGAGCGGGTGGCGATTCTGCAAACCAATTCGCATCAGTACATCGAGGCCTACTATGCAACGGCTACCCTTGGCGCCACCTTCGTCCCGTTGAACTACCGCGCCAAGCTGTCCGAGCTCGCATATATGGTGACGACTGCGCAGGCGAAAGCCCTCTTTGTCGGCGAGCGCTACTTGGACTTGGTGATGCGGCTCCGACCCCAGCTGAGCAGCGTGCGGCACTATATCACGATGGAGACTTCTCGCCCCGATATGCTCTCGTACGAGGCGTTGGTCGGCAAAGGCTCTGCTGATCTGGACGATGCTGCGGTGGACGAGGGGGACGTCTCGATCTTGATGTATACCAGCGGGACCACTGCCCTACCCAAGGGGGTGATGTTGACCTACGGGGACTTCACCAGCTACGTCGTCGGTACGGTCGAAATGATCGATGGATCGCCCCGCGGTACCTTTCTGCTGTGCGCGTCGTTGTACCACATTGCTGGCACCGCAAGCATCATGACGTCTCTATGGGCCGGGCGAAAAATTGTCGTGCTGCGGCAATTCGAGCCGCGATCGTGGTTAGCGGCGATCCAGAAGGAGCGAGTAACCCATGCGTTCGTGGTTCCGACAATGATGAAGCAGCTGATCGACCACCCCGACTTCTCTCTGTTTGACCTCTCGAGCCTGAGAAACCTCGCCTACGGCGGGGCGCCGATGCCCTTCCCGGTGATCCGGCGGGCGATTGAGATGTTTCCCAAGACGGTGGGTTTTGTCAACGCCTATGGCCAGACCGAGACGACCTCGACCCTGACTGTACTTGGACCAGCAGACCATCGCCTGGATGGTCCGCCTCAGGAGGTCGAGCGCACCCTCAAACGTCTCAGCTCGGTGGGCAAGCCGTTGCCGGACGTCGAGGTGCGGGTCCTCAATGACGATAACCACCCGCTTCCCCCTTACCAGATCGGTGAAATTGTGATCCGTACAACACGAGAGATGAAGGGCTATGCGGGTGCGGAACACGCCGCGGCGGATGACGTGCTTGACGCGGAGGGGTGGCTCCACACCCGTGATATGGGCTACCTCGATGCGGACGGCTACCTCTATCTGGTCGGCCGCAAAGACGACATTATTATCCGTGGCGGGGAAAATATCGCACCAGCAGAAATTGAGGCTGTCTTGCACACCCATCCAGCCGTGGATGAGACGGCAGTGATTGGGGTGCCGGATGAGGAGTGGGGGCAGAAAGTAGTCGCGTTCGTCGTGCTCCGCCCCCAGGCGACGGCGAGTCCCGCAGAGCTCAGCGAATTCTGTCGCCAGCGGCTGGCCAGCTTCAAGAAACCTGAGCGCATCTGTATTGTCGCAGAACTCCCAAAAAATCCTCTGGGAAAGATTCTGCGGGGGGATCTGCGGGCGCGGTACGCTCCCTAAACGGCTAGGCAAGCGACACCCAGACCGAGAACCTCGCTTGTCCCTGATGGCGGAGCGGTCTGCTTACTGCTTGCTCTTCGCCTTCGGCTCCAACCCGGCGGGACGAAAGGACCAACCTGCGCCTGCGCCGTCTGCTTACTGCTTGCTCTTCGCCTTCGGCTCCAACATGTCGTCCACTTTTTTGCGTGAGAGGCCCGACTGCGCGTGTGGCTGCACCGAGCTGATCGTACGCTGTTGCGACGTCTTTGCAGTCATTCATGGATTGCTGGTAAGCCCCAGGGAGTTTTGCCATCGTTGCTGCTCCTCCAGCGCTGCATCCCATACCAGCTGAGTGCTACGGCGTCCCTTCCTCTCAGCAGACTGCTGCCGGAGGGGACACAGAGCGGCTGTGGTGTTTCCTCCAGCAGCAGCGGTGGCCGTTGTGTGACGACACAGCGGCCATTTCTCACTGCAAAGGAGAGAGACCAGTGTGGTCTGCTCTCGGTGGCACGGTTTTCGCTAAAAAGCAGCTGTAACAGATATGGTGAGCTTCACTAAGGAGGTGGCAAATGAAATTTGGCATGCTGCACTTGTTTGAGAATCCGGTGGGCAAAACCGAGTATCAGATTGTCAAGGAGCAGTTGGATCTGATGCGCGCAGCTGAGGATCTCGGATTCGACGCAATCTGGCCGGCCGAGCACCACTTCACCGAGTATGGCTACTGTGTCTCGACCGCGGTCACTCTAGCGGCAGTAGCGGCGGTCACCAAGCGGATCCGTCTCGGCACAGGGGTAGTGGTACTCCCGTTCCATAACCCTATCCGCGTAGCTGAAGAGTTTGCCCTGGTAGATTTGATGAGCGATGGGCGGCTGGATTTTGGCATTGGCCGTGGCTACCAGCCGGGTGAGTACAAAGGCTTTCAGGTCGAGCAGGCCCAGTCACGGGGGATTTTTAAGGAGAGTATAGAGATTATCCTGCAAGCCTGGACGCAAGAACGGGTCAATTACCACGGTGTCCATTTCACTATTGAAGACCAGCCTGTGCGTCCCAAGCCGTTGCAGAAACCGCATCCCCCGGTGTGGGTCGCTAGCCTGAGCGAGGCGACGTTCTCCTTGGTAGGGAAGTGGGGCTTTAACCTGCTATGTGCGCCAGTCTTTGGCTTCGGCCTGTATGGGAAGACAGCGGTCGAGCTGCTGAACGACTATCGGCAGGCGTTGCGTGCTGGTGGACATGACCCGGCGACCAAAGAGATCGCTGCGTTGTGCATGATTTACTGCGCGGAAACCACGGAGCAGGCGCGGCGAGACTTTGCTGACCCCGTGATTTGGTACTACCGGACGATCTCTAAATACGTTGCGCCGCCGGCGGGTCAGGAACCGGTCAAAACTTACGAGCTCTATACCAAGCTGCGGGATCTAGCCGCCACGGTCAGTTGGGAACAGCTGTTAGAGACCGGGGTCATTTGTGGTGATCCGGACTATTGCATCGAGAGGATTAGCCAAATGCAAGAGAAGTTTGGCTTCACCCAGCTCTTGTGCTGGACGCGCTTGGGGGGATTCGACACCTCTAAGGTGATGAAGAGTATGGAACTGATGCAGAAGTATGTGATCCCCCACTTCAAAAAGGGAGAGGAGGAAAAGCGGGCGGCTGCCTTCTGAACCCAGGACAGGGAGTGGGAGATGAGAAAAGGGCTTCTACTCGTTTCACGAGACGGTAAACTCAAAGGGCAGATCAAGGAAGCTCTACGAACTGCAGGGGTGCGGCCGTTCTGCCTAGAGGTCGCTGCTCATGGCCAAGAGTGCCTTGTGCGCCTGAAGGGTAGGCGGGGGTGCTTTATTGTCATCGATGACGACCTGCCGGATATGACGGGAGCAGACCTGCTCGAGGCGGTCCGCGCAGATGATAGAGAAGCGCTGATTGTGTATGTGGCCGCCCACCACAGTCTGGAGTTGGAGCGGCAGATACGCCAGCTGGGGGTCCTGTACTACACGGCAAAACCTCTAGAACCTTTAGAGCTGGCGCGACTCTTTGGGGGGGTGTTGTTGCGCAAAGAGATTCCGTGGGCAGCTCACTGTCCACCAAATGCCAGGCTGGCAGAACAAAGAGTGAAACCACTCCAGAGGCGAATACGTAAGTTGCTTTTTGCCCCACGGCGTGGTCGGAGCGCAACGGTTGCCTGAAGACAGCCCAGCGGTGCGAGGAGAAAAAGGAGAGGAACATGAAGGTGATCCTATTTTGGCTTCCTACTATAGCTACCCGAGAGCAGATTGAGAGTACTGCGCCTCCTATTGGTCGCAATAACGAGGCCTATCAGGCCCTGCTACAAGAGCTCAAAGAGTTAGCCAAAGCAGCTGATGAACTGGGGTTTTGGGGCATTGCCCATACCGAGCATCACTTCCACTCCGAGGGGTCGGAGATCTCCATCAATCCTGGTTTGCTCAACCTCTACATGGCTGAAGGTACGAAGCAGATTCGCTTTGGTTCAATTGGCTATGTGCTCCCTTCTTGGGATCCCATCCGTCTGGCCGAAGAGACGGCCATGATCGATCACATGCTCAAAGGGCGTTTCTTCATGGGCCTGGCCCGTGGATATCAGGACCGCTGGGTCAATGTGCTGGGGCAAAAATATCACGTAGCCGGGGCTCCTATGGACGGCTCCTATATTGATCAGCATAACCGCAAGGTCTTTGAGGAGGTGTACCGCATCATGAAGCTGGCCTGGACCCAGGATGCCATCTCCTACAAAGGCGAATACTACGAGGTGCCTTTTCCCTATGAACAGGGGATTAGGCGCTGGCCCCCTGCGGAGTGGACTCGCAAATACGGGGCGCCAGGAGAAATAGGGCCTGAGGGTGAGATCCGTAAGATCTGTGTAGTTCCCAAACCCTACCAGCAGCCTCATCCCCCTATCTTTCAGGCTTTTTCCGTGAGCGAGGCTACCATCCGTTGGTGCGCCAGAGAAGGGATTATTCCCACCATTCTTACCGGTCCGCTCGCTCGTCTCACCCCGCTGGTTGAGTCCTATCGAGACGAAGCCAGCCAGATGGGTCGCAATCTAAAGCTTGGGGAGAGCGTGGGGGTGGTGCGAGGGATCTGGCTGGCAGACTCCCAAGAAGAGGGAGCCGAGCATGCACGACGCTACACCGGCTGGATCTGGGAGAACACCTTCTCTCATTTTGGCTTCTGGGAGGCGTTTCGTCTGCCTGGTGAGGAGGGGCCGCTGCCTCAGCCTGGAGAAGATACGGTGGCGAGAATGGTAAAGGCTGACTATGCGCTGGTGGGCACCCCAGACCAGGTGAAGAAGAAGCTCGCTACGGTTATGGAGAAGACGCAGGCAGAGTATCTCATTTGGCTGGGAGATCAAGGGGTCATGCCCAAAGAACTCACTCTGCGCAACCTAGAACTCTTCGCCACTAAGGTGATGCCGGAGTTCCAATAGCGAATGAGGAGGAAGGTGTTCTGTCGGTGCCATTTCCATACTTTCACCTGTAGCGAGGTGAAAGAACTTGCCAACGGTGAAGACGTCGATTTTACCCTGGAAGCCCCGTACCCGACGTGGAAGGAAATGCTGCAGAACATTAAGGAAAAGGGAGTGGCCGATAAAAAACACACGCTCAATACTCTTCCCCACCTGGGAAGCCCTCTTAGGGTCCTCTACGACGACCCTGACGGGCACGATCGCCTCTTTCGCTACAGCGAGAGCATCCAGGAGTTCTTTAACCTGTCGGCCAAGCTCGACATCGACTTCTTGTGATAAAGGAGAATCTTCATGGCATACTACGGCACGCAAAGCTATCTTGAGGACAAGGACTTCACCGACTGGCTCAAAGCCATCTTGCGCGGGGATCTGGGGTTGGAGTGGATGAAATCGGATGGAGAGGCCGTGCGGTGCACAGTTCCTGCCGGACGCTTTTCTTATGCGAACATTAACGTGGGTGCATATGGGTATGAGACGCTCCCTGCGTATATCCGCTTGAACCGTTCGCTTGCCCCGCGCGGGGCACGACGGCTGGAGGCGCTGAGCGAGAGCCTCGATCATAGTGAAGCACTCGCGGCTGGCCTCCTTGGCAGTCCTGAAGTGCTCGAGCCCTTGATTGTGCTCACGGGACAAGGCAGGACCGCGGCTGGGGTCGCAGCAGTGCGGGCGGGTCTGCAAACTACTATGGCAGACTACTTCGTGCGCTGCGACAAAGCGGGGTTGGCAGAGAGAAGCGGTCGGAGTCAGCTCACGGTCTTTCTCCAGCATCTCTCCTTCATTTGAACACTGGCTTGCGCTTCGCCAAGAAAGCCTCAATTCCCTCACGTGGTTCCGGTGCCGTGCTCATATAATGGATCGTGTAAGAGCTGCCCACACGTGCGCCGGTTGCAAAAGGGGTCTGTTTGGCGGCCTCTCTGAGCGCCCGCTTGTTGGCGATGAGCCCGGAGCGGCTCTTGTCTCTGAGCTGCTGGAGGAGCGCCTCCACTTCATCCATGAGTTTGTCCCCAGGTACCGCTTTGAGGACCAAACCGTAATCTTGCGCCTCCTTGCCAGTGAGCCACCTCCCGGTGAGACACAGCTCCATGGCGCGTTGCATGCCCACCCGGCGGGGGAGTTGCCACATCACCGGCGCGCCCATGAGGCCGAAGTTCTGATGTTGGTCCCCGATCTGCGCCTCCTCGGCGGCGATGGCCATGTCACAGGCCATGAGTAATTCCAGCCCCCCGGCGCAGGCCAAGCCGTTGACAGCAGCGATCACCGGCAACGGACACTCCGCGATGGCTTCCAGAGTAGTGTTAAACTGCTCTAGGAAGTCTACGAAGGAACGAATATCGGCCAGAAAGTCGTTGATGCACTTGAGATCAGCTCCGACGGAGAAAGCGCGACCGGCGCCGGTGATCACTATAGCCTTCAATTCCTGGTCATCTCCCACATCGGCAAGGACGTGGCGAAGGTCGGTGAGCACTTGGGGGCTGATGGCGTTCAAGGCAGTGGGGCGGTTGAGAGTAATATACGCTACTCGGTCTTTCTTCTCTAACTTGAGTGTAGGGAATTCCATTGTTTCTCCTCCTCACTTGTCCTCAGGGCGCAAGGGCTATGCCACTCTCCGCTAGCGGTTCGTTACAAGCATAGCAAGAGAGCAAATGTTGCCAAACGGGGCAGTATGTGCCCTTTGGTGCCAGTCTCCCAGTTGTTGGGCATAAAAGTACCCCCCTGGCCTACCGCTCCAGGTGGGTGGGGAGAGGGGTTGTCGGCTTTGTCACGTTACGTGGCACAGGTTATGCGAATGAGCATTGGCACGTGGGAGAAGGGAGAAAGCATATAAGGGCACATCACACTCCGTGAGGAGGGCGCTCGATAAAAACACCAGAAAACAAGAGGTACGGCACAGAGCACCTGCCGGGTGAGAGCAAGGTCGCGGAGCAGTGCGTTCCTGGCCTGAAGGCGGTGTCCATCCTGCCCTGTGTCCGCCAGAAAGGAGATGAGAGAATGGCTCTTGACTTTACTCTCCCGCAAGAGATCAAGTCCGTTGCTGAAGGTGGATGGCGGTGTGTGGAAAAGGAGGTGCTGCCGCTGACAAAGGTAGTAGAAGATCCTAGAACCATTTTCGATGCGGCGGGTCGCTATACCCAGCGTGTGCTGGAATTGAAGAGGCAAGTGCGGCGGCGTTCTGCGGAAGCAGGGTACTATTTGTCAACGGCCCGAACGTCATGCACCTCTTTCTCGGTCCTGTTTACCAGGAACGCTTTCTCCCCGCCCTGCTCAAGGGCGAGGCGGCCACCTGTTTTGCCCTCACCGAGCCGGATGCCGGTTCGGGGGTGTGGATGATCAGAACCGGAGCGGCATGGCAACGCCTGGGTCATCAACGGCCGTAAGCAGTGGATTTCTGATGGGACTGCTGCGTGTACCGGACGAGAGCTCTGAGATGCAACGACGCACCATCGCCCATCGGCTCTTGCGCGGAGACGTGAAACTGTAGAAGTCCCTACAGTGCGCATGCCAGGAGGAGGAGCGTATGCGGGAGGCGGCGACCGCAGGGCAGGATCGGCCAACGCCGCAATCGATACCACGTGCACGATGCCCACTACGGGCCGACGCGAAATTGCGGGTGCCACAGCCGCCCTTACCTCCTGCCCATACTCCGCCAATTCCTTAATGGCTACTGTCAGCTGCAGAACCACGCTTTTCCAGGTGGTAAATCTCAGGGGCCTCAGGGCCTTCGACCACCAGTTGGCCTAATGCCCCCCGGTCGATGCGAAAGATGCTGTGGTCCACTAACACATATGTCCCTGGCACTTCGACTTTGAACTCGACAATGGAAGATGCGCCCGCGGGGATGAGGGTCGTCTGGATATCCCGTTGAAAGTCCTTGACAGTTCCCTCACGGTAGACCTTGTCAAAGATTTCGCCAATCACGTGAAAGGACGAGACTAAGTTAGGACCGATGTTGCCAATAAACAGCCGTACCGTCTCTCCCACTTTGGCTTTCAAGGCCCCTTTGCCGATCAGGGATTCCGTGTGGCCGTTGAAGACGACATACTCGGGCTTCTCCGCTGCCCCTTTCGTCGAGGAAAAAGTCTGCAGACCGGTCTCGCCGATCGCGCCGCTGGTATAAAATTCACTCTGCATCACGTAGTATTCACGGTCTACCTTGGCCAACCCTTCAGGCGGTTCTACCAAAATCCCGCCGTACAGGCCATTAGCAATATGCGTCGGGATAGGGTTTGCTGCGCAATGGTAGACGAAGAACCCCGCGTTCAGCGCTTTAAATTTGGCCACGCTGGTCTTGCCCGGATCAGCCATCAGCACGCCTGCTCCTCCCCCTGGTCCGGTCACAGCATGAAAGTCCACAGTGTGCGTCAGTTTGCCTTTGCTGTTATCGAGATGCACTTCAAAGGTGTCACCCTGACGCAAGCGGATGAACGGTCCTGGCACACGGCCGTTGTACGTCCAGAATTCGTACTGCACCCCTTCCGAGAGATCCATGACCTTCTCCTCGATCGCCAAGTTTACCACTACGTGCGCTGCTTCTTGGCGTGAGAGGGGAGCCGGCACGGCAGGGGCGAAGGTGAGCTGTGCCACCACCGGTTCAGCTCCGACCGCACGAGACCACCCCCTACTCTCTACTCCACTCCACACACTAATCAACAGTATGACACGGAACATCCAGACCAGGTGCCGGGACATCGTTTCTCCTTTCTCGTGTTCGCGCGATTGCTCCCCAGCTTTGGCATAACCGTTAGCGTCGGCCGCTGAGCATGTTGCGCAGGGAATAGAACTGCTTCGCCCGCCCCGCAGAAAACTCTTTGTATACAGGGTAGCAGTGAGTAAAGGTCGCATGCGGCTTTTGCACGTCGATGACCGTCTGTCCGATATGGAGAAAAACATAACGTCCTCGATTCCGCCTATAGTCCACCCGCACGTAGGGTGGCTGGGTGGGTTCCTCCTGCGCGTAACTCTCAGAGTACTTGAGGAAGTGCTGCTGCATCCGCAGCAGCTTCTCCTGCCGATCGTAAGCCATCATCCAGACTGGCCAAAAGCTCTCGCTGTCCACGAAAATCACTTTGTGGCTGTAGGGATGGGCGGGGTTTCTCGGGACCCCCTCAATCACGTGGCACTCCCGTAGTTCCCAGCGGGCTTGGTGGGGCACCCATTGATGCGGACCACCGGCCGCAGGATTATCCGCCAGGTTCATGGTAGCCAGGATAGCCTTTTTCCCCACATACTTCCAGGTGTGCTCGTGCACCTTGCCGTAGAAAGCGTATAAATCTTCCCTGCTGGAGTCCAATCCCGGATTCTCGCTGGTGCGCTCAGAGGAGAGGAGCCGGCGAGGCTTGCGCTGTGCAGGGGTGTACAGCCACCCGTCGTCCTCCTTGTGGGAATCCAGGTACCTAATAGTCAAGATCTTGGTGCCGGCGAGATCCCGCGGCCCACGATACTCGAGGAGCATCTTCGCTTCCACCTCTTCCTGTCCTGGCACCAAACAGAAGTCTCCTCTAGCAAAATAGGTGTCCG
>Ga0308420_1001376_pt1 | contig 12705 bp, 7 predicted proteins | sample HotsprSampleMS55_FD_203802 | JGI IMG/M metagenome (GOLD analysis project Ga0308420, IMG submission 203802) | Hot spring phototrophic mat microbial communities from Mushroom Spring, Yellowstone National Park, Wyoming, United States - 20090730_MS55 ... | reverse complement strand
GCCTCAGGTCACGATCGGTCCGGTCTATAATCGCCTGATCTGGAACTTCACCAAAGGCATCAACGGCGGCGAGGCGGCGTACGCCTACAACTACAACATCCGCGGCACGCCGACCAACACGATCGGCACGATCACGGCCGAGGATGCCAAGCGCCTCTATCCGCAGGGCCATGGCGATGCCTGGGGCCACTACTTGAGCGCGTTGTCCGGCTATTACGAACTTCTCTCCAACACCAATTTCGTCTGGCAGACCAAGCCCACCGCGACGCTCATGGGTAACGCCACGGTCAGTTCGGACTTCTTCGACGAGCAGAAGTTCGCCGAGGCTGCCGCGGCCAAGGCCCGGACCGGCGTGGAAATCATCAGCCGCACCTACCGGAAAGTGTATTCCGAAGAGCCGACCACCAGGTGGTCGGGTTATCACGACAGCAACACGAACCGGGCCTGGGGCCTGGACGGCTGGGCCAGCCGAGCGGGCCAGGGCGCGCTGTACGACTGGGCCGTGGCCAACTCGCTCTTGCTGGACGAGTTGACCAACATGATCCAGGTCGGCGGCGCGGACCGGCCGCCGGAGGGCATCCAGAAGATTGACCGCACGACCGTGCCGGAGCTTGCGGAAATCGCCGATGCCCTGGTTCAGGTGCAGCAACAAATAGACAATGCCGATGTGCGGTTGAATCCGCTCGGCCTGGCCCGCGACGTGGTTCCCTTCGACATCAGCCCCACGGAAATTGACGCGGGCAAGACGCACTTCGAGCAGATCTATGAGCGCGCCGTCCAGGCGCTCCGGAACTCGTGCGTGGCTTTTGACCATGCCCGCGGCATCAGTGTCCGGATGCGCGAGCAGTGGGATTCAGCCGCCGACTTGGCGGAGCAACTTGCCCAGAACGAGGCCGAATACCATAACCGCCTGATCGGGATCTTCGGCTATCCGTACCCCGACGATATTGGGCCCGGCGGGACCTATCCGCAAGGTTACGAAGGGCCCGACCTCGTCAACTGGCGGATTGTGGACCTGGAGAACTTGGTCGTGAACCCGCCCAAAGGCCAGCCCATCACCTTGAAGCTCTACAATTATGTATTTGACCCTGGCAATGATTTCAGCGGAGAGCAGTACGACGACTACACCACCCTGCCGACTACGTATCATCTCGAGTCCAACGTTGTTGGCACGATCACCGTGTACATCGACGACAGCGGGTTGCAGGTGAAGCCGCCCACTTGGACCGGCCGACGGCCCGCTCTGGGCGAGCTGCAGATCGCGCTCTCCGAGGTCATTCAGAGCTGGTATGCCCTGCAGGCCAAGGTCGCTGAGTACAACCAGATGATGTATGGGCTTGAGGTTGAACTCCTGCATCGGCAGGCAGACTACTATTCAATTCCGACCAAGTGGTGGGCCGTTAATCTCAACACCCGTCGAAAAAAGGATACCAGCGAGATTTTGGAAGGGTTAAAGCTCACCAAGAGCATGTTCGATCTGTTGACAAAGGGATTGGTGGAAGGTGCAGAGAGATTGTATAAGGCCACACCGCATGAGATCGTAGGCCTGACGGGTCCCTTCCCCGTCGTACAGACGAAGCTCAACATGGGTGGTGTGCTGGGCATTAGCATGACAATTGCCGCAACGTTGAACGAAGTTGCCGCTCATGTCTTTGAAGAGGCTATCATTGGCCGGGAGGGGCTGCAGGAGCGCTGGGACCTTGAACGCGAGGCGATCCTGGACGACTTGAACTACAAGGACCTTCTCCGCTGGCCCACTCTGGAAACGCAGGTCAAGCTAAAGGAGCAGTTTATCAAACAGGCCGAGTTGATGAAGGAGGTGCAAGCCCTCGGGCAACAGGTCCAGCAGGTTAAGAAACTGCTGGCTGAGGGCCAGCGCCTGCTGACCGAGCGCGCGCAGGTTCGCGCCCGGGCCGCGCAGCGCCTGCAGATGAACCGCTATCAGGACCTCTCCTTCCGCATCTTCCGCGACGACGCCCTGCGGCGGTACAAGGATACCTTCGACCTCGCCGCTCGCTATGTCTATCTCGCGGCCAAGGCGTACGACTACGAAACCGGGCTGCTGAGCTCCGACACCCGACTCACGCCGGGCAGTCGCTTTTTCGAACAGATTGTCAGAGCGCGGGTGCCCGGCCGGTTCGACGTGTGGCTCGGCGAGCCTCAGGTCGGCGGCGACCTGGGCGAGGCAGGGCTGGCCGACATTCTGGCCCGGATGAAAGCCAACTGGGATGTGGTCAAAGGCCGGTTCGGGTTCAACAACCCCGACACGGAGACCAGCCGGTTCTCCCTGCGTCAGGAGCTCTTCCGCATTTCGCCTTTGCCATCTAGCGATAGGGTTTGGGCGCAGGTGCTCGAGAACTGCAAGGTGGATGACCTGCGGAAGTTGCCGGAGTTCCGGCGTTACTGCATCCCGTTCTCGGATTCGACCAACGCGGAGCCGGCCCTGGTCATTCCGTTCTCCACTTTTGTGGTGGCCGGCAAGAACTACTTCGGCCACGACCTGGCCGGCGGGGACAATGCGTATGACCCGACGCACCAGGCCACGAAGATCCGGTCGGTCGGCATTTGGTTCACCGGGTACAACACCACCTTCAACACCAACACGACAGGCGGCGGACTGGCCAACGCGCCGCGCGTGTATTTGATTCCCACCGGCGTGGACGTGATGCGCTCGCCGACCCGCGCGGGCGTGGAAACGCGCAGCTGGAAGATCCTGGACCAGGCCATTCCGCTGCCCTACAACCTTGGCGGCATGGACATTGACAACCCCGACTATCTGCCGATCACCGACTCCCTCACCGAGCCTCTGTGTCAGATCCGGCGATTTGCCTCCCTGCGCGCTTATCACGACAGCGGCCAGTTCAATGAAGCTGAAACGTGCAACAATGCGCGATTGATCGGCCGATCCGTGTGGAATACTCGGTGGCTGCTTATCATCCCAGGGCGAACGCTCCTCGCCGACCCTGAGGAGGGGATCGAGCGCTTCATCCACGGCGCGATCGTGAATGGCTACCGCGACGGCAACGGAGTCAAGGATATCAAAATATTCTTCCAGACCTACTCGATTGCAGGAGAATGAAGAGAGCAGCATGATTCAAATCGCCAAGAGGCGGAGGCGTGACGAGCGATGAAAAGGCGCATTTTGCCGGTTCTATGCCTGACGTTCAGCGTTCAGCTTCTGACGTTAGCTGGCATACCCCAGCCCATGGTCGTCTACTACGGCCAGGCCAAGGACTGGTTCGGCTGGCCCTATGTGGAGGATGCCTCGGTCATCCTGCTGAGCGGGACCAACGAAATCGCCCGATACGACATCAAAGGTTCCATTTCGCCGGGCGTGAATTTCGCTCTCTATGTGCCGCTCGACGACGGACGGGACACGAACCGGTACGTCCGCAGCGCCTTGAGGACTGGAGAGATCGTTTCGATCGTTGTGGAGGATCCCTACTATGGGCGGATGACCATCATGGAGAGCAACGCCGTCCCGGCGGTGAGCAGCCCTGGCGATATGATTCTGGTCAATGTCACCGCCGGCTCGGACGCCGACGGCGACGGCCTTCCGGATCAATGGGAAGAGATACTCGTATATTGGTCCGATGGGGTGCTGACCAGTATATGGGATGTCAACCCGAACGATGATTTCGACGGCGACGGACAGAGCAATATGGATGAATTTCTTGCAGGGACGTTTGCCTTCCTGGACTACGATTATTTCTTTATCGAGAAACTCGACCGGGTTACCGATCAGCTATTGCGAATCAGTTTTCTCAGCGTGCCCGGCAAAGTCTATCGCCTGTGGGGCGCTTCGCTGACTCCTCACGAAGGCGCATTCGACTGGCAACTGGAACCCTATTCCCGGACATTGAATGGCCCTCTGGAGAAAGGCCCTGTCGAAGGCACTGGTTCCTGGCTCGACTTCTATGTGCCTCTTTCAGAGGACGGTCGAGTTTTCAAGTTGACAGTCCAGTAATTGCTTCGCAACCCAGTTTTTCCTCGCAGAGGAGGAATGGAGGTGCTGCGTATTTTTCATCTCCAAGAAGAGCGCCTTCAAATTCAGATCACGCCGAGCCTTTCCGGCCGGCAGCAGAGACAGGGCGCAGGATCGCCGCGCTTTCTTTGATGCCCGGCCACATTCACATGGCAATGCGCAGTGCCATCGAGCGGTTGCCGGATGATATTGCGTTGGCGTTCCTGAACGGCCTTGCGCGGGCGGCCATTTGCTGTTGCGGCCGATGGCCGGGAGTCGTACCATATCTATACGACAAGGTACTGCGTCGCTGACCTGCTCCGCTTGCTTTGGCTCACGCTGGGATGCCTTGCGATGGCGCTGCCGAGCCTGGCAGACCGGTACGTGTGGAGCGAGTCGCCGTCAGAAGCGTGGCCCTATGATACATGGGAAAGGGCGTCGCATACGCTTCAGCCCGCAATTGACGCGGCCAGCGGTGGCGAGACGGTGTGGGTGACCAATGGGACCTATTATGTGGCGACTCAGGTGGTGGTCACTGCGGCAGTAACCGTCGCTTCGGTCCAGGGGTATGCCTTTACGACGGTCCAGAAGACCGGCGCGATGGACCGCGTGTTTTTCGTGAGCAACGCGAATGCTCTGGTGACAGGTTTCAGGATCACCGGCGGCTATCTCAACAACAATAACGCACAGGGAGGCGGCGGAGTGTACCTGGCAGCAGGCACGGTTTCGAATTGCTGGATCACCGGGAACTATGTCGGTGGGTGGAGCGGGGGCGGCGCCGGCGTGCGAATGTTCACCGGAACGGTGCTGACCCACTGCCGCGTTTCTGACAACACCTTGGGGAAGGACGCGTACGGCGTGGGAGTGAACGGACCAGGCACGATCCGTTTCTGCTGCATCAGCAGCAACAACGGGGTCACTGCCATGGGCCGCTCAACCTGGGGCGGGGGGGGTGAACCTCCCGGCGGGAGGACTCCTGGAATACTGTGTGATCTGCAGCAACCGTGTGACCGAGGCGGGGGGCGGCGTGAATGCGGCCGCAGGAGCGCTCATTCGGAATTGTCTGATCTTCGACAACCGAGCGCATGACGATGGCTTGAACGTGGGCATGGGCGGCGGGGTGAATGGCGGCGCGATAGTGAACTGCACGGTTGTAAGCAACATCGCTCGTTCGGCCGGCGGGGTGTACGGCAGCGCCGTCACCAACTCCATTGTTTTCTTCAATCGGACATGGAGCGGAGAGGGGCAGAACTACAGCGGCGGTTCGTTCGCCTACTCGTGCGCCTCGCCGCTGCCTGCCGGTGCGGGGAACGTGGCCGATGATCCCGGCTTTGTGGATCTGGCGCGGCGCGACTGTCATCTTCGCGGAGGGTCTCCCGCCGTGGACGCCGGGACGAACATGAGCTGGATGGCCGCAGCCAAAGACCTGGACGGGCGGGACCGGATCCTGCCCTCAGGCGGCACGAATGACATGGGCGCTTACGAGCATGAACCCGGGGCGCTGAGTGTGTACTTTACTGCGGAGCCCACCGCCAGTGTGGGGGCGACTTCAGTGGTTCTCAGGGCGGTTGCGGATGGGACCAATGTGAGCGCTCTCGTGTATTTCTGGGATTTCAACAATGACGGTTTTGTGGACGCCTCAGGACCATCGGCTGTCGTGACGAACGTTTTCGACTGCGGCTTGTATTCGGTGCGGGTGACGGTCAGCAACGTGGTGGCGGAGACATCGAGTTTTGTCCGCTCGCAGTACCTGACGATATCGCCGAGCGTCATGTATGTGGCTCCTGGCGGCGGCCATATCGCGCCGTTCACGAACTGGACGACGGCCGCGACGAATCCGGCCGATGCCCTGGCGCTGGCCAACGATGGCGTGAGCATTTTGATCGGGGATGGCACATACTACCTTGCAAACCATCTTGTTTTGGACAAGGCCGTGACGTTTCAGAGCGTCAACGGCCCTTCAAACGCAATTCTGCAGAGGGTGTCATGGACGTCCAGCCGGATCCTCACGCTGTCCCATTCCAATGCAATGGCCCGCGGGTTGACCATCAGGGGAGGCAATTTCGGACCCGGGGCCGGCGTGTTAATCAGCGCTGGGCTTGTGACGAACTGCATCCTTCAGAGCAACAGTGTGCCCGGCTACTCGCACGGAGGCGGCGCTTGCATGACGGGCGGCCAGATGGCGCGGTGTCTGATCGAAGACAATACAGGCGGGCATGATTCTTTCGGGCTGGGGGTGTACATGACCGGCGGGCTCCTGACGCATTCCATCATCCGCCGGAACCGCGGCGGGACAGGAACGGCCCATGGCGCTGGGGTCTATGCCTCCGGCGGACTGGTGAGAAACTGCCTCATATACGGGAACGTGAGCACGAATGCGGTGGCAAGAGGCGCGGGCATTTACGGAGGCGCGGCTGAAAGCTGCACTGTTGCCGATAACACGGCGCGGGAAGAGGGGGGAGGCACATACGGCGCGGCGGTGACCAATTCGATAGTCTTTTTCAATGCTCTGACCGTGGGGACGTCCTCGAACTATTCAGGCGGAAGTTTTGCCTATTCCTGCGCATGGCCTCTTCCGCCGGGATCAGGCAACATCGCTGCCGATCCCCAGTTTGTGGACCGCGCGTCCATGAACTACAGGCTGCTGAAAACGTCGCCTTGCCTGGATGCCGGCAGCAATCAGACATGGATGGCGGAGGGTACAGATCTTGACGGCCTTCCGCGGCGGACGCGCCGGGTGGATATGGGCGCCTACGAACTGCCTGCGTTCGGGACAGTTGTATTTATCCGCTGAGGATTCGTGCGGCGGATATATCTTCGTCGGGCCGCAAGTCTCATCCCGCCTACCACATGCGGCGGTAGAGTCGGTTGACGCTGCCCCGTCGGCTGCGGCACGCTGCCAGTCTGCGCGGGTTGCAGAATATCCGAACCAGGAACACGCCGGCGAGAAATCCACCGACATGAGCCCAGAACGCGACTCCGCCAACGCCGGTGTCGAACATTCCCATGGCAAGCTGCAGGATGAACCAGTAAAGCAGCATCAGAAAGGCCGGAACGACCACCCGAGTCGCGAAAAATCCGAGGAATACAAGCATGTGGACAGGAACAAGCGGAAACAAGACCAGATATGCGCCCATGATCCCGCCGATGGCGCCTGAAGCTCCGACCATGGGCAGGACGCTGTTCGGGTTCGAGAAAATCTGCGCAGCCGCTGCGGCAAGTCCGCAGAGAAGATAGAACACGATGAACCTGAACGGCCCCATGGCATCCTCGACATTGTCCCCGAACACTATCAGAAACCACATGTTGCTTATCAGGTGCAGCCATCCGCCGTGTGTGAACATCGAGGTTATCAGGCTGTGCCAGTTGGGCAGTCCGTCGAGAATCACTGTGAACCTGTGGCCTGCCGGAACAATTGTCCCGGGTTCCACCCTTCCAAGAAGCTCCCCAGGGATGATGCCGAGTTTCCAGACCGACTGCAGAAGCGCGGGGTAGGTTCCGAGCTTCTGGACAAAAATCCAGACTCCCACATTCACGGCCACGATGAGAAAAGTTGCGACCGATCTGTGCAGAGTGGGATTTTCATCTCTCAATGGAAACATGCTGAGAGCATACGCCTCTTCCCATCGGATCACAAGGCCGGATCGAGGACTTCCTGTCCGCGCCGCCGTGGGGTTGGCTGATCAGCGCAGGACAAAGACAGTGCCCGGGGATTTGGCTTCGTAGCAGCCCATGTCAGCCCGCGATGAACTGATCCTGTATCGGCCGTCCAGATCGGGTATGCCTGCCATCCATGCGAGGTTCGTGCCCATGTTCAGGCAGGGAGAATCTTTCATGAGGTGATAATCGCCCGGGATGAAACCGGTGCCCGGCGTCCCGCTGCCTGGGTTGACGAACCGGGGATCAGCGCTGATGTTGCCAGTGCCTGAATACGCCGGGGCCGCGCATGAATAAGACACGGAAATGGCGGATCCATTGAAACTGAAATGACTGCCTGCGTTGTTCACGTTGTTTGTCACGATGAGATTTCTGGCCGTATAAACTCCGGCAACCGAAGCATACACGCAAGATTCTGAATAGCTGCTGCGGTTCCCCACGATCGTGCAGTTGTCAATCACCCCTGTTCCCCCAGCCAGATGAATTGCGCCTGCGCGGTGATCGCCGTAGTTCGCCACGATCAGGCAGTTGCGAACCGTGCTGCTGCCGCTCATGCGGATCGCCCCGCCGCTGGCATAACCGCTGCTCGCCGAGTTTCGGACAAAGATGCAATTCTGAACCAGGCCGTTGTCCATTGTCAGGCCGCCGCCCTCATTGGCTGCATAGTTGTTGGTAAACACGCAGTTCTGGATCGTTCCGTCGGTCATGTACACTCCGCCGCCGGTTCCATTGAAATACCCGTCTGCAAACGTGAGACCGTCGAGCACGGCGTTGGAATGAGACACCGAGAAGAGCCGGAGTATCGGAATACTGCCCGCCCGCCGGAAAATGGCCGCCTGGCCCGGATTTGCATTGCGGATTGTGATGCCCTTGGACACGTTCACCTGCGAAACAAGGGGATAATCTCCGGGCATGACGTAAACGGCGCTGGTCGTCTGGTCAATGGCCTCCTGAATGTTGGTGGCAGCCGAAGCCCAGTTTGTATATGGAGGCGTCGCTGAGCCGGAGGACGAAAAGTATGTCGGAAGCGGGGTGGTGATGCGAACATAGTTGGCCTTGACCACATATGACGTCTCTCCGCCGCTGTTCTGGACAAAGAGCGAAACAGTGTACAACCCGGGCGTATATGTGTTGGTCACGACAGCCTTGTCCGATCCGGATGGAGTGTGGCCGTCGCCGAGGTCCCATGAATAGGTCAGCCCTGTCTTGTTAGAACCGACCACTGACGCGGTGAAGACCACATCCTGTGTTTCGTTGCCGAGGGTGGGCGCAGCCACGAAGTTGGCGGCAAGCGGCCCCTTGTCGGGATCGTTTTCCAAAGCGCCGCGGTCCACAGCCGCGCCGATCAATCTCGCGTTTCTGTCGAGGTCCAGACCGGCGGCGCACCAGTCGACATTGGTTCCAGAGTCAATGCAGGGTGAGCCGGCGGCAAGCGCGTAGTTGCCGTTGGCGCGGTCCGCGAACTGCGGATCCACGACCAGATTGCTGACTCCTGTCACGGTTTCCTGCGCCACGCTGAAATCGAAGGATCCGCCGGCCTTGCTCACCGAGACTGATCCGCCGGAGTTGAAATACACGATCGTGTTTGTGACCCCGCCGCCGCTCATGGAGATGCCGCTGAAGGTTTGAGCTCCTGCCTGATTATCGGCAATGGTGCAGTTTTCCACGGCGCCGGCGCTCATGACGAGTCCGGCCCCATAAGAGCTGGCGGCGATGAGACAATTGCGTACTCTTCCGCCGGTCATGTAAATGCCGCCGCCATTATACCCCTGATTGGAGAGGAGCCTGCATCGGTCAACAGAGCCGGCGCCGGCGATCATGATCCCGCCGCCGAGGCCGGCATTCCCGCCGGGATCTGATACGCGGTTGCTTTGAATAACGCAGTCCTGCACGCGGCCGCCGGTCATGTAAATCCCGCCGCCGCGCCCGCCCCAGTAGCATTGTGTGTTGTTGCTCACGATCAGACAGTGCGTGACAAGACCTGTGGTCATGTATATTCCGCCGCCATAAAGAGACTCGCCGCTTGAAGACGGCCTGTTGGCGCGTATGACACAGTTCGAAACCGTGCCGCCAGCCATCTTAACTCCGCCGCCAGCCGGTTTGCCGTCCCATGTGGTGACAGGCGTGCCGTCTCGGATGGTGAAGCCTGCCAGCATGGCTGAAGGAGCATTGGATGAGATCTCCACCACTCGAACGTTGTTGGCTGTGCGGCGAATCGTGGTGAGCGACGGGCCGTTTACGCTGCGAACGGTGATGCTTGTGGCAATGAGAACAGGAGTGGATATGTTATAGGTTCCGTCAGTGACAAGGACTGACTGGCTGGCAAGATCTATGGCCGGCTGCAGACTGGTCGCGGCCATGGCCCAATTTGTGTAAGGCTGGATATTGCCGCCGCCTGGCGAAACATAGGTGACAGGGGTTGTCACACGGACAAGATTTGTTCGCGTTGCCACATAACCTTCCAGAGAGGCATTGCTGACCACAAGCGTCACCGTATAGAGGCCGGGGCCGTACGTGTTTGTCTCCTGCGGGCCTGACGAGCGCACAACGCCATTTCCGAAATTCCATGTGTACGACAACCCATTTGTGTCCGAGCCGTCCACGCTCGCTGTGAACACCGCATCCAGGGATGTGTCGCCGGCCGTTGGCGCCGCGTCAAAATACGCTCGCAATGGCCCGGCGGCGGGCGTCATTTCATAGGCGCCAATATCCACGCACGAGCCTGTGATCCTGGGATTTCAGGCTTGTGCTCATCCATGCGGCGTTCGTGCCCATGTCCAGAGCCGGTGACCCTGGCGCAAGGCGGTAATCCTGTGTGAGCGGATTGAGGAACATCGGGTTTGCCGTGCTGTTGCTGGTGCCGGCCACTGCCGTCTCGGCGATTGAAAAGTCCAGGGTGCCGCCTGTCTTGACAACAGCCTGATAGTCCAGGTCCAGAGCCCAGCAAATTCCGCTTTGATTGCCGTGGATAATGAGATTGCGCGCCTGGCCTCCGGACTGATAAAGGCCAGTCCACTGGGCATCGCGACCGCGATTTCCCGCGATCGTGCAGTTTTCCAGAATGCCGTTGGTCATATAGACCCCGCCACCATCCGGATTGCCGCTGATCACGCAATTGCGCACTGTGCCGTTTGCAAGAAAAATACCGCCGCCATAGCCCGGCCTCTCCTCTCCGGCGCCATCGCAGAGGTTATTGGTGATCCAGCACCGGTCAACAAGTCCGCCAGCCGCGTAAACGCCGCCGCCGCGTCCGCTCCAATAAACGGAACAATCGTTGCTCGCCACGACGCATTGGACGAGCGTTCCTCCGCTCATGAATACGCCGCCGCCGTATGTCGGGTTTCCGCCGGACTTGGCTGCGTTGTTCCGGATAACGCAGTTGGAAACCATGCCGCCTGCCATCTTCACGCCCGCGCCGCCATCGTAGTCGGTGTACGTATAGCCGTTAGAGATTGTGAATCCGGCCAGGATGGCCGCCGGAGCTTCCGGCGTGATTCGAAACAGGCGGAAGCTGGCGGTTGTTCCCCGACGCACGAACGTGGCCTGAGGCCCGTTCACGCTCTGGACGCGGATGTTGGTCGAGATGACCACCTCGGCAGCGACCGAATACGTGCCGTCTGTCACAAGGACCGTGTCACAGGCCGGGAAGTTGGCGCAGGCATATGCGACCGCGACCTGGATGTTCGTGGCGGCCTTGCCCCATGTGTCGTATGGCTCTGTATGCGAACCTGCGAGCGACACATAGCAGGTGGCTGCGTACCCCTGAAGGCAGAGAGACAGGAGCCACAGGCCGGCCATAACCGCCACGGTCTGAACACGTCCCGCATAAGCACTGTGACTGGTAAACATGCGGCCTCCTATTTTCATCTTTCGCACGCGGCTTATCAACCACCAGATCGCAAAACCTGGACCGAATCGTGGTCTTATCTAACGTGCCATGGTAGGTCAAAAGACCATAAAAAGCAAATGGAACACTGAAGGGACATGGTAACCCCCTTAAGGGGATTCGTTGTTTGGGTAGGATGGGGGTTAAAGGATTACTTGCATATCTGCCTGCCCCCAGGGGGGAAGGGGGCAGGCAGCCGGCCAAACACAAAAAAATGGACACGATGCGAACAACCTCCAGAATCACAGAAGATCAAAAAGCCAAAAGGAGGGACTTCGCATGTGTCCGATCCCATACTACGACATGATTCGGCAGAGTAAAAGTCCAGAATATATTCGATTGGCCATGGTACAACTGGCTCGTGAGGAAGGCATCAAACCTGCGGCTCGGGCGTTCCGGATGACTGTATTGACGGTTCGCAAGTGAATGCGGCGTTATGACGGGACATTGGCCAGTCTGCGGGATCGGAGCCGGGCACCGCACTCAAGACCCAGGCGCATATCTGCACAGCTGGAGGCCAGGATCCTGGCACTGAAACGCCGCCTGCCCACATGGGGAGCTGAGCGACTGAAAAGGGACTTTGCCTTGCCATGCTCTGCAAAGGCAATAGCACGGGTCTACCGTCAGCATGGACTTATACGTCCCAGACGCAGGAAATATCGCGTAAAACGCGATTTGCGAGCAATCAAGCAAAACTGGCTGCTGTTCCAGCAGATCGATATGGATACCAAAGACCTTTTTGACATCCCAGAATACTGGCCTGCCATGACAAGCCACGATCTGCCTCGTTGCCAGTATACTGCCAGGGACGTTGTCAGCGGCCTGACTTTCATCAGTTATGCCCAGGAACGTTCCCTGACCTATGCCACCTTGTTTGCAGACCGTATCCTAGCTCACCTCAAAGACTGCGGAGTTGACACTAGCTCTGTCACAATACAAACAGATAACGGCTGTGAGTTCGTAGGCTCCTGGCAGCAAAAGGGACCTGGGGCATTCACACGCCTGGTAGAGAATCGCTACCACGCTGTCAATCGTACCATCCCACCAGCAGCTCACACCTATCAGAGTGATGTGGAAACCTTCCACCGCCTCATAGAACAGGAGCTCTTCCTCGTCGAACCCTTCCACAACCGATCAGACTTCCTGGACAAGGTTTGTACCTATCAACTCTTCTTCAACTATGCCCGCACAAACTCAT
>Ga0308420_1001375_pt1 | contig 12709 bp, 10 predicted proteins | sample HotsprSampleMS55_FD_203802 | JGI IMG/M metagenome (GOLD analysis project Ga0308420, IMG submission 203802) | Hot spring phototrophic mat microbial communities from Mushroom Spring, Yellowstone National Park, Wyoming, United States - 20090730_MS55 ... | reverse complement strand
GGCTCCAGCTCCGCAACCGTACGGTCCATGAGCTGCATCATCTCCGCGACGCTCATCCCGTAATCGGCCACCCGCAGGTGAAAGTACGACGAGTAGCCCAGCTCGGCCGCCACACGGTTCCGTAAAGTGCGCACCCGGTCCAGTTGGTCCCTCATCCCGGCCCCGGGCTGCTGCGCCGCTTCCCACAGGCGGCGCCGCTCGCCCAGATCGTTCGAGCTCCGCAACCTCTGCTCCAGTTCCGCCGCCGTTAGCGGCTTCAGGCACTGGCCGCCGCGCCGCTCCAAACAATAATCCGCCGAGTCCAAAGCCCGGTCGTAGTTCACTTCCGCTTCGATCCGCGCGCGAACCACTTCCGGAATCGTGCCCGGCGACTCGGCCGCGTTCAGCAGGATCTTGTCCAACTGGCGGAACTCCGCATCCGTCAGCATCTCCCGCTCGCGCAGAAAGCGCCGGCTGTTTTCGATCACATACCGGCTCCCCATAAACACGGCCAGCGCCCGCCCCGCGCCGATCCTCTCCCCCAGGTGTTCACCGGTCAGATCCGTTGCCGCCTTCCATTGCGCCTCCGCCGCCGCCGTACTCAGGCCTTGGTAGAGCTCCTCATACATCCGCAGGAACTCCTGCACCTCGGTCCTTTGAGCCGGCGGCCCCGACGGACCACACCCCGCCAGCAGCCACATCGCCGCACTCAAGCCCAGCAGCTTCGCCCGCCGCATCTCACGGCGATTGTACCGCGCCGCGCCAACCTCGTGAGCCATCCAGAAAACGCGCCCTCCGGCCAGCTCCCCACGCCGCGAGTGCGAGCGAAGCACGCCGCCAGGCTTGCCACATCCGCCCCTCGGTGGAGTGCGCAGTCCTGCGTGCCACACTGGCTGTTCGCGTGGAGCGCGCAGTCTTGCGTGCCACACCGGCAGCCCTGTGCCGGTGGTCGGCTTCTGGTGTTGTCTCCACCCCTTCTGTGGGCAGGCCTCCAGGCCTGCGGCCGAGCTTTGTGGGGCAGGCATTCTTGCCTGCGGCCGACATTCTTGTCGGCCTTGGCGCCCCTTACCCACCGCCCTCTCTTCCACCCGATCGCTTCTGTAGGGGCGGACCGGCGTGTCCGCCCGATGGGGAGCTTGCCACGTCGGCACTCCCCGTGGAGCAAGCCGCCAGGCTTCCCGTGCCGGCGGCCGGCAACTCCGCCTTTCTCATGCCCCGCTGTGCGCCCCCCATGTGAGCTGCCTCTCTCGCCATGCGGGAGCCAGAACGCGTCCGCCTCTCAGGACACCATCCGGCCCGCCATTGTCCCCCTCCCAATTCCCGTGTCATGCTCGTGGTTGGTATGCGGTTCGAGCGGCACACCGCCGGCGCCATCGCCGCTGTTCTCGGCTTGAGCACCGTCGTCATCCTCCTCGCCATGCTCCAATATCAATGGACCGGCGAGATTAGCCGGGGCGCCGAGGAGCGCATGCGAGAGGCCCTGGCTGCCTCCGTGCGCCGCTTCCGGGAGGATTTTTCCCGCGAAATGAACCGAATCGCCGCGGCCTTCCAACCCGACCCCGCAGCCCCTCCCGCCCAAATCGAAAACAGCCTCCTCAGCCGCTACGGGGATTTCGTCAGTTCCTACCCCCACTACCGCTTGCTTGCCAACCTGCTGGTCTGGCGGATCGACGGGCGCACCCCCCGCCTACTGCTCATGGACCGCCAGAGCTTCCGCTTTGTCGAGATCGCCTGGCCGCCCCGCCTCGAACGCCTGCGCGAGCACCTCAACGAGCAGTCCTGGGAGCTGAGCTGGATCAGCGAGCGAGAAGCCTACCGCCATCCCTGGACTCTGCACGAACCTACCCCCGCCCTGGTGCAGGCGCTTTTCCGCGTGTCTCCCGGCGAACGCGCCCCGGCGGCTGAAACCCATCACATCGGCTTCCTGATTCTTGAACTGGACCGGCCGCGCCTCTCCGGCGAGTTCCTTCCCATGCTCGCCTCCCGCCATTTCGGCCCGCCGGGAGAAACCAGTTTCCTGATTGCCGTGCGGGCGGCTGGAAATCCAGCCGAGGTGCTGTACGAATCCGATCCGCGCCAGCCCGTCTCCCGGAACAACCCCGACGCCGAAGCCGACCTTTTGGACCCCCGGCAGGACCGCTGGGACGAACCCGTGGGCGCCGCGCTTACGCCTTCCAGCAAGGACACCCAGTGGCGTCTGGCCGTCCAGCACCGCGCGGGTTCGCTGGCCGCGGCGGTCGGCGCCTTGCGCCGCCGCAATCTTGCCGTCAGCTTCAGCCTGCTTTCCCTGCTCGCCGCCAGCGTCGCGCTCATCCTCGTGCTCGCCCGCCGCACTCAGCGCCTGGCGGCCCTCCAAATGGAATTCGTCGCCGGCGTCTCCCACGAGCTGCGCTCCCCGCTGTCGGTCATCTGCGCCGCCGCCGACAACCTCGCCGAGGGAGTTGTCACCGGCCCCGAACGGTCCCGCCAGTACGGCGATCTGATCCGAACCGAAGGGCGCCGCCTCTCCCGCATGGTGGAGCAGGCCCTCCTGTTTGCCGCCGAGCAAGCCGACCGCATCCACTTCAATCTGCAACCCGTGCAGGCCCGCCAGATCATCGAATCCGTCTTGCAAAACGCCGAGCCCGCCTTGCGCCAGGCCTCCATGAAAGTGGAGACGGACCTGCCCGCCACTCTGCCCCCGGTCCTGGCGGACGCCAACGCCCTCGGCCAGTGCCTGGAGAACCTGATTAGCAACGCCGTCAAGTACGCCGCCGGCGGCGGCTGGCTCGCCCTGCGCGCCGGGATCACAGGCAAGGGACCTCAGCGTGAGCTGGCCATCTCCGTCGAAGACAAGGGCCCTGGCCTCTCGCACTCCGACCTGGCTCACATCTTTGAGCCCTTCTACCGTTCCAAGAGCGCACGGGAAGCTCAGGTCAAGGGCGCCGGCCTGGGCCTCTATCTGGTGCGCCGCATGATGGAAGGCATGGGCGGGCGAGTCACGGTCTGGAGCAGGCCCGGCCGCGGCGCCCGCTTTACTCTCCATCTGCCGCTGGCTGAATCGGAACCGAAGGCGGACTCGGAAGGAACCGCATAAACCATGAACGAACGCATCCTGATCGTGGAAGATGAACTCGGCTTGGCCATCACCCTCGAAGACCGGCTCACCAGCGAAGGTTATCAGGTCACCATCGCCCGCGACGGCCTGGAAGGCTTCGAGCAGGCCACCCGCAAGCCCTTCGACCTCATCATCCTGGACATCATGCTCCCGGGCAAGAGCGGCCTCGATATCTGCCGGGATCTGCGCCAGCGTTCCTGCGCGACGCCCATCCTGATGCTCACCGCCAAGGGCCAGACCGTCGACAAAGTGGTCGGCCTCAAAGTGGGCGCCGACGACTACCTCACCAAACCGTTCGAAATGGCCGAGCTGCTCGCCAGAATCGAAGCCCTCCTACGCCGCGCCGGTCAACCCGCTGCCCGCCCCTCGGAAACGGTGCAGTTCGGTGACGTCCTGGTCGATTTTCGCCGCACTCAGGTCACCCGCGCCGGCCACCCCGTTCCGCTCTCCGCCAAGGAGTGGCAGCTGCTGCGCTACTTCTTGGAACACCGCGGCGAAACCCTCTCCCGCGAGCGCCTGCTGCGCGAGGTTTGGGGCTACGACGCAACACCCTCCACGCGCACGGTCGATGTCCACGTGGCCTGGCTGCGCCAGAAGCTCGAAGACGACCCCAAGAAGCCCCAATGGATCCTCACCGTGACCGGACTCGGCTACAAGTTTGCAGAATAAAATGCGCGCCGCTTCCATCCGCCCCGTCCCCCCTCGCCGGATTCCCGGTGTATGCTTGTCTCTGCTGCTATGAACCTGCGACGCAATCCACTCTGGCTCGCCTTGGCGCTGTTCACGGCCGCCGCCGGAACTTCCCTTGTCGCGCAAACCGCTTCTTTTCAGGAAGACAAGCTGCATGGACGCCGCGCCTTCGTCCTCCAAAACGGCCGGATGCGCATCTCCACCCTGCCCGGCGGAGGCTTCATCGGCGAAATCCGGTTCCTCTCGCCCGACCCGCGCAAGAGCGTCAACCCCATGCGCGTGCCCCACTACCAGACTATCGACCCGCATACCTATGACGTCTCCAGGCACGGCGCCCTCTACGGAACCGACGTCCAGCGCCGCCTCATGAGCGGCTATATGGGCGACTTCCTCTGCTTCCCCTACTTCGGCCCCAGCTCCAAAGCCGAGTTCGCCCTCGACCTCGGCCAGCACGGCGAAGCCCTCGCCGTCGAGTGGAAGCGGGAACGAGTCACCGTCCAGGACGGCGATGTCACTCTCGTCTACTCCGCCGAGCTCCCCAAAACGCAGTACCGCGTCCAGCGCTCCATCACGCTGCCCGCCGCGGAAACCGTCGCCTACGTGGAGGAATCTGTCGAAAACCAGGCGCAGTTCGACCGCCCTTTCCAGTGGGTGCGCCACGTCACCTTCGGCCCGCCGTTCCTGGAGTTGAACAAGACCTTCGCCGACGCCCCCGTCGCCAAAACCGCAGTGCGCGACGGCCGCGCCTTCCGCGAAGAATCCTGGCCCCTCCTCAAGACGCCCGAGGGAGAAATCCTCGATCAGCGCGTCTTCTCCGGCCGCACCGGCACCTGGCTCCTGGACACCTCCGGCCCGAAGGTCTGGTTCACCATTTACAACACCGAATACCCGGTTCTGCTCGGCTACATCTACGAGAGCCAGTCCAACCCCTGGGTCCTGGACTGGCAGGAGAACATGCGCGCCAAACAGATCCCCTGGGAGGGCAAGGTGGTCGCTCGCGCCATCTGCATCGGCGATTCGCCGTTCGCCTCCGGTCTTCAGGATGCCGTCAACCGCGGCAGCCTTTTCGGCGTGCCCGTCTTCCGCTGGATTGGCGCCCGCCAGCGCCTCACCCAGCGCTACCTCTTTTTCCTGGCGGAAATCCCCCTCGGCTTCCAGGGCGTCTCCAGCTTGCGCCTCGAATCCGGCCGCATCCTGCTCACCGAGCGCGGCACGGGAAAGGTGATCTCCGTCCCAAGCGGCCGTTCCTGGTGAAGCGCCGCTCCGCTCCTTGGTCTCGCGGCGCCTCTCGGCGCATGCGGCGCCGGGCGGCCTTCCGTCTTCCATCCGGCGCCGATGGCCTTGGCTTTCTATGCTTCTGCTATAATCGAATTTCGTCGGTCCTGCCGTCCGGCGTTTTCTCAGCTATGGCGCAGGGCCGGCCCTATAGAGCAGGGCCTGCCGCTTTTGGCGGACACTCTCCCGGCCCCGTGCCTCATCCGTGGAGGTTCAGACCATGCAACAACCCGGTCTGCTGGAAGACATACGCACGAAGAAAGCCTTAGGTCCGTTCGAGCGCTACCTCAGCCTTTGGGTCGCACTCTGCATGATCGCCGGCGTGCTGCTCGGCAAGCTGCTTCCCGGTTTCATCGACAGCCTGCGCCGGTTGGAATTCGGCTCGGGGAGCCAGATCAATGTCCCCATCGCGGTCCTGATCTGGCTGATGATCGTCCCCATGATGATGAAAGTCGACTTCGCGGCGATTCGCGGCGTCGGCAAGCGCCCCCGTGGACTTCTCGTCACGCTGTTCGTGAATTGGCTCGTCAAGCCATTCTCCATGGCGCTGTTCGCCTGGATCTTTTTCCGGTTCGTCTTTTCGGCGTGGATCTCACCGGCGGACGCCGATCAATACATCGCGGGCGCCATCATCCTGGCCGCTGCGCCCTGCACCGCCATGGTCTTCGTCTGGAGCTACCTGAGCGATGGCGACCCCGCCTATACGCTGGTCCAGGTTTCTGTCAACGATCTCATCATGCTGTTCCTGTTTGCTCCCATCGTGCGCTTCCTGGTCAGCGGCGCTTCCAACCTCGAAGTCCCGTTCCGGGTCTTGCTCTACTCCGTAGTCGTTTTCATCGTCATCCCGCTCACCGCCGGTGTGCTGCTCCGCCGCTGGTTCATCAGCCGGCACGGCAAGATCTGGTTTGAGGAGCAACTGCTGCCGCGCTTTGCGCCGGTCAGCATGACCGCCTTGCTCGTGACCCTGCTGCTGATCTTCGGCTTCCAGGCCGACAACATCACCGGCAAGTTCCTGCACGTCGTCCTGATCGCCGTGCCGATCCTGATCCAGGTCTACTTCAATTCTTCGCTTGCCTATGGCCTGATGCGCCTTCTCAAGGTGGAATACTCCATCGCTGCTCCGGGAGCCTTGATCGGCGCCAGCAATTTCTTCGAGCTCGCGGTGGCGACTGCCATCGCCTTGTTCGGCCCCGGTTCCGGCGCCGCCCTGGCCACCGTGGTCGGCGTTCTCATCGAGGTGCCCGTCATGCTCTCCGTCTGTGCGTTTTGCAACCGGACCCGGCACTGGTTCCCGGCCCCTCACTCCCACCCCTCGTCTGCCGTGCGCGGTTGAATTCGCCCCGGCGGCGGTGGCTCGTTGTGCTGCTCTTGGCTCGCTCCGCCATCGCCGCTGTCCCGCCTTTGACGCGCCGCCGCTCTCAAGCGGCGCCTGCCCGCGCCCGCGCGGCTGCGCCGGATTCGTGGGCCCCGTAGCTTCCGCAGCCCAGAGGTGGTAGCCTCAAGGAAGGCTGGGGAAGATTACTGGCCGGGATTTGGACAATCGAATCGATCGGGAAGGGACGCTCTTCAGCCGTCTCACCGGCCAAACGGCCGAGGCGCTGCCGGCTCCCGGACAACACCTGCTAGGAGGATTTTGCAATGGAGGCATCTAAGGAGCACGGCCTGACGGGCAGCCCGGAAGTCGCCGCCGCGATGGAAGCGGCGCGCGCTCTCGGCCGCGCCCTGGGGGAGTCGGCCCAGTTCAAGCGTTTTGAAGCCGCCCATGACGCGCTTCAAGCCGACACGGAGGCGCGCCAAAAACTGAATGAGTTCCTGTCTCACCGCCAGGAACTAAGCATGGAATCGATGTTCGGCAGCACGGATCAGGCTGCGCTCGAGAAGCTCGAACAGGAATGGCAAAGCCTCTCCGCCATGCCCAGCATCATCAGCTACTTGCACGCGCAAGAGGACCTGCTCGCTGTGCTGCGCGAAGCGGCCGCAAGAATCTCCCAACAAATCGGCCTGGACTACGGCGCCGCCTGCTCGCCGTCCGGGGGCCGCTAGAGGATCATCCCAATGGAAAACAACCACCCCGACAACCTCGCCACCGTGCAACAGCGCACGGACGAGTTCATTGAAGCCTTGTTGGCCACCCCGGCCATCCGCCGCTTCCGCGAAGCGGCCCGCCAATTTGAAGCCGATCCGGAAGTCCAATCTCTGCTCGAAACCCTCCAGCGTTTCCAGCAGGCCCAGCAAGCCGGACTCGACCTGTCCAACAGCCTCCAGGACATCCGCGACCTCCAGCTCCAAATCCGGAACCACCCCGTCGTCCAGGAGTTTCTTTCCGCCCGCGACGAGGCCGGGGCCCTGCTGCAAGAGACGAACGTGGCCATCAGCCAGCCGCTGGGGCTGGATTTCGCCCAGACCGCGGCGTAGCCTTCCTGTCGGGGGGGAGGCATTCGTGTCTGAGCCCGAGCTTGGTGAGGCAGGCTCTTTTTGTGGGGCAGGCCGCCGATGTGAGGCAGACATTCTTGTCTGCGGCCGGCATTCCTGCCGGCCTGGATGCCCTTTACTTACTGCCCTCTCCTCCGCCCAATCGCATCTGTAGGGGCGGACCAATGTGTCCGCCCCCACGCTTGCTACACCGGACGTTCGCGTGGAGCACGCAGTCTTGCGTGCCACACCGGCAGTCCTGCCGGTGGATGGCCTCTGGCTCTTTCCCTCGCCATCTGTCAAGCAGGCTCTCCTTGTGGGGCAGTCCTCCAGGCTTGCCACACCGGAGGTTCGCGTGGAGCACGCACTCTTGCGCGCCACACCGGATGTTCGCGTGCAGCACGCAGTCTTGCGTGCCACACCGGCAGTCCTGCCGGTGGATGGCCTCTGGCTCTTTCCCTCGCCATCTGTCAAGCAGGCTCTCTTTGTGGGGCAGTCCTCCAGGCCTGCCACACCGGAGGTTCGCGTGGAGCACGCACTCTTGCGCGCCACACCGGATGTTCGCGTGGAGCACGCAGTCTTGCGTGCCACACCGGCAGTCCTGCCGGTGGTCGGCCTCTGGCTCTTTCCCTCGCCATCTGTCGAGCAGGCTCTCTTTGTGGCGCAGGCCTCCAGGCCTGCCACACCGGAGGTTCGCGTGGAGCAAGCCGCCAGGCTTGCCACACCGCATGTTCGCGTGGAGCACGCAGTCCTGCGTGCCACACCGGCAGTCCTGCCGGTGGTCGGCTTCTGGACTTTCCCCTCCCCTCTCGTGGCGCAGGCATTCTCACATGGTGCAATCCGCTGTTGTGGTGCACCCTAATCTTGTAAGGCAGGCCGCCGATGTGGGGCAGACATTCTTGTCTGCGGCCGGCATTCCTGCCGGCCTGGGTGCCCTTTGCCCACCGCCCTCCCTTCCACCCAATCGCGCCCTCCCGCAGTGGCGCAGGCCCCCACGCTTGCCACACCGGATGTTCGCGTGGAGCACGCACTCCTGCGTGCCACACCGGCAGTCCTGCCGGTGGATGGCCTCTGGCTCTTTCCCTCGCCATCTGTCGAGCAGGCTCTCCTTGTGGGGCAGGCCTCCAGGCCTGCCACGCCGGCCTTGGCCCCCTTCACCCATCGCCCTCGGCACGTGCATCCCTCCGCCTTCACCAGAATCACCCCGTTGCTTTTCCATAATTCTGCTAAAATCGAATCTCAGACAGCAAACGGCGTTTAGCATGCAATAGGCCACAGCCCCAGCGCCGCTGCCATCGGAGATTTTAGCCGTCATGATGCAAGCACTGCTTTTTGCCGGCCTGGTTGCTCTCAGAGACTACATCGCCACCCATGTGCTGACCTGCCTCGTCCCCGCCTTCCTCCTGGCCGGAGCCATGGTGACCTTCATCAGCCGGGACACCATCCTGGATTACTTAGGTGAGAAGGCCAACAAGTTGCGCTCCTTCTCGTTGGCCTCCGCCGCCAGCTTTCTGGTAGCCGCCTGTTCCTGCACCGTCATCCCCGTCGCCAGTGGACTCTACTTCAGCGGAGCCGGCGTCGGAGTCGCCTTCATCGTCCTCTGGGTCGCGCCCGCCGCCAATATTCTCGCCCTTACTTACACCGGCAGCATCTTGGGCGGCGCCATGGTCCTTTCCCGCGTCGCAGCCGCCCTGCTCGTGGCTTTTGTTGTCGGCGCCGTCATGACCCTCGCCTTTCGCAACGAGGTTCGAGATCTGCCCCCGCCCGCCGCCCCAGGCCGGCTCAAAACCATCATCGCCCGCAAGCATCTCCTCTTGCTCCTCTTGATCCTGCTTTCCCTTCTGGCCCCCAACTACCTGGTCCGAACCGGTCCGTACTGGCAAAAACTCGCGGTTTGGCTGGCCCTCACCGCGCTCATGGCCCTCTACGCCGCCAAATCGCTGCCCCGCAACAGCCTGGAGCAGTGGCTGCGCGAAACCTGGTGGTTCGTCCGCATCATTTTCCCCCTGCTGCTCCTCGGCGTGTTTCTGGTGGGCGTGATCGGCAAGATCTTGCCCGAAGACTGGATCCGAAACTGGCTCGGCGGCCGCGGCTTGGCGCCTTCTTTCCTGGCGACTCTGATCGGCTCGGTCAGCTACTTCGCCACCATGACCGAGGCCCCTTTCGTAGACACCTTGATGCGCCTTGGCATGGGCAAAGGACCCGCCCTGGCCCTCTTGCTGACCGGCCCGGGACTGAGCCTGCCCAACTGGCTGGCCATCGCCAAAGTCTTCGGCGTGCGCAAAGCCTTGGTCTATGTGGCTACCATAATCGTTCTCGGAACCCTGGTCGGATGGTTCTTCGGAAACTTCATCCTCTTGTGAGGTTGCATCATGAAAATTCAAATCGCTGGCCCCGGTTGCCCGCGCTGTCAGGCAACCGAAAAGAACGTCATCAACGCTTGCGCCGAACTCAATCTCGCCGCAGACATCTCTCACATTTACGACGTCAAAGAATTCGCCGCCCTCGGAGTCCGCATGACTCCCGCCGTTCTGGTCGACGGGAAAATCGTGGTCTCCGGCAGGGTGCCCACCGTGACTGAGCTGAAGCAATTGCTAACTGGCGCGCAATAAGCGCCTGGGCTTTTGCAACCAGCCGCCGGCGCCTCGTAGGCGCCCCGCCCCGGAATGTTCCATCCGCGGGGGAACTTTCCTCCTCGGCAACGGCGCGCCAGGCAGCCCTGCCTCAGGCGTCTCCGCCTCCACCACAGCGGGAAGCGTTGCCGCCACGCGCCCCCATTCGGCCGCCGCATCGTCAATAGCTCTCGCGATTTCCCCGTCCACGTATCCGGCAGGCATGTTCTTTGCCGGCCGGCACGTCTCCGCCTGCACGATCCTCCGGAACGCCTCCGGATGATCGATCAGCAGGCAGGGCCGCCGCCGGTCCGTAATCTTGGCCTGCTCGGCGCGGTAGGCTGCGAACACCGGGTTTCGCTGCACAAAATCTTTCAGACTGGCGTATTCGCTGCGGCCCTCGATGATGTCGAAAATGTTCCCGCACGCCACCGGCGCGAACACGCAAGGGCTGATGTCCCCGTTGGCGTAAATGTGGAAGTAGTACCGCCCGCCTGCGATGCAGCCGCCCACCAGCGGCCCGTCGTTCCAGAAATCGCCCAGAAATATGGGCAAGTCGGCCCGGCGCCAGCGCCAAATGGCCTCCCGCAGCTTGGCCCGTTGCTCCGCCGTGGCCATCAGGTCCGGCCGCGGCGACCGCCCAATGGGCTGCAACAGGAAAAACCAACCGAACAGGTCCCCCTCCGCAATGCGCTGCTGGATGAATTCGTCGCTGGCGATGGCTTCGGCGTTTTCCCGCGTCACCGTGGCGCTGAATCCCGCCATCACGCCGTGCCGGGCCAACAACCGCCGCGCCTCCCGGCTCTTTGCCGCAACTCCCAGTCCCCGGCGGGCGTCGGTCTGCTGCTCGAATCCTTCCACGCTGATGGCCGGAAACACGTTCCCCAGCCGTCCCAGCCGCGCGGCAATCTTTTCGTCGATCAGCGTGCCGTTGGTGTAGACCAGGAAACCGTGGTTCGGAAAACGCTCCGCCAGCCGGCTGATGGCCCCCTCCGCCCGCTCCCGCAAGAAGGGCTCACCTCCCGAGATGGTGATCAAGGACACCCCCATCTCGATCACCTGCTCCACCACCTCCACCATCCGCTCGAAGGGCAAATCGCAGCCATCGGCGCTGCTCTTGGCGTAGCACCCAGGACAGCGCAAATTGCAGCGGTCGGTCGGTTCGATCACCACCGTGGACGGCGCCGGCATGCCCTGCTCCTGTCGAAGCGTCCGGCGGTAAACATCCTGAATGTAAGTCCCCAAAAAGCGCAGGATCGCCCGCGCGGCCGCCGGCCTTTCCCGCACCACCCGCATCAGAAAAGCCTTCAAGTGCTTGCCGAAAACCAGCAGGTGGGTCCGCGTTTCGGGATCCTGCTCAGTCTCGCGGATGGCCCCGTCCAAATGCTCCAGAAGCTGCTCCACAAGGAAGTGGCTCCCTGTTGGGAGGCGCAGCGACCATTCCGCCGCCTTCACCGCACCCCACAGCAGTGCGCCTTGCCAACGTTCGGTAAGCTGCATCGATCCAATCCCTTTGGTGCTCATCTTTCTCACCTCCCCTGCCCGCCGGGCATGCTCAAGCGCTGAGCCCTGGCGGGACGGTCTGGGGCGCCAGTGCGCCCGGCCGTCTGGCCCGGACTAGCTCCAGGAACGCTCTGGTCTCCTCCTCCCACTCCCTCAGCGTCTTCCGGGCGGTCTGCGCCGTCGCCCACGCCCATTGCAAGCGCGCCTTGAGCGCGGCCTTCGCGCCCAGCACATCCCGGATCCGCCTCAGGCTCCAGCCGTAACCGCGGTAAAACCGGCGGTGGACTTCCAGAAGGGCTTCCTGAAGCCGCCGCACCCCCATGCGGCTGTTTTCGTATACGCAATGCACCCCGTCGTAGAAATCCCAATCCTCCGGAAAGTCCGTGAAGATCAGATGAGGCCGCATTTGCGCGAACAACGGCGTGCCAGGCAGCGGCGTCAGGATGCTCGTCTGCATGCTGTCCAGCCGGGCCCGCCGCGAAAACTCGACGATCTCATCCACGGTCTCATCCGTGTGTTCGGGACCAACGACAAACATCCCGTGAATCCAGAATCCGTATTCGTGCAGAACCCGCGTGTCTTCCAGCAGGCGCTCGCGCAGGCCGCCCGGCCCGCGATAGCCTTTGCGCCACTGCGCCGCGGTCCCCTCATCGATCGTCTCGTAGCCGGCGTAAAGCGTCGAGGCGCCGCCTTCGCGCATCGCCTCCAACAGGCTTCGGTCCAGCCGGCTCCGCGAGCCGTCCACCCAGGCGAAATCCACCCTCGTCTGCGCCCAGATCCGCACATCCATCGGCCGGATCCGCCACATCAGCTCCCGGGTCCAATCGCGGTCTGATGTGAAATTGTCGTCGTAGAAGAAGAACTCGCGGAAGCCCTGCTCTACGTAGCTGCGCAGATCTTGGCACACCTTCTCCACCGAGCGCCGCCGCACCTTCTGGCCGAACATGCGGCTTACCGAACAGAAAGAGCACCGGTACGGGCACCCCCTTGACGCCAGCACCGGCAAAGGGTACAGGCTCCGCGCCGGAAACCTGCTCAGCAGCTTCTCGAAATCCCTCATCAGCCGGTAGTCCGGCGCCGGCAACGCATCCAGGTCCCCCACCGCCGGGCCGTCCACAATCCCGCCCCGGATCTCGCCCGC
>Ga0308420_1001371_pt1 | contig 12736 bp, 6 predicted proteins | sample HotsprSampleMS55_FD_203802 | JGI IMG/M metagenome (GOLD analysis project Ga0308420, IMG submission 203802) | Hot spring phototrophic mat microbial communities from Mushroom Spring, Yellowstone National Park, Wyoming, United States - 20090730_MS55 ... | reverse complement strand
AAACTGGGGAGCTGGCCTATGAAATCGAACGTTGGGATCGGAACGGCACCTCTTACGTCTGGGTCCGCCTGCCCGAGCTGAAAGGAACCAACACCCGAATCTGGGCGGTGTGGGGCGATTCTACGGTGACAGAACCGCCCGCCTATAGCACCAACGGGACCGTCTGGTCGGATGGCTACTTGACGGTTCATCACTTCAACCCGCCCAGCGGGGGGTTCTACCGGGACTCTTCCCGCAAGGCCAATCATGGGGTCAATGAAGGTGGCCGGTCCAATCTCAGCGCCGGACAGAGCTATGCCTTCCGTTTTCTGGCCACGAATGCCAGCGGCATGGCCTGGGCCTCGCCAGCCGAATGGTTGACGATGTCCCGGGGATGGTATGTGGCGACTACGGGGGACGGGACCGACGGCCAAAGCTGGGCGACGGCTTATACCAACATTCAGACGGCGCTCAATGCGGCGCAACCGGGGGATACCCTTTTCCTAAAAGGCGAGCGGTTCGATATCTGCGATGATCCAGCAAGACTGACCCAACTGATCGTGACGACGGCCGCCATTCGCATACGGGGCGGCTACCTAGGCGTAGGAACTCCCGGATCCAACGATCCGACGTTATGGCCGACGATCATCACACGCAGCGCGGGTACGAACCGCCTCATGCTCATTGACGGCGCGGACAACGTGGAACTCTTCGGACTCTGGTTTACCAACGGGTATGCCCGGAGTGCGGTCTTTCCCGCCCACCCCGATTCGAGCGGTGCCGGGCTGTTTATCCGGAATGCGAACGGCATTCGCATCGAAAGGTGTGTCTTCTTCCGCAACTGGGGATACGGTCCTTTTGTCAATGGAGGTTATGTGTATGGCGGCGGCCTTTGCGTGTCGAATTCCCGTGTGGAGATCCTCAAGAGCCAAATTGTGTCCAATCTCGTGACCAGCATCATCACCGAGAATCTGCAATACGGTTCTGGCGGCGGTCTGGCACTGCTGGGCGGGGAAGTGACGCTGGAAGATGTGGAGATTACGGACAACTGGATTGCGGCGGGCGGTTCTCTCCATTGCTTTGTGGACGGAGGGGGCCTGTCCATTCGGAACGGCATCCTTATGGCTCGTCGTGTGGTGATCGGCCGGAACGACGTCGGCAAACCCTCACATGATGGGAGACAGTGGGGGGATGGGCTCTATCTCAGCGGAGCGGGGCGGATTGAAAACGGCCTCTTTTTCCGGAACGGTCTCTATGACCCCACCCAATCCGGCAGTTCCAACTTTGCGGTCTACGTGGCGGGCGGATATCTAACCCTCGATCGGGTGACGGTATCCGACCACCGTCAGGCCGGCGTGTACCGCATCGGCGGATCGGTGGTGATCTCCAACAGTGTGTTCTGGAATAACAATGGGGTCGACGTGTACGAGAACGTCGCCGGTAACGTCATTCCCTATTTCACGTTGACGCAACAGGGTTTCTACGATGGAGTCAATGGTTGCTTCTCCGCTGACCCGCGGTTTGCGGACACCAACTTCTTCCATCTGAAATCCCGGACAGGCACCTATCGCGGCGGCTATTTCAGCGGGGGAACGTGGCAGAATGACGACGACGACAGCCCCGCCATTGATGCGGGGGATCCGTTGTTCCGGGTTGACCTCGAACCTTTCCCCAACGGGGGGCGGCTGAACCTGGGCGCCTATGGAGGCACCGAGGTGGCCTCCAAATCTCCCCCCCTTGCCGTAACGAACGATCCTGCCACGGCCATCGCGCCCACAGGGGCACGGTTGAACGGTCGCCTTCTGGCCATTGGAGGCTATGGCACCGAAGCGTGGTTCCTCTGGGATACGGAGGATCGCGAAGACGACGAAGAGGCGTGGTCGAACAGGACCTACGCAGGGACGTTTGATGCCGCGGGGCCGGTATGGGTGAATCTGACGGGGCTCATCCCCGAAACGGTTTATTACTACCGTCTGATGGCCACCAATCCGGCCGGGGGGTATGCCCTGGCTTCCCCATCGGAAAGTTTTATGACGGTTCTTGGAAAACCTGATGTCGAGAATCGAGGCGTTGAAAACGAGAGTGGCCCGGAGGTTCTTCTAAAAGGGGAAGTGACACTTACTGGAGGCGAAGACCCTCAGGTCTATGTCTGCTGGGGAGAGATTCCTGGTGGGAAGACCACGGGATCGTGGGATCGCGTCGTTCCCGTCGGCGTGCAGGACGGTGCGTTCAGCGTGGTGGTAACCACCCAGCCAGGCCGAACCCATTACTACACCTGCGCGGCCATCAACAGCGGCGGGGAGGGTTGGGCGTGGCCGCCGGTTCAGTTCGGCGCCTCCAATCTCTTTTACGTGGCCGGCGATGCGGCGGGCGAAGGAACCGGGCAGGGATGGGCCAATGCCTTCAGCAATTTGCAGGACGCGTTGAATGCCATTCAACCTGGAAAACCTACGGAAATCTATCTCAAGGGAGGATCCGGGAGCGCGTTGCAGGCGGCGGGCGCGACCCTTTGGACGCATTCCAACGCGCGCCTTTTGGGAGGATACGAAGGGAGCGGTTGGCCTGGACCGCGGGATCCCGATCTCTGGCCGACCGTTCTGACCCGGCGGCCCGCGAATGCCATCCGCATCCTATCGATCGTGGGGGTCACCAACGGCCTGCTCGACGGCGTGACGGTGTCTGGCGGCAATCTGGCCGATTTCGGGGGCGGCATTCGCGTCGAAAACAGTACGAACCTTACCGTGTCGAATTGCCGAATCATCCGAAATAAGGCCGAGAATGTAACCGGGGGAACGACCGGGGGCGGCGGCCTATTTGCCCTCAACTCCTTTGGAACGATCGAACGGTGCCTCTTCGAACGCAATGCCGTCACCAATACGACCGCAAACGGCTTTGCCCTGGGTGGCGGCCTCATGATCTCGAACGGACAGTGGCGGATTCGGAACACTCAGTTCATCTACAATACGGCCAATGCCGGTGGTAGCGGGGCTCGGGGGCGCGGCGCTGGACTCTATGTCCATGGCGGACAACATGAAGTGCGCAACTGCCTCTTCGCTCAGAATTATCCCTGCGGGCAGTCGGATCTGGCCAATTTCGCCCAGGGCGGCGCGGCCTATCTCACGAATACCGCCGTCGCCTTCGCCTATGTAACGGTGGCCGGGAACGTTCACGAAGGCATTCATGGCGCTCAATTCGCCTCAATCCGCCATTCCATCCTCTGGCACAACGGCCGGGATTTGGTGGGAACTCCGGCGGTTCTGAGTACCAACTCAATCAGCGATGGAGATGGTGCTGGAAACGACGGCAATGTCGTCGCCGATCCTCTCTTCGAATACGGCTTCTATCTGGGCGCCGCCAGCGCCTGCCGCGACGCAGCGGCCGAAACCGCGTCGGAGGCGGGGCTTGAGAACGGAACAACTAGGGCCGACGGATTACCCGACGACGGCATGGCCGATCTCGGCTATCACCATCCGGTAGGGATCGGGCCGTGGCATCATCTTTACGTCGCCCCCACAGGGAACGATGGAAACGCGGGTACCAACGCGACGTCGCCGCTGCGCTCGCTCACCCGCGCGCTGGACCGAGCGGTTGTGGGCACTCGCATTCTGGTGGCCGAAGGGCGTTACGACCGGACGGTAGAGACCTTCCCCTTGGTGGTGGATAAGGCGGGGGTATGGATTGTCGGGACAAATACCGAGGCCACGGTCATCTCGTCCCTCAACGCGACCAGTCGCGTGTTCCACATTTTCGAAGCGCCATGGGTGGTGCTGAGAGAGATCACGGTAGCGGATGGTCTCCAGCCCCCGTACCGATACTATCAGCAGGGCGGCGGGTTGTGGATCCGCCATTCCACGGATCTTCTTCTTGACCGCTGCCTGATCGCGCGCAACGCGAATATCGGTGCGGTGAATGAAGTTCGGTATGGAGGCGGTATTTATGCCGAAAATGCCCCGTTTGCCCGGGCCCTCTCGACCCGTTTTGTCAGCAACAATGTCACGGCATCCGCCATTTCGGCCGGTCAGGGGGATGGCGGGGGACTCTATCTGCTCCGGGGAAGTTGGACCTTTGACCGTTGTGTTTTCATCGCGAATCAGGCCCGCGGTTACGATCTCGGGGGGTCGCGAGGCGGGGCCGTCGCGATTCTCGGTGGCGCCCACGAATTCCGGAACTCGCTGATCGTTTCCAACAGTCTGGAATTTCGAGGATATGGCGGTGACGCCATCTACTCGCAGAATGCCACGACTCGGATCGTCAATGTCACCGTGGCCGATAACGGATGGCATCCCTCGAAGCCTGCGGGCTTCCTAAGGGATGCGTTGCGTCAGGTCGGGGCAGGCCTGTTCGAGGTGCGGAACAGCATCGTGTACAACAACCAGACCAACGATCTGGCGGGCTTTACCACCAATGCATCCGGAGAGCTGGTTAACGTCTCCTATTCCTGCATTGGCGACGGACAGAACAACGGCGTTCAGGGATGCTTCCAGGCCGATCCGCTCTTCACCGAGCATCCCTGGTACCACCTCGCTTCCCGCAAAGGGTATTACCAGGGTGGGTATTGGGACGGCGGTGTATGGACGACGGCGGCCGAAACCAGCCCCTGTATAGACGCTGGCGATCCCAATGACCCCTATGACCTCGAGCCGGAACCTAACGGTAAGCGAATCAATCTGGGCGCCTATGGCAATACCGAAACAGCCAGTCTCTCCTATCGCCCGGGAGGGACATTGATCATTATTCGATGAGGACCTATGAGCAAAATCGCGCGGTTGAACAGGGAGTGGAAAAAGGTTTCACGAGTTCTGGAGGCTTGGGAAGGGGCGATTGACCCCTTCCTCATGACCCCCACCGAGGAGTTCCGCCGCCGGCAAGCCGCGGTCTGGAAATCGCTCGACGAGGGCGGTTTTGACGCGGGCTTCGTCTTCTCCGACGAGCACTACTGCGGGGACGTCCCTTACCTCGGCGGCAACACCAATATCTCCATTGAGCAGGTGGCCGGGCTGATCGGACCGACCGGTTTCCATCTGATTGCCGGCTTGGAAGGCGGTTACGTGGCGGAACAGCTGGCCGGGCGCTCCGGATGCACCGTGCACAAAGCCGAACTCCTCCAACTCGCGGATGAGAAGTATCCCGTTGCGGCCGAACGACTTGAGGATATTCTCGAAGCCGGGGCGGGGAAACCCCTGAACCATATTCGAAAGATTGCGCTGCTTTCGCCCCGCCAGGTGATTCCGGCGAGCCTAGTGGAGCACCTGGTTCGCCTCCTCGGTCCGGACCGCGTCCAGGATGCCCAGGAACGGTATTACCGGATCAAGTACGAAAAGTCCGACATCGAGATGCGTCTCATCGCCGATGCCTGCAAGGTGGCCGATGCCATGATGCGGGGGATGCTGGCGGTTCTGCGGCCTGGCATGCTGGAAACCGAAGTGGCCGCCTGGGCTTCCTTTATCGGAAAGGAACTGGGATGCGAGGACTGCGGGTTCAAGGTCATGGTCGGCGCGAACGAGGCGAACCGGACCCTGATCGGCAAGGCCCTTAATCGTCCCATTCGAAAGGGAGACTGGGTCCATCTCGGGGTGGCCCCCACTCGCGACGGGCTGAACTCCTGCATCCGGCGGTCGGTCATTGCGGTGGAGTCGCCCGATCATGTGACGTCCGATCAGCGGTACTGGTTCCGTTTCATCGAGCAGGCCTATCGGGTGGGATACCGGAAGTATGTGGAAGTGGCTCGCGACGGGCTGCCGGCACGGCTCCAGGAACAGGCGCTGGTGGACTTTTTTGCCTCGAAGGCCGAGGAGGTTTCCCGGCGGGTGGGAAAACCCATTCCGCTGGCGCAATTGAAACCCTACACCGGAACGCATAACGCCGGCTACACCGAATGTCAGGAGTTTTTTGGCGCGATCACGCTCGACAGCCACGAGCCGCTTGGCCATCAGATCGTCACCATGCTGGACGTGGCCCTCCGGGGCTTCGGTAGCCGATGGAACGAGGTCATCATTCCTGGTTTCGATTACATCGTGATCGAGAATACGCTTGGCAAATACGGGCCTCACGTTCGAACGCTGACCCGCCTTCCGCTCAACGTCCAACGGCTTGTGGGCAACGTAGACGAACTCGCATGATGAGGACGGCGCGTTTCAGGGCAGTGGTGCTTTTCGTCCTTCGGCGTCCACCCGAACCAGGGTGACGATGGTCGAGAACATCGGTTCGTCGTCGGCAGAGCCCGGGGCGCGGCGAAAGACCATAACGCGGTATCGAACCGAGGTGCGTCCGCGCGACTCTTGTTCGCATTCGAGCCGGAGGATATCGCCGTTGCCGGAGCGTTTTCGGAATTCGACGTTATCCATCGCAATGGTCACAAAGGCGCAGTCTGGATAGTCGCGGGTCGCCGCAATCCAGGCCGTCTCGTCCACCCACCGGAGCAGGTTGCCGCCGAAGAGAAAACCGAAGTGGTTTAGATGCTCCGGCATGACCAGTTTGTAGGTTGTCGTGCCCATGCCGGTATTCTGAACCGGCGAGCAGTCCTGCGCAACCTATTTTCCGAAGCGCCGGAAAATGCGGGTTGAAAGGCGGTGCAGAATCGGGCAATCTTTCGCCATGGAATCCCGACCTCGTCTCTTTGTCGTGGACGTCATGCCCCTGCTGTATCGGGGATATTTCGTTTTCCTCAGGAATCCCCGGATCACCTCGACGGGGATCAACACATCGGCGCTCCATGGTTTTGCGGCCAGCCTCATCCCGATTCTCGAGGAGCAGAAGCCCACCCATGTGGCTCTTGTTCTGGACTCGGAAGGGCCCACCTTTCGCCATCGGGAGTATCCCCCCTACAAGGCCCAGCGCCAGAAGGCGCCTGAAGACCTCAAGGCGGCCATTCCCATGGCGATCGAACTGGGGGATGCCCTCCGGCTTCCGCTTCTTCGCGTCGAGGGATATGAAGCAGACGATCTCATGGGTTCGCTGGCTCACCGGGCGCGCGGGGCCGGGTGGGAAGTCTATCTCGTGACGCCCGACAAGGATGTGGCCCAATTGGTCGGGGAGGGCATCACGCTCGTTCGGCCCGGCAAGAGCGGCGAGGCGTTGGAGATCCTTGGCCCGGCCGAAATCTCCGCCCGGTGGGGGCTGAAGGATCCCCGCCTTATGGTGGATTTTCTTGGGCTGGCGGGGGATGCCTCCGACAATATCCCCGGGATTCCCGGCATCGGGGAAAAGACGGCGTTGGCGTTGCTGGAGAAATACGGTTCTCTGGACGCCATCCTGGCCCATGCCGACGAGATTCCCGGGCGGCTTGGGGAACGGCTCCGCGAGGGGAGGGCATCCGCGCACCTCAGCCGTCGGCTGGCCACGATCCGAGCGGACGTGCCGATTCCCGTGGCGTTGGAGTCGCTTCGTCGGAAGGATCCGGACCGTGAGGCCCTTCAGGCGGTTCTCAACAAGTACGAACTGCAGCAGATCGGTCGTCGGTTGTTGGGAGAGAGTTTTGAAGTTAAACCCGCCGCCCGGCGGCAGTCGCTTCAAACGACGCCTCATGAGTATCGGCTGGCCGATACGGAGGAGGAACGCAACCGCCTGCTCGAGGCGCTGCGAACCGCCCCGATCTGGTCGTTTGACACCGAGACCACGGGGTTGGATCCGTGGAAGGCCCGTCTGGTGGGGCTCTCGTTTGCCGTGGCTCCGGGACGGGCGTGGTATCTCCCGGTTCCCCCGGATGAGGCTGCGGCGAAGCGCTGGCTTGAGCCGTTCCACCCCCTCTTTTCCGATCCTGATCGCCCACGGGTGGGACACAACATCAAGTTCGATCTGACCGTCCTCCGTCGTTACGGCCTTCGTGCCGGTGGACGGACGTGCGATACGATGCTCGCGCATTATGTCCTGGACACCTCCGACCGGCATTCCCTCGATCATCTGGCCCGAACCTATCTGGATTACGAACCGATCCCTATCCGTTCCTTGATCGGCGAGCGTGGGGCTGAGCAGGGAAACATGGGCGATCTCGACCCGCGACAGATTCTGGATTATGCGGCGGAAGATGCGGACGTGACCCTTCGCCTGCATGACATTCTCCGGCGGGAAGTTCTTCAAAAGGGCGCGCGACCGGCACTCGAGGAGTGCGACGAACCGCTGGTCGAGGTGTTGATCGAGATGGAAGAGGCTGGCATCCGGGTGGATCCCGAGGTGCTCCGGGCGTACGGTCGGGAACTGAATCGCGAACTGCTGGAACTGGAGCAGACGATTGCCAAGGCCGCCGGGTGCGTCTTCAACGTCAACTCGCCGAAACAACTGGGGGAGGTTCTCTTCGAGCGGTTGAAACTCGATCCCCGGGCCGCGCATACGGCGACGGGGCAATACGCCACGGGTGAGGAGGTGCTTCAAAAACTCGCCGATCGCCATCCGGTGGTTCCGCTCATTCTCGAACACCGGGCCTGCAGCAAACTCAAGTCCACGTACGTGGACAAGCTGCCCGAATGCTTGGACCCGGCCACGGGTCGTATTCATACCCGCTTTAGCCAGACCCTGACCGAAACGGGCCGTCTCTCCTCCTCCGATCCCAACCTCCAGAACATTCCCGTCCGGACGGAACGCGGCCAGCGGATTCGCCAGGCCTTCGTGCCCCGAGACGACCGGCATGTGCTGCTCTCGGCCGACTATTCGCAGATCGAGCTCAGGGTCATGGCCGCGCTGAGCGGAGATGCCGCGATGCGGGAGGCTTTTTCCCGCGGGGCCGATATCCACGCCGAGACAGCGGCGCGCGTCTACGGCGTCATGCCATCTTTGGTCACCCCCGAGATGCGCAACCGGTGCAAAATGGTCAACTTCGGGATCATCTACGGCATTTCGGCTTACGGCCTCTCCCAGCGGCTGGGAATTCCCCGTCAGCAGGCTCAGTCCCTCATTGATGCGTACTTTGCCCAGTATCCGGGCGTCAAAGCCTATATGGAAAAGACGATTTCGGACGCCCGGCGCCGGGGGTATGTGCAGACGATGCTGGGCCGACGGCGCTACCTTCGCGATCTTCAGTCGCGCAATGCCACCGTGCGCCAGGCGGCCGAACGGAACGCGATCAACACACCGATCCAGGGGACGGCGGCTGATCTGATCAAGCTGGCCATGATCCGGATTCATCGTCACTTTCGCGGGCAGGGATGGGAGGCCCGGATGGTCCTTCAGATCCACGACGAGCTGCTGTTCGACGTGCCGGTAGACGAGGTCGAAGCGGTGCGGGAAGCCGTGCGTCAGAACATGATGGAGGCGATGGATCTGGGCGTCACCCTGGCCGTCGAAATCGGGGTCGGCCGCAATTGGCTGGAAGCCCACTAGGACGCCTCCCGCCCAGTGGTCCGATGACTTGACAACGCCCCTGGAAAGGCGCAGCATAAGAGCCTTTCCGTGAGCCTGCCGTGACCGTATCGAAACCGGCCAACCGAATCTGGAATCCCGCCGCCGAGTGTCTGCCCCGGCCGGCACTGGAAACCCTTCAGTTCGAACGGCTCCGGGAACAGATCGAGCGGGTTTGGCGCGCCGTGCCCTGGTATGCGGACAAGATGCGGGCGGCCGGAATGACACCGGCTTCCCTCCAGACGCTCCAGGACGTCCGGCGCCTGCCTTTCACGACCAAGGACGACCTTCGCCGCGCCTATCCTTTCGGCGCGTTCGCCGTCCCCATGCGCGAGATTGTCCGGATCCACGCCTCCACGGGAACCACCGGAAAACCCACCGTGGTTGGGTATACCCGTCGCGATATGGAGACCTGGACCGAAGTCGTCGCTCGTTTTCTGGTCTCGGGAGGGTTGACCGACGAGGATATAGTCCAGATTGCCTTCGGCTACGGTCTCTTTACCGGTGGCTTCGGTCTCCATTACGGCGTCGAGCGGGTGGGAGCGGCGGTCATTCCCGCCTCCTCGGGCAACACCGAACGGCAACTCCTTCTTCTTCGCGATTTCGGTACCACGGCGTTGGTCTGTACCCCTACCTACGCCGTTCATCTTGGCGAAGAACTCCATCGGCTGGGCTGCGACGGCCCCCCGCTGGCGCTTCGAGTCGGCTTCTTCGGCGGCGAGTTCTGGACCAACGAAATCCGTGATAAGATTCAGTCGCTGCTCGGGATCTTTGCGACCGACAATTACGGATTGTCCGAAGTGATGGGACCGGGCGTCAGTGGCGAATGCGTGGAGCAGCGGGGCATGCACATCCAGGAGGATCATTTCCTTTTCGAGATCGTCCATCCCGACACCATGGAGCCCCTGCCGGACGGGGAAACCGGGGAGGTGGTGATCACGACTCTGACCAAAGAGGGGATGCCGGTCATCCGGTATCGCACCCGGGATATCACCCGCGTCATTCCCGAGCCCTGTCCCTGCGGGCGAACCACTCGGCGCATGGAGAAGGTGACGGGCCGGACGGACGACATGCTGATCATTCGTGGGGTCAATATCTTTCCCTCTCAGGTCGAGGAGGTTCTGCTCCGGTTCCAGGGGACGGCGCCTCATTATCTCCTGGTGGCTTCCCGCGAGGGGGCGCTGGATCAGTTGGAGGTGAAGGTTGAGATGTCGGAGGCGCTCTTTACGGATGAGATGCGCAAGCTGACGGCGGTCAAGGAGGCGCTTCAGCATCGGCTGGACAGCGCGCTGGGGATCCGCTGCAAATTAACCCTGGTTGAGCCGGGTACGTTGGAACGCTTTACGGGCAAGGCCAAACGGGTGGTGGATACGCGGCGGTTCTGAGGGACCATGACGCCCATTGCGCAGATTCAACGGCAGCATGGCCTGATCGGCCGGGAGCGGGAGCTTCGGCTGGCCATGGCGGTTCTGTCCTCGGGGCGTCATCTTCTCCTGGAAGGACCCGTGGGCGTCGGGAAGACGACCGTCGCGCTGGCGGTGTGCGCCTATCTTGGGCGGCGGGTATGGCGGGTGGATGGGGATGATCGGTTTACGGAGCAGAAGCTGAGCGGCTGGTTCGATCCGCCGCTGGTCCTCAAGGCGGGATACGGCCCTGCCTCCTTCACCCCTGGGCCGCTGGCCGAGGCGATGCGAGAGGGCGGAATCCTGTTTATCAATGAGCTCAACCGCATGCCCGAATCCGTTCAGAATGTGCTGCTGCCGGCCCTGGATGAAGGGGCGATTCAAATTCCCCATCTCGGGGAGTGGCGGGCCAGGCCGGGATTCCAGGTCGTGGCGACGCAAAATCCCGTCGAATACGTCGCGACGGGACATCTCTCCGAGGCTCTTCGCGATCGTTTCGAGCACGTCGGGCTGACCTATCAGGACGAAGCGGAGGAAATCGCCATCGTGCGACGACACGTGCCGCAGGCCCCGGACGAGCTGGCCCGGGAGGCCGTTCGCCTCGTCCGGGAGACCCGGCGACATCCGGCCTTCCGCCGAGGCGCTTCCGTCCGGGCCGCCATTGCCCTTGCGGAGCTCGCGTTGGCGCTGGGCGGCCTTCCCGCATTGGCCGACGCGGCGGAAGTGGCCCTGGCCACGCGGGTGGAGGTCAACGACGAGGAGGGTGCCGACCTCAAGGGACTTCTTCGTGGGCTGACGGAAGAAAAAAAAAAGAATCTCTGCGTGATCTCTCCGTCCCCGAGCTGACGCCGGTGGCGGTGGCGCCTTCCGGTCCAACGCCTGATTCTCTGTGTGAACTTCGAGATCGGTTGCAGAAGCATTATGCCCAGGGGGGCGCGCCGTTGAACGGCTGGACTCTGGCTGAAAAAGTCTCCGATATTGGATTTGAGACGGCCGACAAGGCGTTGAAAGAAGAGGCGGTGCGTCTGGCGGCGCGCGCCGTTCTGCGGCGGGCCTGCCGCATGGTTGGTCCGTTGCGGCTGACCAAGCGAAAGCGGACGGACATGATGCGGGAACCGTTCCGGGGCGAACTCGATGTCGGCCGGACGCTGGATAATATACTGGGCCGCGAGCCCCAGGATCCGCGGGACTGGGTCATGATCTCGCGGGAGGAGCATGAACGTTCCGTCTGCCTCATGATGGATGTGTCGCTCAGTATGGCCGGCCGAAACCTGGCGCTCGCCGCATTGGCCTGCGCGGTGCTGGCGCTGAAGATTCCTTCCGGCGATCTGGCGCTGGTGGCGTTCGACAGCATCGCGCGAGAGGTCGTGCCACTGGGCGAGGCGGTTCCACCGGAAGAGGTGGTTCGCCGGATTCTTCGTTTGCCGGCCCGGGGTTATACGAATCTGCATGACGCCCTGCGGTTGGGGTGGAAGGCGCTTCAGAGCGTCAAGCGCGGTCGGCGGGTAGGGCTATTGGTGACGGATGGGGTGGCCACGGTGGGCGAGGACCCCCTCGCCTTGGCGGCACCGTTTCCAGTGCTCCATGTGTTGATGACTGAGGACGGCAAGACAAACGAGCCCTTATGCCGGAAGATGGCCCGGCTGGGGCGCGGCCATCTGCTGCGGATTCGAAACTTTGACGAAATGCCGGGCCGAATGTTGGAACTGGCCCATCGCCTTTAGGGAGAACCCGGATGACATCACGCGAGATCGTTCGACTCAACTTGACCCATGGCGGAGCGCAACGTCCCGGATTTGATTTTGACGGGGGACGGAGGCAGGATATCCTCTGGGCTACGCTCTCACCGTCCCGGCGTTGGGCTCAACGCCGATGGCGGGAGGGAGATTTCGAATACTACGACGATGCCTGGGGAAATGTCTGGCATCGGAAACCGAACATGTCCGAGGTGGGGGAGGTGTGTCAACCCGTTCTTAAGGACTGGCGCCGGTTGGATACTTTTGTCCTTCCGGATTTCGACGATC
>Ga0308420_1001358_pt1 | contig 12780 bp, 11 predicted proteins | sample HotsprSampleMS55_FD_203802 | JGI IMG/M metagenome (GOLD analysis project Ga0308420, IMG submission 203802) | Hot spring phototrophic mat microbial communities from Mushroom Spring, Yellowstone National Park, Wyoming, United States - 20090730_MS55 ... | reverse complement strand
ACCATCCCAGCGCCAGTGGTATGCGTCGTTTACGGTGGAAGTAGAAGTACCTGAGCCGAAGTTTGGCTCCCAAAGAGACGGAAATCCCGTCGTCAATCCGAAGGTGGCGTAAGCCATGTGGATGGGGTATCAGAAACCCCATCCGCCCATGCGGTGGGGTAGTTCATGTTTTGGGAAATCCGTATCCCTTGTCCATTTTCGCTCAATGGAATTTCCCCTCACTGCGATCGCCCATGTGCTAGGCTGATTGTATTATCTTTTCACTCTGCCCATGACTCAAGCGCTCAGATATGCCTACTACCCTGGTTGTGTAGCAAAAGGTGCCTGTCGGGAACTACATCAATCCACGCTGGCGATCGCCGCTAAATTGGGCATAGAACTAGTGGAGCTAACTGCCGCTTCCTGCTGTGGTTCAGGCACTTTTAAGGAAACCGATGAATTGTTAGAAGACACGGTCAATGCTCGTAACATTGCCCTTGCCGAAGAATTGCACCTACCTCTGATGACTCAGTGCAGTACTTGTCAGGGGGTGCTGGGGCGAGTCAATGACAAACTCAAATTTAGTGAACCCCAGCTTCGGGCGGAGGTAAACCGAATTTTGGCGGAAACGGGGCATCAATTTCAAGGAACCACAGAAGTTTTGCATTTGTTGTGGGTAATCATCAGGGACTATGGTCTTGACAAACTGCAACAGCAAGTGGTCAGACCGCTCGCTGAATTTAGGTGTGCCGCATTCTATGGCTGTTATCTACTGCGGGCGCAGACAGTTACCAAATTCGACGATCCCTTTAATCCCCAATCCCTAGAGCAAGTATTTCGTGCCTTGGGAGCACAACCCATTTACTACGCAGGACGGATTCAGTGTTGCGGTTGGCCTATTTCCAGCTATGCGCCGACAGGATCATTCAAATTAGCAGGCAGTCATATCCAATCAGCGATCACTGCAGGAGCAAACTGTATAGTTACCCCCTGCCCTTTATGTCATTTGAACTTAGATTCACGCCAACCTGAAATAGAACAAGTAATCAATCAAAAGTTACACCTACCAATCATTCATTTACCCCAGTTAATTGGTCTAGCTTTGGGAATCAAACCCCAAGAACTAGGTTTACATAGACATATTGTAGACACTAGTAAACTACTATCTAGTTTTCGCTAAATGGCAGAGATTCAAGAAATTATTAGCTATTTCTACAATCTTTGCCACAGGGATTACATTTACAGCTGGAACTTGCCCACTGTCAAACACCAGTCTGGTAAAGATATACTGTGGTTCGCTAAGGGTAAAAAGAATAATTATCTGGAACAAACTATTACTACCCCAGAACACAACAGTTTTCTCCATCTCAAGTGGTGGGCAAAGGGTATTAAAATCTATGTCAATAATCAACTAGTACAAGTAGGGGATTTGTTTGACCAAAAATGCCGTATTTCTCTCACACCCTTACAAACCCATTTGCTCTCTCTTGTCCTAGACAGTCCTGATCATGACGAAGGAGCACTAATACAATCAGTACTTGCCATAGAAAATAACTACTTTGCCCTTTGGCAAGATTTACAACTCATAGATATTTATTTAAGCACCAAAGCAGATCAGCAAGTCCTGCAAGAATTAAAGCTGTGGTTTTCAAGCGATCGCTCCCTAAATCAATTACAAGCTCTACACAAACAGTTAATTTCTCTAGCTAAATACTATGTCCCCCAGCACAGGGTATATCTACTGGGGAATAGTCACATTGATATAGCATGGCTCTGGACAATCTCAGAAACAAAACAAGTTTTACAGCAGACATTCCATTCCGTTTTGCAACTGCAAACCCGCTACTCTGAACTAATTTTTAATCAATCCTCAGCGGTTACCTACCAATGGATAGAAGAAGCACACCCTGAACTGTTCTATCAGATTAGCAGTGCGGTTGCCACAGGAAAGTGGGAAATCACTGGTGGCATGTGGGTAGAGCCAGATTGTAATATCCCCAGTGGGGAATCTTTGATCAGACAGATACTCTATGGCAAAAAATACTTCCAAGAAAAATTCGGCAAACCCATAAAAGTTGCATGGTTACCTGATAGTTTTGGCTTCAATTGGCAATTGCCACAGATTTTAGTAAAAAGTGGCTTTGATTTTTTTGTCACCCAAAAATTAAGTTGGAATGATACTAACAAATTCCCCTACCAGATTTTTTATTGGCAGGGTCTGGATGGTACAAGAATTTTCACTTACTTTACTAACCCGATTGGCGAAGACATTGATCCTGTAGCGATCGCCAGATATTTAGTAACTCAAAATAACGATATTCTCTGGCTATTTGGAGTTGGAGATCATGGCGGGGGACCTACAGCAGATATGCTTGAGACAGCCAAGCAGTGGCAGGCATCCCCTCTCTGCCCCTCTGTGACACATGGGTCAATGTACGATTTTCTCAAACAGCTGTCCCAAACAGTTGATCCTAGTAGTCTGCCTATTTGGGAAGATGAACTGTATTTAGAATTTCATCGTGGGACTTATACTAGCAAAGCAGATCAGAAACTCAAAAACCGCCGTGCAGAAATCCAGCTGATTACTCTAGAAAAGTTATTTACGCTGTTTAAGTTGCTCAAGTTGTATGATCACCTAGCCTATCCCAAAGAGCAATTAGATAGGGCGTGGCGATCGCTCTTGGTAAATCAATTTCATGACATAGTCACTGGCAGTGCTATCCCTGAAGTATTTGAAGATGCGGATCAACACTGGCAAGAAATTGATACAATTTATGAAACATTGCTCCAAAATTTACAAGAGCCTACAGCTAATCAACTGCTAGTATGTAATCTATGTAATTGGACTAGAAATGAAATTATTTCACTGCCAATAGATTTACCTAGTCAACCACTAGAGATAACAGTAAATAACCGCAGTTTACCCTATCAAATAATTGGCAATACTGTGTACTTGCCCGTATCTATACCTGCATTTAGCGCCGTAGCTGTTCAGTGGCGATCGCCCAGTAACCTATCTAGCTTCTCGCTCCCCAAACTGTCTTGCACAGAACTGGCGAATTCTTGGCAGATAGAAAATCAGTTTCTCATAGTTATCATCAGCAAAGAGACGGGCTACATATCGCAAATTACTGATAAGCGCTACGGTCATCAATTACTAAGCTCTCCAATTCACTGGAAATTTTACCAAGATCAAGGGCAGTATTGGGATGCATGGAACATTGATCCCCACTATGAAAGTTACCACCTATCTCCTGCTAAGCTAACCAGTCTAGCAGTGCAATCCGCTGGTAGTTTGCTAGTGCAAGTAACTGCTAGTTACCAGTTCCAATCTTCCCACATCAGACAAGAAATTGAGATGGATTGTTTTAATCCTTGGATTACTGTTAGAAACGCAGTTGATTGGCAGGAAAGCCATGTACTAGCTAAAGTAGTATTCCCTGTAAGTTTTACTACAGACTACTCTACCTATGAGATTCCTATGGGTGTAATCCAAAGGAGTACACAGGGTTCTGCCAAGTGGGAAGTACCCGCCCAATACTGGGCAGACATTAGCAATCAGCATATGGGTTTAGCAGTAATCAATGATTGTAAGTATGGCTATTCTGCTAAATTAGATAGGCTGTGTTTGACTGCTTTACGCAGTCCTGAATGGCCCTGCCCCCATAGCGATCGCGGTATGCATAGATTTAGCTATCGTTTAGTGCCCCACCGTGGCAGTTGGCAGAATGCCCAGATAGTCCACCTTGCTCAGCAATTTAATGTCCCTTTGCTGATATTACGAACTAACTTAGATCAAGCACAATTTGCTTCCAGCATCTTAACCATTTCTAGCTCTAATGTAATTCTATCCTGTTGGAAACAAAGCTATGATCAACAGGCATGGGTCATGCGTCTTTATGAAGCCTACGGTTATCACAGCACAGCTACTATTAGCTTTGTGGAACAACTAAAACTACACTCAGTAGCAGTGTGCGATCTTATGGAACACTCCTTAGAAAATGTGGCAGTTGATCATTCAAGTAACTGTCTGGTGATAAACTTCTGTCCCTATGAAATTAAAACTCTGCGTCTTACATTTAAGAGTTAATTGTGAGTTAATTAAGTAAGTTATAGCTATTAAAACACACTCCTGTTGTAAGATATGCCTATGTCCCTAGCTCCGCCCTATGAAAACCACCTAATGGGAGTTGCCATTTTTGACCTGAGCGGCTTGCCCAAGGAATACTGTACACTGCTTGATAGCGGTATAGGCGTTACTTGGGTGCAGTCAATTTTTCAGGTGATTGGCATGCGATCACTTCTGAGCGCTTCCTTGAGCCTTGAAAATTTTCTCTATGCAATAATTCAGGGCAAGGGTTGTACGGCGTTAGTCATCCGCCAGCAAAATGACTATCTAGCAGTTTTGCTCAGGGGTGATTTGGGGACAGTGTCAGATGATCTCCTAGGGTGGGCAAAGCAGTTGAATGTCAAGCAGTTTGCCAATGATCCCAGATATAAGGTGGTTTAGCCATGAGAATTGAGCGTGATGCCATGGGGGAAATGGAAATTCCCGACAGTTGTTACTACGGCGTGCAAACCATGCGGGCGATCGCCAACTTCGCCATCAGTGGCATTAAACCCCTGCCCAACTATGTTTCCGCCTGTGTGCTGATCAAAAAAGCCGCCGCTCTGGTCAATGCTGAACTGGGTTGTATTCCTGTAGATATGGGCATGGCGATCGCCTGTGCCTGTGATGAAATTCTAGAAGGCAAACTGCGGGATCAATTTGTCGTAGATGTCTATCAGGCAGGAGCGGGGACATCGCACCACATGAATGTCAATGAAGTGTTGGCAAATCGTGCTCTAGAAATCATCGGGGAGCAGAAGGGGAATTACAGCCGCATTCATCCTAACGACCATGTCAACTACGGTCAGTCCACCAATGATGTGATCCCCACTGCCATCCGTATTGGTGCGCTGTTGAGTCTCGATCAGTATTTGTATCCTGCTCTCTCTGCTCTGAGTGAACAACTGCGCCTTAAAGTGATCGAGTTTGACGGGATCATCAAAGCGGGGCGCACCCACCTGCAAGATGCCGTACCAGTGCGCTTGGGGGATACTTTTCAAGCCTACGCCCAAATCATCAGTGAACACTACCAGAGACTACAAAAATCGGCAGAAGAGTTATGCCAACTGGGGATCGGTGGCAGTGCGGCAGGCACAGGGCTAAATACCCACCCCGCCTATCGGGAGCGCATCTGTGCCAAACTGGCAGAGTTTACAGGTTTTCCGTTACAGCCTGCGCTCAACTTAATGTCTGCCATGCAGAGTATGGGCTGTTTTGTCCACCTGTCGGGAGCCTTGCGCAATCTCGCCCAAGACCTGAGCAAAATCGCCAGCGACCTGCGCCTGATGGACTCAGGCCCCAAAACTGGCCTAAAGGAAATCCAACTGCCCCCTGTACAACCGGGGTCGTCCATCATGCCTGGGAAATACAACCCCGTAATTGCTGAAATGACTAACATGGTGTGTTTTCAAGTGATGGGCTATGACAGTGCGATCGCCCTGGCGGGGCAGGCAGGACAGCTAGAGCTAAATGTGATGATGCCTTTGATTGCCTACAACCTGATCCACAGTATTGAGATTTTAGGTAACGCTATTAAGACCCTTGCGGAAAAGTGCATTCAGGGAATTATCGCCTATCCAGAACGCTGTTTGTCCTACGCCGAAGGCAGTCTGTCTCTGGTAACCGTACTCAATCCCTATCTCGGCTATGCCCGCTGTGCGGAAATTGCGAAGGAATCCCTTGCTACAGGAAAATCCATAAGGCAGATCGTGTTAGAGAAAAACTTGATGCCAGCGGAACAACTCGCTGAGGTGTTGAACTTGCAGGTCATGAGCCGTCCTCACAGCTTGTAGCCTATAAAAATAGGGAACTGCCAATGCGGATCATAGTGGCACCAGCGGCGATCGCCTCGGTGTAGTCTTGGGACATACCCATAGACAGCTCCTGCAGGTGGGGAAAAGTACTTTGCAATTGGCGGGCAAGCTCAGCGGTCTGTTGGAATAGTGCCCTTGCCTCTGCCCCCTTAGTACCCAGTGGAAGCATGGTCATCAGTCCTTTAATTCGCAGATGGGACAACTGGGACAAAACGGGTAGGTCTTGTTGTAATTCTGCGGGATACCAGCCAGATTTTTGCGGATCGGGGGCAATGCGTACTTGTAAACAGAGATTGGGCGATCGCTCCACCACAGGGATCAGTTGATCCAACTGTTTTGCCAAACTCAAGCGATCCACAGAGTGAATCCAATCAAAAATTGAGAGCGCTAAGCGGGTTTTGTTAGTTTGCAAGTGTCCGATCATGTGCCATGTGACATCGGTCAAGTCCTGCAACCCTGCCTTTTTAGTTCTAGCAGACTGCACCTGATTTTCGCCAAAGTGCCGCACTCCCCCCATATATGCGGCGCGCATCATTTCCACCGTGGCATACTTGGTGGCGGCAATCAGAGTTACCCCTTCGGGTAAAGCCTGAATTAGGCGATCGCACCTTCTGCTAATTTCTGCCAACTCAATTCCCATCACCATCATTCTAAGAAAACTGCCTAAAAGCGCACTTCAGCTTAACCTTGCTATAATAACTCTGCCTACTCTGGGCTAGTAGCTCAGTTGTATAGAGCAACCGCCTTCTAAGCGGTCGGTCGCAGGTTAGAGTCCTGCCTAGCCCGTTGCCCAAGTTCCCCCTTTACCTAGCTAGGATAAACTTGGGCTTCCTTAGCTAGGGATTCAGATAGAGATTCAGACACTCAGCGCTCTGCCATTATCCCTAGCAGAGATTTTCAGGATCACCTGCACTGCTCGTTTTGCCCAAACTGCTGGTTCAGGATAGCTATGGGCAGAAGCACCAAAGCAGGTGCGCAACATATCCGTATTGATAATGCCAGGGTTGAGGGCGATCGCCGCCATCCCCAGAGGCAGTTCTTGGGCAAGGGCTTGGGTCAGTCCCTCTATCGCCCATTTACTAGCGCAGTAAGGTGCCACCTGTGGCGAAGTAGAACGCCCCCAACCCGAGCTAAAATTAACTATTACTCCCCTGCGCAGGGGAAGCATATGGGGCACAAAACTGCGGATCACATTAGCTGTGCCCTTCACATTCACATCGATTACCTGAGCAAATTCCTCGGGGCTGACCTGCCACAGTGGCGCAAGGCGATTGATCACCCCCGCATTGTTAATCACCAGATCGGGAATGCAATGCCCTGCCGCTAGGCGATCGCTCCAACTCTGCACCTGTTCAACATTCCTGACATCTACCACTGCGAAATCGTGGGGTGCGCCATAAGTTTTCTGCAATTCCTCAACCGCAGTGGGGTTGATCGAACAGCCCACAATGCGATGTCCCAGCTTAATAAATTCGTGAGTCATTGCTCTACCCAACCCCCGACCAGTGCCTGTGATTAAAATTACTTTTTGCATAGGAAAAATTTCCGCAATTGCTCCCAAGATATTGAAAAAAATAGTTAAAATGTGATAGCTTGAATTAGTACAAAATTAGCAATTCACCCTGAGATAGGCTAGCATTATCTAAATTAAATGTAGCAACTTGCACTGGAGTAAGGAGCAACGATGCCAAGAAAATCCACAAACAATCCAGCTAACGATCCTGCGAAGCAGATACCTGTACTCACAGGCGAAAGCCTCTTGCAAAAAGTTAAAGAATTAGAGCACCTTTCTAAAGAGGAAAAAGCTAAAGCCTGTGGCTACATTACTTACACCGCCAACGGACAGGAACGGGTCAACATGATGAAGTTCCTCAATGCCCTGATGGAAGCTGATGGGCTTGGTTCTGGCTCCAAGGGCAATGGTAGGGGCGGGCGTAGTGCCAGCTATCGCATCAGTGTCCAAAAGAATGGTAATTTGCTAATTGGTTCTGCCTACACCAGCCAGATGGGACTAAAACCGGGGGATGAATTGATTGTGCGCTTAGGGCGGAAGCACATTCACCTGCACCCTGTTAATGCTTCTGAGGAAGCAAAGGAAAAGCCCTAACCCTGCAAAAGTTGCATTAGATCATTTTCATTGAGCAAAGCTATGCCCAACTTTTCCGCTTTGGCTAACTTGGAGCCAGCGTCTTTACCAACTACTAAGTAGTTAGTTTTACTGCTGACAGATTCGCTGACCTTTCCTCCTGCGGCTTCTATCAGTGCTTTGACAGCCTCCCGCGTCAAGTTGGGCAATGTGCCAGTGATTACGAAGGTTTTTCCCGCCAGTTTGCCTACGGGGCTAGAGGAGGTGGTTGCCTTTAAGGGCAGACCCTGACGGGCTAAGGCTTGGACTAACTGTTGGTGGTGGGGATCGGCAAACCACTGTACCACCGATTGGGCAATTTCTGTGCCAATGCCATGGATAGCAGTGATCGCCTCAGGGGTAGCCTGTGCCAGTTGGTCAATGCTGGGGAAATGCTCCGCCAGAAGCTGGGCAATGGTTGCTCCCACGTGACGGATACCCAAGCCATACAGCACTTTGCTGTAGGGTTTAGTACGGGATTTGGCAATGGCTTGAACCAGTTTTTGCGCCGATTTTGCCCCCATGCGCTCTAGGCTTTGCAACTGCTCAGCGGTCAAGGCATAGAGATCGGCGACATTGGTAACTAAGCCCTGCCCTACCAATTGGCGCACCAACTTTTCCCCCAGCCCCTGAATGTCCATGGCTGGACGGCTTGCCCAGTGCAAGATACTCCCGCAGACAATGGCGGGACATTGGGGATTGACACAGCGGGTAATCGCCTCTTCCTTGACTAAGGGATGGTGGCACTCGGGGCAGTGGGCTGGCATTGCCACGGGTACAGCAGTGCTGGGGCGTAGTTCGGGCAGTACTCGCACAATCTCTGGAATAATTTCCCCTGCCTTGCGCACCACCACCGTATCTCCCAGATGTAAATCCAACTCTTGCAGGCGATCGCTATTGTGGAGGCTAGCCCGTGTCACTGTAGTTCCTGCCAACTCCACTGCTTCCAGTTCTGCTACAGGGGTAATGGCTCCTGTGCGCCCCACCTGAAAAGTAACTTGCACAAGCCTAGTGGGTACTTCTAGGGCAGGGTATTTCCATGCGATCGCCCAGCGGGGAAATTTTTGGGTAAAGCCCGCTTGCTGTTGGATGGACTTGTGATTGATCTTGACCACCAGACCATCGGTGGCGTAGGGCAGGGTATGGCGCATTTTTTGCCAGTGCTCATAGACTGCCTGTACTGCCTGCAGTGAGGTGCATAACTGCCAGTGGGGTTCTACCTTGAAGCCCATCTGTTGGAGTATCTGCAGGTCTTGGGCTTGGGTTTGGCTGAGGTGGGCAAAATTCTCATCGAGAATGTGTAGGGTGTAGGCGAAAAACTGGAGATGGCGATCGGCAACAATGCGGGGATCGAGTTGGCGCAGGGTTCCTGCCGTGGCGTTGCGGGGATTGGCAAACAGAGGTTCGTCACTACTTTGGCGATCGCTGTTGATCTGGTGAAAAATATGCCATGGCATAAGGGCTTCCCCTCGCACTTCCACATGGCGTGGGCAGGGATCGATCATCAGCCGCAGAGGAATGGTACGAATGGTGCGCACATTGCCAGTGATGTCTTCCCCCCACACCCCATCCCCCCTAGTGGCTCCCCTAGTCAAATAGCCATGCTCATAGGTCAGAGCCAAAGCCACCCCATCCATTTTCAACTCAGTTACATACTCAGTAATAGGACTATCAACTAGCTTGAGCCAGCGCTCTTGCCACGCCTGCATATCCTCTGGAGTAAAGGCATTTTCCAGACTAAACAGGGGCACATGGTGCTGTACCGCCGTAAATTGGCTAGCGGGCTTAGCGCCGATGCGTCGGGTGGGGCTGTCAGGTTGAATGAGATGGGGATATTGGGCTTCTAGGGTCTGCAATTCACGGTAGAGACGGTCATAAACTTCGTCTTCCATGATCGGCTGATCCAGCACATAGTAGGCATGGCAAGCCTTTTGCAGTAGCTGGGTCAGTTCCTTGATCCTTTCCATAGTTTTGGTAGTGGATACAATCCCTGGGCTGGGGCAAGGTAGTAATTCTTCAACCACACACCCCAGCGGTAGATAGGCAAGATAGCCATGCGCTCCGAGTTGATTTTACCAATCTGGGATCGGTGCCAAGGGGTGAGAGGATGCCAGTCGTCCCACAGCAGAATAAACTGCTCTCCCGTGGACAGGCTGGGGAAATCAAACTGACTGATGCGCTGAGATAGGGCGGTCACCTTGCGGTCAGGTAGGGCATAGGCGATCGCCCCAGCAGAACGGTAGTCAGTGGTAACCACCAATTCCTGCTTGGGAGCAATAGCGTCAATGTATGCCTTCACCTGCTCCCAGCCGTAGAGCATCCTACCGTCGGGATCAGCATGGGGATCAAAGACACTGGCAATAGGCAAAACAGTGTAATTGACTACGAAAAGCAAGGCAAACACCATGCCGTAGAGAAGGGCGCCGTTGACCACTTTGCCCATCTCCGCCTGAGAGACTGCCAGTGGGATCAGGGGAAACAACAGGAGATATGCCGTGATATTCCAGTAATAGTAAGCGGTGGAGAGCAGAGAAACCCCTAGCAAAATGCCAGTGGAAACTAAGAAAACAGCGATCGCCAGTTGAAGATAGACAGTCTGGGAGGGCAGACAGTGCCGCTTTTGCCAACCTGCATAAACAAGCCAGCAATTAAACGGGGACAGCATCAGCAGAGAAATCACCCCAAAACCTACGGGTTCCAGCAGGCGCATCAGCCAAGTGCCCCCGTTCACACTGCGGGTCAGGTAATAGTGAAAGGAAGGAAAATCGTACTGCACATTCCACAGCAGAACGGGCAGAAACACCAGACAGAAAATACCCAGTACCGTGATCCCCCTGCGCCAAGTGATTAACCGTCTCAAGGAGCGATCGCTCCAGACAGCAACCCCCAAACCCAAGGCAAAAAGCAGGGCATTGTACTTGGTAATTACTGCCAAACTCAACAGGAGCACAGCTCCATAGAGCAGACGTTCCCGCAAAACATTGCCAAACTTGTAGCCATCTAGGTACTGCAGAAACAAAACACTGGCAGTCAAGCACAAGGTAATCAGCAAATGGTCATGCCATGCCAAAGTAAGCATGACAAAATACAGCGGCGCACTGCAGACAGCAGTGACTACCCACAGCCAAGACTGCCTTTGTGCTGTAGGATACAAGTAGCCCACCAGCCACCAGTAGACATAGAAAAAGATGCCATTGGTAATCAGATTGAGAAATCGCAAACTCCAAAAACTATGGGGCAAAACTTGGCTAGTCAGTCCCTGTAGCCACGCAAACAATGGCGGATGGTCATAGTAGGAAAGACTAAAGTTCCTACCCCACCACCAATAGTAAGCCTCATCTGGATTGGGGAAAGCCCACACCCAGTAAATTAAGCGCAGTAGCCCAAAACCAGCGATCGCAAACCCCATGGTAGCCTGCCCTAGGTCAGCCAAGCAGGATGGGAAAAAATTGCCAGCAAAGTTTTGTTGCCACGAATTTGATTGGATAGGGGCAGATGGCCTCGGGGGGCCTGCAAATTCCAAGTAAACTCGTGGGGATAGCGCAGAAAACTACCCCCCTTCTTCCAGCCAATACTTTCCCACAACTTTTCCCAGTTTTGATTGAGACTTAGCCACAGTTTGCGTTGCACCGAATAGCCAAACTTGCCATCGGAATAGCGCAACCACAACTCATTGATCGTCAATAAGTCCTCAGCTCTAATTTGGTTCACTTCTGTAAAGTAGAGCCAGCCCCGCAGACTAGCAGGGGTAGGGAGCGCCGTTCCTGCCGCTTCACACATTTTCAAAGAAGTTAGGCGATCCGCCGCCAAGAAATCCCCCTGTGCCAGCAGTAGTTCCAGCTTGCTATAGTCCGCCATATTCCCTATTTCCTAAAAACCGACCTACTTTCGGCATCACCCACAAAACGCCAGTGCCACGGCTCATAGGATACTCCCTGCGGTTCACTCTTGGGAAAGGACAATTCAAACCCATAGCGTCCTGCATTCTGCTGTAACCACCTAAAAGCTCTAGTGTGTTCAAAAGCTATACTCAGTTCCGTGCTGGGACTATCTGCATCCCCAATGTCTATAGCATAGCCCGTGTGGTGTTCACTGTAGCCCGGGGGAGCGCTCACTCTAGCCCTAGTAGCTAAATCCTGTCCTCGCTGACGAGCAATATCATAGAATAATCTTTCCTGCACAGCGACATTGCGAAATCCAGAGATGAGATAGAGGTTAATCCCTGCTCTAAGGGCGGCAGACTGCATCTTGCGGAACTTACTAGCGGCGGCAGTACGCAGTTGAATGGGAGAGCCATCACTGGTGATCGCCACAGTTTGCAGATCGCTCTGGGGGGCTTCGGCGTAGGGTAGATGGTTGAAACAAGTGCCAGCCTTGGGGGGGCGCTCCAGACAGGGAGGCAGAGGGCTTGCGGTTTGCTCAGGTGCTTGGGGAGGAGAAACCCGTACAGGCGTGGGGGCGGGGACAAAGTCTGGAGTTTGCCACAGTTGATAGGCAAGGATAGGAATTGGCACTAAGACCAACAGCAGTAAAAACATCACCCACCGCTGAGAAAACTCTCGCCTTTTAGTATGGTGGGTAACTATTTTGGCTCGGGGGTTTGGCATTATCTAGAATTAGAGACTTCACACCACTGGATAATATATACTGAACGGTCTGTAGATAACCCTGTGCCTCAGCATCCTGCAAAAATCCTAGTCGTGGACGACGATCCCGAAGTTTGTGAAGCGATCGCCGCAGTTTTGGCAGAAGAG
>Ga0308420_1001357_pt1 | contig 12785 bp, 8 predicted proteins | sample HotsprSampleMS55_FD_203802 | JGI IMG/M metagenome (GOLD analysis project Ga0308420, IMG submission 203802) | Hot spring phototrophic mat microbial communities from Mushroom Spring, Yellowstone National Park, Wyoming, United States - 20090730_MS55 ... | reverse complement strand
ACGACCGGAGGTCTTCTTCCCGAATGCCCGATCCACTATATCGATATTTTTCGTCTCTTGGCGGGGGAGATGGTGTCGGTTCAGAGCGTTTCTGGTCCGAATGTGCTCCCCCAGTATGGCATTCCGGACAACATCTGTTCCCATTTCTTTTTCGAAAACGGCGTGCTGGCCACGATGCTGAACACGCACACCCACAGCGCCTTCGGCCGTGTTGGCGACCCATGGCAGAATACGGCCGACTACATGCAGCCGCTGGGTCATGACATGTCCATGATCTTTACGCTCACCGGAGGCTCCATCGCGGTGGATTTCCTCCGGCCCGCGATGACGATTCATCGCTTCGAGGAGTGGCCCTCCGGATCGGGCGGTGTCCGAGTCGTTCAGGATCGTGTGGAAGTCTTTACAGCCCTGGGGATGATGGCCTTCTTCCACGACTGCTCGCGCCAGCGGAATGAATTTCTGCGGCGATGTGTGGAGGGGCTTCCACCGATTCAGGATCCGGTGGATGCCTGGAGGACCCATCGGGCGACATTCGCGGCCGAGCAATCGGCCTACGAGAACGGCCGGAAAATCCGAGTGGACTACACCCTCCCTTTTTGACCGAAACGAGAGAGACTTGACAAAATTAACATAGGCAGTAAGGAGACGATATGAGCCACTACAGGCCACGATGGCAATATGAGCAGGAAACCGCGGCGACGCGGGCGGAGCGGATGCGGTGGTGGCGCGAGTCCCGATTTGGCATGTTCGTGCATTACGGTCTATACGCGCTGCTGGGACGACACGAGTGGGTGATGGCCACGGAGTGCATTCCGCGGGAGGAGTACGAAACGCTGGCTCAGCGGTTCCACCCGAAACCCGGCGCTCCCCGCGAATGGGCCCGCCTGGCCCGCCAAGCGGGGATGAAGTACATGGTGATGACGACCAAACACCACGAGGGCTATTGTCTCTGGAATACGCAGCAGACCGACTTCAACAGCGTGAAAACGGGGCCCCGTCGGGATCTGGTCGCCGAGTACGTGGAGGCCTGCCGGGCGGAAGGGTTGAAGGTGGGTTTTTACTACTCGCTCATGGACTGGCACCATCCCGATGGAGGGCGTTGTCATTATGACCCCGCTGCCCGACGACGTTTCATCGAATTCACCCACGGATGCGTGCGGGAACTGATGACGCAATATGGGCCGATTGACATTCTCTGGTACGATGTCAACCGGCCTCTGGCGAACGCCGAGGGGTGGGAAGCCGACGCGCTGAATCAGATGGTGCGCGCCCTTCAGCCTCACATTCTGATCAACAACCGGTCGGGACTTCCGGAGGACTTTTCGACGCCGGAGGGCGAGGTCCGGGCGCAGCCCGCCGACCGTGGCCGCGGCTGGGAAGCGTGCATGACCTTCAACGGAACCTCCTGGGGGTATCTTGTCGGAGGGGAGGTAGACGCCTGGAACGCTCGGGACATTGTGAAAATGCTTGGGAAAGCCTGCGCGCGGGGTGGCAATCTTCTCCTCAATATCGGTCCCACCCCCGACGGCGCTGTGCCTACCGATGCGGTCGCCCCGTTGCAAACGGTCGGTCGCTGGCTGGGCCGACACGGCGAAGCCGTGTATGGAATGCTCGACGAGAGCGGGGGCGGATTCCCCTCGTTCTGCGGGATGACCTCCCGCAAGGGTCATGTCGTCTATTTCTGGAGGACGGTCTGGTGCGGGGCTGAGCAGGGGCTGGGGGGGTATGAAACCCCGCTGACGTCGGTCACCTGTCTGACAACCGACCAACCGGTGCGGTTTGTGCAGGATGGATACCGGATCCGGCTGCTGGACCTTCCCGAGCGGTGTCCCGATACGGAGTGCGGTCTCGCCGTGTTCCGGCTGGAATTCGAACGCGAGCCGGTCTTCAAGTGGCTGCCGACGACGCCCGCCATTGTGGCCGGATGGACGCCCTGAGGGAAGGGACGAGAAGCATGTCCGTGGTCTCTCGCCTCAACGTGTTGTTTATCCTCTCCGACCAGCATAATGCCAAGGTGCTTGGTCACCGGGGGCATCCCGATGTGCGGACGCCCCATCTGGACCGCATGGCCGCTGAAGGTGTCCGTTTTGAGAACGCCGTCACCCAGAACCCCATCTGCACGCCGAGCCGGGTATCCTACCTGTCGGGGCAGTATTGCCACAATCACGGGTATTATGGCCTTAGCGGGCCACATCCCGGCGGGCTGCCCAGCCTGCTCAGCCATTTTCGAAAGGCGGGCTATCGCACGTCGGCCATCGGCAAGATTCATTGTCCGGAGTATTGGATCGAAGACGCCGCGGACTGGTTTCATGACACATGCGGCACCAGTGTGGAGGGGCGATCCAAGGCCTACGAGCAATTCCTGCGGGAGCGTGGCAAACTCGAGCTGGAAGATCATATCCGGCTTCCGGAATTCGGCGACCGGGGGCTGCAAAGCATGGAGGGGCGTCCATCCCCCCTGACGTTCGAAGAGTCGCAGGAGGGTTGGATCGCCGCCCAGACGATCGCCTTCATGCAGCAGTGCGCACAGGCGGACGTTCCCTTTTTTGCGCATGCGAGCCTGCCGCGTCCTCACCAATGCACCTCTCCGAGCGAGCCCTTCTGGTCGTGGTACGAGGGAAGGTCGCTGACCCTTCCGCCCAATGCCGATAACGACCCACGGGCGGCCCGGAAGGCGCCGCATCTCATCCGGGCGTATGATCGGTGGCGTTCGGGTTCCTGGGCCCTCCTGGAACCCCGGACGTTCGAAGCGGCTCGGATGCGCAAGCTGAGAGGCTATCTGGGTGCGGTCAGCCAGGTGGATCATGCCGTCGGACAGATGCTCGAGTTTCTCCGCGCAAGCGGCCATGCGGAGCGGACCCTGGTGGTCTATGCTGCGGATCACGGGGATTACGCCTGCGAACACGGCATCATGGGGAAGGCGCCGGGGGTCGGCCACGACGCCATTATCCGCATTCCCTTCCTCTGGTGGGCGCCGGGCCGACTGCCCGCGGGACGGACCGTGACGGGACTTGTGGAGGCCGTGGACACGGCGCCCACCCTCTGCGCGCTGGCCGGCCTTCCGCCTATGCCGACGGCCGATGGGCAGGATTTGACCGACCTCCTTCTCGGGCGGAGTGACCGCGGGAAGACGCTGGCCGTGACAGAGTTTCCCTGGAGCCGGAGCATTCGCAAAGGGCCGTGGCGGCTGGTCCTCTATTCGCGCGAGATGTTTCCAAAGGAATATCCCGAGGGCTTTGGCGAGCTCTACCATCTCGGCGATGACCCATGGGAGCGGCGGAATCGCTACTTCGATTCGGATTGTCGTTCGATCGTAGAAGAATTGCGAGCCGATCTGCTGGATTGGCTTGTCACGACAACCCGCCCGATATCCGTTCTTGGCGTGAATTATCAACGGCCCGCTCCGCCGGATCGGGAGACCCGTACCCGTTACAACGTCTGGACCCTTGCCGACGGAAAGATTGGCCCGTCGGAGATCCGGCCACGAGCGGGGGGACCCTATCTCTAGTGAGCACACCCATGTCCGAACGCGTTCTTTATGAAAATCCTCTGGCCTCGCCCTCTTATGTGGCGGGTTGGCGCATGGAAGGGCCGGGAACCGTCAGTTTTCCCCGCGGCGCCATGCGCCTGGAAAGCACGGCCGATCCCGGTCCGGATGGGGATCAGGACGCCAACCAGCGCGCCAATCTCGTCTTTTGGTGTCCGGAGGTTTTCCCCGACCACATTGCGATCTCATGGGATTTCCAGCCGTTATACGAGCCGGGCTTGGCCATCCTCTTTTTCGCGGCGGTGGGGCAGGGGGGGCGGGATCTCTTCGATCCCTCCCTGGCGCCCCGCAACGGCCCCTATTCGCAGTATCACCATGGCGACATCCATGCGCTGCATCTCTCTTATTTCCGCCGCCGGTATGCGCACGAACGGATCCTTAACCTGTGCCATCTTCGCAAGAGTTATGGATTTCACCTGGTGGCCGCAGGCGCCGATCCCATCCCCAGCGTCAAAGACGCCGTCGGGTTCTATCGCCTCACGGTTATCAAGTCCGGACCGGACGTGGAATTTCGGATCCGGGGTCCCGCTTCCCATCACCCCGAACTCTCCGTCCTGCGATGGCGCGATGATGGCCAGCGCTTCGGCCCGCTCCTTGGTGGCGGCCGGATCGGGTTCCGCCAGATGGCCCCCCTGATCGCCGAATACGCCCGGCTGCGGGTCGTGGCCATCCCTCCTGACGGCGAGGGCGCAGTATGATCGCCTGGCAGGAAACCGATGTGCTGGTGATCGGCGCGGGCGCCGCGGGATGGCCGGCGGCGGTTGGTGCCGCACGGGCCGGCGCCCGGGTTCTCCTTGTGGAGGACGATCCCATGCCCGGCGGGGCGGCGGTGGATCAGTTCGTGGCCATGCCGGATGGGGGACCGCGGTCGGGCGTGGTGGCGGAGTTTCTCGCCACCCTCGAACGGCGATTGGCGTTGACCGACCGGCCGGTGAATCGGTGGTGGTATTTCTGGTATTTGCCGTCGGACATCCTTCGCGAGGTCCACGAGCGGTTGAGCGCGGAACCGAACCTGCAGTACTGGGGTTCGACGCCGGCGGTCCGGTTCACTCTCTCGGGGGGCGCGTCACCGGCGCCCTCGTTCGTACGCCCGACCACGTCGAACGCTGGATTCAGGCGAAGGCCGTCATTGATGCCACCGGGACGGGAGCGTTGACGGAAGAGGCGGGTGGCGAGGCACGCTATGGCGAAGACAGTCGCGAGGATTTTGGCGAGGCGATCGCGCCGCCGGCCCGAACGGCCGAGGTTCAGCTCTGCACCTGGATGTTTATCAGCCATCGGTTGCCGGCCCTCCGGGCGGCCTCCACCTCATGGGTGCCACGAGGACTGGAATCCGGCTACGGTACGTCCTCGCGACATGACGACCCCGGCGCCGTAAGGCGCGGCACGGGGGTTTACCTCCACTGGGGCGGTAAATTCCGATGCCCGGACACGCGGGATCCCGCGGCGTTGGCGGAAACCCAACGGGAGGCCCTGAGGCAGTTGACACCGTGCTTCGAGGAACTTCGCGTCCATGGCTATGGCGTCCACCTCGCGCCCCGGATCGGCGTTCGTGAGCAACGACGAATTCTTGGCGATTATGTGATTACGGCCAACGACCTCGTCCGCGGCACCATTCCCGAGGATAGCGTTCTTGTTACGCAACGTCCGATTGACCTATGGAAGGTTCGGTGGGCGGGGCATGGCCGACTATCCCGAGGTGAAGCCTTACGGGATTCCCTACCGCGCGTTGGTGCCACGGCGGCTCGAGGGGTTGCTGGTGGTCGGCAAGCATATGAGTGGCACCCATCTGGCGATGGCCTCCTATCGCGTCCAGTGTCTGCTCGGTCAGATCGGCCAGGCGGCCGGAGTGGCGGCCGTTCTCTGTGCTCAGCGCCATACGTGGCCGCGCCGCCTCGATTATCGCGATTTAAAACCGTGCCTTCTGGCTCCTCCTCAACACCTGGTGATCCGGGCAGATCCCGATGGGGTGGCGCCGCCGCCGGACGCCCGCTCATGCCGGCCGGCGCCCCCGACGTCGTCCGGGAATGGGGAGGGGAAATTCCCATTCGGGGTCCAACTCCAACGGAAACACCCTGAGGAATAGCCCAATGCCGCAGCGACCGAACCTCCTTCTGATCATGACCGATCAGCAACGGGCCGACACGATCGGAAGCCTGGGGAATCCCGTCATTCGCACGCCGGCGCTCGACCGGCTGGTGCGGGAAGGGACCGCGTTCACCTCGGCCTATACGCCGTCTGCCGAATGCGTGCCCGCCCGGGCCTGTCTGACCTTCGGCCAGTATCCCGCCCGGACCGGATGTTTCAGCAATGGCATGTCCATGCCGTGGGAGACCCGCGACAACCTGATGGCGGCGCTCTCGCGGGCCGGCACCTACACGGCGGGCATCGGAAAGTGTCATTTCACACCCGCCTCCCGCACCTTTGAAAAGAACGGCTTAGCCGAGCGAGCCACCCAGGAAGAGCTGGTCGCGGATCCGAACCAGGATGATTACCATCGCTTTTTGCGGGAGAAGGGATACGGGTATCTGAAGGATCCCCACGGCGTCCGTGGGGAGATGTATTACATTCCGCAGCCGGCCCAGATGCCGGCCGCGCTTCATCCCACCCAGTGGGTGGGAGACCGAGCGGTGGACTTTCTTTCCAAACACGGGCACGCCCGGCAGCCCTGGTTTCTGTTCGCTTCCTTTATTCATCCTCATCCGCCCTTTGCGCCGCCGGCCCCATGGCACAAGCTCTACCGCGATGCGGAGGTTCCTTTTCCCTCGGTGCCGCCGGAAAGCGAACGCCGGTGGGTCTTCATCAATCACGTCCAGAACCGGTACAAACGCCGTGACCGGGGATGGGATCTCCACCTTCTTTGCGTCATGCGCGCCTACTACTACGCCTGCATCTCCTTTGTGGATTTCCAGATCGGACGGATGCTTCAGACCCTTGAACACACGGGGCAGCTGGACCATACGCTGATGATCGTCACCAGTGATCACGGCGAATTGCTCGGCGATCATGGCTGTTTCGGCAAGCGCAGCTACCATGACGCGGCCACCCGCATTCCGCTCCTCGTTCGGGGACCCGATGTTCCGCGGGGGCTTCGGTGCGATCGGCCGGTCACTCTTCTCGATGTGACGGCGACCCTTCTGAACCGCGGCGGGGCCTCATTTCAGACGCATACCCCCGATGGCGACGACCTGCTGGCCCTGGCCGCGGACCCCGACGCGGATCGGACGGTCTTCTCTCAGTGGAATCGGGGCCGAAATGCGATTTTCCTCGCCATCAATCGTCGTTGGAAGTTCGTGTACAGCGCGCCGGATCAGCGGGAACTCCTGTTCGATCGGCGGCGCGATCCGGACGAAAGTCGCGATCTGGCCGGCCTCGTGCATGATCCCGACTGGACCACCAGCCGGGCCCAGAGGGCCATGCGCCGTTGCCTTCAGGAGGCGCTGAAGACCATGGGCGAAACCACGGCGATGGACGGCGACGAATGGCGTCTCTGGCCCGTTCGGACCCTGCCGCCCAATCCTGACGCGTGGCTGCTTTATCAGGATCACGCCTGGGCGGATCAGCAAATTCCAGGCTATACGATGGAACCCGAAGGAGAACCTCCCGAATGACCCGAACCCGTCCCCCCAATTTTGTCGTGATGTTTCTGGATGATTCCGGCTGGGCCGACTTCCGGCCTTTTGCCCAGACCCCCTATCCGACCCCCAACGTGGAACGGCTGGCGGCGGAGGGGTGCTGTTTCACCCAGTTCTATGTGCCCCAGGCGATCTGTTCCGCCTCCCGCGCCTCCCTGCTCACAGGATGCTATCCCGAGCGGCACCGCGTGTTCGGCGCCATCGGGCCACGCGCGCGGGGACTCGATCCCTCGATCGCCACGCTGGCGGAGGTTCTCAAACAGGCCGGATATGCGACCGGCTGTTTTGGAAAGTGGCACATCGGGGATCATCCCGAGACCCGGCCGCCGGCGCGAGGGTTCGACGAATCTTCAGGGCTGATGTACTCGAACGACATGTGGCGGTTTCATCCCGAAACCCGAATGTTTGATGCATTCGATTTGCAATACTGGAAAAACGGCACGATCGTCATCCAGGATCTCTCGCCGGACCAGCAGAATTCGCTGACGACCTGGTACACCGAGGACGCGGCAGCATTCATCCGGACCCACGCCGCGAAGGGGCCGTTCTTTCTCTACATTCCCCATAATATGCCCCATGTCCCCCTGGCCTGCAGCGAAAAGTTCCGGGGACGTTCCGGCTATGGGCTCTATGCCGACGTCATGATGGAAATCGACTGGTCCCTGGGGCAGATTCTCGATGGCCTGGAGGAAACCGGAGTGCGTGACCATACGATTGTGCTGTTCACCTCCGATAATGGCCCGTGGCTCTCCTATGGGAATCATGCCGGACGGACTCCGTATCGGGAGGGGAAGGGAACCTCCTTCGACGGCGGCATCCGCAGCGCGCTGGTGATGAGCGCCCCAGGCCATCTCCGGCCGGGCACCACCTCCGATCGGGCCTTCTGCAGCGTGGATCTGTTGCCGACCTTCGCCGCCCTGGCCGGCGCGCCCCTGCCTCACCACCCCCTGGACGGCCGGAATAACTGGCCATGGATCACGGGCGTCCCGGACGCCGTCAATTCCCAGGAGGCCTACTTCATTACGAACGGCGCCGAGTTTCAGGCCGTGGTGACCGGCGATGGCCGCTGGAAACTCCATCTCCCGCACGCCTATCGCACGCTCGATTTTGCGGGCCAGGACGGGAAGCCGGGCCGGTACCGACAAGAAACCATCGCCCTTTCGCTCTTCGACATGCGCGAGGATCCGTATGAAACGACGGATGTCTCGGCGCGGCATCGGGACGTCTTCGAACGTCTCAAGGCCCTGGCCGAGCGCCATCGCGACCAGTGGTTTCCCCCTTCGCCTCGCCGGTGACCCTTTTTGAAGCCTACTCCAAGGAACGACACTCATGAACCGACCGAACATCCTGATTCTAATGCCTGACCAGATGCGCGCGGATGCCCTTTCCTGCGCCGGCCATCCCGTTATCCAGACCCCCAACCTCGACCGCCTCGCCGCAGAAGGGATCCGGTTTCCGCGCGCCTATACCACCTCGCCGATTTGCATGCCGGCCCGCAGCTCCTTTCTTTCCGGCCTCTTCTGCCACAATCACGGACAGTGGGGTAATTACGGACGCCTGCCGGTCACCGCGGATACCTATGCCCGCCGTTTGCAAGCGGCCGGCTATCACACCTGCCACATTGGCAAATCCCATCTCTACCCCCATCGCCGGGGACATCATCTGAAGGAAGAGGAGCCCTACATGCACGGGCTGGGGTGGGCGGACGTTCTCGAAACCACCGGCCCGATTGCCACCTGTGCCACGCGATCCATTTTGACGGATCACTGGGAATCGTTGGGTCTCTACGAAACCTTCCTCAATGATTATCGGCGCCGAGGGAAAGAGGGAGGTGTCGCGGCGACCTGGCCTAGCCCCCTCCCGCCTGGAGAAGCCATGGACGATTTTGTGGGGCGTACCGCCTGCGAGTACCTCTCGTCCTACCAGCGAAACGAACCGTGGCTGGTCTTTGTCGGTTTCGGCGGTCCGCATGAGCCTTGGGATCCGCCCGCCGACTGGGCGGCTCGCTACGAAGGCCGTCCGATGGATCCTCCCCAACCGGTTCCGCCACCCGAATCGTGGCTTACGGGCGAGGCTGCTCGCTATCGCGAATCCCTTCGCGAACGCGAGCATCCGCTCCCCCCTGAAACCGTCGCGAAGATCCGGGCGTTGTATTATGCGAAAATCAGTCATATTGACGATTGGATTGGACGAATCTGGCAGGTGGTCGAGCGGCGGGGATGGGCGGATCAGACCGCTGTGGTCTTCTGGAGCGATCACGGCGAGATGCTCGGCGACCGGAATCTCTACCACAAGTCTCTCTTCTACGATCCCTCCGCCCGGATTCCCCTGATCCTGCGTCTGCCCGACCGGTCTGCGGCGGGATCGGTCCGACCGCATCTCGTCAGCCTAGTGGACATCACCCCGACCGTGCTCGAGCTCGCAGGCGCCGAACCTCGAAAGCGCGAGTTCGGCCGATCCCTCCTGCCCATCGTCCGTCAGCCTGACGCCCCCCATCACGAGGTCGTGGGCAGCGAAATCTATTATCGCACCATGATCCGGGTGGAGCGCTACAAAATGGTTGTGAACGACCGGGGGGCCGTCCTGGAACTGTACGACATGGAAAAGGATCCGCTCGAGACGCGAAACCTGGCCGGTCATTCGCGGACCGGCGCCGTCGTCCGACGTCTTCAGGAACAGCTGCTTCGCTGGCAGCTCGCAACCGCCACCGATTGGACACAGCTGAACGCATGAATCGCACCCCTCCCAACATTGTCTTCATCCTGATTGACGATCTGGGCTGGACCGACCTGAGCATCTACGGCAGCCGCTTCTACGAAACGCCCAACCTTGATCGGCTGGCGCAGGAAGGGATGCGTTTTTCCGACGCCTACGCGGCCTGTCCGGTCTGTTCACCCACGCGGGCCAGCCTCCTGACCGGGAAATACCCGGCGACCGTGGGCGTGACCGACTATATTGACTGGTCGGGGCGATGGCATCCTTGCCGGGGCCGGTTGGTGGACGCGCCCTATATCCGCCATCTGCCGCTCGAGGAGTTCAACCTGGCCCGGGCCCTCGCAGAAGGCGGGTATGCCACCTGGCACGTGGGCAAGTGGCACCTGGGGGAGGCGCCGTTTTATCCGGATCGTCAGGGATTCGAAGTGAATATCGGCGGATGGGAAGTCGGCCACCCCCACCGCGGCTATTTCAGCCCATGGCAGATCCCCACTCTCCCGGAGGCGGAACCGGGCAAATACCTGACCGACCACCTGACGGACGAGGCCATCCGTCTGATTCAGGCTCATGACGGCCGTCGCCCCTTCTTCCTGAACTTCTGGCACTATGCCGTGCATACCCCCATCCAAGCCCCCGGCGAGCTGGTGGAGAAATACAAGGCCAAGGCGGCCCGGCTGGGACTGGATACAGTCGAGGCGATCCAAATCGGCGAACCGTTTCCCACCGAAAACAAGGGCAACCAGCGTGTCACCCGTCGGATCATTCAGTCCGATCCCGTCTATGCGGCCATGATCGAAAATCTGGACGCCAATATCGGACGGTTGCTGGAGGTCCTTCCTCCGAATACACTGGTCCTCTTCACCTCAGACAACGGCGGCCTCTCCACGGCGGAGGGTGCCCCCACGTCGAACCGTCCGTTGGCGGAAGGGAAGGGGTGGATGTATGAAGGCGGAACTCGGGTGCCACTCATCGTCCGCTGGCCCGGCGTCGTTCCACCCGGAAGCCTCTGCCCCACGCCCGTGACCAGTCCCGATTTTTATCCCACTCTTCTGGAGGCGGCGGGACTTCCGCTGCGACCGGAGCAGCATGTGGATGGGCAGAGTTTTTTCCCCGTCTTGCGGGGCGATACAGCGTTTCAGCGCGGTCCCCTGTTCTGGCACTACCCGCATTACGGCAACCAGGGAGGGACGCCCGCGTGTGCGGTTCGCGACGGCGACTGGAAACTGATTGAGTTCTTCGAAGATGGACGCCGCGAGCTCTATCAGTTGCGCGAGGATATCGGGGAAACCCGCGATCGCGCCGCCGCCTACCGGGGTCTGGTGCGTCGCCTTCATTCGGCCTTGAAAGCGTGGCAGGATCGGATCGAAGCCAAGATTCCAGCGCCCAATCCCTACTGGACTGATCTTCGCCACGCTCCGGAGAAGACCGACTGGACGGGCCAGTGGATCTGGACGGAATCCGCGCGGAAAGCCCGGAACGTCTACGGCTTCTTTCGGCGGCGGTTTCGGCTCCCGAAGGCTGTGTCCGTCACCCTCCGTATCACGGCGGACACGTTCTACGAGGCGCATGTGGACGGCCGGCCTCTGGGGAGAGGACCGGCCCGTTCCCATTTGGGGTACTACGAGTTCGACCGGTACACGCTTCGCCTGAAGGCGGGCGAGCACGTCATGGCCGTCCTGGTCCATCATATCGGCGTCCCCTATGCGGCCGGCATGACCCATCGGCCCGGTCTGCTGGTGGAGATCGAAGGCCCTGGCCTCAAAATCGGTTCCGATGAGCATTGGCGGGCTTTTCGAGGAACGGCGTGGACGAGCGATTTGCCCTGCCTGATGTCTCACTATGGGTTCTGGGAGGAATGCGATCAGGAACGCGTGCCCAAGGGGTGGACCGAACTCGCCTTCGACGATGCCGATTGGGAACCGGCCTGCCCTGTGGGTCGTCCGCCCTGCGGCCCCTGGGTCCGGTTGCTTGAATCCGATCTTCCGCCGCTTCGACGGGAGGTCCTCTCCAAGGCACGTCTGCTCGCCGCCGGCGTGTGGATGCCCGGCGAGGTGCGGGAGGATGACGACAAAAAGCGGGGCGCCGTCGCCGGAGGGTGGCTGCCGGAGGTGTCCACGCTCGGTGTTCCCTCTAAAGAGGCGGCCGCCCGTCGTCGCACGGCCTGGTCGCCGCTCCCGACCGCGTTGGCCGATATCTCTTGGCACGGCTCGGCGTCCGGCGATGGCCTCTGGTTTACGCTCGATTTCGGCCGCACCGTCTCCGGCTATCCGAGGCTCACCGTGGATGCCGATCAGGCGGGGATCCAGCTGGACCTCTCCTACGACGACATTGTGGGACCGGAGGGGGCGGTGAATCCGGAAAGGACCTACGCTCGCCAGACGGACCGATTCCGACTCGCCGCGGGCGTTCAGCGCGTCGGGCCCGTTCGTCCCCGCGGTTTCCGCTTCCTGACGGTGGATATTCAGGGGGTAGGGGCGGTTCGCGTACGAGCGGTGGCGGTCGAGGAGGAGACCTATCCCTTGGTCCCGGCGGGACGATGGCGCTGCTCCGATGGCGCATTGGATTCCATCGCGGAGCGATCGGCCGAGACGGTCCGCATCTGCACATCCGATGCCTTCCTGGACTGCGTCACGCGGGAACGCGTGCAATGGATGCAGGACCTCTACGTGCATGCGCACGTGGCGGCCTATGTCTTCGGCGACACGCGGCTCCTCCGCCGGGCACTGTTCCAGGGCGCTCAGAACGCGCTCCCGGACGGACGGATCAACGGCTTCATACCGTCGGAACGGACCACCTGCGCCTTTGCCTCCTCCAGTCTGGTCTGGCTTCGGCTGCTCATGGAGTATCGGCTCTTCTCCGGCGATGATGACACGATCCGCCGACTGCGT
>Ga0308420_1001351_pt1 | contig 12812 bp, 12 predicted proteins | sample HotsprSampleMS55_FD_203802 | JGI IMG/M metagenome (GOLD analysis project Ga0308420, IMG submission 203802) | Hot spring phototrophic mat microbial communities from Mushroom Spring, Yellowstone National Park, Wyoming, United States - 20090730_MS55 ... | reverse complement strand
AGGCGTCGGCTGCGCTCTGCGGCGCCGAGTACCGGCTCGTCGGCGGGCTCGGCCATGCGGCGATGCTGGAGGCCGAATGGGAACGCGCGGCGAGGGCGATCGCCGGCTGGCTCGAGACGCGCGGCTTCTGAGGCGTCTACCTTCTCGCGTGCTTCGCGAGGAACGCGTTGATGTCCGCGATGCGCAGTTGCGGCTCGCCGGGCACCGGCTGCGTAGCCACCACGCGGTTCATCCACTCCATGTTCCGCTCCATGCGCGCCACCACCTGCGGCCATTCGCTCGCGCGGTAGCGCGCAGGGTCGGGAAGCACGTGGCACTGGTTGCAGGCGAGCCGGAACGCCTCGCCTTCGGGTCCGAACGCCGCCGGGTACTTCTTCGGATCGAGCGGCTGCATCGCATGGCGGCGCAGATAGGCGACGATCGCGGCTTTTTCCTCCTCGCGCGGTGCCTCGACTCCGGCCATCATCCCGGCCATCACCCGGCCGAGGTTGCCCTTGCCCTCCATGCGCAGCACCATGCGCTCGACCACCGCCGGCCACTTCGCGGCGTGGTGCATCGCGGGGTTGGGTAGATGGTGGCACTGCACGCAGTAGCGAACGACGAGCTTCGCGCCGCGCGAAGCGCGCTCGGGCAGCATGTGCGGCTCGAAGCCGGGCGGGAGGATGCGCTCGAGCATCGGCCCGTGCGGGCTCGCGGCCCAGCGCCGGCGCGCTTCCGAGAGCTCGTCGGCTGCGGCGCCGAGCGCGGCGAGCGCCAGCAGCGCGGCGAGGCTCGAGTGCAGGCTAGAGCGCATGCGAGCGGTCGCCGCGCGCGAAGCCGAGAAGACGGTGCTCGACGCCGCGGCCCATCGCGAGCACCTTGAAAAGTTCGCCCATCTCCGCAGGCGAGACAAGCTTCTGCACCGCTGCGGCCTGCGGGGCGTAACGGCGGCGATCGGCCGGGTCTTCGTCGGCGAGCAGCGCGGTGATCCCGCAGTTGAGCAGGAACTGCGCCTGGCTTGCGAAACCGAGGAGTTCGAGGCCCGCCTCGGCGCCGGCGCGGGCGAGCGCGCTGAAATCGAGGTGTGCGCTGATGTCCTCGAGCCCGGGGGCGCGGAACGGATCGTCGTGCATGCGGTGGCGGCTGTGGCAGACGAGCGTCCCCATCCAGCGCTGGGGGTGATAGTACTCGCGCTCCGGAAACCCGTAGTCGAGCACGAAGAGCGCGCCGCGCTCCAGCGCGCGGCCGACCGCGCGCATCCAGCCGCGCGCGGCGAGGCCGATCTCGCTGCGGTAGCAGCCACAAGGCGGAAGCTCGGGCGCGATCGCCCGCGCCGCCTCGAGCACCTCGCCCTCGGCGGGCCGCTCCTGCCAGGCGAACCTGCCCCCGATTACGCCGACGCCGCGCTCGTGGATGCCGTCGGTGCGCCAGGACACGGCATGCACCGGCATCGCGTCGAGCACCTCGTTTGCGACGATCACGCCGCGAAAACGCTCGGGCAGGCGATCGAGCCACGCCGCGCGGCGTCCGAGCCGGGCGCGCTGGCGCGCGGCGAGCTCGGCGCTGGTTTCGAGGATGAGGTAAGGCACCGCGCGACCGAGGCGCGCGAGCTCGCCGCCGAGCGCCTCGGCGAGCGCGCCCGAGCCGGCGCCGAATTCGAGCACCGCCTCGCCGGGCTCGAGGACTTCGGCCAGCTGGCGCGCGAGCGCGCGACCGAACAGCGGTGTGAGCTCGGGCGCGGTGACGAAGTCTCCGGTGGCACCGAACGTGCGCACAGAGGCGGCGTAGTAGCCGAGCCCGGGCTCGTGCAGCGCCCGCTCCATGTATCTCGCGAACGGGATCCAGCCGCCGGCGGCGCGGATCTCGGCGCCGATGCGCGCGACAAGCCGCGCGCTCGCCGCACCGGAGCCGCGGCCGGGAGCGTCGGGCGCTCGCATGCCGCGCAATTTAACCTAGAATCGGCTGCACACCATGGGGGAGGCGGCGCTCGGGGGAAAGGTCGCGCTCGTGACCGGGGGCGCGCGGCGCATCGGCGCGGCGATCGTGCGCCGGCTGCACGCCGCCGGCGCGAACGTCGTCCTGCACTACCGAAGCGGCGAGTCGCAGGCGATCGAGCTCGAGGCCGCACTGAACGGCGTGCGGAAGGCGAGCGCGCACCGGGTGAAGGCCGATCTCCTCGAGCCGGGCGCGCCGCGCGCACTGGTGGAAGCGGCGCTCGCGCGCTTCGGGCGGCTCGATCTCCTGGTCAACAACGCTTCGAGCTTCTATCCCACGCCGTTCGGGCGCATCGAACCGCGTCACTGGGACGAGCTCGTCGGCTCGAACCTGCGCGCGCCGCTCTTTCTCGCGCAGGCGGCGGCGGCGCATCTCGCGCAAGACTCGGGCGCGATCGTCAACCTCGCCGACATCCACGCCGAGCGGCCGCTGCGCCGCTACGCGGTGTACTCGGTAGCGAAGGCGGGTCTCGTCGGGCTCACGCGCGCGCTCGCGCTCGAGCTCGCCCCGGCGGTACGCGTCAACGCGGTCGCGCCGGGCGCGATCGCCTGGCCCGAGGACGGACAGTTCGACCCTCCGGAGCGCGGGCGCATCGTCGCCACGACGCCGCTTGCGCGCCTCGGGCGCATGGAGGAGATCGCCGAGGCGGTACACTTCCTCGCCTGCGCCCGCTTCGTCACCGGCCAGGTGCTGGCGGTCGACGGCGGGCGCTCGATCTTTCTCTGAGGGAGACGGTGATGGCCTGGGTGTGGCTCGCGCTCGCGGGGCTGCTGGAAGTCGGATGGGCGATCGGCCTCAAATACACCGTCGGGTTCACGCGCGTTGCGCCTTCGGTGCTGGTGCTCGCGGCGCTGGCGGCGAGCGTGTATTTCCTCGCGCTCGCGGCGCGCACGATCCCGATCGGCACCGCCTACGCGGTCTGGACGGGCATCGGTGCGGCCGGCGTGGCGGCGCTCGGCATCGTGCTCTTCGACGAGCCGCGCACGGTGGCGCGGCTCGCCTCGCTCGCGCTGGTGGTCTCCGGCATCGTCGGCCTGCGGCTCGCCGCATGAGCGACCCGCGCAAGGCGGCGCGCGAGGCGGCCAAACGCGCCAAACGCATTCGCCGCCTGGTGGGCCAGGCGATCGCCGACTTCGGCATGATCGAAGAGGGCGACCGGGTGATGGTGTGCGTCTCGGGCGGCAAGGACAGCCACGGCCTGCTCGACGTGCTGCTCGCGCTGCGCGACAAGGCGCCGGTGCGCTTCGAGCTCGTGGCGGTGAACCTCGACCAGAAACAACCCGGCTTCCCGGCCGAGGTGCTGCCTGCCTATCTCGCCGCGCGCGGGGTGCCGTTTCGCATCGTCGAGCAGGACACGTACTCGGTGGTGAAGCGCGTCGTTCCCGAGGGCCGCACGATGTGCGCGCTCTGCTCGCGTCTACGCCGCGGCGTGCTCTACCGCGTCGCCGGCGAGCTCGGCGCGAGCAAGATCGCGCTCGGGCACCATCGCGACGACGTGCTCGCGACCTTCTTCCTCAATCTCTTCCACGCCGGCACGCTGAAGGCGATGCCGGCGAAGCTGCTCTCCGACGACGGCCGCCACGTGGTGATCCGCCCGCTCGTCTACGTCGCCGAAGACGACCTCGCGGCGTACGCCCGCGAGCGCGCCTTTCCGATCATTCCCTGCAACCTCTGCGGCTCGCAGGAGAACCTGGAGCGCAGGAAGATCGGCGAGATGCTGCGCGATTGGAAGCGGCGCCATCCCGGCCGCATCGCGTCCATGCTGCGCGCGCTCACCGACGTGCGGCCCTCGCATCTGCTCGATCGCCGGCTCTACGACTTCGCCGCCCTCGCCCCCGGTGCGCCGCGGCCGGCGCCGCGCGCGGCGGCGCGGACGCCCGGCGAGCCGCTGTTCGCCGAATAGCCCGCGGGCGCGGCGCGAAACAAAGATTGTCAAACTGGTTTTGACAAGCTAAGATTGCGCGATGGCCGGCGAAAACCACTGTGCCGCGCGGCTGGTCGAGATCTTCGGCAGTCAAGCGGAGGTCGCGCGCGCTTTCCAGGTGGATCGCGCGGTGGTGCACCATTGGGTGAAGTCGGGCTACATCCCCGCCCGTTGGGCGGGGGAAGTCGAACGCCTCACCCAGGGCCGCATCGGCGCGATCGAGGTCGTCGAAGAGGCGAACGCGAAGAACCCGGTGCGGCTCAAGTCCCGGCCTGCCCATGCCCCGTTCGGGACCGATGCGGAGAACGCTGCCATGACCCAGTACGCCCCCGCCAAGCGCATCACCTCGTTCCATCCTCCGCAGCGCACGCTGATGGGGCCCGGTCCGACCGAGATCCATCCGCGCGTGCTCACCACGATGAGCCAGCCGGCGATCGGCTATCTCGACCCGGTGTTCGTCGAGATGATGGAAGAGCTGAAGAGCCTGCTGCGCTACGTCTACCAGACCAAGAACGCGCTCACCTTTCCGCTCTCCGGCCCGGGTTCGGTCGGCATGGAGTTCTGCTTCGTCAACCTGGTGCGTCCGGGCGACAAGGTCGTCGTCGGCGTGAACGGCGTCTTCGGTGGCCGCATGGTCGAGAACGTGGTGCGCGCGGGCGGCGTGCCGGTGGTGGTGGAGGACCGCTGGGGCGAGCCGGTGGATCCGCAGAAGATCGAGGACGCGCTGCGCAAGAACCGCGACGCGAAGATCGTCGCGTTCGTGCACGCCGAGACCTCGACCGGATGCCTCTCGGACGCGAAGCTCCTCGCCCGCATCGCGCACCGGCACGGCGCGATGGTGATCGTCGACGCAGTCACTTCGCTCGCGGGCGTTCCGGTGAAGGTGGACGAGTGGGAGATCGACGCGATCTACTCCGCGAGCCAGAAGTGCCTTTCGTGCACGCCGGGGCTATCTCCGGTGTCGTTCTCCGAGCGCGCGGTCGAGCACGTGAAGAAGAGAAAGGACAGGATCCACAGCTGGTTCATGGACATGAACCTGCTGCTGGGGTACTGGGGCTCGGGCGAGCGCACCTACCACCACACCGCGCCGACGAACGCGCTCTTCGCGCTGCACGAGGCGCTGCTCCTGATCCGCGAGGAGGGCCTGGAGAACTGCTGGGCGCGCCACCAGCGCCATCACGTCGCGCTCAAGGCGGGTTTGGAGGCGATGGGACTGCGGTTCCTGGTGCGCGAAGAGCACCGCCTGCCGCAGATGAACGCGGTGTTCTGCCCCGACGGAGTCGACGAAGCGCAGGTGCGCGCTCGGCTGCTGTCGGAGTTCGGTCTGGAGATCGGCGCCGGGCTGGGCGCGCTCAAAGGTAGGATCTGGCGCTTCGGCCTGATGGGTTATTCCTGCCGGCCGGACAACGTGATGCTGTGCCTCTCGGCGCTCGGCTCGGTGCTGGACGACATGGGCTATCCGGTGCACGTCGGCGACGCCGAGGCAGCGGCGCACGCCGCGTACGCGCAGATGCACCAGCGCGACGCGCAGCGCAAGAAGCGGGCGGCGTAAGCGCGGCGCCCGAGGCCCGCGCCGGCGAGCCGGCTTCGCGCTATGCTGGGCGCGTGGACACGCTCACCCACGCGCTCTCGGGTGCGCTCGCCGCGCGCGCGAGCGCACCGGCTGCGGCCGCCCCGCACGCCCTGCGCCGCCGTGTCGGTGCCGGCTTCCTCGCCTGCGCGTTCCCCGACCTCGACTTCGTCGCGGGCCTCGCCGGAGTGACGCCGCTCCTCCTCCATCACCGCGGCCTGACGCATTCCGTCTTGCTCGCGCCGGCGTGGGCGCTCGCGCTCGCCTGGGTGCTCGCGAAGCTGCTGCGCGAGCCCGCCGGCTGGCGCGCGCTCTATGCGCCTTCGCTCCTCGGTCTCATCGTGCACATCGCCGGGGACTGGATCACGAGCTACGGAACGATGGTGCTCGCACCGCTCTCGGACTGGCGGGCGGGGCTCGGCGTCACCTTCATCATCGACCTGCGGTTCACCGGCATCGTGGTCGCCGGGCTCGTAGCGAGCGCGCTCTGGCCCCGCTCGCGGCTGCCCGCGGCGATCGGCTGCGCGGGGCTCGTCGCCTACGTCGGCTGGCAATGGACGCTGAAGCAGGAAGCGCTCGAATTCGCGCGCGCGTACGCGCGCGCGGCCGGCGTCTTTGACGCGCGCATCGAGGCGTATCCCCGGCCGCCGTCGCCCTGGCATTGGACGGTGGTGGTGAGCGATGCGCGCGAGCACCGCTTCGCGCACGTCCACCTGCGCCGCACCGTGCCGCGCGAGATCCGGGAGAGCGACGGCTTTCTCGCCGCGCTCGATGCGCCGTACCTGCCGCTCGCGCAGGCGCGCTGGGAGCTGCGCAGCCGCGATGGCGGCGCGCTCGGGCGCGAGGCGTGGGAATCGCCCGCGCTCGCGTTCTTCCGCTGGTTCGCCGACGCGCCCTTCTTCGACGGCTACACCGAGGGCTCGACCTGCGCGTGGTTCGCCGACTTGCGCTTCCTCGTGCCCGGGCGCGGCACGATGCCGTTTCGCTTCGGCGCCTGCCGCGAGCGGCCGGGCGAGCCCTGGCGCGCGTACCGGCGGGTGGGCGAGACCGGCCGCTCGCCGCTCGACTGAGGTCTGCTATCGGCCGAGCGCCGCCCCGAGTTCGCCGAGGAGCTTCGCGCTCGCCTCGATCTCGTCGCGGTGGATCGAAACGCTCTCGGCGTTCGCACCGAGGGGAATGCCGCTCGCGCCGGCAGACGCGGCGATGCGGCGCAGATTCTCGGTGCACAGCGCGAGCGAACGGGCGAGCGGATCGGGCGCGCCGAGGATCTCGCGCGCGGTCTCCTCCGGTACGTGGACGCCGAGCCAGCGCAGGAAGGCGAGCGTCTTTTCGCGTCCGACCGGGGCGAAGGTGAGCACGACGCGCCGCGGCTCGACGCCAGCGCCGCGGCAATCGCGCGCATAGTCGGCGAGGAGCCGCACCGTTGCGTCGGCCGCGTACACCGTCTGCGAGACGAAGAAACGCGCGCCCGCGAGGGATTTCGCGAGCATGCGCGCCGCCTCGCTGCGCTCGGCGCTGTGCCGCTCGGCGATCGCCACCGCGCCGACGGTGAAGCGCGCCGGATGGTCTGCGGCGATGCCGATCGCCTGTGCGAGCGAAAGCGCGTGGCGCACGCCGGAGGTAGGCCGTCCGACGACCGACAGCAGGCGCGAGGGGAACTCGCGGGCGGTCGCATCGAGCCATGCGCGCCACGCTGGCTCGTCCATCGCGCCGAGGCTCTTGTAGACGATCGCCGGCCGTCCGGTGCGAGCCTCCAGGAGCGCAGCGTAGTGGCGCGGATCGAGCGTGCGCGCGAACGGAAACGGCCGCGGAGCGCTCGTGCGCCCGCTCTCGTCCTGGATGTCGTAGACCACGATGGCGTCGGGCGCGAGCGCCGCGATGCGCTCGGCGAGCCGCGCGGCGGCCGCTTCCACCTGCGCCGCCGGCGTGCCCTCGCGCGGCGGCGTGGTGCCGTAGAACAGCACCGTCTGGCGCGGGTCCTGGAGTTTCGCGGCGAGTTCCACGGAGGCGGCGCCGGCGGCCGGGGGCGCTGCGTCCGGCGCACCTAGTAGCGGTAGTGCTCGGGCTTGTAGGGCCCTTCCTTCGGCACGCCGAGGTAACGCGCCTGCTCGTCGGTGAGCACGGTGAGCTCGGCGCCGAGCTTCGCGAGTTGCAGCCGCGCGACCTTCTCGTCGAGGTGCTTCGGCAGCATGTAGACGCCGACCGGGTACTTCTCGGGGTGGTTGTAGAGCTCGATCTGCGCCAGCACCTGGTTGGCGAACGACGAACTCATGACGTAGGAGGGATGCCCGGTCGCGCAGCCGAGGTTCACCAGCCGGCCCTCGGCGAGGAGCAGAATGCGCTTGCCGTCGGGAAAAATGACGTGGTCCACCTGCGGCTTGACGCGCTCCCAGCGGTAGCGGCGCAGGCTCGCGACGTCGATCTCGTTGTCGAAGTGGCCGATGTTGCACACGATCGCGTTGTGCTTCATGCGCAACATGTGCTCGTGCGTGATGACGTGCAGATTGCCGGTCGCGGTGACGAAGATGTCGGCCTTGTCGGCCGCGAAGTCCATGGTCACCACCCGGTAGCCCTCCATCGCCGCCTGCAGGGCGCAGATCGGATCCACCTCGGTCACCCAGACCTGCGCCTGCAGCCCCCGCAGCGCCTGCGCCGAGCCCTTGCCGACCTCGCCGTAGCCGCACACCACCGCCACCTTGCCCGCGATCATCACGTCGGTCGCGCGCTTGATGCCGTCCACCAGCGATTCGCGGCAGCCGTAGATGTTGTCGAACTTGGATTTGGTGACCGAATCGTTGACGTTGATCGCCGGGAAGAGCAGGCGACCCTCGCGGTGCATCCGGTAGAGGCGGCGCACGCCGGTGGTCGTCTCCTCGGTGACGCCGCGGATCTCGCGCGCGATGCGACTATACCAGCCCGGCGAGCGCGCGAGGCGTTCGCGGATCGACGCATAGAGCGCTTCCTCCTCCTCGCTTCCCGGACGCGCGAGGACCGAAGCGTCCTTTTCGGCGCGCAGGCCGAGGTGTACGAGCAGCGTCGCGTCCCCGCCGTCGTCCAAGATCATGTTCGGGCCGCGGTCTCCGAACTCGAAGATGCGATGGGTGAAATCCCAGTACTCGGCGAGCGACTCGCCCTTATAGGCGAAGACCGGGGTTCCGCCGGCGGCGATGGCGGCGGCCGCATGGTCCTGGGTGGAGAAGATGTTGCACGAGGCCCAGCGCACCTCGGCGCCGAGCGCTTTCAAGGTCTCGATCAGCACCGCGGTCTGGACCGTCATGTGGAGCGACCCCGCGATGCGCGCGCCGGCGAGCGGCCGGCGCGCGGCGTACTCGTCGCGGATCGCGACGAGCGCCGGCATTTCGGATTCGGCGATCGCGATCTCTCTGCGCCCCCAGTCGGCGAGCGCGAGATCGGCGACGCGGAAGTCGCGGAAGTTCGGGTTCGGTGCATTCATCGCAGATCTCCCGAAAAACAAAGCGCCCGCATCGTTGCCAATGCGAGCGCGGTTGATTTCGCTGAGCCTGACCGGGGCTTCCCCCGGACGCAGCGCTCCTCAGCGCCCCGGATTATACGCCTCAGGCGGCCTGCCGGAGCGCGAGCGCGCGGTCGGTCGCCTCCCAGGTGAATTCCGGCTCTTCGCGCCCGAAGTGCCCGTAGGCGGCGGTCTTCTCGTAGATCGGGCGCAGGAGATCGAGCATCTGGATGATTCCGCGCGGCCTGAGGTCGAAGCTCGAAGCGACGAGCTGCGCGAGCCGCTCGTCCGAGATCCGGCCGGTACCCTGGGTGGTGACCATGACGCTCGTGGGACGCGCCACGCCGATCGCATAGGAGAGCTGCACCAGGCATTTCGAGGCGAGCCCCGCGGCGACGATGTTCTTCGCCACGTAGCGCGCGGCGTAGGCGCCCGAGCGGTCCACCTTGGAAGGGTCCTTGCCGGAAAAAGCGCCGCCCCCGTGGGGCGCCGAGCCCCCGTAGGTGTCCACGATGATCTTGCGGCCGGTGACCCCGCAGTCGCCCTTCGGACCGCCGATCTCGAACTCTCCGGTCGGATTGACGAGGTAGCGCACTTTGCCTTTCAGCAACTGGCGCGGCAGCACCGGCTTCACGATGTGCTCGATCACCGCTTCCTCGATCTCGCGGTGCGCGATTCCGGGCGCGTGCTGCGTCGAGAGCACCACCGTCTCGATCGCATCCGGCCTGCCGTTGACGTAGCGGATCGTGATCTGCGACTTCGCGTCCGGCCGCAGCCACGGAAGCCGCCCGTCGCGGCGCACCTCGGCCTGGCGCTCGACCAGGCGGTGCGCGAGATAGATGGCCATCGGCATCAGCGTCGGCGTCTCGTCGCAGGCGTAGCCGAACATCAAGCCCTGGTCACCCGCCCCCTGGTCGAGGTTGTCGTCCTGCGCGCGATCCACACCTTGGGCGATGTTCGGCGATTGCCGCCCGTAGACGATCTGCACCGTGCAGCCGTCGGCGTCGAAGCCGAGCGCCGGATCGTTGTAGCCGATGCGCCGGATCGTGCGCCGCGCCACCGCGTCGTAGTCCACCTCGGCGCGCGTCGTGATCTCGCCGGCGAGCACCACCAGGTTGTCCTTCACCAGCGTCTCGGCGGCGACGCGCGCGGCGCGGTCCTCGCGTAGAATCGCGTCGAGCACCGCGTCCGAGATTTGGTCCGCGACCTTGTCGGGATGGCCCTCGGAGACCGACTCGGAAGTGAAGAGATATTCGCTCATCGTGCGCCCGCCCTCCGGAAAGGGCGCAAGAATAGCAAAGAATGTCCCGGTTCCCCAGCCTGCTCTTGCGGCTCGCCGCGGCGCTGCCCCTGCCGTTCGCGCACGCGGTGGGATGCGCCCTCGGTTGGGCGATGTACGCGTTTTCCTCTGCCTATCGCCGGCGGCTGCGCGAGAACCTGGAAGGGGCCGGCTATCGCGACCGTGCGACGCGGCGCGCGGCGATCGCGGAGGCGGGCAAGCTCGTTGCCGAGCTTCCGGCGCTGTGGTTCGGCTCGCGCGCGCGCCTGGGCGCGCTCGTGCGCGAGATCGAGGGCTTCGAGCTCGTCGAGGCGGCACGCGCCGCCGGCCGCCCGATCGTGTTCCTCACGCCGCATCTCGGCTCCTTCGAGGCCGCGGCGCAGGCCGCCGCCGCCCGCTTTCCGCTCACCGTGCTCTACCGGCCGCCGCGCATCGGCTGGCTTGCGGCGCTCGTCGAGCGCGGCCGCGGCGCGAACCTGCGCCTTGCGCGCGCCGAGCTCTCCGGCGTGCGCGAGCTCCTCGAAGCGCTCGGGCGCGCCGAAGCGGTGGGAATCCTCCCCGACCAGGTGCCGGGGGCGGGCGAGGGCGAATGGGCCGAGTTCTTCGGCCGTCCGGCGTACACCATGACCCTCGCGCCGCGTCTTGCCGCGCGCCCGGGCGTGGTCTGCCTGCTCGCCTGGGGAGAGCGGCTGGCGCGCGGGGCGGGCTACGTGGTCCACGTGCGGCCGATGCCGCCTGCCGCGGCGAACGAATCTCCGGTGCGCCATCTCAACCGCGCGCTGGAGGCGCTCATCCGCGAGTGCCCGGCGCAGTACCTCTGGGCGTACAACCGCTACAAGGCGCCGGCGCGGTGAGCCGGCTCGTCTTCGCGCTGATGTGGATCGCGCATTGGCTGCCGCCGCGTGCGCTCGCGGTGCTCGGCGAGGCGCTCGGCGCTGCCGCTTTCTGGCTCGTCGCCGAGCGCCGGCGCGTCACCCGCATCAACCTCGAGAAGTGCTTTCCGCAGATGTCGCCGGCGGCGCGGGAGCGGCTCGCGCGGGCGCACTTTCGCGCCTTCGGACGCAGTTTTCTCGAGCGCGGCGTGCTGTGGTGGGGAAGCCGCGCGCGCGTCGAGCGCATGGTGCGTCTGGAGGGCCTGGAGCACCTGCGCGCGCACCCCGGCCGCCCGGTGATCCTGCTCGCGCCGCATTTCGCGGGCCTCGACGCCGGTTTTGCGCGCCTTGCGTGCGCGGTGGACATGGTCTCGATGTACGCGAACCAGAAGGACGCGCGCTTCGCGCGGCTGCTGCTGCGCGGGCGCACGCGCTTCGGAGACCAGCGGCTCGTCTCGCGCCAGGAGGGGGTGCGCGCGGTGCTCGCGGCGATGCGTGCCGGACGCCCCTTCTACTACCTTCCCGACCTCGACTTCGGTCCGCGCGATGCGCTCTTCGTGCCCTTTTTCGGCGTGCCGGCGGCGACCGTGCCGGGGCTTTCGCGGCTTGCGCGCATCACCGGTGCGGCGGTGCTGCCGTGCGTGACGAAGATGCTGCCCGGGGGCGGCTACGCGCTCTCGATCGGGCCGGCGTGGGAGAATTTCCCCACCGCCGACCCCGCCGCCGACACCCGACGCATGAACGCCTGGATCGAGCAGCGCGTGCTCGAGATGCCCGAGCAGTATCTCTGGATGCACAAGCGCTTCAAGACCCGCCCGCCGGGCGAGGCGCCGTTCTACGGATGAGCCGGCTTCGCGCGGCGGTGATCGGCGCCGGCCACATGGGCCGGCTGCACGCCGAGCGGCTCGCGCGCTGCGAGGACGTGGTGCTTCAGGCGGTGGCCGACACCGACCCGGGGCGCGCGCACGCGCTCGCGCGCCGCCTCGGCTGCGCCGCGTTCACCGACTGGCGCGAGGCGCTCGCCGGCGCCGACGCCGCGGTGATCGCCACTCCGACCGCGCATCATCATGAAATCGCGTGCGCCGCGCTCGCGCAGGGAGCGCACGTGCTGGTCGAGAAACCGATCGCGCGCACGCTCGCCGAGGCCGACGATCTCGTCGCGCGTGCGCGCAGCGCGGGGCTCGTGCTCCAGGCCGGACACGTGCAACGCTTCGAGCCGGCGTTCCGCGCGCTCGCCGCGCGCATGGACCGGCCGCTGTTCGTCGAGGCCGAGCGCCTGGCCGTTTTTCGCGCGCGCGGCACCGACGTGGACGTGGTGCTCGATCTGATGATCCACGATCTCGACCTCGCCGCCGCACTTGCGCGCAGCGCCCCTGGCGCCCTGACCGCGGCAGGCTTTCGCGTGCTCACCGCGGACGTCGACCTTGCGCACGCGCACCTCGAGTTCGAAAGCGGCTGTGTCGCGAGCCTTTCGGCCTCGCGCGTGAGTCAGGAGCCGGTGCGCAAGCTGCGCGTCGTCCAGCCCGGCCTGTACGTCTCGGCGGATCTGCGGGCCGGCCGGCTGCGCTACGTGCGCGAGCGCTCGGGGGCGCTCGAGGAGAGCGAGGAGCTGCACGCGGGTACGGACGCGCTCGCGCTGCAGGCGCGGGCTTTCGTCGCGGCCGCGCTCGGGCGCGCGCCGGTCGAGGTGCCCGGCGAGGCGGGGCGCGCGGCGCGCGCGC
>Ga0308420_1001348_pt1 | contig 12824 bp, 10 predicted proteins | sample HotsprSampleMS55_FD_203802 | JGI IMG/M metagenome (GOLD analysis project Ga0308420, IMG submission 203802) | Hot spring phototrophic mat microbial communities from Mushroom Spring, Yellowstone National Park, Wyoming, United States - 20090730_MS55 ... | reverse complement strand
TGTGCCATGGGACCATCGGTGGCGGCAACTACCACAATCGCCCCGTCCATCTGAGCGGCACCGGTGATCATGTTCTTGATGTAGTCCGCATGTCCCGGACAGTCCACGTGGGCGTAGTGCCTCTTGACGGTCTGGTATTCGATATGTCGGGTATTGATGGTAATACCCCTAGCCTTCTCTTCGGGGGCATTGTCGATATCTTCATACTTCATCACTTTCCCACCGTAGTGTCTGGCACAGTACATCGAGATTGCCGCAGTGAGGGTAGTCTTACCATGGTCAATATGACCGATCGTACCGACGTTGATGTGAGGTTTCGCCCTTTCAAACTTTTCTTTGGCCATTTCTGCCTCCTTCCGCTATTTTCACCGAAAATAGGTTTCTAGTTTCTATCAGTGTCCGGTAATCCGTACAGGATACTACCGTACCGTAAGTACCCAATTCTTTGAGATGGATGTGAGAGGAGATGAAAAGTCTACTGAAAGACGCCCATCCTTCCTTCACAACCTTGTCCCTGGAATAACCACAGAGAGCATTCCCTATAGTTTCTCAGGAACCCACAACCTTGAACCGTCCACGACGGTCTAATGGACGAACAGCAAAACGATTATATAAAGTTCCCTCGAGATGGTCAATAGACCCATCCGGGGTTACCATCGATAATGGGCAAAGGCTTTGTTCGCTTCTGCCATTTTATGGGTATCTTCTTTCTTCTTTATGGCAGTTCCCGTATTGTTGTACGCGTCCCACAGTTCCGCTGCCAATTTTTCACTAAAATTCCTGCCGGACCTTGTACGAGCTGCCGTAATGACCCAGCGCATGGCCAATGCCTCTCGACGGGATTCACGAATTTCCACAGGCACCTGGTAGGTAGCCCCTCCTACCCTTCGGGATTTCACTTCTACGAGAGGTTTTACGTTTTCGATCGCTTTCAAGAACACTTCCAATTCACTTTTATCCGTCTTTCCCTTTAGAGTTTCTATCGCGTCATATAGCAATCGAGTGGCGATAGACTTTTTTCCCTTCAGCATCATCCGGGTGATGAACTTGGCTACCACTACATTGTTGTATTTAGAATCAGGGACAGTGGGCCGTTTAGTTGCTACCTTTCGTCTTGCCATTATACTTCTCCCCTACGCCTTTGGCCTTTTCGCCCCATACTTCGAGCGACCCCGCTTGCGATCTTCCACACCCAAGGCATCCTTTGTACCTCGAATGATATGGTAGCGTACTCCAGGCAGGTCCTTTACCCGTCCTCCTCGAATCAACACCACCGAATGCTCCTGAAGATTATGCCCGATTCCTGGTATATACGCGGTAACTTCGATACCGTTCACTAACCGAACACGAGCTACTTTCCGTAATGCAGAGTTAGGTTTTTTCGGGGTGATCGTCATAACCCGGGTGCACACTCCCCGTTTCTGAGGGCAACCCTGCAAAGCGGGAGCCTTTGTTTTTGAACGTGCTTTTTGGCGTCCCTTTCGAATAAGTTGATTGATTGTTGGCATACCTTTAACCGTTTCTCCTACTGTTAGTTAAAACCTGCAAGCGAAGCAGGAATGTACCCCAAGTTCTTCAAAATGTCAATACAGGATCAATCGTCCGTATCGGTGTAATCGTCTTCCCCATTCTCCTCTTCCTGGACGCTCTGTATGATTTCTTGTTTGCTAGCGGAGGATTCTTCTTTCTCCTTCTGCTTCGATTCCAGGATCTTCTGGATTTTTGCATCCAGGTCCTCCGCATTCTCATCGTACAGTTTCAACGCTCGATACCGTTTCATACCCGTTCCAGCAGGTATGGGGTGGCCAATGATTACATTCTCTTTCAAGCCCCGCAGGTAATCCACCGCTCCTGCAATCGCGGCATTCGTGAGGACTCGAGTGGTCTCCTGGAATGAGGCTGCCGAGAAGAATGAATCGATGTTCAAGGAAGCTCGAGTAATCCCTAAGAGGAGGGGCCGCGCGATGGCTGGTTGCCCACCTTCATGGATCACCTTCTCATTTTCTTCATGGAACTTGTGCTTGTCCACCTGCTGCCCGAAAATGAAGTTCGTATCCCCCACAGACACAATCTCTACTTTCCGCATCATCTGTCGAATGATGATTCCTATATGCTTGTCGTTGATGCTCACCCCTTGCAGACGGTACACTTCCTGGATCTCGTTCATCATGAATTGCTGCAGGGCATTCTCGCCCAGGGTATGCAGGACATCATGGGGGTCGATATTCCCATCGCAGAGCTGTTCCCCCGCCTCCACCGTATCACCTTCTCGTACCAGCAAGTGACGCCCCAAGGGAACCAGATGTTTATACTCTTTCCCATAGGGATCCTCAATGGCGATAACCCTTTTCCCCTTGATGATGTTCTTGAACCGAACCGTACCCGATACCTGGGCAAGGACCGCTGCATTCTTTGGCCTTCGAGCCTCAAACAGTTCCCCTACTCTTGGAAGACCTCCCGTAATATCCCCGGTCTTCACGCTTTCTTTCAACAGTTTTGCAAGGGTACGGCCCGCTTTTATCTTATCCCCATCATTCACATTGAGGTAGGCCGATCCAGGAATGAAATACACGGCCTTTTCTTCACCCTTATCGTCGAGGATTCGGATCCGGGGTTGTATAGACTCGGAAGTGTAATCGGTGATCTTTTTCTCGATGTTCCCTGTTTCTTCGTTAATTTCTTCCTTCAGCGTGGTCCCCAACACGATGTCTACGAACTCCACTGTTCCATCGTGCTCCGAGATGATAGGTTCGCTGAAGGGATCGAAAGTGGCGAGGGTATACTCGGGAGGCAGGATGTCACCGGGCTTTACGAACAGGGTAGAACCATTCCGGATTTCTACCTTCTGTTCTTGAGCGATGAGGTATAGCTTCTTCTTATCTTTGCCCTTGAGAATGTAAGCGTTGTGGTTGGAAACAATATCTTGCCCCTCCCGCTTTAGAATAGCCTGACCTTTGAGTACTCGGTCCCCATCGTGCAAATAGAGCTTATCCTTCGGTTGCAAATCGATGGAATCCAGGATCCTATTCACGACGATATGCCCCTTGCGGGTAAACAGAAGGTCCCCCGTCTGGAGTTTCACCGTAGTACCCAGGATTCCCTTGATCACGATGGGGAACTTGAGATAGATTTTATTCTCTTCAGAAGCTTTTGTGGCAGCACCCCCGATATGGAAAGTTCTCATGGTAAGCTGGGTTCCCGGTTGTCCGATGGATTGAGCAGCGATGATCCCTACCGCTTCACCGATCTCCACAGTCTTGTTGGTGGCCAGGTTCCTCCCATAGCACTTCTGGCAAACCCCATGCTGGGATTCACAGGTGAGAACCGTCCGAATTCGAACCGCCTCGATCCCCGCTGCCTCGATCTCTTGCGCGATTTCGTCGGTGATCAATTCGTTCACATCCACGATGATTTCCCCTGTGATCGGGTGCTTGACCCGTTCCAGGGTAAACCGACCTTCTATCCGGTCTGCCAAGGATTCGACGATTTCCTCTCCATCCTTCAATGCCCGCATTTCCAACCCATTGATGGTCCCACAATCTTCCTCGTTCACCACCACATCCTGGGCAATGTCCACCAGTCGACGGGTCAGGTATCCGGCATCGGCAGTTTTCAAAGCGGTGTCGGCCAGTCCCTTCCGGGCTCCATTGGTAGATATGAAAAACTCAATAACCGAAAGGCCTTCCTTGAAGTTGGAAAGGATCGGAAGCTCGATGATATCCCCCGAAGGCTTCGCCATCAGCCCTCGCATTCCGGCCAACTGTCGGATCTGACTTCGAGAACCCCGGGCTCCAGAGTTGGCCATCATGTATACCGGATTGAACCCCTGGCGATCGTTCTTCAGGATGTTCATCAACTCGTTGGTGAGCTCTTCGTTCGTCTTGGACCACACTTCGATCACCCGGTTGTATCGTTCCTCCTGGGTGATGTGTCCGTGCAGGTACTGTTCCTGAATTTCCCGAACCTCTAGGTTGGCTTTTTCGATCATCTGCTTCTTCGATTCGGGGATGAGGATGTCTTCTACCCCGATAGTTGCTCCGAAGACGGTGGCATACTTGAACCCCAGGTCTTTCAGAGCGTCCAACATCTGAACCGTAAGGTAGGGCCCCTTTTCGGCGTACACTTTCGCTATCAAGGCTTTCAATTCTTTATCGCCCAAGGGGTAGTTAAGATACTCGATCCCTTTGGGTAGACCCTCGTTAAACACTACCCTACCAGGGGTAGTTTCCATCACCTGACCATTGATGGGCACTTTGATCCTTGCCCAATACTCCACCGAGCCTGTATCAATGGCCATCAGAACTTCCTCTACCGAACTGAATCGCTTGCCCTCCCCCTTGGCTCCCTTCTTTTCCCGAGTCAAGTAATGAATCCCCAGGATCATATCCTGTGAGGGGAACACGATGGGTTTTCCATTGGCAGGGTTCAGCAGGTTCTTAGCCGACAGCATGAGGGTCCAGCATTCGATCTGAGCCGCCTGCGTAAGGGGCACGTGAACGGCCATCTGATCCCCATCGAAATCGGCATTGTAGGCGTGACATACAAGAGGGTGAAGCTTGATCGCCTTTCCGTCTACAAGTACCGGCTCAAAGGCTTGGATTCCCAATCGATGGAGGGTAGGCGCACGGTTCAAGAGGACAGGGTGCTCTTTTACCACATCCTCCAGGATCTGCCATACTTCAGGGCTTTCCGTTTCCACGAGGGTCTTTGCCTTCTTAATGTTATACACTACGTCCTTTTCCACCAGTTTCTTCATGATGAAGGGTTTGAAAAGTTCCAACGCCATCTTCGTAGGCAGACCACACTGGTGGAGCTTCAACTCTGGCCCCACCACTATGACGGATCGACCGGAGTAATCTACCCGCTTCCCCAATAGGTTCTGTCGGAAACGGCCCTGTTTTCCTTTCAGCATATCGGAGAGGGATTTGAGAGGCCGGTTGGAAGCCCCTTTCACGACTCGCTTTCGTTTGGAGTTGTCGAACAGAGCGTCCACCGCTTCCTGCAGCATCCGTTTCTCGTTCCGAATGATGATGTCAGGGGCGTTGAGAGCGATGAGCCGTTTCAGCCGGTTGTTACGGTTGATGACCCTTCTGTAAAGGTCGTTCAAATCGCTGGTAGCGAACCTTCCCCCATCCAACTGAACCATCGGTCGCAATTCAGGGGGAATTACGGGAATCACTTCCAGAATCATCCATTCCGGCCGGTTCCCGGAATCCCGGAAGTTCTCCACGATTTCGATTCGCTTCAGGAGCCGCTTGTCGGCTTTCGGGCCCTTCTCGATCATCTGGGCTCGTAACTGGGCGGAAAGGGCGTCCAGATCGATCCCTTCCAAAAGGGTGCGGATCGCCTCGGCACCTATCCCTGCCGTGAAGGCCATCCCATACCGTTCCTTCGCTTCCAGGTACTCCTCCTCGGTGAGGAGTTCCATCTTCTTGAGATCCGTATCTCCGGGATCGATCACGATGTACTTTTCATAGTAAAGAACCGAACGCAGGGCTGCCACAGAGAGATCCAGTAATAGCCCCATCCGGGAAGGGACGGATCGGTAGTACCAGATATGGGAAACGGGGGATGCTAGTTCGATGTGCCCCATCCGTTCCCTTCGTACCTTGAAATGGGTTACCTCTACCCCACAGCGATCGCAGATAACTCCCTTGTATCGGATGGACTTGAACTTTCCACAGTAGCATTCCCATTCTTTTGTGGTACCGAAAATCCGTTCACAGAACAACCCCTCTTTCTCGGGCCTGAGGGTTCTGTAATTGATGGTCTCCGGCTTCTTCACTTCCCCATAGCTCCACGCACGGATCTTCTCTGGAGAAGCCAACTGTATGCGAATGGAATCGAAGTCCTGGATATCTCGCATGGTTACCTCCTAGAAATTGCTCCCCTGACGATTGATCAACTCTTCATCACGTTCTGTTAGGGGGATCGGTTTTCCCTTTGCATCGCGGATGGTAATATCCAAGGCCAGTCCTCGAAGCTCCTGTACCAGCACGTTGAAAGACTCGGGAACACCGGCTGCAGTGGAAGGCTCACCCTTTACAATGCTTTCGTAGATTTTTGCTCTTCCTGTCATATCGTCTGATTTGATGGTGAGTAGTTCCTGTAGGGTATTGGCGGCACCATAGGCTTCCAATGCCCATACCTCCATCTCACCCAATCGTTGCCCTCCGAACTGGGCCTTGCCTCCCAGGGGCTGCTGAGTGACCAAGGAATAGGGCCCCGTAGAGCGCGCATGCATCTTGTCATCCACCAGGTGGTGGAGTTTCAGCATGTACATATACCCCACTGTAACAGGATTCTTGAAGGGTTCTCCTGTTTTACCATCTCGGAGAACGGCTTTGGCGTTTTCGGGTAAGTTTGACTGTCGGAGTTTCTGGGCAATTTCCTCCAACGTGGCAGACTCGAACACTGGAGTGGCATACCATTCATGGTTGGACACGGCTGCCCAGCCTAACATGGTTTCCAACAATTGGCCTAGGTTCATTCGGGAAGGCACCCCCAGAGGGTTCAAACAGATATCCAGAGGTGTTCCATCCTCCAGGAAAGGCATGTCTTCTTCGGGGAGAACCCGGGAAATGACTCCCTTGTTCCCATGCCGGCCAGCCATCTTGTCTCCTTCCTGCAGTTTTCTCTTGGTGGCGATTAACACTTTCACTACTTCCTCAACTCCCGGAGGTAGATCATCACCTTCGGACCTCTTGAGCCTCTGGATATCGATCACTGTCCCCTCTGTACCATGGGGCACTCTGAGACTGGTATCCCGAACTTCCTTCGCTTTCTCCCCAAAGATGGAGTTCAGTAGTTTGAACTCCGGGGTAGTTTCCGTCTCCGATTTGGGGGTAACTTTCCCCACCAAGATGGAACCAGATTTCACCTTGGCTCCTACGCGAATGATGCCTTCCTCGTCCAGTTGTTCCAGGGCTTTTTCGCCGATATTCGGAATGTCCCGGGTAATTTTTTCCGGTCCTAGCTTCGTTTCCCGCACATCCACGGAAAATTCTTTGATATGGATGGAGGTGAAGATATCCTCTTTTACGATCTTTTCAGAAATTAGAATGGCGTCTTCGAAGTTGTACCCGTTCCAAGGAATAAACCCCACCAATACGTTTCTCCCAAGGGCCAATTCCCCTTTGAACGTAGCGGGTCCATCAGCCAGTACGTCCCCCGCTTTTACCTTTTGACCGAGTTTTACAATGGGTTTCTGGATATAACAGGTATCCTGGTTGGTTCGCTGATATTTAATCAGTTCAAAGACATCTCGATCATTCGCATGGGCGGGAGAATCAGGCTTGATCACGATGCGGGCGCTGGACACATACTCCACAGTACCCGACCTCTTTGCCTTGATGAGAACCCCTGAATCGTAGGCGCATTTCGCCTCCATTCCCGTTCCCACCCGCGGAGGTTCGGGGAACACTAGGGGCACTGCCTGACGTTGCATGTTGGACCCCATGAGGGCCCGGTTCGCATCGTCATGTTCCAAGAAGGGAATCAAAGATGCGGAAACCGAAATGATCTGTTTGGGGGATACATCCATATACTGGATATCCTTGGGGCTACGGGTTGTGTAATCCCCTCCCTTTCGTACGCTAATCTGGTCCTGGAGAAAATTACCCTTCTCGTCGATCGGTGCATTGGCCTGGGCAATGAAGTACTTCTCATCATCCATGGCGGAAAGAAACTCGATCTCATCGGTAACTTTTCCGTTTACCACCTTTCGGTAGGGTGTTTCGAGAAAACCGTATTCGTTGACCCTCGTGTAGTTGGCCAGCGAGACGATGAGTCCGATATTGGGACCTTCCGGTGTCTCGATGGGACACATCCTACCGTAATGGGTATAATGCACGTCTCGTACCTCGAACCCCGCCCGATCCCTCGACAACCCTCCGGGACCCAAGGCATTGAGCCTCCGTTTGTGGGTAAGTTCTGCCAGAGGGTTCACCTGATCCATGAACTGGGACAGCTGGCTGGAACCGAAGAACTCTTTGATGGCTGCCACAATCGGTTTGATGGAGATCAGATCCTGTGGTTTCAGGGTCTCCGTCTCTTTGAGAGACATGCGCTCCTTCGCGATTCGCTCCATCCGGGTAAAGGCCGTTTTCAGTTGATTGGCCAGGAGTTCCCCCACCGAACGAACCCGTCGATTTCCCAAATGATCGATATCATCCACATTGGCTTCTCCGATGTATACCTGGATCAAGTATTTCATCGTGTTGATGATATCTTCCTTGGTTAAGAGGTGGGAATCGATGGGTTGTTCGTACCCAAACTTCTTGTTCAGCTTGTACCGTCCCACGCGTCCCAAATCGTACCGTCGAGCGGAGAAGAACATGGAGAGAAAATCCTTCTCTGCATTCTCCACGGTAATGGGTTCACCGGGCATGAGGATAGAATACACGGCAGAAAGGGCATCCTCTTTGGTAGGCTCATCATGTCCCTGATCATCCCGGGTAAATTTGGCTTCTTCCCGTTCGAAACAATTGAGAATCACCTCGGAATTCAGGGAACCTTCCGCCTCGAAATCGATGATTTCCACCTCCTGAACTTTTTGAGCGAGAAGTTCATCGATGTCATGGGGATGGAGTTTTTCACCCGCCATGTGGAGGCGCTTTTGAGTTTCCCCTTCCTGGATATAGAGAGCTTTGGCTAGAACTTTGTTGACAAGAGAATCTTTTAGTTCCCGATCTTCCGTCAATCGGACTGTTTTTGTTTTATAGAAGAGAGAAATGATCTTTTCCCGGCTGTCGTATCCTAAAGCTCGCAGGAAAAGGGTTCCCAAAATCCGTTTCTTCCTGTCGATTTTCGCATAGATCAAATCTTTCTTCTGGTCGATCTCGAACTCCAGCCAGGAACCACGGTACGGAATGATTCGGGAAGAGTACACTCCCTTTTCATGGGAAAAAATCACACCAGGAGACCGATGGATCTGAGATACGACGACCCTCTCCGCTCCGTTTATGATAAAGGTTCCACGATCCGTCATCAGGGGGATATCCCCCATGTAGATATCCTTCTGGCGAATTTCCCCTGTTTCCAGGAAGACCAGGTTTATCCTTGCTTTGATAGGAACCGCGTAAGTCAGCCCTTTCTGCTTACATTCTGCCTCGCTGAACTTGATACTTCCCTCTTCGAGGGTGTAGTAATCATACTCCAACCGCATATCCCCATTCTGGCTTTCGATGGGAAATACGGATCGGAATACCTCCTCCAACCCCTGATTCAATAGCGGCTTTCCCTCCCGAAGTCGTTCCCGTTGAAGGAATCGTTCATAGGAAGAAAGCTGGATATCGATAAGGTTGGGAAGCTCCATGACATCGGGTCTGCGTTTTCCCACGACGACCCGCTTAATCGCGGCATTCCTATCGAACATGTATGCATGCCTCCTGAGAATAATAGACCACCGGCCAACCATGCACCGGTGGTTTCGCGAGAATAAAATACTCTGTAACTACTTCTGTCTTACTGAATCTCAACTGTCGCCCCGGCATCCTCTAGGGCTTTCTTGATGTTCGCCACCTCTTCCTTGGAAGCATTCTCTTTGATCACCCCAAGACCCTCCACAAGATCCTTCGCTTCCTTCAACCCAAGGCCAGGCAGTACCGTCCGTACAGCTTTGATGACGTCGATCTTCTTGTCTCCTATGGCCTTCAGTTTGATGGTGAACTCGGTTTTTTCTTCCGCGGGAGCCGCTGCGGCCGCTGCCCCTGCACCCGGAACCGCCGCTGCCACAGCGACCGGAGCAGCTGCAGTGACACCGAACTTCTCTTCCATCATTTTTACCAGTTCGGAAACTTCCAAGACGGACATGTTAGCGATCGCATCAAGAATCTGTTCTTTTGTCAGTGTTGCCATATTATCTTCTCCTTCGTTTTATTTCCAGCGATAGCACGCAACACGTTCACGAAGACTAACGCTGGGATATTTGAAGCCGCTACGCGACTTTCTTTACGACGCCTTTTTTTCCGCTACCGCCTGCAGGGTTCGTACCAGTTTCGTAGTAACCCCGTTCATCGCATACACGAGGTTCTGCACCGGGGCACGCATGGTACCCATGAGGCTGGCCAATAGTTCCACCCTGCTGGGGAGCTTGGAGAACAGTACGATCTGTTGATCGTCGAACACCTTGCCTTCAACCAGACCGCCTTTAACCTTTACACTGGTCTCCTTGGCAAACTCCAGGAGGGATTTCGCCACCTGAGCGGACTCTTCGTTGGCCAGAGCAATGGCAGTGGGACCGGTTAGATAGGAGGAAACATCCGGTTGGCTCATCTCCTGAAAGGCAATGCGGGCAAAGTTGTTCTTTACCACCTTGTATTCGGCATTCAGTTTCTGAAGTTCCCTCCGGAGCTTCGTAATCTGTTCCACCGTCAGCCCTCGGAAATCGGTAAAAATGTACCCCTTATAGGAACCGAACATGTCTTTCAGTGCTTTTACCGATTGCAATTTTTTATCGTTTAACTTTACTTTGTATTCACCCATGGCTTACTCCTGATCTCTCGATATCCGGACCCCCGGCCCCATCGTGGAGGAAATATAGATGGATTTGATGAAGTTCCCCTTGGCATCGGCCGGTTTTTTTCGTTCGATCTCCTGCAGGACAGTTACCAGGTTCTCGGCAATTGCCTTGGGCTCCATCGACACTTTGCCGATAGCCAGGTGAATAACCCCCGTCTTGTCTGAACGAAACTCTATCCGGCCTTTCTTCAACTCGTTCAAGGCTCCCTTGATATCGAAGGTGACCGTTTGTGTCTTCGGGTTCGGCATCAGCCCACGCCTACCGAGGATTTGCCCCAGCTTTCCTACATCCTTCATCATGTCGGGAGTGGCGACGGCAATATCGAAGTCCAACCATCCCCCTTTGATTTTTTCGATGAGATCTTCATCTCCTACATAGGTGGCTCCCGCCTGGCGAGCCTCCTCCGCTTTGTCCCCTTTGGCGAAGACAAGGATCTTTTTTTCACCCTTGAACTGATGGGGAAGAACCACGGTGTCTCGAACCGTCTGGCTCTTCTTCAATGCAAGGTTGATGGAGACTTCCACCGTTTCATCGAACTTGGCAAAAGCCATTTGTTTTACCAACTCGGCCGCCTTCGCAGGGGGATACGATTCCTTAGGATTGTATTTCTTCAAGGATTCCAAATACTTCTTTCCCCGTTTCATCTCAAGCCTCCACCTCTACACCCATGCTGCGGGCGGTTCCTGCGATGATTTTCATGGCTGCCTCGATGTCGTTGGCATTCAGATCAGGAAGCTTAAGCTGCGCGATTTCCCGAAGCTTTTCCTTCGAGAGCTTTCCCACTTTGTTCTTGTTAGGGACGGCGGATCCCGACTCTATCCCCAGAGCTTTCTTGATCAACACAGAAGCGGGAGGAGTCTTCAATACAAAGCTGAAGGACTTGTCCGCATACACGGTGATGATCACGGGGATGATCAACCCAGGCTCCATATTCTTCGTAGCATCGTTGAACTGCTGTACGAATTGCGGAGCCGAAACTCCGTGTGGCCCCAGCGCCGGCCCTACGGGTGGCGCAGGGGTGGCCCTTCCGGCTGGACACTGCAATTTAATGACCGCAGTGATTTTCTTTTTTGCCATAGAATGTTTCTCCTTTCGTGGTACTGACGTCCATTGCAGGACTCCCAACGAGAAGAAATCCCGGAAACTCCGGGGTCTATATCTTCTCTACCTGAAGAAAGTCAACTTCTACCGGTGTGGCGCGTCCGAAAATCCCTACCATTACCCGTAGTTTTCCTTTCTCCAGATTCACTTCCTCGATGGTTCCCGTAAATGAATCAAATGGTCCATCTATGATACGGACGGTCTCCCCTACGGAAAAAGTCTGTTTCGGTTTCAGGACCTTTTCTCCCTTTATTTCCCCTGTTTTCTGGAAGATCATCCTGGCCTCTTCCTGGGAAATTGGTTGCGGTTTCAGGTTGGGGGAAGAACCCACGAAACCGGTCACCCCTGGAATCCTGCGGATGGCAGAACAGATCGGTTTCCATCCCTGATCGGGGAGATCCATCTCCAGCAGGATGTAACCTGGCAAGAATTTTTTCGTGGAAACTTTCTTTTTACCGTCCTTGACCTCCACCACCTGCTCAGCGGGGACCTTGATGTCGAATATATATTCCCCCAGGTTCTGTTCCTGGATCATTTTGCGAAGAGTCTTTTCGATCTTGTTTTCGTACCCCGAGTACGTGTGAAGGACATACCAGCCTTTTGCCATGGGTAACCTTAATTTTTAAAAAATCCAATCCAAACCTAATAGGAATAGAAAGTCCACTAATCCCAGGATCAACGCAAAGATCAGAGTGGATACCAGGACTACCTTGGTAGAAGCAATGACTTCATCCTTTGTAGGCCACACGACTTTCTTCATTTCAGCGATGCTGTCTTCGATAAATTGGACTATCTTTTTCATCCCCTCTCTCCCTCTGCTGTCATCCTTCCTGCGGGTTCGGTGAAAGACACAATCAGGCCAGGTAGGATTCGAACCTACAACATTCGGTTTTGGAGACCGACGCTCTAGCCGTTGGAGCTACTGGCCTAAGATGGTCCATTATTTGATCTTTGTTTCTTTATGGAGTGTGTGTTTCCGGTCGAATTTGCAATACTTCTTCAATTCCAATTTTCCCTGAGTGTTCTTTCGGTTTTTTTTCGTGGTATAGTTACGTCGATTGCATTCCGTACATTGCAATGCGACTAGTTCAACGTTCTTTCCTTTCGACTTTGCCATTACAAACACTCCTTCTCAAATAGACGATAAGTATAGTGAAATTCCATGAAAAGTGTCAATAGATTCACTACTGACCTCCTGCCG
>Ga0308420_1001342_pt1 | contig 12859 bp, 10 predicted proteins | sample HotsprSampleMS55_FD_203802 | JGI IMG/M metagenome (GOLD analysis project Ga0308420, IMG submission 203802) | Hot spring phototrophic mat microbial communities from Mushroom Spring, Yellowstone National Park, Wyoming, United States - 20090730_MS55 ... | reverse complement strand
GAAAACTTGGTCTTCGCTACGATCAAACGGTACCTCTTGCTCGCGTCGTTTCTCAATATCAAAATCTTCCAAAACCATTCAAAAGGTATCAAATCCAATCAGTTTTTCGGGCCGAAAATCCTCAAAAAGGTCGCTTTCGGGAGTTTATCCAGGCCGATATTGATATTGTTGGGGAAGAAAGTCTTTTGGCCGAAGTCGAAATAATTGCAGCAAGCCTTAAAATTTTTAAAGAACTGGGTTTTAAGAAAACAAAAATTTTTATTAACGACCGAAAAAATTTTGAAAACCTTGATAAAAAAGTAATTTCTGCCATTGATAAACTGGAAAAAGTAGGTGAGGAAAAAGTGATTGAGGAAATAGCAAAGACAAAAGCAATTTCCAACGATGAAGCCAAAGCAATTTTAGACCAAATAAAAAACAAAAAACCCACTGAAGCAATTTTAAAACTTTTTTCTCTCTTAAAAACTTATAACCTCAAAGAGGAAGAAGACTTTGTTTTTAAACCGACTTTAGCGCGAGGTTTAGATTATTATACCGGGATAATCTTTGAAGCCGTTGATGACAATTATAAAGGTGGTTCTTTGGGTGGGGGAGGACGATATGACAATTTAATTGGTATTTTCTTAGAAAACTCCATTCCTGCCTGTGGTTTTGCTTTTGGGTTTGATCGGCTTTTGGAAGCCGGCAATGAACTTAATCTTTTTCTAAAAAAATCAACCGCAACCAAAGTTTTGGTGACTATTTTCTCTAAAAACTTTATTGAAAAATCAATAAAAGTCGCTGCTTTCTTAAGAGAAAAAAACATTAACACCGAGATTTTTTTAAACCCAGAAAAAAAACTTGATAAACAGTTAAAATATGCCGATAAAAAAGGAATTCCTTATGTTTTAATTTTAGGAGAAAAAGAGGTTAAAAAAAATGTGGTAAAATTAAAGGATTTAAAAACGGGCGGCCAAAAAGAGTTTTCTCTTGAAGAGGCTTTAAAAATTTTATCTAACTTATAAGTCTTATAAAACCTATCAGTCCTATTTTCCCTTATGCTCATCAATCCCAATATTGCTATCATCGAATCCCTTCCTGGCGTCGGTGGAGATGAGGCAAAAATCTGGATGCGGGAGCTTCTTTTATCATACATTAAATTCGCCCAAAAAAAGGGTTTTAAATTTTCTTATCTTGATAAAGATATCGTTGAGATAAAAGGAGACAATGCTTTTTCTTTGTTTAAACATGAAACTGGGGTCCATCGAGTCCAGCGAATTCCCACAACCGAAAGACGAGGAAGAATTCATACCTCAACCGCCGTTATCGTTGTTTACCCCCAAATCATTGAATCCGATATTAAAATTAACCCCCAAGATCTTGAGTGGCAGTTTTATCGATCTGGTGGCCATGGAGGACAGAATGTCAACAAAGTAGAAACGGCAGTGAGATTAATCCATAAACCAACAGGAATTGTGGTAACCGCCTCCCGCGAGCGTTATCAAGAAGCCAATCGAAGAATTGCCCTAAACCTTTTGGCGGCCAAACTCTACCAGCTAGAACAAGAAAAAAAACAAGGACTTTTACACTCTTATGTCAAAAACGTTGGCAGTGGGGAGCGGGCCGAAAAGATTCGCACTTACAACTTTCCGCAAAATAGACTAACCGATCATCGCATTGGTAAAAGTTTTTATGATTTAGAAAGAATCATTGAAGATGGAGAATGGGACAAAGTTTTTTCTTCGTATTAATTTTAAAACGCGTTAAAATTATATAGATTCCTAATCAGAGTCAGGAATGACATTTTATTGTTTTTTAATTTTTTTTATGGTATAATTTTTATATAATGGTCATTGATGGTAAAAAAATTACCTCCCTTCTTACTAAAGAAATAAAAAAAACTCTTAAAAAATTGAAAAAAAATAAACCAAAATTGGTTGTTTTTCTTATTGGTGAATCACAAGGACAGCTTTCATTTGTGAAGATAAAAAATAAATTAGCTAAAAAACTTGGAATTAAATTTGAATTTATTCACTACAAAAAGCCACCCCTTTTTGAAGAGTTTGTTCGTCATCTTAAACAAAAAGCAACTGACAAAGAAACAACCGGTGTCATTATTCAACAGCCATTACCCGCCGCTTTGGCCACTGAAACCATTTATCAATACATACCTGCAAAAAAAGAAATCGAAGGACACAATCCAAAAAGCCCTTTTTTACCACCGATTGGTCTTGCGGTTTTAACCGCTTTAAAATCGGTGCTTTTGGGAGGAATTGCCAACGAAAAAATTATTATAAGTCCAAAAAAAGATGTTAATTTCTTTCAAAAAAAAATTAAAAATAAAAAAATAGTTTTGGTTGGACAAGGAATAACGGGCGGGCTACCAATAGGCAAAACCTTAAACTACTTTAAAATCAACTTTATTGCTATCACCTCAAAAACAGAAAACAAAGAAAGCTATTATAAACAAGCTGATGTTTTAATCACCGCTGTTGGCAAAAAAGTGATCTTTCCAAATGATTTAAAAAAAGGAGTCATTTTACTAAATGTTGGTCTTAGAAAAGAAAATGGGAAACTAAAAGGCGATTATGAGGAAAAAGAGATAAAAAGCATTGCCTCCTTTTATACCAAAACTCCTGGAGGTATCGGTCCGATTGATGTTTTGTATCTTTACAAAAATTTAGTCGATGCCGCCTTAATTCAAAAAAAATAATTATTCTTATTAATTGATTTCTCTCCATTCAATATTTTTATCTTTTTTCATAAAAGTATACTGTCTTTTAGCATAAGAAACTTCAGCGGCAATCCACAAAGAAATGGCCTCATTTAAATCTTTTTTCTTCAAAACTACCGGTATGAGCTGTTTATAACCTATAGTTTTTAAACCGAAATCAGACGGTTGATATCCCTCTTTTAAAAGATTAAAAACCTCAGATAAAGCTCCCATTTTTAATCTTTTTTTTACTCTTTCTTCAATTTTTTTTCGCAAAAGATTTTTATCAGAAAAACGAAGACCGATAAATTTTTTCACTTTATAAAACAAACCTTCTTTTTCTTTTTTTTCAAAAGATGGGTTTTTTTTAAAAAATCTTGCAATCTCAATTCTTCTTACAAGCCGTCTTTTGTTTTTTCGATCGCTTTCATTTAAAGCCTCAAAAAACTCTTTTTTTTCTTCTTTTAAAATATCTTGAAGCTCGTCAACTGAAAGTTTTTCTAATTTTTCTCTTAAAGAAAAATCTGGGGGGACTTCATAATCAAAACCATAAAGCAAATGTTTTAAATAAAAATAAGAACCACCAACCAAAATAGGGGTTTTTTTTTGCTTTTTAATCTCGGCAATAACGTCGGCTGCTAACGAAACAAAGTTAAAAGAAGAAAAATATTGATTGGGAAAAACAATATCATAAAGCCAAAGCTTTATCCCATCTTTTAGATAATAACCAATCTCAAAGTCTTGCACTTTTTTCCGTAAAGAAAATTTATCTTTTTTTTTATCAATGTCCTTGCCAGTTATGATATCAAGTTTTTTGTAAATCTGGCGGGCATCAAAGTTGATAATTTCACCGTTATATTTTTTGGCAAAATCAAAAGCCAGTTTTGTTTTCCCAGTGGCTGTCTGACCGGTAATAATAATCATATTAATCATTTATTATAATTTACCAAATAAAAAAGCGGGTGGCACGCCTGGAAGGGCCCCGACGACGCGCAGTGACGATATTTGAAATTTGAGGAACGAGCATCGGCGGGAAGGAAAGGCGGGACAGGACCCGCTTTAATACTTCCTAAACAACTTCAAAAATGCTTCCTTGGGTATCTCAACATCACCAACCATCTTCATTCGTTTTTTTCCTTCTTTTTGTCTTTCCAAAAGTTTTCTTTTGCGAGAAACATCACCCGTGCCTAAAACCTTACCCGATTTTACCAAAACATCTTTGCGAAAAGGAGCAGTTTTGGCTGAAGCAATAATTTTTCCATCAAATTTAGCTTGAATTCTTACTTCAAACTGTTGACGGGGAATTAATTCTTTTAGTCGATTAACCAAAAAACTGGCTTTTTCATAGGCTTTTTGGCTTGGTACTACTTCGGAAAACTCCTCAATTTCTTTCCCATTTAAAAGAAGAGTTAAAGGTGAAGCTAAAACCGGCCGGTAATCTAAAAACTCCCAATCCAAAGAAGCATAACCCGAAGACACACTTTTTAACTTATCAAAAAAATCAGAAATCATCTCAATCATTGGCATCTCATAAATAAGTTGGATTGAGTCACTTTTGCCAATGTTGTTCATGGTTAAAAAATTAGCTCGATGATTTCTACATAAAGTCAAAATCTCACCTAGATATTTAGAGGGAGTAATGATGGTCAATTTAACATAAGGCTCAAGATAAGAATTTTTCTCTTTTTTAAACTCCACTTGAGGCGGTGTTAAAACCAAGCTTAAACCAAACTCTCGCTCCAACCTTTCACAAACAACCTCTGCATGCAAAAGTCCCAAAAAACCCAACCGAAAACCGCTCCCCAACGCTTTACTATAAACTGATGAAAAAGAGATGGCCGCGTCATTTAAGTAAAGTTTTTCTAGTGCTTTTTTAAGATTTAAATAGTCTGAAGGATCGGTTGGGAAAATTCCGGCAAAAACCATGGGTTTGATTTTTTTGTAACCGGGAAGGGAGGGAACATGCATATTTCCTACGTCAACAATCGTCTCCCCAACATCAACCTGATGAATATCTTTTAAATTAGTAACCACATATCCAATCTCACCAGCAGATAACTGACCGGACTCTTTTAAATCAGGCGTAAAATAACCCACTTCTTCAACGGTGATTTCTTTTTTAGCATTGACTAAAAAAACTTTTTGCCCCTTTTTAATTTTCCCAAAAAACACTCGGACAAAAACAATCACCCCTCGATGCTGATCAAAGTAAGAATCAAAAACCAAGGCTAATAAGTTGTTCTCATTTGTTCCGAGTCTATCTTCAGGTGAAGACGTCAAATTTTTTACGACTTGGGAGGTGCACAGTCCCGCCTTAAGCGGGACGAACACGCCCACGGAGTTTAAAAAATTTGACGTTGAACCTTCTAATGGATCAGGTGTTTTTTCAATAACCGCATAAAGTAATTCTTCCACTCCTTGTCCGGTTTTGGCCGAAACTAAATAAATTTCCTCATCTTTTACCCCTAAAAAATTAATTAGCTCTTTTTTTGTTTTTTCAATTTGGGCTTGAGGAAGATCGATTTTGTTAATTGCCGGAATAATCACTAAATTTTTATCCAAAGCTTTATAGGCGTTGGCCACTGTCTGAGCTTGAATCCCTTGGGTGGCATCAACTAAAAGAATAACTCCCTCAACACAGGCCAAAGTCCGATCCACTTCATAAGAAAAGTCAATATGGCCTGGGGTATCGATTAAATTAAGGATAAAGTAGTTAGTATTAAGGACTTTGGTTTTTTCCTCTTTATTTTCAAAATCATTGATACTTTCTCCTTGATACTTACTACTTAATACTTGATACTTCATCCTCGCCGGTGCCAGTTTTATCGTTATCCCACGTTCTCTTGAAATTGGGTTTCTGTCTAAAAACTGCTCCTCATGCTTTCCTTTTTCCAAAACGCCGGTAATCTCCAAAAATCTATCGGCCAAAGTGCTTTTCCCGTGGTCAACATGAGCGATAATGGCAAAATTTCTGATGTTTCTCATATTCACTTTAACACCTCCATGATGTTAAGTTTTTGTTTATTTTAAACACCTAAAACTTGATAATAAAACTCTTCTGTTTTTTTGGCCAAATTTATCCAATCAAAATCCTTAACTCGACTTACTCCCCATTCACCAATGATTTTCCTCTTTTGTTGATCATTTATTAACTGTTTTAAAACTTTGGAAAACTTAACGATATTCTTTCTATCAACAAATAATTCTGGATAAGGATAACCTTTTAAAATTTCTAAAAAAGATTCGTTTTTAAAACCAACTACCGGTATGCCACAAGATAAAGCTTCAAGCACTGTTATCCCAAAAGCTTCATCAATATATGGAGCACAAAAAATATCCGCCTCCTGATAATAATTAATTCGTTCTTTTCCCAATATCTCTCCTACAAATCTTACATATTTATTTAAATTATTTTCCTTAACATATTTTTCCGACTCTAATTTTTCCGGACCATCGCCAACAATCGTCAGACGGATATTCGGATTATCTTTAACAATTTTATTCAGTGTTTTTAATAAATAGATTAAACCTTTTCTTTTAACTAATCTACCAACAAATAATAAATTTATTATTTTACCTTTTGCTTTTTTTGCTGGTCTAAAAAAAGTTCTATCAATACCATTATGGATAATTTTTTGAATAACACTGCGTTTACATAAATATTGCCAACGTCTTTTGACAATCTTTGAAACAAAAATCACTCCTTTAAAATATGACGAAAATATTTCTTTTAAAAGCGGTAAGAATGGATTAACAATATTCAGTATTGAGTCATTATTCCATGCCGTATGAAAAGTAGCCACCTTAGTGGCTGACGTATTGCCAAAGATATCCCAATTGACAAAAGGGATATATGGTTCATGAATATGAATAATATGAAATTTCTCTTTTTCTAAAATTTGTGATGCCTTATATTTTTCATTATTTTTAATAGTAATATTACTCCAGTTTCCGTTAGGAACTGGTAGTTTGACGGCCTTAGCAATTGGATGATAATTAATAAAGGGAATTTTATTATTTTCGGGTCCAAAAATGTTGATTTTATGACCTAATTTTGCCAACTCGTTTGTTAAATTGTATACATGTTCCTGAACTCCACCGGCCTGCGATGGATCAGAAGAAAACACTATGGCAATTTTTAATTTTTTTTTCATATCCTTTTATAAGACCTACTCATTTTATTGTCTTATTATTTTATCACTTTTTGAAGGTTTTTGCCTTAAGCTTAAGCTTTAGTCTGATTTTTAATTGAAGTAATTATCGATTCAACTTCCTCATCTGAGGCTAAATAATATTTGTTAACTTTTATCCCATTCTCATACTCATAAATTAAAGGAATACAATAAGGAATATTTAAAGAGACAACTGAGACATCATCAAGATTATCTAAATATTTAATCATTGCCCGCAACGCATTATGATGTGATGATAAAAGAATATTTTTTCCCTCGGCTAACTTTTTTTCAATCTCATTTTTAAAGTAGGGGACAACCCGGTTGTAAGTATCTTTTAAAGACTCCCCTGAGGGTAAAAGATCCCTTGGCACATCTTTATACAAAGGATCATTTATCGGATGCCGCGGGTCTTTTTCATCAACTTTGGGAGGGGCAACATCATAACTGCGTCGCCAAAGATTGACTTGTTCCTCACCATATTTTTTAACCATCTCTGGTTTAGAAAGAGTTTGCAAAGCACCATAATGACGCTCATTTAAATGCCAATCTTTGATTATGGGAACGTTTTTTTGACCAATGGTTGCCAAAGCAATTTCAATCGTTTTATAGGCCCGTTTTAATACCGAACTATAAGCTAAATCAAAAACAATCCTTTTTTCTTTAATTCTTTTCGCATACTTTTTGGTCATTTCAATTCCCGAAGGTGCCAAATCAATATCGGTCCAACCGGTAAACCTCCCAGTCCACTCAGTTAACCCATGTCTGACAATGACTAAGTAGTTCATAAAATTAATAAAATTATTAGTTAATTTTTAATTTTTATTTTTTATTTTTTAATTATTTATCTCCCATTTCTCAATCTCAATCAACCGATTATACTTGGCCAATCTTTCTGACCGACACATTGAGCCAGTTTTGATAAAGTCAGCACAAGAGGCATAAGCCAAATCGGCAATAAAAGCATCTTCTGTCTCACCTGAACGGTGAGAGATAACTATCTTCCAACCAACTTTTTTTGCCATTTTTATGGCTTCAACCGTCTCATAAACCGTCCCAATTTGATTGGGTTTTATCAAAACAGCGTTGGTTGCTTTTTTTTCAATTCCTATTTTGATTCTTTTAGTGTTAGTCACATACAAATCATCACCAATAACCATCATTTTTGTTTTGGCAGTGAATTTAGAAAAGCTTTCCCAATCATCTTCAAAAAACGGATCCTCAAAAGAAATTAGAGGATATTTTTTCTCAAGCGCCAAATAATAATCAATAAACTCATCGCTTGTTAAAGTCTTCTTTTCTGATTGCAACTTATATTTTTTTTCTTTTTCATCAAAAAATTCTGAAGCCGCACTATCCAAAGCTAAATCATAATCACTTCCTGCTTTTAAACCAATATCTGTCCCAACCTCGGTTAAAAGTTTCAAAACCGTTTCATTACCCAAAAGTTTTGGTGAGTATCCTCCCTCATCACCAACCAAAGTCGAAAGGCCCATTTTCTTAATTTTTTTTCCTAAGGCGGAAAATATAAAAGCAGCCATATAAACTGATTCCGATGGGATATTAGTTTTTGGGACAATCATAAACTCTTGAATATCAAAGTTAAAATTAGCATGTTTTCCACCATTGACCACGTTGACCATCAACCGAGGAAAAAAGGGAGAGACGTCAGCAAAATAATTTTCATTGATAACCTTCCACAAAGGTTTTTTTTGCGAAAAGGCCAATGCCTTAAGATAAGCTTGGGAAACAGAAAGAATTGCGTTGGCGCCTAAATTAGACTTATTTTCTGTCCCATCAAGCTCAATTAAACGTTTATCTAAATCTGGCGACGTTTTAAAATCAACACCAACTAATTCTTTGGCTAGTTTTTGATTAACATTTTCTACAGCACAATCAACTGTTAACCCAAAAAAACGATTCTTATCATTGTCGCGCAGTTCTAAAGCTTCATATTTACCGGTTGAAGCACCTGACGGAACTGATGAAATACCAAAACTCCCATCTTCCAAAACCACTTTTGTTCTAATCGTTGGCTTACCCCTTGAATCATAAATCGTGATTGCAGAAATTTCTTTTATTTTCATATATTTTTTTAACTTATAATAAAGTTTTAACTTTTACACAATGTTTACACAACGTTTACACTATTTTTACACCATTTTTAAACCACTCATACCTTAACCACTCTTACCGTCGACGCCCCTCCTTCTTTTCCAAAATAATCACCATGCAAAACCACCAACCACCCCTCTTTTAAACCTTCTTTTTCTTTTAAATATTTTACTATTTTATGAATACTAACAATACTTACCTCGCCTTCTTTTTCTAAGGGATAAACATAGGGATAAACTCCAAAATAACCAGTCAAATAATCAGCCGCTTTTTTCGATGGTGTAATCGCAAAAATCGGATATAGCGGATGAAAACGCGAAAGATAAATAGCCGTTTTTCCAGTTTCGGTTAAAACTAAAAAACCAATTAATTTATCATCAATACTTTTTAAAGTGGTCGCAATATTAGCTGCCGCCGCCGTTAACGAATAGACAATGTCATTTTCTTTTTTAAACTTAAAAACAAACTTTTTTTCTAAATATTTTTCTGTTGCTAAAGCTGTTTTTGCCATAAAAGAAACCGCCTCGACTGGAAAACTACCAGTGGCAGTTTCTGCCGATAACATCAAACAATCAGTCCCATCATAAACCGCATTGGCCACATCAGAAACCTCAGCCCTTGTGGGTAGAGGATTTTTTATCATGCTTTCAAACATTTGGGTAGCCGTAATCACCAAACGACCATGAGTTAAACAGCGATTGATAATCTCTTTTTGCCAATAGGGCACTTCTTCCAAAGAAATTTCAACCCCCAAATCACCCCGGGCAACCATAATCCCATCAGAACTATCAATTATTTCATCAATATTTTTCAAAGCTTTTTTTGTTTCGATCTTACTGATTACTTTTGCATTTAATTTATATTTTTCCATTTCCCTTCTTAAAATTAAAATATCCTCTTTTGAACGGACAAAAGATAAAGCAACAAAATCAATTTCCGCCAAAGAGGCAAGTTTCAAACCCTCAAAATCACGATCAATTAATGAGGAAAAAGGCAGATCTAAACCTGGCACATTTAAGTTCTTCCGATTTTCAATTATCCCATCTTGAAAAGATTTTAGATAAATCTTCCCTTCTTTTTTTATCACTTCGAATCGAAAAAGACCATCAGCAATTAAAACCAAATCTCCCTCTTTTAAATATTCTTCTAAACTTGGTTCAGTTGAAGCAATACCGGCAACTTTTTCTTTAAAAATTTGGTTGCCAAAAGGATAAAGCTCGCCTTTTTTTACTTCAACCTTATCATAAGGCAGATTAACCCGCAAGCTCGGCCCTTGAAGATCGATTAAAGTACCAACAGAAACCCCCAATTTTTGCGCTACTTTATTGACTCTTTCAATTCTTTCTTTATGCCAATCAATAGTTCCATGTTTAAAATTAAAACGAAAAATATTGACTCCTGCTTTTATCAATTCTTCAATTTTTTCAAAAGAATCACAAGCTGGGCCAATTGTGGCAATAATTTTGGTTAATTTTTTCATTTTTTCTAACACCTTTAAGGTATTATATATTCAACACCTTGTTAATATTTAATTTATACCACATCCGCAAAATTTTTTTCCAGTTTTGAAAAAATCTTTTTGCCAACAAAAAACAAAATTAACGACAATAAAACTCCAACCCCCAAACTTGACCATTTGGGAAAATCGCCTCCCAAAAGGACTTGTCGGTAGGCATTGATAAAAACCGCCATCGGATTTAACTGAAAAACAATCCGATATTTTTCTGGAAAAAACTCAACCGCATAAATAACAGGCGTTAGATAAAACCATAAAGTGATTACCAAATTAAAAAGATATTGAACATCGCGATAATAAAGATTAAAAGAAGAAAGAATAAGGGCCAAACTATAAACAAACAAAAACTCAATCAAAAATATCAAAAAGAAAAGCAACATAAAAAAAGTAAATGGAACCTTAAAAACAATCATCATCAAGATAAAAATCAAAAAAGAAAGAAAGAAATCAAAGGTTTTGGCCAAAAGAGTTGATAAGACCAAAATTTCTCTTGGAAAATAAATTTTTTTGATCAATGATGAATCGGAGATAAAAACATTCATCGCCGATTGCAAACTATTAACCATAAAAAGCCAAGGAAGAAGGCCAGCATAAATAAAAAGAGGATAGGGGACACCCAAATCACTCATTTTTAAAATCTTTGAAAAAACAAAGCTCATTATCACCATCTGAAAAAACGGATTTAAAACAATCCAAAAAAATCCCAAAAACGACTGCTTATACCTTGCCTTGATTTCTCGCAACGTTAGTTTTTTGATCAACGCAAAATACATTAAATAAAATTTTAAATTTTTAATTGTAATATAACCCGTTAACTCGTTAACCCGTTAACCGAATAACTGATTCAACTATTTTTACACAATTTTTACACTACTTTTTACACAACGTTTACACTACATTTACACTAAATTTACACCACATTTACACAATGTTTATACTATATTTACACTACTTTTTACACTAATTTTTAATCTCCTAATCTCTACTTATCTCTACATATCTCTATTTATCTCAATGTATCTCTTTTTTATAAACGTTTAACTTTTTTCCGATCTATCCGAATTCTTCCGATGTTAGCCGATTTATCTGGTTTCTCTCTCATATTTTTTTACCCCTTCCTCCACCTCTCCTTCATATTCCACTCTTCCTTCTTTCAAATATATCACCTTATCACAAAAATTTTTTACCTGTTCCATGCTATGGGAAACAAAAACAATCGTTACTTTTTGCTTTTTAAACTCATTCATCTTATTTAAACATTTTTTTTGAAAAGCAATATCACCAACCGCCAAAATCTCATCAACCAAAAGAATCTCCGGCTTGGAAAAAACGGCCACCGAAAACGCCAGTCTCATAAACATTCCCGAAGAATAGTATTTAACTGGAGTAAAGATAAAATCCATTGGAATTTCAGAAAATGAGACAATCTCAGAAAATTTCTTAACCAAATATCTTTCATCCATCCCCAAAATCACCCCGTTTAAAAAGATATTTTCCTTACCCGAAAGCTCCGGATGAAAACCAGCACCCAACTCAATCAAAGGAACCACTTTTCCATAAACGTTTACTTTGCCACTGGTTGGATAAGAAACACCAGCGATAAGTTTAAGAAAAGTCGACTTACCAGCACCATTTTTGCCAATCACGCCAACCGTCTCTCCTTTTTTTATTGAAAGATTTATATTTTTCAACGCCTCAACCTTTTCAATGGTTTTTTTTTTGGTAAAAAGGGCTTGAAAGAATTCTTTAAGAGTTTTTTGATAAAAAAGGGGATAGCTTTTGGAGACATTTTTAAAAGAAATGGCGAGATTATTGTTATTCATAAAACCCATTATATCAAAAAAATCTCTCTTTAAACGTTACACGTCACACATTTATTGTATAATATTAAATAACTAAATGATAAAGAAGCGTTTTTTTGCCTAAGGCAAAAAAGATTACTGGCAGTTAGTCCTCCAAATAGGAGGATAAACTAAGTTATGCCCCCTTAGCTTAGTGGTAAAGCAGCGGTTTTGTTCAACTGGTAGTTTCCGATTCGTGGTAAAACGAAGAGGATTACTACCAGTTAATCCTCCGTCTTAGGAGGATAAACGCCGTCCTAGCTCAATGGTAGAGCAACTGTTTTGTAAACAGTAGGTTGTGAGTTCGAATCTCACGGACGGCTCAAAAAAAGAGCCCGTAGTTCAACGGATAGAACGAATCCCTTCTAAGGATTAGATGGCAGTTCGATTCTGCCCGGGCTCACATAATCACCAAACATCAAACACCAAGCATCTAACTTCTAACTTCTAACATCTAACACTAATCACCAAGCATCTAACATCTAACACCAAACACTAAATATATATATCAAAAATCATATAT
>Ga0308420_1001340_pt1 | contig 12861 bp, 11 predicted proteins | sample HotsprSampleMS55_FD_203802 | JGI IMG/M metagenome (GOLD analysis project Ga0308420, IMG submission 203802) | Hot spring phototrophic mat microbial communities from Mushroom Spring, Yellowstone National Park, Wyoming, United States - 20090730_MS55 ... | reverse complement strand
GTCCAACTGGGGTCCCAGTCCTCGGCGACGCTCTGCGTGAGCCGGGTGACGTTGGACCCATCAGCGTTCATCAGATAGATTTCGTAGTTGCCGTCGCGGCTCGAATAGAAGACAATTTTTGAGCCATCGGGGGAGAAGCGCGGGCCCAGATCGCTCGCGCGGTTCTGGGTGAGACGCACAACCTCCGTGACCGGAGCGAGCGTGAGGAGATAGATCTCAGAATTGCCGTCGCGATCGGAGACGAAGACGATCTTCGTGCCGTCGGGAGACCAGTCGGGAGCAAAGTCATTGAAGTTCTTGGGCCGGGGCTGCGCCAAGCCCGTAAAGACCAGCACCAAGCCCATCAGAACGATGAGACCTCTCACCACCACGATCACGCTTTCAGTGTAGCGTTCTTGTGCTCAAAAGTCAAGAGCTTCACCCGCGCAAGATCGGCTCCTTCGCTGCTCGCACTTCGTCAAGCCGTCGCACCGACGCCCCATAGACGGGCACCGCGTGCGGAGCTTCTTTGAGCATTTGGGGATTTTCTCTCATCTCTTGGGCGACTTTGATGAGCGCGTCCGCGAAGTGATCAAGCTCTTCTTTGCTCACGGTCTCGGTCGGCTCGATCATCATCACTTCCGGGACTATGAGTGGGAAATAGATCGAAGACGGATGAACCCCGTGGTCTATGAGTCTTTTGGCGACGTCGAGCGTGCGGAGCTCCTCGGACATGCCCTTGGTCGTCAGCACGAACTCGTGCATACAGAGCCGGTCATAGGGGGCTTTGTAGACTTTGCTCAAGCGGGCTCGCAGATAGTTCGCATTGAGCACGGCGTTGGTGCTCACGGCTCGGAGCCCTTCATCGCCCATCATGCGAATATACGTGTACGCGCGGACCAATACCCCAAAGTTCCCGTAGAATGAGTGAATCTTGCCGATGGAGTGCGGGCGGTCATAGTCCAAAGCATAAGTAGGGGCCACGGCATGCCGTGCCCCTACTCTGATGACGCGCGGCACGGGCAGATAGGGCTCGAGCTTCTTGATGACAGCGACCGGGCCAGCGCCAGGGCCACCGCCCCCATGCGGCGTGCTGAACGTCTTGTGTAAGTTATAGTGCACGATGTCTACCCCCATGTCGCCCGGACGGGCGCGGCCCACGATCGCGTTGAGATTGGCCCCGTCGTAATAGACGAGGCCCCCGACGTCGTGAATAAGCGTGGTGATCTCGACGATATCGGTCTCGAAAAGCCCAAGCGTGTTGGGGTTGGTGAGCATAATCCCCGCGACGGACTCGTCGAGATTGGATCTCAGAGCGTGGAGATCAACCAGGCCACGGGAGTCCGACGGAATGTGTACAATCTCAAAGCCACACATCGCGGCGGAAGCGGGATTGGTCCCGTGGGCCGAGTCGGGTAAAAGAATTTTCGTGCGCTTATGAAGCTCTTTAGCCCGCTCAAAGTGCTTTTTGATGATGAGCATCCCCGTCAGCTCCCCGTGGGCGCCGGCGGCGGGTTGGAGCGTGATCGCGTCCATGCCCCCAATCGCGCAGAGATACTCCCCAAGCTCGTACAGCAACCGTAAAGCCCCTTGAGAGAGCTCTTCGCCCTGCAAGGGATGGGCATGGGCGAACAGCCGCGCCATATCTTCGTTGATGCGGGGGTTGTACTTCATGGTGCAGCTACCCAGGGGATAGATGCCGTTGTCCACGCCGTAGTTCATCCGCGACAGCTTCGTATAGTGTCGCACGACTTCGACCTGCGAGACTTGGGGGAGCTTGGGGTCTTCTTTGCGGATGAGTTCAGCGGGGATCAGCTCGGTGAGATTTCTTTCTGGGACGTCGAGGGAGGGAAGCCGCAGCCCGGTGCGGCTCTCTGCGCCAATGTCAAAGATCGTCGTTCCCATGAGAGTTCTCCTTTCAGCCACGCTTCGCGTGACCTTTATCTTCACGGCGAAGCCTGGCGACGAAGCGATCCAGCTCCTCGCAGGTGCGCTTCTCCGTGACCGCGATCAAGAGATTGTTGCCGTCGAGCAGCTCATAGGGTGCCACATCGAGCCCACCTAAGAAGCCCTCATCGCGCAGGGCTTTGAGCAATCGCGCGGGCTTCTGGCGCGTCTGGACCACAAATTCATTGAAGAACGGCCCAGCAAAGCGCAGCGCGAACCCTGGAAGTTTGGCAATCTTTTCTGCAAGATAGTGGGCTTTCTGGAGATTGAGCTCGGCTACTCTTCTCAAGCCGCGCCGGCCCAGCGTCGCCAGATAGATCGTAGCGCAGAGGGCCATCAGCGCCTGGTTGGTGCAGATGTTGGACGTCGCTTTCTCTCTGCGGATGTGTTGCTCTCTCGTCTGGAGGGCCATGACGTAGCCGATTCGTCCGTCGGCGTCTACCGTGCGTCCGGCCATGCGCCCTGGCATCTTACGGACATAGTTCATTCTCGTAGCAAAGAGCCCCAGCAGTGGGCCGCCAAAGCTCTGGGGAATCCCCAAGGGCTGCCCCTCTCCCACGACAATATCGGCCCCATATACCCCCGGCGGAGCTAAAATCCCCAACGAGATGGGATTGACGCTCACGATGAGAAACGCGTCTGTGATAAGATCTTTAAGCCCCGACAGATCTTCGATCACGCCGAAGAAATTGGGGGTCTGCACGATGAGCCCCGCCAGATTCTTATCTATCTCGGTGGGGAGAGCAGCGCGGTCGAGCCGCCCGTCTTCAGTGAAGGGGATCTCCGAGAGCTCGAGGCCCGCGCCCCAGGCGTAAGTTTCAAGACACTTTCGGTAGTGGGGATTGAGGCTTCGAGCTACGAGAAATCTCGTCCTCCCCGTGATGTTCTTGGCCATGAGCATCGCTTCGGCCAGGGCCGAGCCCCCGTCGTACATTGATGAGTTCGCGACCTCCATAGCAGTGAGTTCACAGACCATCGTCTGGAACTCGAACATCCACGTAAGCGTCCCTTGGGAGAGTTCGGCTTGGTAGGGCGTGTAACACGTCAAAAACTCCCCGCGCGCGATGAGATGGGGGATGATGCTGGGAATATAGTGATCATAGACACCCCCGCCCAGGAAGCTCACGTAGGGTTCGGCGTGGGCGAGCGTCGTGAGGAGGTGTTTGACTTCCGGCTCGCTCAGCGGGTCGAGCCCCATCGGCTTGAACCTTCTGAGGACTTCCGGGGGAATGTCGGCAAAGAGCTCCTCGAGATCGTTCAGCCCGATCTCGGCGAGCATCTTGCGCTGGTCTTCTGGGGTGTTGGGGATGAACTCGAACGCCGCCATAGTCACCTCCCCCCAATATGCTGTTCGTACTGCTCGGCCGTCAACAGATTGTCTAGTTCTTCTAGATTGCTGACGGCGATGACCGCGATCCACCCCTGCTCATGCGGGGACTGATTGATCAGCTCCGGATGCGCTTCGAGCTCCGTATTGACCTCAACGATCTCCCCGCTGACGGGAGCGTAGATGGGCGAGACGGCCTTGACCGACTCCACCGTGGCAAACTCTTGCATCTGTTTGACCGTAGTGCCGACCTGCGGCAGCTCGACGTAGACGATGTCACCCAGCTCGTGCTGGGCGTGGTCGGTTATGCCCATCCTCACTCTGGTGCCTTCGCGCTTGACCCACTCGTGTTCTTTGGTGTAGCGATAGTCTTTGGGATAGGGCATGGGGTGCCTCCTTCCCCCTCACCCCTCTGCTCCGGGACGGGGGTGAGGGTGAATACAGTTTACCGCCACGAGCCTAGAGGGCGCAAATGGAGAATGGCCTGTGCTGCCTGCTGGGCGCGCCAGGTCACATGTTGCAAGATCAGTGCCACAAAGCTGTCCTTGAACTCCTCGTAGCGCCCCGCTTGGGCAAGCTGCTCTAACTCTTGGAGCTTCCGCTCGACTTCCGAGCGCGTCGCCGGATCATCAATATAAGTACTGACGAAGCTCCGTACCCGCGCAAACGAGTCCTTCACGGTCTGCGCGACGCGCTCGGCATCCGCCGCGTAGTTGCGGCGATCAGAGATAGACTCAATGACGTAAGCAGCTTTTTCAGCGTGGAAGCGCCCTTCGCTCCAGACCTCACGGACTATGCGCTCCAACTCCTTGCCCTCGATCAGCAGATGCCTCAGCATAATCACTCGGTTAAAGATCTGATCCATCACAAACTCGAACGAGCGCCGCCCGTCTTCCGTGATCTCTGTGTTCAATACCTGAGTCACGTATTCGCTGCGAACTTCGTCGAGCGAGAGCCCCAGGGTCTGCCGGAAGAGCCGATCGAGCTGCTCGAACGAGAACCCATACGAACAGAGGGCGAGCGCGAGCCTCTCGCCCTCCAAAAGCCGATAGAACTCTAAGAATCTTTCGATGCCCCATCGCCGCGCGACGAAGTGTATAAAGCTGCCCCCAAAGCTGTAGATGAAGCGCCGCGAGGAGCAACCGGTCAGATAGCTCACCGGATCAGTGTTCTCCGTCTCGACGAATGCTCTCAAGTGTTGGTCGGTCAGACCGAACTGCTCGTCGTCGGGGGCGGCGTCGGACTGCAAAGATGCATAGACGGCAAGCCCCTCGCGCAGCGTGGTGGGCTTGGACCCGCCGATCAGGGTCAAATCTACAATATGCGTCAGTTCGTGAGGGATGACTTCTTGGGGCAGCCCGATGCTCAGGCCCCCCAGCCCGCGCGGGGTGTTGTCCAGATGGGCGTAGATCGCGTAGCGATTGAGCCGGCCTGTCGCGGCCAACGCCTGCACCTCGGGGGTGTTGGGGAGCGTAGTGACGTGGGCCGCACAAAGATAGCACCGAGTCTTCTGCTGATACTCTTCGAGCGACGCGTAGACGAAGATCGCAATCTTCCCATACTGCTGCACGGAGTACGGGAGCTGTAATGCTTTCTCGATGCTCTGGAGGTCGGCCTCAAGAGAAATAGCGATCTCGTCGAGTTTCGCTTGGAGCGGGTCGGGGCTGCTTAAGGGTAATTTTTCTGGGGGGACGTCCTTCCAGAGATAGATGAAGAACCTCTCGGTCTCGTAGCGAATCCACTCGCCCTCGACGACGGGCTGGGCCAGCCCAACAGCGCTCCAGATCGCCAAGAGGGCAACGATGCTCTTCAGAGAACGTCGGGGCATAGATTCCTCCCAATGGTGCTTAACGGGGCTCCGGTGGCACCGTGTCTGAGCGCGACGATCTCGCTGAGGATGCTCAGCGCGATCTCCTCAGGAGTCTTCGCCCCAAGGTCGAGTCCCGCCGGTGCGCGAATGATCTGCAGCTCCCGCTCCGAGACCCCAAGCCCTCGGAGATACTCCAAGACGATCTGGGCGCGGGTGCGGCTGGCGATCAGCGCGATGGACCGTGCCCCCTTCTCCAGGGCGCTCTTGATCGCGAGGTGATCCGACTTGTGCTGAGTCGCAATGACCACAAACGTCGAGGGCGTGATCTCGAGCTTGCTGCCGTCGAGGTCATCGGTGACGAGCTGACACCCTGGGAATCGGGCGCGCGACGCGCGCGGGTCATCTACAGTGACGCGAAAGTTCAGGAGCTGCGCGAGCTGGGACAAACTTTCGGCGATCGCGCCGGAGCCCACGATGAGCAGATGGGGCTTGGGCAAGACGGGTTCAATATAGACCCACAGCCTGCCGCCGCAGGGCATCCCCGCCAGTTCGTCCGTCAAGTCTATCTCGATGAGGCGGGGCTTGCTGTCTTGCAGGGCTTCGAGGGCAGTCGAGATGGTGATGGATTCGACGCAGCCGCCGCCGAGCCAGCCCCAGATCAGGGCGCCCTGGGCGCTGATGAGCGCTTTGGCGCCGGGCTTGGCGGCCGAAGACCCCTCGGTCTTCACGACCCACGCCGACGCGAAGGGCTCGCCCCGAGCGCTCAGCTCATGGGCGAGCGCGAAAAATTCTTGAGACATCCCCAATATTATAACATAAAGCGTGCAGGCGGGAGAGGCCCCACCTGCACGCCCTGGGGACTTACTCGAAGAGATTGACTTTAAGAATCTCGACGTCTGTGGAGTCGTCAGTGCATGTCGCCGTAACGCGGACGAGATACCCTCCCAGGCTTGGGTAAGTGTAGCTCGCCGAGGGCTCCTTGGCTACAGGCACGGCCTTCGCCGGGGTGCCGTCGCCCCAGTCGACGCTGAAGCTCTTCACGCCTCCAGCGTAGTCCCACTCGATCTTCACCGTGCGTTTGGCAATATCGAATTCAGCAAGAGCGAGATTATCTACCATGCAGCTTCGGGAGCCCACGACGTCGAACGGGTCGGCCGAGAAGGCCTCAATGAAGACCATGTTCCCTCGCTCGAACTTGGTCATATAGAGAATGGTGATCCCGCGACGATCGTCGCGGGCATAGGTGATCGGCGGTACGAGGCCATCGGCGTCCCAGTTCGTCAGTGTCTCTAAGGCTTGGATGAAGCGTTCGCGGGTGAGATTGGGCCCGGCGCGGAAGAGCCCCTCGACGACTTGCATTGCGCCAACATAGGCGATCTCGTTGAAGCCGCTGGGGAGTTCACCGGGGAAGTATCTCTGCAAGAGCGCGCGGAACTTCGCAGCCCCAGAGTGATTGGGGAGCGTGGGATCCGCCGCGAAGCCGGTGACGATCAGGCCCTCCACCGCTGAGACCCCGGCCAACGAGACCATCCGGGCATCTGCTTGCACGTTGGTCGCCAGCCACTTGGGCTTAAACCCCACGGCTTCAGCTTCTTTGAGAATCGAAGCCGACGGAACGAGATACGTCAGCAGTATGACGGCATCGGGATTGGCCCCTTGGAGCCTGACGATATAGGGCCGAAATGCCGTCTCCGCGCCCGGATGGGGCACCGTCAGCACGGGCTCTAATTTGTTGCGCTTCAGCTCTGCCACGACTGCTCCAAGTAGCTCTTGTCCGAAGGCGTCGTCAACATAAAGCACAGCGACCCTCTTGGACTTGAGTCGCTGCGCAGCATAGCGAGCGAGCGCCGTGCCGAAGATCTCGTTATTGGGCTGGATCGCGAAATAAGTATTCTTGACGGGCTTGGAGAACGGCGTGTAGTTCGCATGGGGTGAGACGACCGGCACGTTATTTTTCATGAGATAGTCCATCACGGCCGCATGTGGCACCGTTCCAAGCGAGTTCACGATCGCGAAGACTTTGTCTTCCTCGACGAGCTTCTTCACGCACGCCACGGTCTTGGTGGGATCGAAGGCATCGTCGCACGTGATGAATCTGATCTTTCTCCCGCCGACGCCGCCTAAAACGTCATTGACGTAGTTATAGTACGCCGTCGCGCCGCGGACGACAGGAATCCCCACGCCCGCGAGCGCCCCCGACTGCGCCACAAACGCCCCCAAGACGATCTCATTGGCGGAGACGCCCGGCGTCTGCTGGGCCCCACTGCCAATGCCGATCAACGCCCACCCGACCAGAGCGACGATGATGAGTTTCTTCATTTCTATCAACCTCCTTCTAGCTTATGGACAACTGCCACCGACGCGCCCCGTGTGACAGAGATCATGCCGAAAGATGGGCCACGGGGAGTTCGCTGACCCTTGGTTGGTGCTGCTGAGCGCATAGAAAAATCCGTCGTTGGAACCGACATAGATCGTCCCGTTCTTGGCAATCATGGGGGAAGTGAAAACGGCTCCACCGGTGGGCCGCTGCCATTGCACGGTGCCATCGGGTGCCAGCGCGTAGACCTCCCCTTTGTCTGAGCCGATGTAGATCACGCCGTCGGCCCCAACAGCCGGGGACGAGAAGAAGTAGATGCTCCCGATTTCCTTGCGCCAGCGCACGGTGCCGTCGGGCTTGATCGCATGGAGATTGCCGTCGTAGCCAGCGACATAGATCGTGCCGTCAGCCCCAACAGCGGGCGATGAGCGCACTGTGTCTATGACTTCGTACTTCCACGCGATCGTCCCATCAGGCTTGATCGCATAGAGGAAGCCATCGTCAGAGCCGACATAGACAGTTCCATCAGCGCCGATAGCGGGCGAGGAGACGACTTTGTCTTTGGCTGCATACTTCCATTTGAGGGTACCGTCGGGGTTGAGGGCATACAGATTCCCGTCCCACGAGCCGACGTAGATCGTGCCATCGGCAGCGATGGCTGGAGACGACTCGATCTCCGCACCAGCAGTGAACTGCCACGCCAGGGTGCCGTCGGGATTGAGCGCGTAGAGGTTCTTATCCCGCGAGCCGATATAGATCTTCCCGTCGGTGCTCAAGGCTGGGGAAGAGTAGACCCCATCCCGGGTAGAAAAGCTCCACTGGAGCGTCCCATCGGACTTGATCGCATAGACTTTTTGATCAAGCGAGCCGACATAGATCGTGCCGTTGGGACTGATACTTGGGGAAGAGAAGATCGGACCGCCGGTCCTGAAAGCCCATCTCTGTGAGCCATCCGCGGGGCTGAGGGCGAGAAGCTGCCCGTTCCACGAGCCGACGTAGATCGTGCCGTCGCTCCCCACAGCCGCCGAAGAGAAGAAGAACTGCCCGCCACTGTGGATCCTCCACAAGACTGTGCCGGGGGAGACCTGAGCCGGGCCAGAAACGACGAGACTGCTGACGATGAACAGCGCAAGCATTAGCAGCCACACACTCCGAGAAGACTTCATAGCGCACCTCCTACGCTCTTTTCTGATGGGTGATCCAAGTCTCATAGCGATTGTAGCACGTGACTCTCTTCTCTGTCAAAGTTCGCCTATCCATCAGCCTGTGCTCACTTCAGCCCCCAAATAGAGCCGCTGCACTTTGGGGTCACGCCGCAGATCTTCCGCAAGTCCCTCTAGCGCGATCTTTCCCGTCTCTAGCACATACGCTCGATGGGCAATGCCCAAGCTCAAATGAGCGTTCTGCTCAGCTACCAACAGCGTCATGCCATCACGAGAATTCAAATCTTTCAAGAAACGAAAGAGCGCCTGGACAGTCATCGGCGCAAGCCCCAGCGACGGCTCGTCCAAGAGCAACACTTTAGGCCGAGCCATGAGCGCCCGCCCGATCGCTAACATCTGCTGTTCGCCCCCGGAGAGCGTCCCTGCGGGCTGGGAGAGCCGCTCCCGCAACACCGGAAAGTACGAGAGCACCCGATCCCAGTCTGCTTTGATAGAGCTATCGCGACGGGTGTAGCTCCCCATCCATAAGTTCTCCTTGACAGTCAGATCGGGAAAGAGCTGGCGCCCCTCAGGGACGTGCACGATCCCTAGACGAACAATCTTTTCTGGGGAGAGCTTCTTGAGATCGTGCCCCAAAAATTCGAGCCTGCCGTGGGAGGGGCGCAGCAGCCCAGAAATTGTTCTCAAGAGAGTCGTCTTGCCCGCGCCGTTGGCCCCCAGCACCGCCACAATCTCGCCCTCAGAAACTCTCAGCGAGACGCCACGCAAAGCTACTATGGGGCCGTAGCGGACCTCCACACCCTCAAGCGCGAGCACTGCCGACCCCCTCCCCTAAGTACGCTTCGATCACTTCAGCGTTCTGCTGAATCTCCTCAGGATGTCCCTGGGCGATCACGCGCCCATAATTGAGCACGACAATCCGATCGCAGAGCCCCATGACGAAACTCATATCGTGCTCTACTAAGAGCACCGTGATCCCCCAGTCGTGATTGATCCTTCGGATGAATTCTCTCATCGCGGCTTTCTCCGCAGCGGTCATCCCCGCCACGGGTTCATCCAATAAGAGCAAGCGCGGGCGCGCCAAGAGCGCCCGCATCAGCTCGATCAGCTTCTGCGTCCCATAGGGCAGCGCAAAGACAAAAGCATCCGCGAGCGCTTCCATCTTGAGAAATCTCAGGAGCCACAGGGCTTGGGCTCTCCGGTCGCGCTCCTCACGACGCGCGCGAGGCAACCCTAAGACTACTGAAAGCAAGCTTCCCCCAAAATCGCGATGCTCCCCGATCATCAGATTCTCTAAGACAGTCATATACGGAAAAAGCCCCAAGAGCTGAAACGTCCGTACAATGCCCCGCTCGACTACCTGATACGACCGCAATCGTAACAGATCTTCTCCATAGAAAGAGATCCGCCCGCCCGTCGGCTCGTAGAACCGACTGATGAGATTGAAGACGGTCGTCTTCCCCGCGCCATTGGGGCCGATCAGCCCCACGATCTCGCCCTCTTTGACTTCAAACGAGACGCGATCGAGGGCCTGCAGCCCACCAAAGCGCATCGACAGACTCTCTAGAGAGAGCATCTCAGGCTCCTTTAAGGAAGAGCTTCTGCATCACGGGGAAACGATAGTACAAGCGCAAGAAAAACCCCCACACCCCGTAGGGCATAAAGATAATCACCAAGACGAGCGCCGCACCGTAGAGGAACGTATAGAGCAATTTAGCCCCCTCCAGCCAGTGGGGCAGGAATGTCAAGAACACAGCCCCCAGCACCGCCCCAGGAAGCGATCCGATTCCCCCCAAGATCACCATCGCGAAGATCTCTATAGATTTCCCCAAACCAAATTCGCCAGGACTGATATGCCCGACAAGATGAGCTTGGAGCGCCCCAGCGATCCCCGTCAAGAACGCGCTCACCAGAAACGCATAGGCTTTATAGCGCGTCGGATTGACCCCCAGCGCTTCAGCAGCCGCAGGCTTGTCGCGCAGCGCGATGAACGCCCGACCAATATACGAGCGCGCGACGTTCCACGAGAGAACTAACAGCACCCCCACGATCGCTAGCGTCAGATAATAGAGCTCTAAATCAGTATCGAAGACGAAGCTCCCGATCTGAGGCCGCGGGACTTTAATCCCTTGATGTCCCCCCAAGATCGCCGACCAGTAGGGCAGCGGGACGAGCTGCTGCACCGCTGCACCAAAGCCCAGCGTCGCAATAGCGAGATAGATCGCACTGAGACGCAGCGCCGGGATGAAGAGAATCAGCCCGGTGAGGCCCGTCAGCACACCCGCCAACGGAAAAGCCAGCCAGAACGCAAGCCCAAGCTTGGTCATCAATAATGCCGACGTGTAGCCCCCGATCGCCAAGAACGCGGCTTGCCCGATCGAGACCTGCCCGGCGTAGCCCATCAGTAAATTCAGCCCAACGGCTGCGAGAATATTCGCCCCGGCGATGCTCACAATATAGACTGTGTAGCCCTTCAGCCCAAAGGGCAGCACGATGAGCGTAAGGACGATCAGCGCAAGCCAGACCTGTCTGGGCATCTTAGACCCTCCGATGGATCGGCTCCCCCAACAGCCCCTGGGGCCGCACGGCCAAAAGCACAATGATTAAGACAAAGACGAGCGTCTCCTTGAGCTGATTGATGAGTTCGAACGGCACAGCGATCAATAAGCTCTCGAAGAGCCCGACTAAAAGTCCTCCGACGATCGCCCCGGGTAAGCTCGTAAACCCCCCAAGCACAGCGGCGGCAAAGCCCTTGAGCATCACGAAGACCATCACGATCAGATCCAAGAAGACCAACGGCGCGATGAGCACCCCCGCCACAGCCCCTAGCCCCACCCCAAGCCCCCAGCTCAACATATTGATTCTGAAGACGGGGATACCCAGAAGCTGCGCCCCTAATTTATTCTGGGCAGCCGCGCGCATCGCCGTCCCAATCTTCGTAAACTTTAAGAGCGCAAAGAACCCCAAACTAAGCACGATCGTCGTGCCGAAGATCACTAGATCGTGCCGAGTTATAATAATATTCCCAAGCACCACCGGCGGCCCGCTGATCGCATAGGGCAAGGATTTGGGGTCGAATCCCCAGATCCAGCTCGCCAAAGCGTTGAGCATCAGCGCCACCCCAAGCGTCACAATTAAGAGACTCACCACGGGCGCTTCGCGAGCCGGACGCAACGCCAGACGCTCGACCGCAATCCCCAAGAGAAACCCAAATACAATCACGACAGGCAACGCCGCCCAGAAGGGCCATCCCAACCCCACTAATAACGTGAACCCCACATAGGCGCTGAACATCGTCATATCGGCCTGCCCGAAATTGACGATATCGGTGGTCTTGAAGATCAAGACCATCCCCAGCGCCATGAGGGCGTAGAGGCTCCCTTGAGCTAAGCCTAAGACTATGTATTGCTCAAGCATGAGGTCACCATAAGAACGCCGCCGCGGCCATCGCCGCCCCGCCCCCGGAAGTACAGAAGACAATTAAGTCTCCGGGCTTGGGGCCGCGACATTGCTCAATCTGATCGTCCAGGGCCATGAGCACACACCCGGACCCGGTATACCCCCACTTGTCCATGACCCAATGGGTTCGTTCTAACGGCAGCCCCAACGTCTGCATCACGGTCTTGATCGTGCTGAGATTGACCTGGGTGAAGTAGATCCGGTCTATGTCAGCTACTCTGTACCCCGCGTCCTCGACGACCTTCGTGACGAGCTTGGGCCACTGGGTCGCATTGAACTCCGGTGGGAAGCGTTTGGCGAAGACGATATAGTGTTCGCCACGTTCCAGGCGCTCTGGTGTGGGAGGCTTGTACGAGCCTCCCACGTAGATTCCCATGTAGTCGTGATACTGTCCGTCGCCCTTGATGATGGAACTTAAGAAGCCCGGCTCATCGGCGACGCGCAGCACTGCCGCTCCAGCCCCATCGGCGAAGACCGTCGCCGTCTTGTAGTCGGCCCAGTTGATAAACTTGCTCATGGCGTAGGTGCCAATCACTAAGACTGTATTATAGTGCTGTTCCGTCATGATGAATTTGCTGCCGATGATCAACGCTGTGACCGAGGCCGCGCAGGCATTATTGACGTCGAAGACCCCGGCGTTCACAGCCCCGATCTTATGCTGCACGACGCTCGCGGTCGCCGGGGAGAGATAATCCGGGGTATCTGTCGCGACGATCAAAAGATCGATCTCTTCGGGCTGGACGTGGGCTTTAGCCAAGGCATCGCGCGCCGCTTCGGCAGCTAAATCTGAGGCTGCTTGGTCAGGAGCCGCAAAGCGTCGCTCCTTGATGCCCACGTTGGATTCGAGCCACTGGCTTAA
>Ga0308420_1001334_pt1 | contig 12876 bp, 16 predicted proteins | sample HotsprSampleMS55_FD_203802 | JGI IMG/M metagenome (GOLD analysis project Ga0308420, IMG submission 203802) | Hot spring phototrophic mat microbial communities from Mushroom Spring, Yellowstone National Park, Wyoming, United States - 20090730_MS55 ... | reverse complement strand
AAGGTGAACAATATGGTAACACATCCCTTTAGGGACTGTGTCATCAAAACTGATTATTCGGGTTTTTTTTCGGTTAGCCTCAAGGCTAAGAAGACATATTCCCCCACAAAAAGTATGGGCTTGGCAGTCTCATTAAGTGAGACACGCTTGCCGCAGGGGGATAGTAGGCAGGCAGGAGCTCCCCCTGAAGTTAAGGTGACAAGACTTCCACGGGGGTCTAGGGGGTTAACTAGTTACGGCAAGCGCTTGGTTGTGGGGTCGGTTAATCTGCTGGAACAACGCCACGGCAAGCATAATCTTGTGTTCCACACTGCTACCCTCCCGACTGACGACCCCGCGCTGAAAATTCACGTTCTCAAGAAGTCCAAGGAAATACTTAAATACTGGCGTAAGGTGCTAGCTAGGTTGTTGGAGCGGGTAGGTTTGCCCCGTGAGGACTTGGTTATCGTGCTTGAGTTGCAAAAGCGCGGGGCTATTCACTTTCACACGGTATTCCCCACACGCTATAGCCGGGGTCGTTATGCTTTCTCGCTTGACCAGCTTGATGTTGCGTGGCGACAAGCACTAACTGCGGTAATTCCTGCTCTTAAGACAGTGGACTTTTCCAAGTCCTGCAGGACTGAGCGGATCAGGAAATCGGCGGGGCGTTACTTGGCAAAGTACCTGTCTAAGGGGGTGTTTAAGTTTAGTGCTGATTTTTCTATAACTTGGTACTCTGTTGGTAATCACCTTAAGGAGCGCCTTAAGGAACTGGAGCAAACTCTGTGCTTGTCGGTTTGTCGGGACTTTAACTTTTCGGCGCTTGCCCAGGTCTTGGCTAGTTCTAAGCTAGCGTGGTGCTTAGACTACTTTGTGCTGGATGGTGCAGTGCGATCGCTTTTTGGCTACTTTGATTACAGGTGCCTTAATTTTATTGACCAGCTTTTTCAGTCGGTGGTGTCGGTCAATTCTTGGGTGGGCTAGTAGTTCCCTGCTTTGGCATAATTACACCAAACATTGCATTTCATCATTCCATTCCATCATTTCATTCCATCATTTCATTCCATCATTTCATTCCATCATTCTATTCCATCATTCCATTCCATCATTCCATTCCATCATTCCATTCCATCATTCCATTCCATCATTCTATTCCATCATTCTATTCCATCATTCTATTCCATCATTCTATTCCATCATTCTATTCCATCATTCTATTCCATCATTCTATTCCATCATTCTATTCCATCATTCTATTCCATCATTCTATTCCATCATTCCATTCCATCATTCTATTCCATCATTCTATTCCATCATTCTATTCCACTTCAACGGAGCAGGTAGCGATTGCCCCCCCTACAGCATAGGCACCAGCTCCTCCTGATGCGATCGCCTGATCTGCAGGGCGCTATCTTGCAAAGTATCTGTCTATTCACCAGCTCCCCCCCTACAGCAACTCCCCCATAGCTCCCCCTGCCTACAGCTGATCGCGATCGCCTGATCTGCAGGGCGCTATCTTGCAAAGTATCTGTCTATTCACCAGCTCCCCCAGCTCCCCCTGATGCGATCGCCTGATCTGCAGGGCGCTATCTTGCAAAGTATCTGTCTATTCACCAGCTCCCCCAGCTCCCCCTGATGCGATCGGTAACTCCCGTTGCAGGATAGTTAAGGGGGGTGATATAGTTAGACAGAACAAAAGCAGACACACATATATATATATGTGTTGCCCTGCCCTATGATGCCGTAAGGTGTTGAGCACGTACTTATGGTTAATGTTTGACTAATTCTGGTGACTACTCTTTGATGCCGTCAGGCGTTGAGCACAGGTCACTGTTTGGCTACTTTGACTATTGTGACTGTAGCAGTCATTCCTTTGATGCCGTCAGGCGTTGAGCACTACCCCCTACCGACAACTATATGGAGCAATACCTCAGAAAAAGACTAAAACGCCTGCACGAGCGGGCTAGGCAATACGATCCGATTAGGGACTGGCTATTTGCATCAGAGAGCAGACCCCGAGTGATCTGCCTTGAAGACAAGCGCCAACAAAAGCGCAAGCCTTACTTACCTTAGCGATCGCTTAACCCGAATAATCAGAAAGTGGCGGTTCATAGCCCTCCTCTCTAAGTTCTGCGGACAAGAGTGCTCCCCTCCCCTGCGTCCTCCCTTCGCTTCGCTTCGCTCGCTCAGTGAGGGCGGTCGGGGAGCTTAAGGGGGGGGGTTTTAGTGACGGCATCAATAAGTTGCTTGGGCTATGGTTCGGGGGGCGACTGGGCACTGAGTATTTTTACTTAAGGACGGCTGAGGGCGCAGGAGCTGGTGGGCTACGGCGGCGGGCTGAGTATTTTTACTTGGCGCAGGAGCTGGTGGGGGCGCCCCTCAGCTGTGCGCCGATTTTTTTCTGCCATTTTTTTTGACTAACCACTTGCAAATTTACAAGTAGATTGCTATAATATAGGTGTAAACCATTAGCCCCCTAGAGGGGAGGAGCAACCTATATGATCCGCACTCGCCAACAGCTTCTATACTCCGCCAGCGCCACAAGACGCATCCTAAACCTGCCCCCCGATGTGCCCGTACGGGTGCAGGAGTTTTCTAAAGTGATCTGGGTCTGGGTCAAGGGGTGCAGACCGACCTTCATCTCTAAGCAAGTTTACCACCAGCACTTTGTCGACAGGCGGCGGGAGGCGGCGAGGGCACTGCTTACCTACCGAACCGTTGAGGGTTGGGTCGTGTTGAACCCCCTCAAAAACACCACCTACCAAGTGAAGACATACAAGACACACCTTAGCTGTACCTGCGAGGACTACCGCAATCAGGTTTACTTTTTGGGTCGTGCCTGCTGTAAGCATTGCTATGCAGTGCTTGCAGAGCTAGGCTTTACCAGTCTCAGGGAGTACCTATCCGACCAAAAATTTCAACGAAACTAGTTGCTTTTTTACAAGCAACTTGCTATAATTTGATACATCACTAGACCCCCCTCCCTAGGGGGGGAAAGATAACCAACAAGGAGGACCAACATGAACACGAACACCACTAATGACTACCCCATTAAAACCGTCAAGGTTGAACTTGAATTTAGCCTTGACCGGATCAGGGCACTGCTCGCCGACCAATACCCAGAGGTCTGTGTCATGAGCGATCGCAAGATCGCCGAAGCAATCCGTGCCGGATTCAGTAACCGGTACTGGGAGAGCGATTTGAACCAGTGGCTTCTCGAAAACGATCCCGTTTTCAAGAAGCTGATGGATGCAGTTTGGGATCAACAGTAGGAGGTAACAAATGCTATCAGTATCAGTTTTTGGAAAAAAGCCAATGAACTCAATCTTTCTACCCGATCGACCTTACGCCGTCCGATTCAACTGCCAAGCGGGACAACTTGCCCTATCGGAAGATGAATTTTTGGGCAAGGAAGCCGAAATCTCGATCATTGCTTGCAGACACTGGTACGGGAGTCTTGGGAAGACCCAAAACACAGAATGGCTACAGCTCTTTTTTATCCCAGCGCCATCCTGCAAGTTTTTACCACGGAATACCGTGTGCGTCAGCTACATCAAGACCCGCAGTCTGTCACAGTTTCACCAACTGATCACTAGACTACTGGCGGAAGACACCAACCCCGCAGAGGGAATCTTTAAGGTTAGTTTCCTCAGCCACACGAACAGCGAGGGGCAACCCTATAAATCGGTAAAGTTCGAGTGGAGGGAACGCCAAACCCCCGAAGAGATTGCTCAGCTAGAACAGATCGCCGAATTTCTAGCAGGCAAGCCCGTCCTGCAAGACCTCGATGCAACGAGGAACATGGTCCCATTTAGCGAGTACAGCGAGCACGCCAAACTTGCCACCGCCACCAACTAGACAAAACAGGGGGGAATTTTCCCCCCCCATTGAAAACCACTAAGGACGAACATGAACATGAACAACAATTTAACCCTATTCGACATCCAAAAGGAACTACTCGAACTGCTAGACAGGATCGAAGACTTGCCACCCGAATCAGCAGAGCAAGTGCTAGAGGAATGGATCGAGACCTACGGCAAGTGCAAGGAGAAACTGGACAACTACGCTGGACTAATCAGCGAACTCGAAGCAAGAGCCAAGCTAAGGCGGGAAGAGGCGCAACGGCTCAGCAAACGGGCACAAATTGATGAAAACAAAGCCCAACTCCTCAGGAAAATCCTACTAAACTTCTTTAGTAGGATAGGCTTAAAGACCGTCGAGACCAATCGCTACAGGATCACACTTGCCAAAAATGGAAAGCGACCCCTGATCCTTGATGAGAACGTGCCTATTCCTGACGAGTTTTTAGTTAAAGAACCAGATCGGACACTGATCAGGTCAGCACTGGAGAAGGGCTTATCCCTAGACTTTGCCCGTTTAGGAGAGCCGACCTACTCGATCCGCATCAAGTAACCACCTATCAGCCTCCGTTCTACGGGGGCTGACATGGAAATATGCTATAAAAAATTAGCACATTATTAGCACATTTTCTAAGGTATACCACCATGGAAACAACCAAAGAGCTTACAAAAGAAACCCCCGAAGAACTTACAAAAAGACAACTAGAAGCCATCAAGAGCCGAGCGGTCGAGCTTTGGGGCAACAGGTGGTTATCGCAGATCGTTAAAGAATACGCCAAGGTTGTGGGGGGAGACGATCGCACAAAATTTGCACAGGTACAGCGTTACTTCACAGGGGAAAATGTCCCCTCAGCCACCAACCTAAACGCTTTACTCATCGCGGTAAACTGCCGCTTTAAGATGATCTGCTACTCCAAAGAAGAAAGGGAAATCTAAGGGAGGTGTAGAATGGGCTTTTACAAACTAACTAAACAGGAATTGCTACAAATGCGAGATTTAACCCCTAGCCAAATGGTCATTTTACTGTACCTAAAAACCCTCGATCCTTTCGGCGAAAAAACGCTAGAAATCTCAGTTTCCCAAATCGCCAGAGACCTAAATCTCACCCGCAAAACAGTCAGTAAGGCGATCGATACCTTACATTACCACGGCTATATCCACCGAGAAATGACCCACTGCTTAGTCAAAGTCCTACACCGCCCCGCCCCAGAAACCCAGACAGAGCAAGACATTGACGAGGTGCGTAAAAATTACTCAGGGGGGTGCGTAAAAACTACTCAGGTGAGTAAAAATTACTCAGGGGGGGTGAGTAAAAATTACTCAGGGGTGAGTAAAAATTACTCAGGGGTGAGTAAAAATTACTCAGGGGGGGACAGCACTCAAACCCAGACGGAGCAAGAGCCACAGGACTTTTCCACAGCCTCTAAGACTAGATCAGACTATAAAGATCAAGATCAGATCGAGGGCGACAGGAAATTTTTAGAATTTGTAATCGCCCAACTCAGGGCAAAAGGGATAGACATGACCAGCCCCATAGCCTACGCCAAGAAGTGCATAAGCGATCGCCCCGACTATTGGCGTGGACTATGGCAAGAAGCAAACCACCGCGGAAGACCCCCCAGCCTAGAAATGCTCATTGGAGGGTTTAGACAAGCCTTAAAAGCGAAAGATTGGGCATTTGCTGAGACACGAATCACAGAAATCCGAGAGCTAGCCCCAGAAATTGCTCAGCAATTGGAGCAGGAGATTAACGAATGCGCTCAATGATTGCTATTGCGATTACTACCAAGGTATTGCATTTTTACAAGCAGATTGCTATACTATAAGCGTACTATACCCCCCTGAAAGTATGCGAGTAAAGCCCTTAATAGACGAAATTCTGGAAGATCGCATAATGGCAATGTCAGCCCAAGACCTAGCCGAAGCGATCGCCTACCTGCAGACCAAGCTAGTCCACAAACTGACGGAACAGCTACACCTAGCAGAAGAAGCGATTGAAATCTGCGAAGACGCCCTAGGAGACTATACGGGCATCAGTGAAACCTATACTCCTCTCAAGTTACAGGCGTTCCATCAAATTGCTAAACTCCTACGGGAAATGACAGAGTAGCGGTAATTTTACGAAGATGGCAAATGTTTGGAGGTAGGAAATGATGCCACTGGTTTATTGGCAAGACGAACAATCTGGACGGCTGGCTCCAGTAGTCCTTAAGTTCTTAGATACCCGAGAGGAACTAACTGAGACCGAACGGCATATTTTCGCCGCCTACTTGAAAATCTGGGTGGATCACGAATGGTTTGGAGGAGGAACAAAACTAGCCAAACTACGCAGAACTTGGAAAACCCAAGTCCTCAACGGCGATCGCCGGTCTATCGAGCAATGGCTTGAAGAATGTCTAACCCTCGGAATTGACCCCCTATGACCCAGTTAGCCAGTCCTAAAGTAGGCAAATTCAAAGGGCTGATCGGTGCAATAGTCCTGATTGACGAGGTCAATAACCTAGTAACCCTTGACCTTGATACCTACGGCAAAATCAAGCTACCCGCAGACCAAATTAAACATATCCCGCCCATCAAGCATGACTTCAAGATAGGCGATACCGTCTTTAGCAAAGCCTTAGGGGTCTGCACAATCGACGCCATTATGCACAATGGCATGATCTGGCTCACCACCGCCAAAGGGCAACCCGCCTCAGCCTACTACTCGGATATCGAAAAATATAATCCCCTAGAACATGAAATCAATCCCCTAGAACAAGAAATTGCTCGACTGCAAAAAGAGCGAACAGCGATCTTAGCCGAGGGACCAATCGCCCCCGAGGGGGTATGGATCGAATACGGAAAAGTGTCAAAACGAAAATTTATACAGGCGTACTATCGAGCCGATAAACCGATTTTTGCTCCCAAGGGGCGCACCAGCGGGTTGAGCAGTCGGAAATACATCGGCAAAAAAGGGAGCGAAAAAGACCTTTCAGCACAGCAGGCGATCGCTAGACGCAATCGCTTACAAGCCATCGACAGAAAAATTAAACTGCTTAAAGAAAAACTAGAACATCACCAATGATTCGAACCAAAGAAATTGACCACGCTACCGAGAGCATGCTGAACGGCTTGAGCCTCCTCCTCTTTGGAGAAGAGGGCTGTGGCAAAACTACGATCGCCAAAGGCGTTAAAGCCAAACTAGAAGCCGCTGGCAAAAAAGCCCTTTTAATCAATTACCAAGGCTCGATTAAGGCAACGCTGGAAAACCTCTGTAACGAATTGGGAATCGAACCCAAAACCATCGAACAAATGAAAAACGAAATACGGACGGCGGTGATCGAAAACAATGGCGAAAAACCTTACCTAATCTGCGATAACGCCGAGAGATACCCTACTGGACTGCGCTACTGGCTCGAGGAAATCTCCAGCCAAAAAGGTATCCTCCTACTCCTTGCAACCAAACCCCCACGCAAGGATATTTATTTGAAAATGCCCAGGACAGCGTTACAACCAATCGCTCACGAGCAAATTCGAGAGGTCATGCGACAAGAGGCTGAGGCACTAGGCACTCGCTTAAGCCCAAGTGAAATTTCCGAGCTATTAGAAAAGGTAGGAGGCAACCCCCAACTAGCACGGCGAGCAGTGCGTGAGATGATTTTAGGTATTGCCAGCGAATCAGCAGGAGACCACACTCAATACATTGACGGCACACCAGGTTTAATCGCCCTGATCTCCTGTATCGGAATAGTGAGATTTGTCGGTATAGGTCTAGGCGACAAGTCCTTATATATCATTGGCGGAATAGCTACAATCTCAGCTATAACCCTGCGTCTATTCTTCAATAGAATCAACCGCCGTGAGACTCGGATAACAAGTTAAAAGCTAACACTTAGCCTATGAAAAGCGTTACACATAGCGCTATCGCCGTGTGCGCTACCAGTCTCTCCTTCGGGACTGCCAACCCAGTCTTACTAGGATTGAGCGCAGTATTTAGCCTACTGCCAGATATAGACAGCACTAAGTCAAGTACAGGCATGGTGCTATACCCCATAGCCAAATGGTTCGAAAGCAGATTTGCTCACCGAGAGGTAACTCACTCCCTACTCGCCACAGCAATACTCGCCTTAGCTCTTCTGCCGATCGCTTTCTGGACTAATTGGGAATTATGGGGCGTCCTAGTCTATAGCTACTTCTGGGGCTGGTTTGCCGACGCTTTTACCCTCTCAGGAGTTGCCGCCTTCTATCCCAATACAGCACGGCTAGTAATCCCTGGCAACCCTAGAGCAAGAATTAGACCCAACGGCTCTTTCGAGTATTGGATATTGGCAGTGTGCATCTGCTTGACAATCATCAACACCAACTTAGTAACCAACGGCGGATTAACGGAAGTTGTTGCTAGGCATTTCTTCCGTAATGCCAGCACCGCCTCTGCTATGTTTTTCAAATACCCCGATCGCCAAGTTATTGCCCAAGTCGAGGGAATAAACAAGATCAGCGGCGAAAGAGTAAATGCAGAATTTTTACTAATTAGCGCCACAAAAGAAAACTTTATTGGCAAAAACCTTGACAACGGCAACCTCTATCAAATAGGCAACGACCAAGCCAGCCAAATCCGACCGAGTAATGTCTACACTCGGATAGGCAAACCTCTGACCATTCGGTCAGAATCAATTTTGCCAAAGGAGCTTTTTGTCTTCGAGTTGGTCCGTAAATTACCAGCAAACGCTTACCTAAACGGATCACTGCTCCTAGACAACCTAAGCGATGTCCGCATACCGCTAATCCTAGACAGAGAGTCACCAATATCAGTTTACGGAGGGCAAATTAAACTATCCAACGCTCGCCCCGCCGAACTAGAATCCCTAATAGGGGAGGGATTTATCCTTGATGGCAACATCATCGTCAAGGTAAGAAGCGATGAATAACTGGCAAGAAAGACGAGAGAACAAGAGACGACTAGGCAGAAACAAAAGCAATAGATGGATTTGGGCGATCGCTACTCTGTGGTTTTCATCGCCCGTCATCTTTGGCTCTTTACACGGCGCACTATCTGGGGCAATAGCTCAATCAGCCGCCCCCGAGACCCCACAGCCAGAAACCAACACCCCAAGACTCCTTAAGGTACAATTCGAAATCAGCAAACCAGAAGACTTAAAAGTACAGCAAGGCGACACCGTAGAAGTAGGGCAAATCCTTGCAGAGCGCCAAGCAGAACGGGAAAAACTCCTAGCAGAAGAAAGGGCTTTGAAGGCATCGCTGGAAAAACTGTCACTCCCTACTGTCCCTCTAGTACCGCCAAAGCCAGCACCACCAACACCACAACTACCAGACCGTCAGTTTGCCGAAGAAGAAGCGGCGATCACCAACGCTACGCTGAAGGTCAAAGAAATCGAACGCAAAATTAGCCTACAAGAGCGCAAGCTGGATGTCTTGAGTCAAATCCAAGACGAAGCGGGTCAGGGCGATCTGCCAGTAGGAGCGATAGTCCACGAACAACAGAAATTAGCACAACTGCAACAGGAACTAGAGATTGCCAAAAGCAACGAAGCACTAGCGATCGCTCGGCTGGAAAAAGCCAAAAATGCCCGAGAATATGAGGAGTACCAACATCAATTAACCTTAGCTAGACGAATTGAAGAAGAAAACCAAGCAAGATTAAACTTCCAACGCCAACTACAAGAACAACAAAACGAAGAAAGACGGCGGGAAATTCAAAAAACCGAACTGCGAGCAAAGTTAAACGAAATCCAGACTAAACTCGAAGAAACCGCCGCTGTCAGGAGCAAATATGCAGGCACGATCCGCCGTATTAAATTCGGCAACCAGCGTAATAATCTTATGGCTGTGGAGCTGGTTATCGCAGTCAGCAGTAGCCAACCCGCCCTTAAGGAAACCAGCCCCACAGATACCCGCCCCAACAATAACTCGAGTACCCCCTTCAACACCAAACCTTTCACCACCCCCCCCACCGTCATCGAAATCGAGTGATACAACCCCTAGAACCGACGACGCTCTACCGACAGAGCAAGCAAACGACGGGGAATCACCGGAGCAAATTCTGGAGGAGCGGGCGATCGCTCAAGAACTAGAGCTACTGAAGGGCGAGCTACCATGCCTTAGTTCAACTTCCGCCTGCATCGCTCAGTTACAGACCCTCGCAGTCCAAAACAACCGTCTGATCAAAGCAATAGACGCTCGAGTAAATGCGGTCAATGAAGAAATCGCCAAAGCCCAAGCAAACAATCAAGCCACGATTAACCTGAGCATCTTCTTGCCTTTAGTACAGCGACTAGTAAGACTAGAGACTAGAAACGAAACAGTATTTATAAACGGCTTTCCCCAAGTCCAGCAAACACAGCGGGGATTTTTTGACACGCTCGGCGACTGGTTGCGATCGCCACTCCAAGGACTCAATGAAATCCTTAGCGTAATAGGCGTTCCCCTATTTCAAAACGCCAACGGGGGCAGTCCCGAAACCCAACGCCAGCAAGTCGCCATCACAGACCTGCGTGGTAAAATTACGCAAATTGAGGCACAGAAAGAACAGCTAGTCGAACAACTGAAACAAAAAGTGCTAGACGAAGTTTCAGCATTTGACGAACTCCTGCTAAAAGCTAGACTAGAAGACGCAATTGTCAGGCGTGAAAGGCAACGGATGAGAATCGTAGAGGTTGGCTACAGATTGGGCGAAGGCGACACCCTCACTATGCTGTCCATGATGAACGCCCTTGACCAGCGCAAAATGAACGCCTCAATCGCTCGCCAAAGAATGCGATCACAAGCTGAAAAAATTAGACGCTTGGTACTGCAACAAGACTAGTGTCTAAGCGATCGCCAGTTAAAAGGGGCAGTTACCCGCCCCCACCTGATCTATTTCCAATCAAGAAATTAAACTATTGCGTCACCACAGGCGCAAAAGTACGACCATTACGACAAAGTAGCGGACGGTCTGGGAGATCGGCAACGGTTACGGTAACCCCACCTGCAATTACAGTAGCGGGAATAGGATTAGCCGTCCCATTGGCATAGCGAACAAAACCGCAAGCGTTCACCCTAGCCTTCCGTGTCCGATCTTGTTGGGTAATAATCTGATAGGAAACATTGGGCGTTACGCCAATGATCACAACTGTATTGTTCGAGGTCCTGAAATTAGCAGTAGGGGCAACATCCCACTGACCGTTTCGGCAAGTTGGCAATAGACCAACAGGCAACTCAGGAGGATTAACCACAACCCCGTCAGTAGTGCCTGTAACCCGATAGGTAAAAGAGCTAGGCAGAGGAGCAAAACCGTAGCGAACCAACAAAGCACCACAAGGGTTAGCGACAACAGTGCGAATCTGCTCGGCATTCGGAAAAACAAGCTCATACTCAGCACCTGGCACAAGCCCAGAAACATATAAGTTGCCATCACTATCACGAGTGAAGATAGGATTAGCCAATACAGGCGCACTTAAACTAAAAGTCGCCAACAGTCCAATCAAAACTTTTGTCAATCTCATATAGGCACTCCATGAAGCTAAACATCAGCTACCACGCACATCATAGCCTGTACCTAAAGGCTTTTTCTACCGCACTCACGATTAGTTTCCTCGTTCTAGGGGATAACTCGTTTGCACAACAAATATGTGCCAGAGTAAAAATTTCTGATGGGGATACTCTAACCTGCGACGGGGAAAAGATACGGCTTTGCGGGATAGATGCTCCCGAGCGATCGCAACCGCTAGGAGAAGAGGCAAAACAGTATTTAGCAAAGCTACTGACTGGCAAAACAGTCACCCTTACCCCAGTAGGGACGGATCGGTACGGGAGAACGGTAGCCGAGGTTAAAACAAACGGGAGCGACCAAACAGTCAACGCCACCATGGCACGAGCAGGCATGGCTTACCACTATGCCCAATTTTCCAGACTCTGCCCACACCGTAGTCAAATAATCGAGAGCGAGCGGAAAGCGCAAATTGATAAAATCGGTGTCTGGTCGGGAAATTTCGAGAAACCGTGGGACTATCGGAAAAGAAACCGCTCTAACGATTAGCGTTATGCTGTGTTAGCACAAATGTTAGGGATAGCGTTACACTGTGTTAGCACAGGCGTTAGAGGCTGACTATGAAAGAAGTTGAAGCAATACGAGAATACACGACCAAGGAACTCGCCGCACTATTAGGGACCACAGACGGCAACCTTCGAAGGCTAAAATCAGAACACGCCGAAGAAATGACCGAAGGCGTCCACTGGCGCAGGGAAGGAGTCGAGACGATCTGGACGGAAGCAGGACTAGAGTTTATGGCGAAATTATTGAGCCGTTCTAGTGAGCGAGCGATCGCCGTCTATGAGGAGGTACAGCTACGGAAACAGGAACAAGAAGAGCTACGAGCACGAGAAGAACACTACAGCAACCCCCGCCTGCGATATGCAGACTTACCCGAAATCATGGGGCAACAAATCGCCAACAGCCTAATTAGCCCCGACTTCGTGAGAAGAATCGACCGCGCAGTAATCGCTACAGTCGGCAGGGCTTTAACGAGCAGTACCAGCTTTCTGGCGGAAGACACTAACACAGTATTCCGACTACTCGATCAAGAGTGTCCCCCGCCGATTGACCCAGACAGCGTTCTAGGGGATACGGATGATAGCCGGTGTTTCTAAGACAAGCCAGTATCTTAAGAGCAATAGAGGAACTAGGGCTACATCCTTACATAGCCCACCAAGGGCTAACCCTTGAGAAATGGCGAGCCGATCTAAACGAAAATTGGATAGAGTGGAGCCACAACACTGAAACTGGCAAATGCTACTCAATCTTTCTATTTGACAAGAACGGCAGACAAATAGCGAGATGGACAACGCTACAAAAGGCGCAAACAGGAATTAAAAATTACTTGATTGACCAAACTGACCCTACAAGATAGTATAGTAGTCTCCTGTGATGCCGTCAGGTGTTGAGCACGTACTTATGGTTAATGTTTGACTAATTCTGGTGACTACTCTTTGATGCCGTCAGGCGTTGAGCACAGGTCACTGTTTGGCTACTTTGACTATTGTGACTGTAGCAGTCATTCCT
>Ga0308420_1001332_pt1 | contig 12879 bp, 15 predicted proteins | sample HotsprSampleMS55_FD_203802 | JGI IMG/M metagenome (GOLD analysis project Ga0308420, IMG submission 203802) | Hot spring phototrophic mat microbial communities from Mushroom Spring, Yellowstone National Park, Wyoming, United States - 20090730_MS55 ... | reverse complement strand
TAAAGCGGTCGGTGTCGGGTAGTTTACTGGGGCAGTTGCGGTTTAGCTAAATCGGCGGGAAGCCCCGCATTTGTGAATTGTGTTTACTCAAGAGCAAAGTCGGGATGAAAGCCTTTGTGCTATAGTAACCCATAGACAAGTTTTGTCTACGCCGTGGAACCCACGGTGTCAGCACGCAGAGATCTCTGTACAGACAAGTCTATAAAGCGTGAAGCACGCACTCTATCGTTCCGAAGGTGGCGCAAGCCCTGTTGTGTTTACTCAACAAAGATGAGGGTTGGGAGCCGTCACAATCAACCTTAGCACAAAGCCGCTCTGCTGGGTGTAGCCGTGCTGTAGGCATAAGGACGGGAGTTGTACCTTGGTTTTCTTGGTCAATAGTCTAGCCAACACTGGCACAGTTCCATGATCGCCCTAGTGAGGGCAGTTTTTTCTTCTGCCCCTTGTTTCAAGCTGGCTTCAAGGTTGAGTAACACTGGCAAGGTTTTCAGCCACTGGGCGGTGGGGTGGTGCTGTACTTCCTGTTTGAGGAAATAGACTCGCTTGGGGTTACCCAGTTCTGCTAGCTGGCTGATACTATCTTCTTTGTAGCCTGCCTCTAGGGCTAGTTTGACTAGAGTCCAAGTGCGAAACTGTGCCACTAGGGTAGCGCAAATCTTCAAGCCCGCTTCGTTGTTGCGCAGGAGTTCTGCTAGGATTTGCAAGGCTTGGGCAGTGTGCCCTTGGTTGATGGCTTGGGCAAGTTGGATGCCAGTACCTGTAGAGGAAATGACCAACTCCTTTACCTGTTCTCTGCTCAGGGGCTTTGCAGGTGTGCCGTAGCAAAGGGCTAGTTTGTGCAATTCCATGTCCATACGGCGCAGATCGTTTCCCACGGCAGACACTAGGTAGTCGATCGCTTGGGGACTGAGATTTAACCCTATGGCTGTGGCTTGGTGCTGAATGGCAGTAGCGATCGTCTCTGGTTTCCAAGGAGGAATGGGTTCAAACGGCACCATTTCCCCGTACTTCTCTAGCAGTTTGGTCACTTTGAGACGGCTATCGGGTTTGCTGGGGCTGGTAAATAACAGATGGGAGTTGGAAGGCAAGTGCCTTAGGGTGCGCTCCAGTTCTTGCAGGAGGTTTTCACTGCACTTCTGGCAAATACTGACATCCTTGAGCCAAGTGAGGCGATCCCCTGTGCCAAAGGGTGGGGTAACTGCCTGAGCCAAACCCATGACCACTTCAGCTTCACTGGTGGCTTTGAGACACAAATAGTTAAAGTCCTGCCATTCTGGGACAACTGCACGGCGTCTTAGGGCAGTAATTTGTTTTTCTAGCTGATAGTCGTCTTCACCCCACCAGAAATAGACGGGCATGGCTAGCGTGGACCAAGGGTGGTGAGGTAGAGCACCGCTTCGGCGGGGGGAATGCCCAAAACTTCATTTACCTGATCGTCAAAGAAGCCTGCAATGCCGCTTACGCCAATGCCTAACTGCACGGCGGCGAGATTGATCTTCTGCCCCAGATGTCCTGCGTCCATGTGCAGGTAGCGATAACAGCGATCGCCGTGTTTGGCGATAGCTTTGGCGAGATCGGCGGTGTGAAAAATCACAGCGGCGGCATCTCTTCCCAAATCCTGCCCTAGGCAGAGAAAGTGCAATTCTTTGCGAAAGTTTTTGAAGCGAATTTGCCGCAGTTCTTGGGCGTGGGGAGCATAGTAATAACAGCCTACTTCAATACCTGTGACAGCAACTATTGCCACAAAGGTTTCAATCAGGCTCAGATCGAAATAGTCTGGGTTGCCATCTAGCCCTTGCACAATGTAATCCGTGGGCTGATAGGCAAAGCTGAGAATAGCCTTGAGATCACTCCAAGCGATCGCCCCTGGGCTAAACTCCCGCGTAGAGCGGCGGCGCAAAATGGTGGCGCTGAGGTGGGCTAAATTCTCTCCCCAGTCAATGGGGGCAACTGCGGTGGAAAATTTGGCACAGAAGGGGAAGTTGTACTTGTCAGCGGGTGGGTCTGGAGGGGAAGCACAGTAGGGGGAAACGGGAGAATCGGGAGGGATTAGGGTGGCGGTGTGCATGGCATAGAGCAGTTCCCCATCGGCGATGTCTGTGGGAGGTAGGGAGGGAGGGGAGGGCAAGGTGTGACAGCCCAAACTGCCAGTGATTTGCAGATCGGTTTGCAAATCTTGTAGAGGAATTACAGCGATCGCCGCTTCTTGACTGTCCTCTAGAAATAGCAGTCGGTTGACTAGGGTGTCGGCAAAGCCCCCGATCAGATGAGGGCGGAAATCACAGAGAGCACAAGCTAGTTCAATGTTGCCAATCAAATGCCCTGCATCCAAAAAAATTCTGCGGTACGCCCGATCTTGATAGCGCCATGCAGAGCGGTAAAAAATGGTAGTCAGGACAATCCCCATCTGAGCTACGCTGAAGGCGGGATGTCCAAAACAGGCGTTCGCCAAGTTCTGCCAGCACTGCTGATCCTGCCAAAATTGGGTCAGGCTGTGGGTGCGGGGTTGATAGTGCCACAGCCCTGTGGTATCCACCAAGTACATCTCCGTAGGGTATAGCCCCCCTGCAGAAGGAGCTGACCGCAGGTAATACATCTCCCCTGTAACCGTGGGGACTTTGGCGGTGAGACCGTAGCTGTAGAGAAATAGTTGGGAGATGCGATACCACCACAGCCAGTCCTGAGGGCGCTTGCCCATGTCTGCAGTTATTCCCAGATAGGGCTTCAGATCATGTACTGTGCCAACTTTGTATTCTTTGTAGGGGCTAGGCTGTTGGCTCCAGTCTAGAACTCTACTCTTACTCGCTAGCGTAGCGGGATCATACTTAGTGCGCTGATGGAAGTATTCTGCGGTAGACTGGTGCTGTGGCATAGAAGCAGGGTACGGTAAGGAGTTCTGCGGGGCTTGTTTCCTCTACACCCCAGAGATCGCCCCGAGGTGGCAGAGTACCTAAGTTCTGAGGAACTAGCCCAGTATCGTAAGTATGGTCGGTACAGGGGGCTGGTGCATTCATTTTGATCATAGTACAAGGAAATGCACATGGTTGATCGCCCCAACTCTCTGCCCGTCAGGATTACCCCTAACGGACTACCCACACCCATCAAAAGACCTAGGAGCAGGGGTAAAAATCCCTAAAAAGTTGTAACTCTAAATTAAAAATTTCCCATGGGATAGTACTCCGTTATATTATGGTCTGATTAAATAGGCTGAGTATTTACACCTGCACCAATGGAGAAACTAGCTGTGTCTGAACAAGCTAACCAACCAATCCCCGAAGACGCCGTCTCCGATCAGCCCCAAGGGGTGGAGTCTCCCCCACCTCAACCTGCGGCAACTCCAGAAGCTCCCGCCCAGCCCCCCACCCAGTTGGTGGAGCAGGGCAGAGACAAGAGACCTCTGCAGGAGACCATTAAGCAAGAAGTAGGCAAAGCATGGCAGTTCACCAAAGACAAGGTTTTCCCTGCCATTCTCGATGGCGTCACTTGGCTAGTAGACAGGCTCGACCCCCCCATGGCAACCTTGGGGAGTAAAATCGCCCAGATGGTGCAGAGCAATCCCAACTGGACAAAACTCACGGAGAGCAAGGCATGGAAACAGGTCAGCACAGTCGCCCTATCAATTACCCGATCGCTAGGGGAAGTATGGGGCAAAGCCACAGCCAACCTCACGGTCTCTGACCGAGTCAGGCACATTGCCAGCAAAAAAGCCGCCTTGACCACTCTGTTAGTTGTGCTGTTGTTGTTTCTCCTACTGAAGCCCAGCCCTGCCCCCAAAGTAGTCAAAGCCCCCAGCCCCGCCCCTGCTAAAGCCCCTGTGGCTTCTGTTTCTAAAACTCAAGTGCCAGTAGCCGTGCAAAAGCAGATACTGGCGATCACCCAAACCTATGGCGAAAATCTCATCCAGCACATGGAAGCCAACAGCCAAGCAGGTCGTCTAGTGCTGGAGTTAAGCGAAGCGTGGTACCAGATGACCACCGACCAGCAGGATCAACTAGCGCAAGAGCTATTTGCGGCGGGACAGAAACTGCGGTTTCCTGTGGTAATTTTGGCTGACAGCACCAATCACCTGATTGCCAGACCAGCCACCGTGGGCAAATCCATAGTCATCCTGCGCCGTTAGTCTATGGCAGAAATCAGGGAACAGAGACATCCTCTCTACACCGACGATAGGGAAGTGGTAAACAGACTACTAGAAGTTGACCAGCCGAGCGATTATCACCTAGCAGAGCTAGCTCGCCTGCAAATGCGCTACCAAGACTTCATAGGAGCCAGAGACATCCAAGCAGACTTGGTGCGAATCCTAGAGAAGTGGCAGTTGGACTGGGAAACCCTATTTGCCAAGACCCGTAAAATTCACGCCAACACCAAAGTCTATGCCATACAGGGCGACCCCACTGATGACTGGGCTTAGGAAATGGTTTCTGTGCCTGATGGCAATACCCGCCCCTCTCTTTGCTAGTGAAACTATCAGTTATCCCCCTGGGAAATCTATCAATCTGGACACTGCCATTGGGGCAGTCTGCTGTGTGCCGACCCTGTTTAACCGAGGGTGCCAGACTGTCCCTGTTCCCAAATCCAAGTATGATCAAACTAGCACTGTTTCCCAGTTTATGGACATCAACCAACTACTGGAAAGTTATCTAAGGCAGTACAGCCAGCAGTACCAAGAATACAATGCCAATCCTCAGGCATGGGAAGCCAAGTTTGGGTCATGGACAGAATTTGAACACCGCGAAAAAGCCAAGTTATTGCAGGAGATGGGGCAGATTTTGCAGTTGTTAGCTAAAATTACCCACCACGAGCAAAAACTAGATACCTTAGGGGATTTGGAATACTACTCCACCGCTATTCAGTACCTCAATCACCTGCGCCAATTCCTAGAAGCACGCACCAGAAACCTGTAGGGTTTATGATCCCTGTCTCCTCTAGCCTGATTTTGGGGAGTAACCAATGGCTCTGATTTTACTGACGGGAGGAGGCACAGCGGGTCATGTCAATCCCAACCTTGCCCTAGTGCCTAGTTTACAGCAGAGAGGTTGGCAAATTGCCTACGCAGGTTCTCCTTCGGGCATAGAGCGGGAACTGGTGCAGAAAGCAGGCATTCCTTTCTATGCCATCAGCTCGGGCAAACTGCGCCGCTACTTTGCTTGGCAGAATTTTATTGACCCGTTTAAGGTGCTGAAGGGGGTAGCCGAAGCCTACACCTTGTTGGGGCAACTGCGCCCTAGGGTGGTGTTTTCTAAGGGCGGGTTTGTGACAGTGCCCGTGGTATGGGCGGCATACCTGCGCCGTGTGCCTGTGGTGATCCATGAATCGGACTATACCTTGGGCTTGGCAAATCGCTTGGCACTGCCTACAGCCCATAGGGTGTGTGTAACTTTCCCAGAGACACTAGAGTTTTTGGGGAAATACACTGCCAAGGCGGTCTGTACTGGTTTGCCCATTCGCCCTGAATTGCTCAACGGCTCCAGTGATCGCGGCAGGGCGTTGTGCCAGTTCCATGGAGAATTGCCTATTCTCTTGGTGATTGGCGGTAGTACGGGGGCGCAGGCGATCAATACAGCGGTGCGATCGGCTCTATCTGAATTACTGGCAAAGTGGCAGATCATTCACCTCTGCGGCAAGGGTAACCTTGATCTTAGTTTGCAGGACAAGGGGGGCTATCGGCAGTTTGAGTATGTGACCGCAGAACTGCCAGACCTGTTGGCATGCGCCGATCTGGTAATTTCTCGGGCGGGGGCTAATGCTATTTTTGAACTGCTCGCCTTGGGCAAACCCCACCTGTTGATTCCCCTTTCTTCCAAAAGTAGTAGGGGGGATCAAATCCTCAATGCTAATTCCTTTGCTAAGCAGGGCTACAGCTTGGTTTTGCCTGAGGAAAACCTGACTGCTGAGGAATTGGTGCGTCAGGTGGCATTCCTCTACACAAATCGCCAAGAATTTATCGCAAAAATGTCAGGCAATGTTACGGAAAAGTTAGGGGCGATTGCCAAGATTGTTAGTATTTTAGATGTTTTTTTGGAGTAGTCTAAAAGATATTGGTGCATCTGCGGGGGATGGACAACTATGGCTCAAGGAAATATCGTAGAACTGGCAAAGAAGGGTGATGCCAGTGCGATCGCTACTCTGATGAACAAATCCCTGCGCCCTAAGGGGGTAGCGGCACAAGCGGTGCGGACGGGTAATTTTTTAGAAATTACCTTGCACTCCCAGCGCGCCTTGAATCAGAAAGCTATGCTGGAGATAGTACAAAAGGGCATGAAGAACTTACAGGTGGCGGCAATCGAGCGGGTACTGGTGCGATCGCAGACGGGGGACACCCCTACATGGGAAAGTGAGTTTGTTCTCAACGAGAATGTCAGTCCTAGCCCACCCCCCCAGCCAGAAACTACCCCACAAAATCCTACTTTATCTGACTCTGTTCAGGCTGTACAAAAGCTCCCTGCTCCTGTATCTTCTGCACAGCCTTCGGGTATGGTGCTTCTACCAAAACTTTCTCAGGTAAATCGTAGCTTGCAACAGTATCAAGATATTATTGTGCGCCTCACGGATGATGCGGGGAGTCAGATTATCTGCCTGTGTACCCTAGCAGAGTTGATTCAATCCCTGCACATGCCCAACCCCCAGTTACAGCACATTGCCGAAGCGATCGCCAAGTGCAGTAGTGTCAATGCCGATGGGGAAAAGATCATTCGCAATGTCTCCATTTTGCAACCAGGGCAGGCATGGCAAAAAACCCAGATTCGCTGTGTACTGCAGGTCTTCTTTGAAATGGGTACACCCTCCATCCCAGCGCCAGAAACTCCCTGCGATGAGACCGTCATTGAGACCACAGAAGTAATCCCTTCCGCCGAAGAAACTGAGATCGAAGCCCATCGGGGCACCTCCGCCGAGGAAACAGTAATTGAGACGGTTTCCCGCAACAAAGCCAGAGAGCTAGAAGCTCTGCATGAGAATACTGGCATTCAGACTAGAGAGGCGAGCACCCCAGCAGAAGCCACTGGAAGACCCGATGAGGAAACGGTAATTGAGGCAGGGTCTCCCAGCCAAGCAAAAGAGCCAGAGAAGGCTGAGGATAGCTCCAGCGAAGCCCTATTCAGGGAGTTTACTTTTACGATGATGGCTCCTGTGCAAAATGTTACTGACATTGACACCCTCAGCAATTCCACAGCGGTCTCCCCTGCTGAAACACCTTTCAACCTTACCCTAGAGAAATTTAGGCGAGATTTGCTGGCAATGGCGGGCTAATTTAAAACATGGTATTCCAAGTCTGCCAAGGACATTTCCCTGTTGACAATTATTTCATTTAGTTCGGGAATCCTGCTGTGGCTAATCTACAGCAATCATGTTGGCTAACTTATATTGCAGGGAATAATTCTCTACCTTAAACTGCCCTACTAGGTGGTAGGTGTTTTCCCTCTCCTTGAAAATCTCGGTCAAAAAATAGGGTCTCCCTATCCGAAACTACAGCTTTTAATTGGATGTCCCAAGGATCATGGGGCAGTTGCTCCAGCAGACACTGGTGCCAGACGACGCCTACCGTATAGCCATGGTAATCCTGCAGACTGCGATCATAAAAGCCACCGCCATAGCCTAGACGATACCCTTTGCGATCGCAAGCTAGGGTAGGCACTAGCACTAGGTCAGCGCAGGCAATGCCTATGGTGGGCAGATCAGACTTGGGGCAGGGTATGCCATAGCGGTCAGTTTCTGTCTGCCGTTCTAGGTGATGGGGATCGACGATATGCCATGCGAGAGTTCTGCTAGACCAAGCACAGCGGGGAAATGCCCAACGCTTGTGGGGAAAATTCTGCCACAGTTGAGCTAGGTTGGGTTCTTCAGCGGTAGCAAGATAGGCAAAAATGTGGCGAGCGGACTGCCATTGGGGTAAGTTGACTATGCTCTGACAAATTAGATTCTCTTGACAGACTTTGGTACCATAGGGGATCATCTGCCTTTGGCGACGGCACGCAAGCCTGAGTTCCCCCTTAGTTGGTAACTGCCAAGCCATGACTCTATACTAGACAGACAGGTAGTAGCGATCGCCCATACTATGACTGAACCTCAAGCACACCATGTAGCAATTGATCCTGCTCTGTATGCGGAATTGCAAGAGGTGACTTCCGACCCTACCCAAGCGGTCAACATTGCAGTGCGGCAATGGTTACAACGGCGTGCCCTACTGGAAGCGGAAAAGTCTGTGCCACTGGCTGTTAACCCTCCTGTACCACCCCGTGGCGAATGGAATGATTAGACGGTGGCGCTGGAGTTGGTTCATTGGGACTAGGATTGGGTTGCAGAAATAGGAAATAGATAATTACCCATCCCAACAATAGCACACCGCTACCCACGCCACCCCACAGCCACCAGTTGGGTTTAGTGGTTGTTGACTGGGGTGTCCCCCCCCCAGCAGGAGCAAACTTAGCCAGATCAGCCATCACCTCTTCAGCAGTCTGATAGCGGTGGCGGTAGCTAACCCGCACCATCTTACTCAGCAACCGCTCCAGCGCTGGGGAGCAAGGATTTTCTCCCAAAAATTTTTGCCATGCCACTTCTCCCGTCTCCTCATCCACAGGGTAGCGCTTGGGATGGACTCCCGTCAGGGCAAAAATGGCAATCATACCCAAAGCATAAATATCACTGTTGAATCTAGGTTTGCCCGCCATCTGTTCATGGGGTACAAACCCCGCTGTGCCCACTGCCACCGTGAGGGAATTGGGAGCATTTTGCGACAGCTCCTTAATTTCCTTGACCGAGCCAAAATCAATTATGACAATCCTGCCATCACTACGGCGACGCATTAGGTTAGCAGGCTTGAGATCGCGGTGAATCACCTTAGCATCATGCACAAATTGCAAAATAGGCAAAACATCTTGCAATAGGCGAATCACCTCAGCTTCAGCCAGCTGTTTGCCCTTGGTCAATTCCTTGGAAAGATCATGCCCATCCACATAGTCCTGTACCAGATAGAATGCCCCATCCTGCTCAAAGTGCGCCAGTAGGCGGGGAATTTGGGGATGTCCCCCCAGCTTGTACAGCACCTCTGCCTCTAGGTCAAACAGCCGCTTGGCATTCTTTAGCATTTCGGGGTCTTGGGTGCGGGGCTGAAATAGTTTGACTACACAGAGTGATCGCTGGGGTAGATCAAGGTCTTCTGCTAAATAAGTTTGCCCAAAGCCACCACTGCCAATTTGCTTAATAATTTTGTAATGCCCCCGCAGGATTGTGCCGATCATGGCAGGACTAGGTAGTGTATTCAGCGTTGATTTTTACATAGTCATAACTTAAATCACAACCCCACGCCGTACCTGTAGCACTGCCATCCCCCACCCTCACCAAAATCCGTACCAGTTCACTTCTGAGATACTGGCTAGCGGCTGAGCGATCAAAAGGTTGGGGTGTGCCATTGGTCATCATCACAAACTCCCCCAGTTGAATGTGCAGTTTACTTTGGTCAAAATCCACTCCAGAACGACCACAAGCGGCGGCGATCCGCCCCCAGTTGGGGTCTCTGCCAAATACTGCCGCCTTGACCAAAGCAGACCCCGCCACTGTGCGGGCAATCCGTCTAGCATCCGCCACACTGGCTGTCCCCGCCACCTGCACTTCTAATAGACAAGTGGCTCCTTCCCCATCCCGTGCCACCTGTTTCGCTAGCCCTTGACAGACCACCTCTAGCATTTCCTGCAACTGCTGAGCAGGGGTTGAGTCAATCTCGGTAATGGTTGGCAAGCCAGACTGCCCATTAGCCAATGCCAAGAGCATATCATTAGTGCTGGTATCCCCATCCACCGTAATCTGGTTAAAACTGCCCGCATTAGCCCTAGTGAGCATCTCCTGCCACACAGGAGCAGACACGGTGGCATCAGTGGTGACAAAGGCGAGCATCGTTGCCATATTGGGGTGAATCATGCCCGAACCTTTGCAAATTCCACCGACTTTAACGGTTACTCCCCCAATTTCACCAGCTACAGCTAGGGACTTGGTTACCAAGTCAGTAGTAATAATGGCACGGGCGGCGGCTTCACTGCCATCAGGACGCAACGCCTGCACCACTCGGGGAATTCCCAGACGCAACAAATCCATGGGCAGTTGTTTGCCAATTACTCCTGTAGAAGCCACCAAGACGGCGCAATCAGTCTGTAACGCTTGCTGGGTGAGTTGGGCGCACTCCACCGCATTTTGCCAACCCTCTAATCCCGTACAGGCGTTGGCTTGCCCTGCATTGCACAAAATCGCTTGCACTGGCTCTTGGCGGGCGATAATGCCCCGATTAAAGTCCACGCAGGCGGCACGCACACAGGAAGTGGTAAATACCCCCGCAGGCACCGCTGGTACTACGGAATAGATCAAAGCCAAATCGGGTGCACCTGAGGGTTTCAGTCCTGCAGTGATGCCTGCCGCTTGGTACCCCCGAGGGGCAGTAACTCCACCGTCAACGATCTGCCATGCCATAGTCTGCCCGCCGTTTTTAATTGTGCTCCTACTAGGGGATGAGTACCAGCTTGCCCATCACCTGACCCGAACTCAACAGTTGGTGAGCCTGTGCCGCCTCTGCCAAAGGTAGTTCCCGATACACCTTAACTTGGAGTTTGCCACTCTCCAGCAGGGGGGCGCATTCTGCCAAAATTTGGGTCTGGTGCTTCTGCCAGTCCCGCCTTCCCGAGAGCATGGGAGTCAGCATCAGCTCAAAACTGATCCGCAAGTTGCGATCGCGCGCTGTTTTCCAATCAGTATCAGGACTGGGAGCCAGAATAGTTACTAGATCACCGTAGGTCTGTACCGCCGCAAAAGTTTCCTGAAATACTTTTCCTCCCACTGTATCCAGCGCCACATCCACCCCTTCCCCATTGCTCCAGCGCATGATTGCCGATACAAAATTTTCTTGGCGATACAAAATGGGAAACACCCCAGGACACAAGCTCTTGCAAAACTCAGCCTTGGCAGGAGAACTGACTGTGACTGCCACTTCTGCTCCCTTGAGGTAAGCCAACTGCATCGCCACATGACCTACCCCTCCTGCTCCCCCATGGATTAACACCTTTCGCCCTGCCTCCAGTCGTGCCCGATCAAATAGGGATTCCCAAGCGGTGATCAGCACCAAGGGAGCGGCTCCCGCTGTAGCGAAGGAGACATTGGCAGGCATAGGCGCTACCAAGTCTTGGTCAATCACAGTCAACTCCGCATAGTTACCCTGCGCTTTGCCCAGTCCCCCATGGCAGAAATAGACAGCATCCCCCACTTGAAATTTGGTTACAGCCCTGCCCACTGCTTCCACAACCCCTGCCCCATCACAGCCCAATACAGCAGGCATAGCTTCGGGATAGAAAGTGCCCCTCTGGCGCAGTTTGGTGTCAATGGGATTTACCCCTGCTGACTTGATGCGGATCAACAGTTCCGTAGGGGATTGGAGCACAGGGTCAGGCAGTTCAGCTAATCGCAACACCTCAGGATCACCTGGGCGGTGCATCACTACGGCACGCATAGACTGATTTCGGGTAGGGCTTGCTGTTATATTGGATTTATAATTTAGCACTTAACCAGCATGACTCTCTCTACCCTAGCACCAGACCAACTTTTGCGCCAATTGCAGTGGCGTTACGCTGTCAAAAAGTTTGACCCAAACAAAAAAATCCCTGAGGAAGTGTGGCAAGTGCTAGAGCAGAGTTTGGTATTGGCTCCTTCCTCCTTTGGTCTGCAACCTTGGCTCTTTGTGGTGGTTACGGATTCTGCTATTCGGGAGCAACTTCTGCCCCATTCTTGGGGACAGCGACAGGTGGTAGATGCCTCCCATCTGGTAGTGCTAGCGATCAACAAAAATATCACCCCTGCTTATGTAGATCGCTACCTTGCGCGCACCGCTGAAGTGCAGGGCACTCCCCTAGAAGCTCTGCAAGGTTTTGGCAATGTGATCAAAGAGTTTATCACCAATCCCCCTCCGGGGCTAGACCTCAAAGAGTGGGCGACCCGTCAGACCTACATTGCCTTGGGACAATTCATGACCTCGGCGGCGGTTTTGGGGATTGACACCTGTCCCATGGAGGGCATTGTGCCTGCGAAGTACGACGAGATTCTGGGGTTAGTGGGGACGGATTACGCAACCGTTGTGGCTTGCCCCGCTGGCTATCGGGCAGAAGATGACAAATATGCTACCAAACCCAAGGTGCGCTTCCCTGCCAGTGAGGTGGTGAAACACATTTAGTCATCATGGTTTAGTCATCAGGGTTATCAGGGGGACGGGTTGCGACTAGAATAGAGGAGAAGTTCTATCCTGTGAACAACTATGAGCCTACCTTTGACTGTAGAAAATGTAGAAACTGTGCTCAATGAATTGCGCCCCTATTTGATGAGCGATGGCGGTAATGTGGAATTGGTGGAAGTAGATGGCCCGATTGTGCGCCTGCGCTTGCAGGGAGCCTGTGGTTCTTGCCCTAGCTCCACTATGACCCTGCGCATGGGCATTGAGCGCCGTCTGCGGGAAATGATTCCCGATATTGCTGAAGTAGAGCAAGTATTCTAGTGGTTCGTCCCTATCATGCCATTCCCATTGTGGAATGTGGTGAGCCACTGATTCCTATTCCTGATCGCTTTGCTAGGGTTGACCCCCCGCCCTATTGGAGTTTGGGAGCAGACTACGCAGGGCGATCGCCCTTTATGTTGCGCAGTGGGGTAGTTTCTGCCCTGATTGCCGCCGAGGACTACCTGATAGAGCACTATCCCCAGTATCGTTTGCAAATTTTTGATGCCTACCGCCCCCTGTCAGCTTACCAGCGCAGGAGCCCCGCACTGTAGGGTCAGTGTCGGGGAAAATGCGCTTTGGTGAAGTATCATAGAGCTATGACCCAAACCTTAACCCTTTCCTGTAAACTCAAGGTAACA
>Ga0308420_1001331_pt1 | contig 12886 bp, 14 predicted proteins | sample HotsprSampleMS55_FD_203802 | JGI IMG/M metagenome (GOLD analysis project Ga0308420, IMG submission 203802) | Hot spring phototrophic mat microbial communities from Mushroom Spring, Yellowstone National Park, Wyoming, United States - 20090730_MS55 ... | reverse complement strand
CTTCTGCACCTTTCAGGATGAGGTGTCTACCTATTGCTATAGCGTCTCCGCCATTCTTGCCTCTTCCTGCAAAGATCAAAAACATCTTTTCTCTTATATCACCTATGAATTCTGCTATCTTATCAGCAATCCTTGTAGCTACAACTTCCATTAATAACTCCTCATCTACCCTGTAGACCTCCATAACTCTTGATTCAGCAATTCTCATACGCTCTGAATCTACAAGTATCATACAGATCACCCCCTAACTGAAGGCTAAAGCCAGCATACGTGATATAAGTGGTACCCTCATACAGCTCATAAGTTTATAAGCCACCCTCCAGGGATGGTCAATATTCCCGGCAGAGAGTATTATAGACTTTGCCCTTTGATTATCCAGTAACTTCAATAATTCAGACTTCTCAGTATCCGTAAGACCCAGAAAGATCTTCCTTAATCTTAAGCCCAGCTTTATCTCCTTTCCAACTGATTTCATCCAGAGTTTGTGGTATTTAGATAGCATACTGCTGGAAAAATCTCCCCTCTCCAGCGCCTCCAGAGCTACCCTACTGCAGATCATTCCCGCCAGAAGTCCAAGATACAAGCCTCCCCCGGATAACGGCTTCAGTTGTACTGCAGAATCTCCAACAAGCATAACATTATCGGTAAAACTCTTTTCTATGAGACCTATGGGTATAATGCCTCCCATAATCCGCCTTATATCAGAATTCCTGAAAGACATAAGAGGTCCCCACTTTTTACATAATTTATCGAAATACTCCCTAGGATTCCCCCTCACATTTATCCCTAGACCAATCCTAGCATAACTTCTATTCATAGGGATGATCCAGGAGAACCATCCAGGAGATGTCTCACTATCCAGCATAACATCAACCTGTTCAGGAGTGAGGCAATCCAATTCTCCTTCTATCTGAAATCCATAGATGATCTCTCCTGGCAAAGGAAGGTTAAAGACCCTTGCCACAAGAGAATGGACTCCATCTGCCCCTATAACTAACGGTGTCTTAACCTTGTATTCCTTTCCCTCTTTTCTGAAAAGAACATCTATATATCCGTTACCCCTCTCAAAGGCGATGGCCCTTGACCCTTTCAATACTTCTACCCCACTATCTTCTGCCTTTAATGCCATCTTCTTATCAAACATTATCCTGTCTATAACAAGAGCATACGTCTTCTCTCCCAAAAATGAGAGTCTTGTTCCATCATAACCATATATATTAGCCCCTCTAATTCTGTTGAGGACCACCTCATCCCCAATCCCGCTCATCGACAGGACTTCCTGAGAGATGAGTCCAGCACAGTGAGGAGGCTCCCCTATCTCATTATGCTCTTCCAGGATAAGCACTTTCCTTTTACCCTCTGCTATAAGCCTGCCGACAAAACAGCCGACAGGTCCTCCTCCAACTATTACAACATCATAATCCATCGGTTACCTCTAACTTCTAAAGGATTTACAGTAATCAGATACCCATTTCACCCGTTCAATCCCTTCCTCATCCACCCCTTCAGGGATCTCATCGGATATACCAAGTATAAGTCTGGGATGGAAGAGTCTTACCAGCTGTTCCATACACTTATAGAGTTCTTCCCTGGGATACATAGGTAGAAAGAGAATAGCAGGGATCCCATCAAGTAATATCTTATCACCGATATGTTCCTTCATCTCCTCTATGGAAACATCCCCCTGAGGTAGAGGGGTTAAAGCCTCCAGACCATCGAATGGTAAGTCTTTCAGATATTTGAGTATTGGCCTGAAGTGCCCATCTATATGGATGTGGGTGTATATACCTGCTTTTCTAAGCTGATTCGATCTTTTCTCCCAGAATGGAATAAGGTACTCTTCAAAATATCTTATGGAGAACAGGTAGGAATCTATATTCTCTCCAAAGTTAACTATCCTCACAACATCCCTGGAAGATATTATCTCCTCATAGAGTCTATCATAGGAATCATCTATAGCCATCATCAAAGCTTCCATCTCTTCAGGATAATCATTGAGGACATATACAAGGTCCTCCAGGGTCATCCAGGAACTATCAACATTCAGGGTCTGATAGGGGCTCCTGGGGAGAAAGAATTGAGGGTATCCTCTATCTCCGATAAATCTATCTCCCATATCGAAATTCTCTCTTATAAAGTAAAACTCCATATTTCCAAACAGCCATATTGCCTTCTTTATGTCCTCTCTAGTCTTTATGCAAGATTTGGATGTCCTCCAGTTTCCATCAGAGGTCAGTCTTACCTCTCTTATCAATTGACCATAAGGTGTATCTATAACAATCACCCGGCAATCCTTTCCCTCTTCCCTCTCGCTAATTTTCACCCTATCGCTATACTTTAGACCTATAGGACTGTGGATACCTGTATAATATGCTACATATCTCATAGATATATCCAGTTCGTCATAGAGATCAAGAAGAGAGTAATCTTTATATCTCTCTGGCATCACATTAAACTGTTTATGCCAGTGATACCAGGATTCTATCCTCGGCTGAAACAGAGGATAAGGTATATCTAATCCCTGAAACACTCTCAAGTTCATCTCTCTCTTAGTCATTGTTCTCTCCCTCCAGGATGAAATTGGTGTAATCTTATTATAAATCTCCAATGAGTCTTTTAAAAGGGATCGTGATAAAATTAATATTGGAAGATGAAGATACTTGTGGTAAGTGATCACCAGGAACCCATACTGTATGACTTCTTTGAGGAAGAGAGATGGAAAGATATAGATTTTACCATCTCCTGTGGGGACCTTCCTCCGGAGTTTCTCTCCTTTCTTGTAACAGTACTGAAAGGACCACTATTCTATGTAAGGGGGAATCATGATACCGTATACAGGCAGAGACCTCCAGAAGGCTGTACCAGTATAGAGGGAAGATTAACAGTATATAATGGACTGAGAATCCTTGGGTTTGAAGGTTCGATATACTATGGGGGGAATGAACTCCAGTATACTGAGAGACAGATGCATTGGAAGGTCATAAAGACGATACCACAGATATGGAAGAGTGGTGGGGTTGATATACTCGTAACACATGCGCCACCGCTTATGTGTATAGGGAATTCTCAGGATCAGTGTAAATCACCGGTTGGCTCGGGGAAACAATGCCCTGAGAATAAGCCTCTTCTGTGCGAGGAATCAAAAGACCCTGCCCATAGGGGATTTAAGGTCTTTAGAGATTTCGACCTGAAATATAAGCCGAAATTCCACCTCCATGGGCATACACATCTTGGATATCTAAACAGAAGGAGTAACAGGATAAAAATCTTGGGGGACACCAAGGTTATTGACTGCTACGGATATTATATCCTGGAAGTCTAACAGAGTATATCTTTTCTGAGGAAGAATAGATAGGCAAGGATAACAAACCCAAGAGAATGCAGTAGTAGTATCAAGGAACCGTTATTAAGCTCCGCCCATGGAATAGGGTCATTCCAAGCCTTACTCCATATATCCAGATAGGACGTAAAAAGGTATGGTTTTATCCTCTGTATATTGGAAAGGACATTAAGGAGTATAACGGTAGAGAGAGTCTTAAGGAGGGTCTCCCCTGTAGAATTAGAGGTGATGGACCAGAGGACAGAAAGGCTGGCAATGGTCAACAGACATACACAGCTGTAAAAATAGGCAGGTAAGAAGTTATCCTCCCAGGAAAACGGAATAGGAATTGGTAAAAGTGGAGAGATAAATGTCTTTGCCTCTGTCCCAAAAAAGAGAGCCCCTAGAGAAAAACTGACTATCCCGGTAAATAACAGTAATAGAAAGGTAATTATAAAATTGACCATCACTTTAGCTATAAAGATTCTTCTCCTGCCACCTATTCTCACAAGATAGGTTCTTATAGTCCCTTCAGCAAATTCCCTCGTGAATATATTGGCAGTATTCAGAGAGACAAACAGGGGTAAAAGGAATGGCATCCCTATAGTCAGGGTAAAACCCATAACAAAGTATGCATTTATCAGTGGACGAAGGTCTATGGTGGAACCTGTCTGGATGTGAATCTCCAGATTAGCTCCAGACTTAGCTACTATGATCAAGATGACTACAAGAAGGAGAGACCCCAAAAAGGTATAGTATACCTGTTTCTGCTTAAAAAGTTTGTAAAGCTCTATCCACAACATGATTCTCACCAGTTATATTTATGAAGAAGTCCTCCAGTGTGGACCTTATGGGGATAAGGGCAAATACATCTATCCCTGCATTTACAAGCTCTTTATTGAGCTTAGAGACATCTTCCTTATTTATATGTATTAGGAATTTATCGCCATCTTCGGCAAAGTCCTTCACTATAGGATTACCCCTAAGGACACTTACAACCAGTTCCCTTGGATTTGCCACAAGTGTAACTCTATCTCCAAAGGTTAATAGATCTTCAACTTCTCCCTCAGCTATCAACCTACCCCTATGTATAACCCCTACTCTGGTAGCCATCTCCTGAACCTCCGAGAGGATATGACTAGACAAAAAGACAGTTACTCCCTCTCTATTCAATTCCTTTATGATGTTTTTTATCTCATATATACCCTGAGGGTCCAGACCATTTGTCGGTTCATCCAATATGAGAAGTTCAGGGTCATTCAGAAGAGCCAGGGCTAAAGCTAATCTCTGTCTCATTCCCTGCGAGTATTCTGAGACCTTCTGTCTGACACCTAAAAGGTTCACCTTATCTAGAACTTCTCTGATCCTCTTTCCACTCTTCACTCCAAGTAGACTTCCGTAGAGTCTCAGGTTCTCCTCGCCGGTAAGATAGGGATAGAAAGCTGGGGATTCGGTGACAACACCTATCCTCGGGAGTATCTTGCTTAGTTCTCCAGGGACCCTTGCATAAAGAACCTTTGCATAGCCCTTGGTCGGATAGAGAAGTCCCAAAAGCATCTTTATAGTTGTACTCTTCCCTGCCCCATTCTGTCCAAGAAAGGCATAGATATCTCCTCTATAGACAGTCAGGGAGAGTTCATCAACTGCCAGCTTGTTTTTATAATTTTTAGTAAGCCCAAATGTCTGTATTACAGGTTCACCAGCTCCAGACATCATCGAGAATATTTACTGTTACCGACTTAACTCCCTCTATAGACTCTACTACCTCTTTTATCTGGGACAACATATACTCTCTCAGTGGACAACCTGGAATTGTAAATATCATATCTATAGTAACATTACTGTCATCTATCTTGACCTCTTTTATAAGCCCAAGATCCACCACATTTATACCAAGCTCTGGATCGTACACGTCTCGCAGAGCATTTATAATTGTATCCTTATCTACCATAATATTCCTCCTGAATACTCAAAGTCTCTAATCAGTATAGTATCAATTGCATTCCCTTGTCAAGATAGCAAGAGTAAGGTAAAATCATTATCTATGGGGATAAAGCTTATAGCCATAGACATAGATGGGACATTGATAACTCCCGATAAAAGAGTGACTCCTAGAGTCAGAGAGGCACTGAGGTATGTGGAGGATAGGGGGATTATGGTCTCTCTGGTCACAGGAAGGTTGTATCCAACCTGTAAAAAATACGCAGTTGAACTAGGGCTCTCTGGTCCCTGTGTCATATATCAGGGAGCTATGATAATAGACCACAGGACAGATAAGGTGCTTTATGAACTTAGGATTCCAAGGGATAAGGCTATAGATATACTTAGATACTCGAGAGAACATAACCTGGCTCTAAATGTCTACATAGATCAATATACATTCTACACGGAAAGACCAAACCAGTACTCTATCTTGGATGCACAGCTTAATGAGGTAGAGATCCAGATAGTCAAAGACTTGGAAGAGATATTGATATGCGATCCACTCAAACTTATGTTTGTGGAAGACCCTAGAATTATCTCCAGGCTGGAGGAGATATTCTCGAGAAAGGATGAAGGACTTACAGCTCTAACATCACTTCCCCAATTCCTGGAGATAGTAAATAAAAAGGCTACCAAGGCTGATGCATTAAAATGGATAGCAGAAAGATTTGATATAAAAAGAGAGGAAGTTATGGCTATCGGCGATAGTCATAATGATATACCTATGATAGAATGGGCAGGAATAGGTGTCGCTATGGGAAACGCAGACGAAAAGGTAAAACAGTCTGCAGATTTTATCACCCTACCGAATACGGAAGATGGGGTAGCCTATGCAATTGAGCAGTTCGTAAGGTAACTATCCTGATTTGTAATCATTTTTGTACCCCACTAGCTATAAGAACTAACCTCCCTGTCTTACTTACTTTTAGGGTAACACTATAAATGTCTGTTAGTCCCATAGCATATCTTACAAAACTTATCTTTTTCTCTTCTAGCTGAAGGAGTGTGAAAAATATTATAATTGAGAATGACACGTGCGGAATGTGGGTCATACGATAGACCCTTAACATCTTCCACTAGTTTCTCTAAAGTCCTTACATATCACAATTTATTAAGTTCTACTGCAAGATCTGACTTCTCTAAATTCTCTATAATCTTTTCTTTAAGCTTAAGGAGTACATTTATATATAGACTTTCTAATATACAAAGCTGAGCAATTCTTTTTGAAATAACCTCTCCTCTAATATTATTTGTAAATACCGCTGTTAAAAGGACAATGTGAGAATTTTTGGCAAGAGGAGATACAGGGTAATTTGTTATTGAAATCACTGTCGCTCCTACCATCTTTGCATATTTGGCTACTTCAACAATGCTCTTAGTTCTACCTGAATGGGATATAATTATCACTACATCATTTTTAGAAAGATGGGAGACATTTATAAGCTGGACGTCAAAATCTGCTGATACTTGGACATTTAACCCTATTCTAAGAAATTTATGATATCCTGATTGGGCAACAGGAAAAGCATCCCCAACACCGCATAAGACTATTTTTTGAGCCTTACATATAGTATCAACTGCCTTTTTGTAAGCCTCCTTATCAAGAATATTTAATGTGTCTGAAAGGGTTTGAATAGAGGCTTGGAAGATCTTAGTTACAATATCTTCACATTTATCATCCTCTTTAATGTTAGGATAAAGAGAGATAGAATTCTCTTTTATCTCTGACAGAGCCTGTTTGAGTTCAGGATAACCCTTGTATCCAAGTTTTCTAGCTAGTCTTACAAAAGTTGCTTCGCTACAGCCAGCTCTTTGAGCAGCTTCTACTATTGTTGCATTTGCTATGAAATCTGGATCTTCGAGTAACAGGTGGACTGCTTTCTTCTCGGCACTTTTTAGAGAATCATAGAAGGATTGTAGCCTTATAAGACAATAATGGGGTATTCTATTAATAATCTTTTCATTTATTTCAAATGGCACTTCTTTTTTATAACCTCCTGTTTATATCTTTAAGTGTAACATATAGGTCTTTATAAATATTATATCTCTCTTCATATAGTTGCTGCATTTGAGGGTTTGGGATGTATTCATCTTTAGGAATCACTGCAATTTTAACCCCCTCTTCCAGAGAAGAATATCCTCCTATAGCAGTACCAGCGGTAATAGCTGCTCCAAGACACGCTGCCTCGCGAGTTTTAAGGGTAGTTATCTTACAGCCTAAGATATCTGCTTTTATCTGTAGCCAAATACTAGATTTTGCCCCTCCTCCCACAGCCCTAATTTCTTCGATCTTTATTCCAGCCTTTCTCATCATTTCCATATTTATTCTTAATTCATATACTAAAGAATCAAGAATAGCCTTAGCTATATCATGTCTTGTGCTAGAAAGAGTAAGACCTAATATTGCTCCTTTTGAAGAAATGTCACACCAAGGAGTTCCACTGCCATTAAAATGAGGAAGGATCAAAAGGTTAGAAGGACCTTCTTTTGCCTTAGAGATTATTAACTCGTATGCATCTCTCCCTAACTCTTGGGCTTCTTTTTCCTCAAAATATCCGATATTATCTTTGTACCATTCTAGAAGAATTCCTCCTACATGATTTAGAGAAAAGGTAAAATACATATCTTTTTTCACATGTAGATAACAGGGATAATAGCTTTCATACATATAATCATTAAATACTGGCTCATTAAGTGTAGTAGAGAGTACCTCTGCTGTTCCATGGGAATCTACCGCTATACCTTCTCTTATACACCCTGCCCCAATACCTGCACAGGTCTGGTCATGCCCTCCAGAAACAATAAGACATCCTTTAGGTAATCCAGTATCTTCTGCTACTTCAGGACTTATTTCTCCTATAATTTCTCCTGATGGAATGGGGGTTGAGAGAAGGTCCTTGTAGATAAGGACCTTCTCTAAGATATATTCTGACCATTCTCTCTTTAGAAGATCAAAAGCCATAGTTCTTGAAGCCATAGTCCAATCAATATACGGTTGAGTCCCCAGCTTTGAGTTTACAAAATCTGCGTAAGTCATAAATTTATAAGCTTCTTTATAAATATCTTTGGTATTTTCTTTAAACCACAAGATTTTAGTGAGAGAAGTTATAGGATGAGGTCTCATACCTGTAATATTAAAGAGCTCTCTTTCTCCTATAAGTTCAGAACAAAGTTGGGTCTCTCTTATGCTTCTATAATCCATCCCCAAGATAGCATTATGGAGAGGACGAATTTTTTGTCTACAGGTATCACTGCGTCACCTTGGACAGAAACACATATAGCTTTTATCTCTTTTAGCCTTGTTTCTTCTATTACTTTTCTAACTACATTTCTAATTGTTTTCCAGACTTTCTCTGGATCTTGCTCTGCCCAGTTAGGTTTTTTAATTATTACATCATAACCGTTGGAACTATAACCTTTAATATTACCCTCTAAGTCAAATATAATCGCTTTACAGGCTGTAGTTCCTACATCTAATCCCATAACATACATTGTTAGCTCCTTATTCCTTATGAGTTCCAGTATACATCAATTCCTAAATAATTAGAAAATGCTTCATAGATTACTCTTGCTACTTGAGAGCGATTTATAGCGACGTGATGTTCATAGCCATTTTTACAGATGAACTGAAGAAGTTCTTGAAGCTTTGGGATATAAGCTACACCCCAAGCCCCATAGGTATTTATTCTGTCTTTTGTTATCTCTCCTTCTCCTACATAAGCTTTCAACTTACCTTGATTATCATCGGTAGTAAGACGGGCAAATGTAAATGGACCAGGTTTTACGTTTCCTGTTAACCCACCATAGGCATTTTCATATCCCACTGTTCCTCCTATAACATCTCCATATTTCATTATACAGGATTCAAAAATAGATTTTGGGAAATTCCCACAGTGGAAGAGAATAACCTTGTCCAATTCTCCATTATAGTTATTATTCCAATCTACAAGAGCAGATGGACTACCAGAAGCGCATTGTAAGGCATACATTGCTAACGCTCCCGTAATATCTACCTCACAAGCACTAGGATGAAGCTTATCACTCATCATACTCATAATAGAACAGGGCATTATTCCAAGATTATATTCAATAGATGTCCAACATTGTATGGCAGTCGCTACAATATCATTTTCCCTCATCCAGTCTTCAATTGTTATAGAGAGTTTTGCCATAGTCTGTATCTTTTCTAATGGAATTTGAGAGGTACTACAATAGGAGCGGATCTCTTCTATCTTCTCTTTTACTGAGGAGTTATCTATAGATAGACCTTTCATCCTGTAAAGAATCTCTGAAAGGTCTATAACCTCTACAGAAATTCCATATCTTTCGAGAATTTTTTCTGAAAAACGGACAGTATTAAACCCTCCAGGTCTGACTCCAACTGCTCCGACTTTTATATTCTTTAACCCTTTCACTACATTGCATACCCCTGCAAACCATTGAAGGTCTTCTGTAAAAATGTCATCTTCAGGATTTATAGTATGCACTTTAGTTAGAGAGAAAGGTATATTATATTGTACTAGGTTGTTGCAGACAGAGATTTTACCACAGAAACTGTCTCCTCGATGGGCAATATCTAGCGTATTGATATCGTCAGGAAAGGCATGTACTAATACTGGTACATTTAGTCCACTTAGACGTATAGCTTCAGCTATTCCCTTTTCGTCTCCAAAGTTAGGAAGAGTAACAATTATCCCGTCTATCTTATCAGAATTTTCTTTAAAAAGCTGGGCACATTTTTTAGCATCTTCCCGTGTTTCTACAGTTCCATATTTTGTGTCTTCAGAAGAAAGACAGACAACACTGTATCCAGCTTTTTCTAAGACTTTTAACATCCTTTCTCTCCCAGATTGAGCTAGGCTATCAGGAAAGAAATTTCTATTACCTACAATAAGCCCAAAAGTAATAGTCATACCTACACCTCCATAAATTTTTAAATTTTTATCCTAAAATATTATCTTGTAACTTGCTTAACTGTAAAAGAGCTGAATCTTCATTAAGCTCTACCATATCCCAAGTTATAATCTGATCCTTTTCCACGTCACATTTGAGCCTTGCCCCTTTGGCAAGTCCTACAGGTAACATATTTTCTTTCTTAGCGATGCTATATAGCTCTATAGATGCTCTATAACAGTATCCCCCCAAATCATCTAGGATCTCTCCCTTTTTAAGATCTCTCTTTGCTACAGTGATACACTCCGAAACTGGGGTCTTTAGAGGATGCCCGCTTGATTCACCGTAAAGGACTTCTTGGGCTGCTGTAAGAGGAACTTCAATACTGCATAGATGATATGGTCTAAGCAAAAGATAATTCGGTCCGTATCCCATATCCCTCTGAATTAAAGCACTTTTTATTCTGGGGTTATCAGTAGTTACAATTACAAAAACAGCCGGATTTACATCACCTATTACATAATCTACCACCCCTTCTTTTTCTAATATCCCACCCTGATCCTTCCTGCAAAATACTTTAAGAAGGTCTTTAGTATTACATCTTGGACCATGCATTCCTCTTATATCAGGTACAAGACCGGTAGCATTTGACACAGAAGCCATTTCTACCATCGTTTTAGATCCGTCAACAAATTCGACGAGCATCTTGGCACTCATATTCCTTTCTTTGGCCTTTGCTTCCCACTGATCAGGCGTTGCATAGATATCAAGAGGGTTATTCTTTCCCTTTCCTGCTGCAACAATCTTAAATCCCAATGCCTTTGCGAACCGGTATAATTCTATAATTGCAGCAGGTTCATCTCCAGCTGCTAATGAATAGACAACTCCGGCATTCTCTGCTAATTGTCTTATTATAGGACCAATAGTTACATCACATTCCACATTCAGCATTACGATGTGCTTTTTGTGATTTATACAATCAAGAGATATAAGTGCTCCCATCTCTGGTGAGCCTGTTGCATCAATTACTACCTGGATAGGCTCAGCTCTTGTTGCAACTTTGTAATTTGTTGAGACCACCCTTTTTCCCTGTCTTATAGCCTTTGATGCAGTATCTATATCTGATGTCTCAATTATATCTTTTTCATCTAAGCCTGCAATTTTGTAGGCATTTAAAGCTGTTTCTGTTTTTAAGTCAACAACTACAGATACTTCTATTCCGACCATGCAACTAATTTGAGAGACGATATCAGTTCCCATCTGACCGGCACCAATCAATCCTACCCTAATAAGGTTATCTTCTTTTTGAAGTTGTTCTAATTTCCTATCTATTTCGTACATTTAAAATCCTCCTCTCTAATATTAAATCCAGGGATTAACCACTACTTTCAGCGCTTTACCCTGCTCTGCATACTTAATACCTTCTTCAATCTCTTCTAGAGGAACAATCTTATCGATATAGTTCTTAGCATTTATCTTTTTTTGTGCGATTAGGTTTAATGCTTTTTCGTGGGCATAAACAGGGTAAGAAAAGGCTCCAACCACACTTAATTCATTATAATGAATGAGGTTACTATTCAACGTTGTCATAGGTTTATCCTTGGGTAAACCCCCGAATATAATGACTTTTCCTCTCTTACGGACCATTTCAACTGCCTGCTCTTGCGTCTTAGCTACAGGATTTGCTACAATTGCAATATCTGCACCTAATCCATTAGTAATTTCTAATACTTCTTTTACAGGGTCCTGACTGCCAGCATCTATGAGATAGTCTGGATTAAATTTCTTGACTATATCTAATCTTGTAAGACCTACCATTATTATTCTTGAAGCTCCTCTTGCTCTTGCTACCTCTAAGTGGAGGCAACCTATAGGTCCATCTCCAATTATCACTACCGTATCACCTAAACTTACATTGTTGTACTCTTGACAAGCAACTACAGAAGATGCAGGTTCTGATATAGTCGCTTCTTCAAAAGTGAGGCCTTCAGGAATGTAATTGATTATTCCATGACTAATTATCTCAGCAGGTAGATATATAAACTGGGCAAATCCCCCAGGCCAATGAGTGCCTATTAGTCTATGATTTAGGCATAGATTAGGAAGACCTCTTTTACAATAATAGCATTCTCCACAGCTTACATCAGGTGCAATAACTATTTTATCTCCTACCTTAAATTTTTTTACTTTTCTCCCAACCTCTTCTACCACACCTGCAATTTCATGACCCATAATCTGTTCTTTTATATCAATCCTTAAACCGCTGTGATAATTTCTTATATCAGAACCACAGATTCCACATGCCTCTACCCTTACTAAAATCCCGTCTTCTTCGCATTGAGGGATGTCAACTTCTTTTACAACTATTTTTTCTATACCCTCAAATACTGCTGCTTTCATCTTTCTCATCATCTCTCACCTCTTTTAAAAGTCTCTCTCCTACAGCACCTCCAGGATGGATAATTGCAAACTGTTCTTTGGTATAATTTGTATACTTCATCAAAGCGACCGCTATTGCATCAAATAATGCTATGACAGCAATAGTACTCGCAGTAGCTAACATATTAAATTCATCTGCCTCTCTTTTAACTTTAACCTTCAGAAGCAAGTTACACTCTTTTCCGAGGATTGAATCTTCGTTCTCTGTTACACCTATTAGTTTAATCCCTTTTTTCTTTAGAGGAGGGATTA